>Ga0247610_10001006_pt1 | contig 36268 bp, 30 predicted proteins | sample 174DNAGHGhighgp2_FD_193483 | JGI IMG/M metagenome (GOLD analysis project Ga0247610, IMG submission 193483) | Sheep rumen microbial communities from Palmerston North, Manawatu-Wanganui, New Zealand - 1742 DNA GHGhigh gp2 | ecosystem: Host-associated > Mammals > Digestive system > Stomach > Rumen...
CAAGGGTGACAAAACCGCCTGCCACAAAGGGTTTGCACCCTTTTTAGAGGGTGCCAAGGGTGTCAGAAGGGTGACAGGGAGAGCCCTCTCCTAACCCCTCCTGTAGAAGGGGGATGATTAGCCCTTCGGTACAATCTGTCCTCCCCCTACAGGGGGAGTTAGAGGGGGTCATAGGTGGGGGCAGTAATTAAAAGCAAGGGGCAGGATCATGCGAGCAGGAGGCTGCCAGTGCAAAGGCACGAGCCGCCACACTCTTGAATTCTCGAGAGAATTTGACCGTCAGGAGCCTGTAGATAAGTGTGAGGTGGCCTTTTTCTTGGGTATTACAGCCTGTCACCCTCCTGTCACCCCTGCCACCCTCCGAAAAGGGTGCAAACGCCCTGTACATCGGCGTTCTGTCACCCTGTCACCCTTTAAATACTTTTTTCCTGTATGCGCATGCGCGCAATATATGACTGGCTGCCTCTTTGTGATGATCTGCTGCCGTAAGTCATGGCAGCAGAGAGCCACGGAAAAATCCGGGTGCGCCGAAAAATCAGGTTATTTGTATTTTTTTTCTATATTATTTTTTTCTTTGATTATTTTTTTGTAATTTTGAGCCGAATTTGTAAACAGCAGTTGGACTTAACGATATTTTTCATCAGTCCAAAATGTTCACATTGTCTAATGTGGAAACTCGACGAGGCGAGTCAATTCCTCCTGCGTCAGGCTGTCCGTCTGATGCCCTCCCCGAAGCAGTCAGCTCAAATACAGGGGTGTCGGTAAGATATGCGCAAATGCTAAGTAATTATACCGTATAGTACTATGGCTCAGAAAACAATCATAACAAAGGTCAACGAAAAAGTAGGAGAAAATGGTGTTCGAATTCATTTTCCACAAAACAAGGTGTTATATGTAGATCAGTTCACAGGCTATCCGCCGGATACGGCAGAAGAAAGAACGGTATTCAGTCCTTCTACTATCGACGATGTGTTTGCCCACTATCAGCCAAAGGTTGAGGCTATATCGCTAAATAATGAGGACGGCGAGCTGTTTTATGAAGATTTTGTGTTTAACAGCGTCAGCGATTTTGATGACGAGAGCTTGATTGCACAAAGTGAAGTGCTGAGTAACAGCATCTACAAGAAAGAGACCTACAATACCATTATCCGTAGTCTGGAACATAACCGCGACTTGCGCAGAATTCTTTCAGTCAAGGAGAGAAAAGAGGCCTTGAAAAATGTTCTGAAGGCTATGAGAGCAGAATTAACTGAAACAAAGAAAGGGTAACAGCATGGAGACAGAACTGAAAAGAATTGAGATTCAAGAATCCTTGAGGCCCGACTTTAAAGACAAGGATTCAAATCCTCAGGTACCGAGTCTGGAACAGAGCTTGGAGGCTTTAGGCAGTTACGGTGGAATGCGATTAGTGAAAACACTGATTCGTGACACCGAAAACATGGATCCCCGCCGCAAGGCTCTTCACGACATATTTCTTGCTGATCCTTTGTATAAAGATACAAGAAAGCAGTTGACAAAGACGCTGGACTTGTGGATTGATTTCTTGGATAAAGACTTTGAGGAGGTTGACCAGATTGTTGACTATTGTACCAGTGAGAGCCAAAGGGTAGAGCGTTGTATTAGCGACAACCTATTTAATGTCCGTGAGGAAATCAAAGAACTTGAGAAGACATACAGGGTGTTGGACACTTTTTTTGTCAATGCCAATGTTGAGAAGACTGATTTCCTGAACCTGATAAACGTCAATAAGAACGACCTTCAGAAACTGGATAGCAACAGTTCTAAAACCGTCATCAAGGAACTCCATGACAGATATGACAATCTGAACCTGCGTGAGAGCTACTCTCTGTTTGTGCTGCCGGGCTATCTCGGAAGCGGGCAGCTTATTCAGGACTGGGCATCGGTAGCTCACCAAAATAAGGTTTTGTTGATAACCGACTTTGAAGACAGTCTGACTTATGAAGACTTGGTGTACCGTTTGGATAAGTCATACCTGTTGCGCCCTCATCGCGATAACTCAAGTGCGGTTGTAGCCTGCAACTATATAATTGGCAGGCGCCGTTCTGAACTTGCTGCTGAGGATGAAGACCTGTATATACCCCCCTCAGGAGCAATTGCAGGAAGAATGACTGATGTAGACAGCATTTCTATAGCACAGGGCGTGGCCGGCAGAAAGTATGGCAGTCTGCTAAATGCTCCTGCCACACGTTTCGATCTGTTGAAATCAGAGTTGACAAAACTCATTGACATGGGTGTTGTCCCGCTGATAGAGATTGACGGTCAGGTGATGGCTTTCTCTAACCGTACTCCTTATGACGGCTCTACTGTTGAATTACAGGAATATCCTATTGTACGGGTCTTCGACTGGGTAAGTAAGGTCATCCAGCAGTTCTGCAACGATGAGGCATTTGTTATATGGGACGCGACCGTGAAGTCAGAGATGGTTGATAATATCCAATCTTTCCTCAGTAAATACAAAGGAGCCGGCAAACTTTATGAAAACTATGTCATAAAAGGTGTAAACAGGGATTCGCAAACGGGAAATATCCTGGTGCAGGTTGAAATAAGACCCTTCTTTGCAGCCAAGAATTTCTTGATTGAGTTGACAGGAATGACAGACAACGGCAAGATGACCATGAAATGGGAGGACAATTTAAGTAGGTAAATACAATAATATATTAGAATGACTTATGAAGTACAGATTAGTAACACTGAATGCCGATGGCATACAAGAGCGTCAGGTCATCTATATGCACTATGAACTTGAGCAGCAGACTGATATTGAAGGACAGCCAGTAGGCAGGACGCGAGGCGGGAAAATCACCTTGCGCGTCAGAACACCTAAGGATGGCAATACCGACATCGTGGAATGGATGTGCGATACCAATATGAGCAAAGACGGTGTCATCACCATTCCTTCCCTTAGCGGCGGCGACCTGAAGACGATTCAGTTCAGCGACGGATTCGTAGTATCCTATTCAGAGACTTTTGACCGCCGACAGGAACTGATTCTGTTTGAAGAATTTACCATCTCTGCAAAAATCATCAAGATTGGCAATGCTGTTCACAACAACAACTGGAGCTTGGATTAATAACAATAACGACCCTATTCAACTATGGCACTACAAGGACAACTTAAAATAGGAGGGCGCATTTATGGCGTGGTGGAATGTTCGTATGATTTCTCGCAGAGTATCGACGAGACGGGAAAACCATCGTCGCGTACCCGTGGAGGTACCATCACATTTGTCATGCCCGCAACAAGCGACGACGACCTGTTCTTCTACAACTGGATGTTCAATAAGACGCAGGTGTATGATGGTACTTTCAAGTTCTGCGTTTTCACAACACGCAATCAGCAGAGTTATAAGACGGTGTCTTTCAGAAATGCTTACTGTGTTAATTTGCGTGACTATTTTAACGACAGCGACAGCAAACTGATGTACACGACGGTTACCATCAGCGCCGAGGTTATACGCATAGGCAATTCCGGCGGTGCCGTGCTCAACAACGAATGGACTTAAACTATGTCAATCTCCATTAAGAAACTCACCGTCAACATTGACGGCACACCTTCGAGGATGTTCGACATCAACCTGGAGGGCATTGACTATCATTTGGATGACTTTTCGCTGTACCAAGGCCTGTTGTCTCCAAACTCGCTGTCTTTTTCCTTGCGCAAGAAGATGCCGGAGGAAAATGAGCAGGATACAACATTTGCCGTCTGCGGTTATATTATTGGCAAGGAGATAAGCCTGTCGCTGGAGACTGATCATATCGAGACGCTTTCGCTGGGCACCGAGGGCGACAAGGTGGCCGACGTGGAATTCAAGGGCGTCATCGTGTCGGCATCGGCAGGCAGAACAGGAACGGAGTACGCCGTAAACGTAGAGGCCCGAAGCTGGGAGACGCTTCTTGAGGACAATCCAACATGTAAGTCGTTTGAAGACAGACCGCTGAACGATATTGTCAATGATGTGACTGACGACTACTACGGTAAGATCACCCCCACGATAGATGCTCGTTTTGCTGATGCTATTCCTTACTGTGTACAGTATAATGAAACCAATTACCAATTCTTGCAGCGCTTGGCATGCCGCTATGGTGAGTGGCTTTACAATGACGGTTCCCAGATGGTTTTTGGCAAACTGGTGAAGCAGGATGCCGTAGTGCTGGCTTACCCCAGTAAGGATATACCATCCTATAGCGTGGGGCTGAAAATGCAGCATGTGGCCTTTAGCCATGTCGCCTCATCGTATAACGCTTATAATGCGAACCAGAAAGACGGCATTAGCGAGATGCAGCGTGAGTACAACCAGCTAAGCGAGCAGGTTTTCCAGGCTTCACAGGAGCTGTATAGAAAAGCAACTTTACAGAACCTGCATTCGGGTGGCTTTGCTGATACAGACGGTCGTGAGACGGTGCTGAACGTGTCAACAAAGACACAGGCTCGCGGAGAGAAGGCGGGCATGCTTACCTATTCAGGCAGCACCTATTGCTCAAAACTCAAGTTGGGTGGCACGCTACTGATAGTAGACAACTATATTACAGACAGCGTGTTGAGTGCCAAGAGTGATGTTAACCAGAGCGAAATACTCATTACGGAGCTGATTCATTGTTTCTCATCCGACGAGGTCTATAGCAACCGCTTCACGGGGATTCCAGCAGAATGTGACTACCCACCTTATTCTAATAGTGACGTCTATCCTGTGGCTGCCTCTTGCCGGGCAAAAGTGACCGACAATGAAGACCCCAATAACCTGGGGCGCGTCAGAGTGCAGTTCGACTGGCAGGCTGAGCTTTCTGCAGACATGATGACTCCGTGGCTGCGCATGTCACAGCCGTACGCCGGCGGCGGCAAAGGTTTTAGCTTCATACCTGAGATAGGCGAGGAGGTAATGATTGACTTCGAAGGTGGCAATGCTGAACGCCCGTATGTTAAAGGCACGCTATATAATGGTGTGGATAACGTGGACCGTAAATGGGTGAAGGCTAAGAACGAACGCAACCAGATTAAGGCAATCCGTACCCGTAATGGGCATACCATTGAAGTCCATGACGAAGGTAATGACGGCTATATCAGAATCTATGATAACCTGAAGGAGAACTACATTCTCACCTTCTCTACTGACCGCAAGCTCATCATGCTGGAGTCGACGGGCAACATCGAGCTTTATGCCAAGAACGACATCATCATGCATGCCGGTCATGACATACAGGCAACTGCCGACCACGATGTCAGCGTGTCTGCCGGTAACGATATGTATCTGGAGGCTGGTAACGACCAGCAGCGCACGGCCGACAACGATATCCGTGAGCATGCCGGTAATGACCGTAGTACCAACATCGACCGCAACGACTCTCTTTCTGTCAGCGAGAACCAGTTTGTCAAGATTGGCGACAACAAGGATGAGCAGATTGAGCACAAACTGCAGGTGACAGCAGAGAATATCCGTACTGAGGCTGAAGACCAATTGCTTGAGTATTCCAAGACGCATCACATGAAAGCCAGCAATTCCACAGCGATTAACGCGGGTAGCAAGATTGATATCAAGGCTGGTGTGGTGAAAGTTCAGTAATTACGTGATACTTCTATACGTATGGCAGGCAAGTTACGTCAAGAACTGACCAACCGTTTGACTTCTTTGAGCAAACTTCAAGATGGGTGGGATGGTGCAGACAGCAAAGCTGTAGACCGCCAATGTGTTGCAAAGTTTAAGTCGGTCCTTAGTAAAGCTACGGAAAAGCAACTCTCTGGGTGGGTGCTTTTCCCGGATGCTCGTGGCTATCTTTATTTTGACTATACAGGCGAGCATGGGACTGCTGGCATCACTATGACTGGTGACACCCTTATCTCTTTTGTACAAAAAGGTGACACGTTGGAAAAGAACGATGGGATTCCATTCACTACGGCAAGTTTCATATCAATTCTGAAAAACGTCAATGCCTGAAACCTTGGCAAATATAGTATCTGATGAAGAGAAAGTGGCAAGGGTCATCTTCTCTCCATCCTACATCTATAACGGAAGAGTTGCCCCAACGGCATTCCGATGGGAGATTCTTCCAAGTGGTGATGCAGAGGACTATATATCGGTTCTTCGCTATCATTCAGGGTATAGTATTGACGAACAGACCAAACACTTCAGAGCTCGAACTGAGGGCGATTCCCGCTATGGTTATGCGGAGCTTGAAACAAAAGATATAAGAATCATCAAAAACAACCTTGTATTGGAGAACCGCGTTGGTATTGATGTTCTTCCTTTTCCAAGCAAAAGGCTTCCCAACCATGCAGGTATTGTTGTTGATGTCAATAATGACAGAGTAACAGCCAACACGCCTATTACTCCAGAACTTATGTTCATACAAAAGATGCTTGCAAGTATTTGCAGCGACATTGTCAAATTTTAATATTTGATGGATAGGGACATAGAACAATCTCATCAAGAAATTTCGATTGCCCAACAATTACATGGCATAGCCAAAGCACTTATTGACTTTGACTATAAAAGTGAAATCGCCAATCGATATAGCAATGACAACTGACAAATCTTTATAGAAACTACAATAGGCAGACAATTCAAGGCAGATGTAGTGGTAGTGAAATAATGTACACAATGACTTTCTCAGGCATAACAACTTCTTTGACCCAAAGTGCTAAGTCGCTTAATGGCTTGGTTACAAAGATGGGTAGCCAACTACAGACTCAGTTTGGCCCTGCTATCAATAGCGTAAAGGAAAGTTTAGACGTATTGAAGGCGGGCCAGGATGTCGTGTCTACAATGGTGAAAGATGTATCTGGTCAGAATGTAACAATACGTGATATTCAGAAGGGCGCATCAGATTTTGATAAGAAGTGGGATGCCTTTGCTAAGGAGGTCAACGAAAAATTCAATACTGCTCCCGCTGGCAGTCAGGCTGATGTCATGGAGACATTTGCCCGTTCGCATTTTGGTGATGATATTTACAATCTGGGTAGTGCCATCAAGAATCAGCTTCCCGGAGTTCTTGATGGTGTGGCAGATTATCAAGAAGCCGTCAACAACATGCGATCTGATTCCAAAACAGCAGAAGAGGCTGCCGGTAAAATACAGAGTGGTGTTGAGAAAATGATAAAGGCTACTGAAAAGGTGGCCCAGTCTCTCAATGATACAGTAGAGATATGTACTGGAAACGGGTTGCCTATCCTTGATGAATTAAGTAATATTGGAAGTTCTGCTTCTGTTGCGAATCTAAATAAGGTTTTGAGCCTTGGAGTTTCTGGTGCAACTGTAGCAACGGCTGGTAGTCAACTGAAGGAGTCTTTGAAGAACAAGGATCTTCGTGGGGTTACTGATGCTCTGGCAAAAGGTGCCACATCGGTTAACAGCCTGTTGAAGGACTTGAGCAATCTTGTGCCCGGATTCCCCAATGCTCAGATTCCTGCTCAGATCACAAATTCTATCAAGAGACTGCAGAATGGTAAGGATGTCTATGATGCGGCAGGTGCCATGTTGACGGCTTTGGTTGCAGATGCTTCCGGACCGACCACAGTTGCTTCACTTGCAGGCTTGACTACACACTTCAATCAGAATTGGGATACATTCTCATCCAAAATAGATGCCCTTTTTCAAGTAACTCCAAGTAGTGGTCAGCAGGCCGTACTTGAGACTGTGGCTAAGAGTCTGTTTGGCGATAATGTTTTCTTCGCCTCAGGTGCTATCAAACGTCAATTGCCTGGAGTCCTTAGTGGAGTTGCGGATGTTCAAGACGCAATTAAGCAGTTCGGCGGCAGCTATCGTAATCCCATTGAGGCTGCTACTAAGATCCGTAATGGTGTTGAGATAATGGTGCAGGCTGTCGAGAAGATTAGCCAGTCGCTCAACAATATGATAAAGCACTATCAGGGGCGTGGAGACATAACAAAAGGCACCGGACTTCCACTGCTTGATGCTTTGGGTAATATTGGCGACTCTAAGGGTATCAAAGCTCTTGATACAGCTCTACGAATTGGTGGAGGGACTGCTGCTGTAGTAGGCAATGCCGGTGCTGTGGCACAGGCCATCAAAAATAAAGATATTCCTGGGGCTATTGCCGCTGTAAAAAAGACGATAGATGATGTTAAGAAACTAACAAAGAAGGGTAATTACAAGGCTGGTGGCAATCAAAGTTCCGCAACAGGACTACCAAATAATTCTTCGAAGACGTCAAATTCCAATGATAATACCAATCAACAAAGTCAGAAGAGTAAAAACGGCTTATCCTCAGCATCAACTGACTCTTATGTTTGTTCTGGTGCAACCATGCGTTGTACGATGGGTACGAGCCAGGCACGTTTGACGGTTCTTCCCTCACGTACCGTTTACCTCACTGGCCAACCAATGGCAAATATCAGCGACCACCTCTCGATGGTCAACCTCGCTCCCTTTGGCCGCTGTCGCTCGATGGGATTTCCTGCCACCGCCTCTGCTACTGCCGCCAACCATGGAACCCTCACTCCCATGCCATGCATGCACAACACCCCATTCCCGTGGATGGGTGGCAAGAATGACTATATAATAAAAGGCGATCCTGCATTGCTAAAATCCAGCACTTGCCAGTGTTTGTGGGGAGGAACGATAAGCATCGTTAATGATGGGCAAAGTGGAGAAGGAACGCGATGGATTCAGAAAAAGAAGAAAATTACAATAGCCCAATTTCAAGAGCAGCAGAAGATATTTGAAGGGGAGAAAAGGGAAAAGGAAATTGAGATTGAGAATTTTTGGAAAGAATTTGATAGTCAGAACGATTTGTCAGGTTTGAAAGGAATAGCAAGAAAAATGGTAAATAGAAATATTCCAAGAAATCGCAAAGACCTTTCTAAGAGTGGTCTTTCATTCAATGATATGAGTGTTTTAAAATCAATGAATGATACAGAGTATGAATCCTTCTGGAATGAATTACGCACAATGCGTTTTCGGGTTGTAGGTTCTTTTTACGATAAATATAGTGGGAAAAAACGAGGTAAAGAAGCTGGCAGATATAGTTTTATGAATGGGGTTGATGCCGATAAACCAATAATAATCTCTACCACACCGCCACCTACAAAGATGTATCAATATAAGCGAAAAAATGCAGGGTTAGGAGAATTTTTCACTAGTGATGAAAAGGCAACAGAGACGCAGTTGGGATTATATGATAAATATTATGACATAAGATCAGGGAAGGAAGAGATAAGAGATCATGTTAGTTGTAACTTTATGAATCCGCAAATTAGTCTTAAGAGCACATCTAATTCTGTTATTGATAATTGGAGTAATCCTAATAAATTGGTGCAAACTGAAGGTGGTGCTCCGCAGATATACATACCAAGAAATAACGTTCCTGAGAAAGATAGAAATCAATTGAACGAAAGTATTCATCCTTTAAAGCGAGCAAGTTAAATGTACAGTAGATTAGAAGATAATAAGACCAAGAAGTATTATAAGAAAGTGTTAGATGAAACTATTATAATGGTTGATCACATTCGTTTAAAATCCTCAAACCCAATGTTTGTAAACATTTGTAATCAACTAAAAGATATACAAGAGAATGTAGTTATACACCAGACATATTTTGGATGGGAGCAAATAAATAATCATTATTCACTTGGAGCGATAGCAACCAAAAACTTTGATGAAGGAGAAGAACTGCGAGATAGATTGTTCGATATTTTTTGGGGAGCGATTGATTTCAAGCACTTCCCTGAAGAATAATTCAAGAGATATTCTGTAAACTGTCAATTTTAGCACGTGGGGATTATCCCCTCTACACATTGTCAAGAACAGGAGATATAGGGATGAAGACTAATGTCGCACAAAGTACACGGGGACAGTTCCTCTGTGCGCAACGATTGACACGTGCTCGCCCTCTGGTCGCCAGCTACCTAAGGAACGCAAGAATTTAACACGGCAAAACGGTCACGGTCACATGTGACCGTGACCGTTCCGACGAATAATATACGTAGTTGAAAAACTTAGAACACGGGATAGAACAAGAGGAAAGTCCCCTTGTGAGCATTAAGAAAACAGGGAATTTGTTGATTTCCTCTTGCGCATGAGCCTGGGAGATACAGAAAAAGTATTTTGTACTTGTAATTCATATTAACAAAACACATGGAATATAGAGTTACGACACCAATGATAGAGGGGGGTGAGGTACGGCGGCTTCAGCATCTCCTGAATCAAGCTCGTTCCAAAGCTTTTGCTGTAGTTCAGCAAGACAGTAAGGCACCTGGTATCCTTTATGATAAGTACTATTTCCAGACAATCCATCATCTTGACCATGTTCCTAACAGTTGGCAGTTTATTCGTGAGGATGGTAAATTTGGTCCAAATACCGAGAGGGCTGTTAAAGGATTGCAGAAATTTCTCTTTATTACCGAAAACGGAATATTGGGCAACTATACTTATGCTCTTCTTTGCAAGCTCCTTACTGTCAAGACAGATTATTCCAGCGTCATGTATGGTGATGGCAAGCCTGGGAAGCGACCGATAGACAACAGAAACGTCAAGTTACAGGAGATAGAAAAGGTTTTCAATTACTGGAATAGTGAGGTTATGACTCCGACAGGTGGTATTTCATTCTTTATTGTTCAGAGTTTTATTGTTATCTACGAACACAGCAATCTAACACTTCATGTCAACCTCAACCAAATTGTTAAAGACCTGTTACTTCCGGAAAAAAGTAGGTCTGGGAAATGGTTTTATCTTAACAACAAAAACTTCTACCGTCATGGCTACAAAGGTTTTCGGATATGGAAGATGACGTCCGATTTTTTCTCTAATGTGGGACAAAATCTCGGTTTGGTAGGGTTCGCATTCGAAACAGTTGATGTGGCAGGAAATTTGTTTAAGGGAAAAGCAAAAGTATTGGACGTTACTAAATGGGGCGTTGACGGTGCAAATACTTTTTTCGACTTTGCTTTTGCTAATGTTGTGACTTCAAGAATCTCCATAAAACAAGCAATAACCAATATAGGCAACGCCGTGGTGAAATACAAGTTTGCTGGGCGTATAACAAGTGCGGTCGGAGGAGCAGCAACTGCAGGTACGTGCGTTGTAGCCATACAATGTGTCGGGGCATTCTGGACTGGTTGGGAATTAGGCAGTTGGTTAGAAAATAAGTTCCATGTTGGAGAAAAGGCTATGAACTATTTATGGGATTTATTCCTTGGCGATCTTATTGGCCGTTTTGTTGAGTGGCAAGTTAATCGTGTGGTTGTCATTAAGTATCCAAGTGACTGGACTGACGAACAGATTAAGGAGTTCCAAAAGAAGAGTAGGATGAATTAGAAGAATTCCAAACCTGTAGAGAGTGGGATTATCGAAAAACTTAATAAGTAACTGAATATGCCATCAAATGTTATAGATGCCAAAAGTGCTGACAAAAAGAAACCTCTTGAGGTACAGGATGTGGAGAAGGAGTTCTTCATCAGCGTGTTCTTTGACGGAACCAACAACAAGATGAACACCAAACAAGAGACTGCTAAACCTCAAAACAAAGATGCTCAAGCTTTTGGAGGGTCGGTTGCAAAGTTACCATCTGTTGACACTAATCGGAATGGCAATACCCCTCTTCGGCAAAAGGATACTAATGTAGCTGCACTAAGCTGTCTGGTGGATAACAAGAAAGTCCGCGAAGGTGGCAAGGTGAAATACTATAACCACTTTTATATAGAAGGTCCCGGCACTACCTATGACGGTGACAAAAAGGATAAAGGATGGTTCCAGAAATTGAAAGACAAGCCATCAGAGGTGGTTGGCATGGCTGTAGGCACTTGGAGTCAGGGCGTAATTGCCAAGGTGGCGCGTGGCGTTTCGGAAGTTCACCGCTATCTATATGGGAATACAGAACAGCGTGAGCGTCCCAAAGTTGTGGTTCATTTTTGTGTCTATGGCTTCAGCCGCGGAGCTGCATGTGCGCGGCTGTTTGCCTACCTGGTGGCAAGGGCGGCCGACAATAACGCTACCATAGCGCTGGAAAGCGTTTTCAAGGATTATCTTTATGGCAAGGCAAAAAGTCTATATACCAACCGCCTGACATTTCTTGATGATTTTAATAAGGCGAACAGGATAGTAGAATTTCTTGGCATTTATGATACTGTCAGTTCTATAGGAATTATTGACGAGACAGGTATAAGCAATGTGAAGGCGGTGGAGGATAATGTGACCATTTTTCATAACCTCAATGCCAGGGACTACGGCCTGTATTCGCCTCAGTTGGGCAACGTTCATCGCACATTCCATATCTGCGCCATGGACGAATTCAGGAAAAACTTCGCGATTACCGATGTCGGGAAAAAGGTGCCTGCCAGTTGTATAGAAGTGTTCGTGCCCGGTTGTCATAGTGATGTGGGAGGCAGCTATGAAGATGCTCAGGACAGTACTGTTTGCCTGAAATACATCAATGGATTCAAGTGGACCAAATTGGTCATGAAAGACCCCCGCAATCCGGAAAAAGGCACCGGCAATGTGAATAAGGAGAATCTGATGGCATTAGGCTGGGCTGTTGAGAAGAGCTGGTATAAAGAAGTGTGGGATGGCATATCGTCATACGATGACAATTTCTTAATGAATACCTTTCAGGCTACGGTCAGCTACACGCGTACTGTGAAAAGAGGGCTTAGCAACATCACATTTGTCATGATGTGGGACCGTACACACAAGGATGTTTCAAAAGTATGGGGATGTGACGTCTTTAACGATTACTTCCCACTCGACGATTTCCAAATTCCCGGGGCCCTTTCATCGACGGCCAAATTGATGAATGCTAATAATTTGCCAACGGGAAAGCGTTCCTGGATTATTCCTGGAAACTCTCTGGATTCTGAGGCGTACAAGACTCTAAGAAGTAATTATATTCATTTCTCAGCTACAGACAGATTAGGTATCAGTATTGTTAATGCACCGAATTGGAAAGATAATATCCTTTGTCGCATCGTTTATCATGGCGACAGGAATGACAGTAGCATTCACTACATGCAAGACTATGACTAATAATCGTATGGAATATCGTTATTACATTTCAGGCAATGCGCCGGTATTGTACCCTACCGAGGCCTGGTACAGTGCCTTGTTCTATGAGCAGGATGAAGCATTGCCTTTACCCAAGTGCTATCCCTATCGCGGAGAGTGGGGAGAAATCCTCTCTACGGAGATACTTTCTCGTGAGAACTATCCTATGCCCATGAAGCTCGACATAGCCTGGCTCTCCATTGTTGAACAGCAGTTTTATCAATTGGAAACAGATCTTCCTGCTGAGCAACTACAGTCTGTTTGGAGCCAGGCGTCGCCAGAGACATTCAGCCATATCGTAGTGGGAATGGCTCCTCACGGGGGTGTTGCCCTCTGGTGTGTGGGTGACGATAAATCTGTATTAGTAAAATGGATGCATGCCAAGACTTATGAGGCCAGTTTTAAGGATTTCAAGTCTGGTAGCCAATATACTACACTTAAAGACTATTGTGCCCGTTATCTTGAGAAGAATCCTCTGGCAAAGGAACATCTTGAAAATGAAGGGTTGCCTCCACATGACCTCTTTGACAACTATATGAAGCAGTTCACATATCGCTACCAGATAGAGTTTGGCCAATGGGATGAAGACAAGAAGGAATGGTTACCCTATGACGACGATAACCGTCCGGATGCAGAATGTGAATTTATAGAAGAATGCCTTTTCGATGGTACCCACGACAAACTCCATGACGGCAGTCTGATGAACTATCATCAGGCTGGCAAACCGATGAAGTTAGCGGTGAATTGGCAATCAGGGAAATCTGAATACACAGCCTATCTTTGGTTTGAAGATAAGGAAATCTGTTCCATCTTTAATAGATTCTATGGGGCCCATCCTGAAACAAAGACCGATTTGACGGTTCGGATTGACGCAGATAAGAATAAATACGAACTGTCATTGTTTCGTTATGGACTGAAAGATGCACAGGTTATAAGCGAATCGGCTTACCAGATTCTTGTATTCAAAAACAAGTTTGAGTGTTACCGTAGTGACAACTATAATCAGGAACGCGGTGCATGGGTATGGTAGCTTAAAGTAAGTGTGATGACTATATATGTAAAAACTAAAACAATAAAGAGCTATGGCAAACGAAAATTACGGTGATGATTTTATCATCAATTTGAAAATCGAAGGTACAGAGTTTGAGGAAGTGGAAGTGAAGGTCTCTGACCCTACTAAGACCATTCGCGACCAGATTAATAGTATTGTTCAGGTTTTCGAACTTCCAAAGATGGATGGCGGCGGTGTCCCCATACAGTATTTGCTCGGTCAGATCCTGGAGGACGGAGAAAATCCGGAGATTCTGGCATTTGAAGATGCTGACGGACGTGAGCAGTGCTTGCTTGACTATAACGTGCAACCGGGCGACAGCTTGCAACTGATCAAAGTACCTATTGCTGGTTAACAATCTATTAAAGGACAAGACATGAACGACTTAATCAATAACTTCAACCTGAAGGAACTGTCAGGACGCGATGCCCGAATATTGCAGGAATGGCGCGAACTGGATACGCTTTGCAATAAGCGAAGGGCCACAAGTCCTAATCCGTACGCACCCTCTCTGTCGTATATTATCCGTAAGAAAAACGTTATGGGTTTACCTACGGAGTTTGAAATCTGGTATCGGTGTAAATCTATCATTGGTGTCAAGGATACTGGTATTCCACGCGAACCCATCTTTGGCTATCTGCATAAGATGAGCATTGTCCTCCCCAACAACTATCCGTCGGCCGATGGCAATCCTATTTTTACTTTCCGTACTGACATTTGGCATCCAAATATCCGTCATTCTGGCAGTTTTAAGGGACATGTGTGCCTGACCATCAAGGAGATGGGTGTGCTCGCCTCACTTAAAGATTTAGTACTGCGTGTAGAACAATACCTGAAATATCAGCTGTATCATGCTCAGAATACCTATCCTTATCCCGAAGACCAGAATGTAGCTGAATGGGTGAGAGAAGAGGGTGAACCTAATGGATGGACGCGATTCGGGCAGGATATGTCTGGCAATAGCCAGGTGATGACCAAACCTGTGGCTAAGAAAGCAAGTGTAAATGAGGTGAAAACAGAAATAAGTAAAAAGAAATCTCTGAAAATATGAACCAGTTACTAAATTGCAAAACTCAGTTCCTTAGATTATCCATGATATTAGTGTTATGCATGCTGGTATCGGTGATAAGCAGGGCCAACGAGCAACGTCGAGTGAAACTTGATGATGCGCATCACAAGGAAACGGTGAAACTGCCTTTTTGCAATATCTTTGTAGTAAAAGAAGATGGTGACAATGATGCAGAAGGGAAGGTTGCGATTGAAATAGAGAATTTAGATGAGTCGAACATCATTATTCTTTTCGGCCATGCCTATCCAGAGAAGGAACTTAAAAAATTTTCCCCGTCAATTGTCTATGACAAAAACTATCCAGGTACCAAAGGCCGGCGGAATATTGATACTTATAAAGATGTACGAAATGTCATCTTTATAGAACCTTCCGAAAAAAAGAAACTTCCTGACGTAAAGGTTGAGGACGGCGTGTTGACAACATGTCGTTTGCCTCTTTATATTGCAAAATATAAGGAAAATAGTTTTATGGGACTAACCAATGGGAGTGGAAAACTGCTGTTGATGGAAAAACAAATCGTAGAACTTGAATTGGATGTAAGTTTGAAGCCTGATGAAGATTTCTTGCGTATTGACGATGAGTGTTCCAAACTGATAGAAGAAATCAGCAAGCAAGTTTTTTGTACTAATTCCAAACATCGTCCTACACTTGACCGTCAGGAACGGCCCTATAAGATGCGTGTGGAGAAATTGCAGAAGAATATTGATGAAGCTATTGCACGTCGCCACTTAAATTCTGAAGATAGGGCATTTCTACGGTATGACGGTCTGAAGCAAAAACTGAGGAATATTGATTTTGCTGACTATGAGCGTGATTGTGGACGAAGGCATGGTGGTGGAGGAGGTACTCAGCAAGCTACTGGTTGTAAGTATTGCAACTGGAATCCACAGCAAATCTATCATAAGTTGGATGACTATTATATTATGGTATATAATAGCAACAACCGCAAGGCTGCCAAGGAGAGAATCATGTCGGATGTAAACTTGCTATACGGTTGCAGTAAACATTCTGCTGCTTGGAGAAACAGTTCGTATCAAGAACGAATCATCGATCGTTATAACAGAATTTCTAACTTTTAGCAATGAAAGCCGTTAACGTATTTATCCTTATCCTTCTTCTATCGGTCTGCCATGCCATACAAGCACGAGAGGTGACAGATACATTGATGTCAACCAAGAACGACCGGGTTATTGTTACTTACGATGTGACACAGAGTAACGGTCAGGTTATCGTTAGGTTTCACGGTGCTCAGAAAAAGCTTGGACGTACATACAAGGATAAATATAAAAGACTTGACGAAGTGGCTGTGGTGTTTTTCGATAGGGTTGAGAGCTTCGAGGACATGAAATTCACAGGCATTGATACTGAGGCCTTTATGACACCATCGGGTACCAGATATAGCACTTCTAAGGATGGCTATTTCCTGTTAGCAGATAATCCCACTCTAACTTTGAACGTGTCACAAGCGTCAAATCAAAAGCTCCAGATACCGTTTTTCCTGGCTCACTATGAAGGGAAACACCATTACAAAGTCTTCAGCAGATGTGAAAACCTGACGGTGAACTTGTCGGTTAAAAAGAAGAATGAAACTAACGGCGATGACATGGAGCGGACTGTTACACAGACCGTTACCACCCAGGAAGAGGTGGACGGCGCCTTTTCTGATACTGATGAGGCAACAATCTTGGTGAATAAGGTGACAGATTTGCTGGATGAGCAGACGGAATATCCTTTTACTGATGAGTTGAAACAGGCTATCTCGAGTTTGCGTGACCGAAGTTACAGAATTACTGATGACAAGATGTCATCGAGGATTAGCGAGGTTCTTACAGCCTGCAAGCTGAAAGAAGAACGGTTGAAGAGCAAGGCTGAAGACGCTGCAGCGGCCGCTGCTCTTGCTGCTGAACGGAAGGCACAGCAGGCTGCCGAACGTGCTCAGGCACGGCAAGACTCCCTGGCGGCTGTTGCCCAGATGAAGGCAGACGAAGAGAAAAAGAGAAATCTCTGGCTGATGATTGGCGGTGTTGTGTTGGCCATATTGGGCTTTGTCGGCAACCAAGTGCTACAGCAGCGCCGTAATGCCAAAAACCAGAAGAATATTCAAGAGATGCAAAATTCCATGGCTAAACGTGCTGAGGATGAGGCTCGCCGTTGTGCCCGTTCTATGACGCAAGAGAAAGTAAATCAAGCCAAAACAGAACTTCGTAAAGGTGCTCATAATGTAGCCAACAGAGGCATGAATACTATGACGAAAGGAAAAGGAAAAAGCAAAACAATTTAAGCGATGATGAACTATACAATTAAATGTTTGTTGACTGGGATGCTAGCTTTCATGTGGCTTGGTCTCAGCGCGCAGAAAGTTGTAAAACCGAAACACAGGTGGAAAACGGTCAAGAGGGAAAAGGTGGTTGTCGATATGGACAGGGTGCTCTCTGACTTTAATACCTATCTTGACTCTATACCCTTTTATTCTGCTTCTTATATGAAAGATGAGCAGGATCAAGTCAAGGTGCATATCACCGGCTTGCAGAATTGGAAAGACAGGAATGCGTATATCAATAAGCAAAACCTGAAAGGCTTTGTCAAGGCATACGAGGATTCGCTGTTGAAATATGATAAGAATACCTTTTCTCTGGTGACGTTATTCCTCAAAAGGTATGAGGGAATGGATATTGCAAATGAGGAGACTTGTCTTGACAGTGCGCAAGCTATGGTCAAGAAAAGACTTGCTGCTAAAGAGTCTGCCATAGAGCTGTTGAAAGATGAAATAGTGAAAAAGCCAGCAGAAGAAAATGACCTAAAGATTGACAAAAAGATTATTGCTATCTGTGCGGGTGGAGTTTTGCTCATTCTCTTGCTGACTTTGTGGTTTTGGCGTGCCAACCGTCGCTACAAGAAGTCTATACAGCCAAAGTCTGGCAACAATCTGCCTGCCGTTGCCGACGCTTCGGCTGCCATTGTTGTCAGGCGCAAGACAACGTCCATACTGCGTAAACAGAATTTGGATGACGTCATCGACAATGATGCGTACTTGAAAATTGACTGTGATGATTTTTGTGATGATTCGGCTGTCCGTCGAATGTACATTAAGAATACTTGTATCAAGGACATATACAATCTGTATGCCGAAGACCTGCGTAATGCTGATAACCCCAAGGAGGACGGTTGCATGGTTCTGGGACGCTGGGTGCATGATACAGAACTTGATGAGTATTATGTATCGTTAGAACACATAGTCCTGCCTGGCGACGATGCCGTGTTCTCCGAGTATGAACTGAATTTCGGAGGAAAGATTAAGCTGAAGGTGGCCGATAAGTTGAGGAAGCTGAGAAAGGAAACCAACCTTCAATACGATCTGACCTGTTGGGTTCACTCACATCCGGGTCTCGGCGTTTTTTTCAGTAATTCAGACTGCAATGTACAGATGCAATTGAAGCACCCCACCCATCCGAATTTCTTGACGGCAATCGTTGTAGACATTCTGACGCCGGAGCAGGAATTGGGTATCTTTACATTCAAGCGTGACGCAACCCTCAACTCTAAAAACGACCTGAAAAAGATGTATTCTCTTGAAGAATTGCATAAGTGGGCTATTGAGAGCGACAGAAACAGTTTCAAGGCTGAGGATTACTTTAATATGATGGCTGATGCAAAATCACATACAAAGGAGTGTGAGGGTATTGAGTTAAGTAATGGGGCTATTATCGATATGAGCATGCTGACCTCTGAACAAAACGAGGAGCTCCTGTGTATGGTCTATGGATTTGTTAACAAGCAGATTCAGAAAGTAGAATATGTAGCTATGTCGGTGAGCAAGAATGACAAGAGTACGGACAATGAACTGGTTGGCTGTTTCGTAACTGCTACTCATTTTAGCATACCGACGGTAAGAAAGGCTGTGGCTGCATATGTTGACAGAATCAAATTCGTTTTGGTTTATTCGGCTATAGATGGCTTGCTGACATCGATTCCAGTTGTTAACCAAGCGCTATGTACTGACGAAAATTATTATGGTGAACAAAAATTGGAGAATTTGAAGATATGGACAAGGAGAAAAAGATAATGCTGAAGAGACTGTTTCTCATCGTAGTGGCATTCCTGGCTTTTGCCGGCAGCTTGCGGGCTCAGGATGTCAAGAGGATTGAGTTCTGTGATAAGAAGTATGAATATGGCATCGGTAAGGATAGCATATCACTCTTTCTGAAAATTGTTGATAGTGACGGATTCCGTTCAACAGAAGTAACAACTGCCGACTTGGAAAAATACCTGGTTGTCTATGAGGATGACAACCAGATGATTCCTAATGACCGGCGTGTCATAACGGCAATGAACTCTGGACTGCGTATTCCCAGCAGTTATACTTTCTCCGTACTTGTTGACTTGAGCATTCCGGAAAGCGGCAGATTGCAAATCTATGATGTGCTGGGCGAATTAGTGACCAGTGCCCCGGATAGCTGTGTCTACTTGTCCTTCTTTGGCGACGAAGTGACGTCGAGCAGGCTTGTGACAAAACAGAACTATGGAGAGTTCAAGCCGCAATTCCAGCGTAGTGCTACCAATAAGTTCTTCTATGGTGCTCTGTTCTCAAAATTAACAGAGTTTGGCTATGAGGATAGTGAGCTGCCGTCTGCGATTAATGTGGAGGACGGTTATGTTAAGAACAAGGCAATAAGCGACAGGGCAAAAGAAAACGAAGACAAAAATATCTTGTTTGTCTTTACAGAAGGCAATATAAGACCAACCGACGAGACCATCACCTTTTCTGAAGTTACAGGCTATCAGGAAGACGGCAGTCACATTGTTCCGAAAGTCTATGCATTCTATTACACCAGAGATGGTATTGACGAGAATGTGGAAATGACGCTTAAAGGAGTTACCTCGCCGCGTGACCGGTCTGGCCGGGTGCTTTCCGACCGTAAAGGTGATTACAAGTCATCGGATAATTTTGACAAAGTGCTGGAGGACTTTGAACAGGTGGTTCAGGATGCTATGTATGACTTCGCTTTCATTTACAAAGCTACTGAAGGAAAGGTTTATTCGGGTAAGACCACGTTTGTTGCAGAGTGGAAGGGTGAAGCCAAGGGCGAAGGCGCTTACTCCATCGGAACGGCTGAAAACCCATGGCCAGTCATGTCGGAACCGGTTTTCCTGAAGTATTTCATTGCCTTGTTGGTAACAATACTCACTATTGCCTTCTTCTTCTGTGTCATGAAGATGCTGATACCATATTTCAAGTCAACGGCCTTTTCCGTAAAGTATTACAAGAAATACCAGCCCGAAGCTAATGTCCAACGGCGTATCTGCCATTATTGCCGGCAGGAAATCTTACCGGGACAGTCGGTGGTGATGCGCTGCAAGCATGTGATGCATGTGCATTGCTGGCAGCAGAACGGTTATAAATGTTCTGAGTATGGACAGAATTGCAAAGAAGGCATCCAAGAGCATGTGGAATGGAAGGATTTGCTATCCATGAATTCCTTCAGAGATAGTTATCAGACAATAACAGGTGTTCTTGCCGGCCTTATCAGTTGGGTTCTCTTTGAGATGATGGGTAGAGGCGGGTTCACGTCTGCGGCGACTGCCATTGTCAGCACATTCTTTACTAATGAAGAGCAGCGCACAAATCTTTTTGATACATGCGTTACTAAGGTGTCTGCTTTCCTCACCATTGGACTGCTTCTTGGTTTGTTCCTTTCGCTCATTTTCAGATACAATGACGAGTATAAGAAAAAAGACGTGTCTGTTTATCTGAAGATTGTCGGTCTGTCGTTGCTTTCCGGCATCATTGGCATGGCAGCCTTTGCTGTAGGGGCCATATTGTTCTGTGCCCTGTTGTCGGCTGTTAATACAACCTATATACCCTGGTATTGCTCATTACCGGCGTATTTGTTGTTCTCGGTATGCTTATCGCTGAGCCTTACTATCAAGTCGTCCATTCCCGTAAAGAGTGCCGTGATTGGAGGACTTTGTTCTGCTGTCATCGGTTTTATTGTGCTATATTTCTCAAGTGTCAACACATCACGTTATGGTTGGCTGAACATGCTGCTCGACTTCATTATCTATGGCGGTGGCCTGGGAGCTTCGCTGGTGACGGTACGAATGCTGGCAGAAAAGTATTTCTTGGTTATTCAAAACGGTGTCAAGGCCGGCCAGAAAATACCTATTCATAAATGGATGAACGCGACAGGGGGTGGCAATAAGGTTTCTATCGGTATGACAGGTGAGTGTGAGATACAAATGAATTGGGAAAAGAGCAATAAGGTTGCTAAGGAACATGCCCAGCTGTTTATTGACCATACGAAGTCGCTACCTGTTATTAAACCACTAGCAACGGGAGTGATATTCAACATGCGGGTTGAACTGCCTGTTGGCAAGGTTTCCGTTCTGTCTAATGGTGACACCTTTAAAATAGGCGACACAATATTCCAGTATGTGGAGACAAACTGATGCTAACGTTTTAAAAATAGGTGATGAAACAGACAGGAACATACGAATGGGGCGATGGCGTGTTCACGCTATTGTCATGGTTTCGTAAGGAGAAAGTAAAGAAGGCCCGGGTTTTAGTTGCTGGTGCGGGTGCTTTGGGTAATGAGGTGGTCAAGGACTTGGCTCTCTTCGGTGTCGGTCATATCTATGTTGTCGATTTTGACCAAATAGAATTGACTAATCTGACGCGTTCGGTTTTGTTTCGTGAGGCCGACGCCCATAACCACTTGTATAAGGCGGAAGTGGTAGCTCAGCGGGCCATGGAAATCAATCCGCAAATCAAAGTGGTGCCCATTGTTGGCAATCTTGCTTCCGAAGTAGGTTTCGGACTCTATTGTAATGTAGATGTAGTCATAGGTTGTCTGGACAGTCGTATAGCCCGATATCTGCTGAACCGCTTGTGTATGCGAGCAGGAAAGACGTGGATAGACGGGAGCATAGAAAACCTTACGGGGGCTGTTAAAGTATATACTCCAGGTTTGAGTTGTTATGAGTGCGGATTGTCAAGAGAGGATTTCAATTCCATTATGCTTCGTACCGGCTGTGCTGACGTGGTCCGTACACAAAGTTCGCATGGGCGGGTGGCTACCACACCTATCAGCGCTTCCATCATCGGTGCCATGCAGGTGCAGGAGGCTATGAAGATTATTCATCTTGAGGGAGAAGACAATCCGCAGATGAAGACGTTGCAAGGCAAGATACTCCATTACGAGGGTATGTCTAACACAATGCGTATCTATAAGTTCGCTTCCTGGAAAAACATGTGCCCCGCCCATGATCGTTGGAGCGATATTGTACCGTATGACGAGTTGTCGGCAACGATGACTGTCAGAAGCGCGATGGACCAACTCAAGCAGTTGTTGCACGTTGAATCATTAGAGATCATCATGCGCAACAATAAGTTTGTTGACAAAATCATCTCCGACAGACCTGAAAAGGAGTTTGAAGTTATGGTTCCTGAATCCAAGCTTGACGAGACAATGTCAAGAGATCCCGAGTTGCGAAAAATGGGTTATCTGACGTTATTCCATAAATCGTTCTATGAGGTGATTGATGCCGACTTCCCTTATCAGGACTTGACGTTGCAGCAGATAGGTATTCCGCCGTTTGATGTCCTGGAGGTAGGTACAAACCGCGGTCTCTTTCATGTTGAGCTTTCCGGAGACAAACACTTGTATATCTGACAATGCTTCGAAATATACCTGAAGACATCAACGTTGAGTTGTTGTTGGCTTACTTTGCCGATGGAGCGTGCAAGGTGAAGTTTAGTGGATTGCACAAGCGCAACTCCTATAAGGACATTCTGGATACGAAAGAGGGACGTGACGGATGTCTGAACATTACCGTGGGTAGGAAAAGCTTGTACAATGCGTTGCCTGAGTTTCTGTTTCATCCTATAGAGCGATATGGCAGCTTGGCTAAAAAGGAAGACCGTGAGCGATTTAATGCGGAATGTCAGAAACAGGAGCAGGAAACAGAGGACGCTTACCGTTTTTTTGCACCCATTGATTTGCTGCTTTTAAAGCTGCGTATGATGATTAGGGAACGCCTATGGGAGTTTGCAGAGACAGACAAGGTGCTTGTTGATAGGCAGAGTGATAGGCTGACGGAGAAGCAGCGAAGGAATCGGTTTATCAGACAGACGGTTCCCTTTTTCCCCAATTTCTATCAAATCAGAGGCGATAAGACGGCGCTTACCCTTGTCCTTCGCAAGGTATTTTTGGAAGAAGGACTATTGATGGAAAAGCATGATGAGATTGTAAGATATTCCGACGACCTACCGCGTTATGCTGACGGACCTGGAGGCGTTCTTGGAAATGTTTATGTGGGAAACGTCTATGATGAACAAACAACCCTGTACGATGTACATTACTGGTCAGACGATGACTGTGATGAAAATTTCCTTCAGTTTGTTGACGAGATAGAAGAGTTCCAGTCCTTCGTTCAGGACTATCTTATTTCGATGGACGAAACCATCCGTTTCATCATCTGCAAGGATGAGGTTCCGTTGAGGCTTTCCGATGATGATATTTATAATTATTTGAACTATAATACTAATTTGTAACTCTATATGACCAAAAGAATCTGCTGGAAGAAGGGAATGAGGCTGACCGATGAGATACTCCGAGCCTCGGACGAGAGTACTTTTGAACTTGTGGGACATGCACTTGTGCTTGCTGCTACCGGTCGCTTTGGCCTTTTCCCTTCTGATCAACCATTTGAGCTCTCACTTAATATAACCCAAGGCATTGTCGACGTCGTCTCATTAGACTGCCTTGGCATTACCAAGGGTGGGCATCTGATAGATGTTCACTACGACTCCAAGTTCACAAACGCCTTCAACATCCGAATACCCATACCCGAGGGTACAGGCGAAAAGGTGTTTATGTTGACGGTTACACCATCTGACGGCCGGTGGAGAGAAACTAATGACGGATTCGAAGTGCCCGAATATACTTTTGCCTTGATGGCACAAAACAGCCCGTTGCCTCCCAATTCATTGCCCATAGCACGTATAGTTAACGATCATGGTTGGCATCATGACGAGGTAGACTTTTTACCCCCCTGCCTTTTCGTTTCATCTCATCGGAAATATGGTGAATTGCTAAGGCGCTTTTCTGATTTGCTGAAAGCTATAGATGCGAAAGCATGTAAACTCAAACATTCTGTTGGCAAGGATGCTGTACGTATTTTCTGGCCTGTTGTGCAACAGTTAATGATAACCGCTAATAAGGAGTGTGACACGTTGACACCCATGCAACTGTTGGCCAATATCCAGAAATGCGCCAGCGCATTCCTTTGTGCCTGTGCGCTTGACGAAGTTTTAGAACTGACAGATGAAGACAGGTTCAGGGATTTTGTCTACGCCCCTTATGATTATCAGAATGCCTACCAGCTTATTCGCCAAGGACTCGACCTGTGTTACGCCATTAGCGAGAAGGTGGAAAAGATGGCTGAGGCTCAGATAGAAGACACGCCTACTGCGGTAGCCGCTCCTACCATAGAAGCGTCGCAACTTCAGAAACGTTGTACAAGCAACAAGACACGGGTAGTAGTTACCAATAATGCTCCCGGAGCCACAGTCTATTACACTACTGACGGTAGCATGCCAACGCAAAGCTCAGCCAGCGGCACGACCATATCCTTGGATAATGGCTTTGAAAACAACCGCCGACGCGAACCCGACAAGATTGTAGTAGTAAAGGTTATGGCGTGCTTGGATGGTGCTACAAGTGCTGTGAATAAGTATGAAATCACCCTGCAGAAGGACATATCAGCCTGGATGGGTAAGGTCATCTGACTATGGAGTTTGTAAGCATACCACTCTCTTTCTCGAAGACTGACTCTGGCACTCTCATTACCCGCAGTTTAGAGGAGCGCATTTCTATGCTCGACAATCTTGTTGAGCTCATAGTCTTTACACCTCGCGGTAGCTTTGATGCCGACCCCGATTTTGGCTTTGAATATTGGAATCATGAGTTTTCTAATGTCAATTACCGTGAGTTCAATAATGAACAGACAGGCATGGCGGCTTCGGAGTTGTACAATGAGATAACCAAGAAAGAGTGCAAGGAGAGTATCCGACAGAGTCTGGCTGTTTATGCACCGCAACTCAAAGATGTAAGAGTGTCCATGGAACTGGACATTGCTGAGGCTGAACATCAGAAGAATAAGAAAGTACTTTCCAAATACGTTGTCAATGTCAAGGTAGAAGGCTCCATCAGGGATGAGGGCCTTGTGGCTTGCGAATATGAAAAAGACGTGAGCTTCCTTATCGAACCTACGGTTAAGAAATATAGCATATAGCAAGTTATGGATGAAATAACGCTGAAGAAGATACAAGAAACCATCAGTAAGATTAGGTCTATGACTGATGAGGACATCGACTATAATAAGATGGACCCCATAGCCAAGATGATGCTTGTAGCCTTAATGGGTGAGGTGCAGAACATAAGAGACCAGGCCGATCTGTCAGAACAGCACATTCTCGAACGCTTCTGCTCTCATTTCATTCCCTATGAGCAGGTCGGAGCTGTGCCTGCTATCGCTTTGCTGCATCCTCAGTTTAAGAATCCCGAGGTGGGTGTTGTCAGTATAGGCAGCGGCGCAGTTTTTACCGCCAGAGCTGGTGAACACCGTGTAACGCTCAACTTCATACCCCTGTTCTGTACAACCTTACTGTCGTATGCTGACATATACGTAGTTACGGCTGATAGCCTGTCCTATGGGCAGTCCTCCCGGCGTATTGACATGAAAATCCCCAAGAACGAAATGTGGGTGGGTATCAATACACCGGCAGAAATCATTGACACCCTCCAAGGACTCTCCCTGTTTATCCAAGGCACCAACGGCGTCCAGCCTGAGCATATCTATGTTGGAAGCGACCATAAAAGGCTCGACTTCTCAACGATGACAGAGTTTGAGAACATTGAGATGCCCGAACCCTTTGACGCCCAGCAGTCTTCCACAGAACTGTTTGCCTTCATGCGAGTGTGGAAACGCTGTCTGCTCAATATGATGGGTGGCTCGTTGCTCTATATAACAGATACTACGACAGACCGCGACCTGTTCAAATACCGCGCTTATCCGCGTGCCTTTAAATGGCTTGAGGTCGAGACCCTGGGGCTTTTTAACCCCAATACCCTATGGCTGAAGGTCGTTTTCCCTCAGGGCTATGCCATACCTGAGCAATGCCGTGTTCTGGCTAATGTGGTGCCCGTGGTTAATGTCGATGTCAACAGCCAGACCCTCAGCCCCTCTGCTCCTATTGCAAAATTGCAAAAACAAGACAATTCCTTCTTCCTTCGTGTCCTGCAGACCAGCACCCTGTCAGCCAAGCAAGGCTATAGTCCCGTCTCAGAAGAAATTCTTGTACGCGACTTTGAAGCTGCCTGTTATAACAATGCTGACTTGCAGCGCGACGTCCGGCATCTCTACAGGCGGTTTGTTGACGATTATCATGCTTTTGCTGCGTATAATGGCATTAGGGATGGCGAGGTCCTCAAACAGTTGCGTCAGGCTATCAATAAAATCGACAAGAGTGCCATGGCCAAGCCCGTGAAGGACCAGTTCAACAGCGGTGTCTATGCCATGAAGAAAATGACACAAGGCTCATTGTCCACCACTACAAAGGTGAGCTATATCACAACTTTTGGCCATTTGGGTAACGAGGTGGTAGACACGGACATGGCCAATAGGAAAGTGCCAGCCGTCAAAATGGAAGTTCCTATCTTAGTACGTCCTATGGGCGGTGCCGACAGGGCACCTGCCGATGCCCGTTATGAGCTGTTGCGCTATTATTCGCTTACGCGAGACCGTCTTTACACAAAAATGGATGTTGATGCTTTTTTGCGTAAGGAGGTGATGATAATGTTTGGACAAGAAGAGTTCCGACGCATCTTCATAAAGATTCAAATAGGCGGTGCAGGTGGCTCGAAATTCCTACAGCGTGGATTGTATATTGACATAGAGTTTAAGGATAAGAAGAACTACGATAAGGCTGTCGGCTGTTCTTTTGACTTATTGATGAAGCGGAAAATCGAAGAAATATCATGTATTGCCATGCCGATAGTTGTAAGCCTAATTGATTTGGAAAAATAATGCTTTGCATATATGGAAATACGACTTGTTGCTATTGGTTTTCTGTTGCAATTGGTTAGGATGTCGCTTCTCGCTCAGTCGCCTTCCGACATCCTGTCCTATATAGCCCAATACAAGCATATAGCGTTACGGCAGGAGCAAATCTATGGCATACCCGCGTCCATCACGCTGGCACAAGGAATTCTGGAATCAGGTGCCGGGCGTAGCGGACTGACCAGAAATGCTAACAATCATTTTGGCATCAAGGCTTATGGCGGATGGACGGGACGGGTCTACTTGGCATGGGATGATGAGGCCACCAAGAGCAGCTTCCGCTGTTACAACTCTGCATCGGAATCGTTTGAGGATCACTCCTTGTTCCTGAAGAACAATAGCCGCTATCGCACGCTTTTCACCAAAAGTGTGTTCGACTATCGCGGTTGGGCCAATGGCCTGCAGCGTGCCGGCTATGCTACTTCGCCTACTTATGCTAAGGCACTTATAGGCTATATTGATGCCTATCGGCTCTATGCCATTAATGGCGGTGTAAAACTGCGTCCGGGAAAGACTGTAACCATAGTACGCACCATTACCCGCGAAGAGCTTGTAAACAGGAAGGATTTGCAGTTGGATGAGGAGGAAGAGTCGGAGGAGCAAGAGAGTTTTGAACGTACGATTCGTAAGTTTGTTGTAGAAATCAATGGTATTCGCTGTACCATCCTTTGTCCTGGTGAGACTTTAGCTTCTATAGCCTTGAAGTATGATATTCCCAAAGTGAAGCTGTTGGATTATAATGAGACAACCAGCGAAGATGATTTCCATGAAGGTGATATCGTCTTCTTGGGCAAGAAGAAAAAGAAATTCGAAGGAGCACAGGATTATTACCGCAGCAAAGAGGGAGATACGCTGTACGGGGTGTCTCAACAGTTTGGTATTAAATTAGCAAGTCTGACAAAAATGAACAAGAAAAATACTTTTGCCGTATTGTCAGAGGGTGAGAAATTGGTATTGAAGTAGCAATATGCTGAATATAGAAGAACTTGCCAGAAACGCGGAGTTGTTTGACGGCTATTACGCCCTCATCCGGCCACTCAGCATGGATGGCGCTACAGCAGACGTATGGTTGGCGTTGGACACCCATACTGTTACTGGTGATGTTGATTTTGCGCAGATTGCCCGACTCTCCGACTCGGAAGTCGAGCAGTTGGGCTTAGTTGTTGCCATCAAGATATACCGGCCCCAAAATGCGCTCGACATAGAGGGAGAACAGCGTTTTCGCAAGGAGTATATGATTGTATTCAATTGCATTCATACTAACTTGATACGTCCCACATATTTCTCTGTTTTCCGTGACACCCCTTATTTAGTACTGCCTTATTGCAAATTAGGCTCTTCGGAATTGCTGGTTGGAAATTTGACTGAGGAGAAGGACATCTGGAAATACCTCTATGACGTTTCCTCCGGGTTGGACTATCTGCATAACAAGAAAGATATAGTTCATCTGGACATGAAGCCTGCCAATGTCTTGATTGTCGATCAAGGAAACTACGCCATTACAGACTTTGGTATCAGTACGGTGTACAATACCAAAACCTATTCTGATAACGACGAGGCCAGCGGTACGACAGCCTATATGGCACCAGAGCGTTTTAAAATAGACTATAAACCGTCGGCAGCAAGCGATATATGGGCTTTGGGAGCAACTCTTTTCGAACTGATTGTCGGAACAGTCCCTTATGGCGAAGAGGGGGGGGCGGGGCAGTCTGTGGACAATGAGTTGCCACCCTTTCCTTCCGGTATTCCACACAACATAGAACAAACCATTGTCAGTTGTCTGAACCAAGATCCGGCAAAGCGTCCAACAGCCCATCAGTTGATGGAATTTTCTGAAAAGCAGTTAAAGTACAAATTGTCAGACAGCACTAAGGAGGGTATCGCTCAGCAAAGACCAAAGGTAAAAAAACTTTTTGTAGCAGGCATCGCTGCGGTGGCTCTGGTGACGGGCGGATTGATAGCCTTAGAAATGAATAAGAGCGAAAACGAGACGTCTATCGAAGAAACGGAACAAGTAACAGTAGAGCCAAAGGAAGAATCGGCCAAACCAGCCCCAATACCGGCAGATGTTTTAAAGTCGATAACCGCCGGTCAGGCAGCTCTTGAACGTGGAAATGATTTTGTACAGGCTCATCCTGATATGATAAATTCAGAGAATGGGTTGGGTGAGGATTTCTATATCGAAGCACTACAGTATTTCTCTGAATTAAAACAAATGGATGCTGTACAATCTGACGACAGTATCAGCCGCATCGTTGCCGAGGGTATTGAGACTTCAGAGAAGTATCTGAATCTCTTTGTCAAGGAACTGACGAAGATGAGCAATTCTCCTCTTCCAATGGTATCGGCTCCTGCTACCAAGCGTTTGGAAAAGATAAATGAATTTTTAAAATCAAATCAATAATAGGAATATGATGAGTAAAAGATTGACTTTCAGAGTATTATTGCTTTTTTTCTTTGCTTTTTCCCCGTTAATGGTGTCAGCGCAAAATGCCAATGCCGTTTATCAGGAAGGACTAAATAAAATGAAGAGTAAGTCATATAAAGAAGCCATCGTCTATTTTAAAACCGCCAAAGAGATAGGTAAGGGAAACAGTAAGCTCATAAAAGACTGTAATTCAAAAATTGGAGAATGCAACCGGCTTATTTCTCCACGGACTCATACGACTACGCCTGCCCGCTACTATGTTGATACATTGGCATACGAGAACAGGTTGGCTGCTTTTAAAGATTCCATATCGTTTCCGCAGAACGGTGGATATCAGCTTAAACAGATACCCGTAAGAGCAGACTGGACTTTTACCTGTGAGCCTCAGGAGGCGCGTGAGTGGCTTTCTGTAAACAGAGATGAAGAGGCAAAGATTCCCACATTAACCATTATCAGCCGTAAAAATTACACAACAAGCCAGCGAAAGGCTGTTGTACGCGTGAAGGGTGTGAACTACAAAGGTGCTGAATTTGACGAGTCTTTTAATATCACACAAGCTAAGGCAGAGAAAGTCGGTCAGGCTCCCCTTCCTGTGTTTATGTCGCTTGTGTACACAAAGAAAGGTGGAAAGCAGGTGGTAAAGCTGCCCCGAGACACGGAGTTGGATATCCCTGATAATGTGTATTGGTGCTTTAAGTCTGAATTTAAGTATCAGGAAGGTTCGGGCAAACTCAATAAGACGTGGAAAGGTGTTTCCAATTTCTTTGTCAAATTATTGGGTGGTCTGCCCAAGACGGAGTTTTGCGAGGAGGACGAACTGGTCATAGAGACAGCACCTAATGAAACGGGTAGTGTACGCTCAACAAATATCATTGTTCCTGGTAAGGGCAGCATCAATATATCTCAAGACAAGTAGAACATGCTTAATATAGAAGAATTTGCCAAGTCTGGCCAGCTGTTTGATGGGCACTATGCGCTGATAAGGCCGCTCAGCGTTGATGGTGCCACTGCTGACGTGTGGCTTGCACTTGACATGAATACCGTAACAGAGGAAATCGACATTCTGTCAATCGGCCAATATGATGACAACGGGTTAGACCGTCTGGGTTTGGTCGTTGCCATTAAGATTTACCGTCCTCAAAATGCGCTGGACATCGAAGGTGAACAGCGATTCCGTGATGAATATATGATTGTGTTTAATTGCCACCACACAAATCTGATTCATCCTACCCATTTTTCCATATTCAGGGAAACGCCCTATCTTGTCCTTCCTTACTGCAAGTCAGGTTCTTCGGAATTGCTGGTGGGCACAAAGCTGGATAATGACAGCGTATGGGACTATATCTTAGACGTTGCATCAGGACTGGCATATCTTCATGCACTAACGCCTCCTATCATCCATCAGGATATAAAGCCCGCCAATATTCTTCTCGACGATAATCATCACTATGCTATCACCGACTTTGGTATTAGTGCCCAGAAAGGTGGTGTACATGGCTGTTACTATGACGAGGAGAATAGCGGCACATTAGCCTATATGGCTCCAGAAAGGTTTCTGGAGGGGACAGACCCTATTCCTCAAAGCGACATCTGGGCCCTTGGCGCAACACTCTTTGAGATTCTGACAGGTAAGGTTCCGTTTGGCGAAGAAGGCGGTAAGACTCAGATAGAGACAGATGCTGCTTTGCCGTCTGTTGCTGGTGTGTCTTCTGATATCCAGCGGCTTATTCATGCTTGTTTAGACAAACAGCCAGGTAACCGTCCATCGGCTGAACAACTGATAGATGCTGCCATGGCCAGACAATACCCTATTAGGAAGAAAACATGGTTATACGCAGCTGTGGTAGCTGCTGTTTTAAGTGTTCTTGGGTGTGTGGCCTTTTTTTCCCTGAGTCAACCAACCGTTCAGCCTGCAGTCCTGATTTCTCAAGAGGACGTTTACAAAACAGCACTTGCCCAGATAGAGGACGGTGATGCTGACTCTCTTCAGGTTGGCGTAACCACGATGGACAGTTTAAGTAATACGAACTACATCCCAGCGATTTACCAGATGGCTTTTATCTATGGATGGTATTCGGATAGTGCTTCTGTAAAACGTAAGGAAATGTTAGGCATTAAGATGGATGAGAATTTTCTGCCTGTTTCTGATCGCTATAGTAATAAAGCTGTTGCATTGTTCACCAGAATTATGGAACTGAACGACACTTCTTATGCTGATATTAACGCGAATGCCATTTACCGTTTGGCATGTTACTACGTGATGCCCAATAATATCTATAAACCCAATTACGAAAAGGGGAAAAGGTTCCTTCTGCGCTCCCGTGAGTGGGCACTCTTGGCTGGCGATCGCGAGCTTTTGGAGAAGATAGATAAAGGCTTGGCCTCTTTTCAAGAATAAACCGAAACAATATTTACAAAGAAATGAATAAGTGTTCTTTTTTGTTATTTGCCATTTTTGCTGTCGGCACAATGAAAGGACAGGTGGCAAAATGGCTTATACCACCAGCTTATGATGGTATCCACATGGCTATTGGCTCTAATCACATTATTACTGATTCTGTAAACTTCCAGGTCCTGTGGTCGCCGTTAGGGAAACGGCTTGCATGTACATCTAATCAGCTGTTCCCCTTTGCCGAGAATTTGGCTGTTACGACACAACCGGGAACGGCAAACCTTGTCGGGTTCTATAATACGGAAGGAAAACTTACCCAGTTGATGGGGCTTAGTGTTGCTCATGCTTTTCCCTATTTCTCCGATGGTTATTTGTTGGTGCAGGAAGGCTACTTCTATCGTTTCGTAAATGCCAAAGGTGAATTGGGGCAGGAACAGTATGCAAAAGCTTATCCCTTTTCCAACGGATATGCCTCGTGTTGTGCATATAGGAATATCCAGAAGCGGAAAGATCCCTACAATTTACTTGTTACAAAGGATAATGAACAGATAGTCTTTCGGTATGGCGATAAGCAGTTTGATGCCGATGACTTGGAGTTTGTGTCTTCTGTGAACGATGAACAGATAGGTATTGTTATCGCAAAGCATAAAGTATATTTCTTTAATGGAAGGAATAGAAGTCTGAAACCTGTTTATGCCAGAAAGGATGAGATGAATGCCAAGAATCAGGCAAAACTTGATGATGATTTGTCACTTTGTCTTACAAAGCAAGCCGATTCTACATCTGTCCTCGATGTTAAGTGTGGCAAGGAAGCCAGAATCCAGATACGTTTCGACCGATTCTGTGTCCCCTTGTCTTTTACTACGCCTGAAGGGGAATATACATACCAGAAAAAAGCCGTTGTCAAGCCTGTTGTTGATTCGCCGCTAAAAATGGTGTCCAAGGACCATTTGTATGGTATCAACTGGGAATACGATGAGATGCTCCCTCCGCAGTTCGACGAGTTGATAAGTTGTTTCGGCGACAGGGCTTTTGTTAGGCTGTCAGGCAAATGTGGCATGCTGAAAGTCTATAAGGACGAGAATTTCCGTATTACCATTAATAAGGGGAACCCCATTGACTTCAGACATCAGAAGTACGAAACTACCATTCGTTTAGATTTGCCGAAAGCCATTTCTGCTACGAACAGCCGCATAGATGTCAATCCCGAGTCAGGGTGTCAGGTAGATATGCCGTCAGGCGTAAAGAAAGATACAGAGTACGGCAATTACATACAGTATAATTGTGTGTTAAACATTCCCTATTCTCTTCCTGACGAGATGTATGGCGATGCCCGAAACGAGATAACATACCCGGCTCAGGTTTGCTATGATGGACTGAAGTCACCGATTATTCCATTGAAGGTGAAGGCATGGCATTATAAGTATTTTAATGTGGATGTGAGTGATGCAGAAACATCTATCAGCAAGGGCGATTTGTCTTTTACATTCAATATCAATGCAGAGAGAATGTCTGGCGAGGCTGTCTACCCCACAAGTGTCAATGTCCTGGCCGACAGTTTGACCTGGGAGTTGGAGAAAATATCAGAGACACGATATAAATGTAAGGTCCTTGCCCTGAGAGAGGGTACCAACAATATCGTCGTACAGATATTAGAGCAGGGATGCCCGCCCGCAGCCTTCCCCTTTGAAGTCACTTATACGCGCCCTTCTGCTAAAGGCAGGAACAAGTCCGGCGGAAAAGAGGATGTTGTCATCAAGAAGAAGACACGCAAGGCCGGTGCTGCCACAACGCCAACACCGCATTTGGAAATATAAATCATTTAGGAATGCTATGAAGATTAAGATTTCTGCGTTGACTGATGTAGGTATCGAGCGTGATAATAATGAAGATGCTTACATCTTCTGTCCCGATTTGGCAAAACAAGACTGGAGTTGTACTGAGTCGTCTTCCTATATCCCACTCGGCGAGTACGGGGCTGTGCTCGTCGTTGCCGACGGCATGGGTGGTACCAATGCTGGCGAGGTGGCTTCATCAATAGCCACTAATGTGGTCAGCGAGTTCTTCTCTTCTGACCATGTCGCAAGTGTCCTGGAGTCGCATGCTCTGAGTATAGCCGATTTCATGGTTTCCTGTATCTCCAATGCCAACGAGGCTATCAACACCCATGCCTGCGAAAACCCTGACACCCTTGGCATGGGTACCACCATCGTCGTTTGCTGGCTCTTACAAGACCAAGCCCATATAGCATGGTGCGGCGACAGCCGCTGCTATATCTTCAATCCCCATACAGGATTAAAGCAGTTGACCAAAGACCACTCTCTTGTGCAGGAATTGGTTGATAAGGGCGAAATAACAGAGCAGGAGGCATTAAGCCATCCTGACAGTAACGTGATTACCCGTGCGCTTGGTGATATTGACACTCAGCCTGTTGCCGATGTTGTATCTGCGCCGATTGTCTCCGGCGATACGCTTCTGCTTTGTAGCGACGGTCTTTGTGGCTATTGTACAAATTCTACCATTCAGGCAGTCTTAGAACAGAGTCCGCGTGACGTAACGTTATGTCGTGACAACTTGCTTCAATGCGCCTTAGGGGCGGGCGGCTACGACAATATCTGTATTGCCCTTGCATCGGTAATCGGCGATGACGAAGTTCCCCTCTCAGATCCCTCTCCATGCCGGCGGTTTGTGGCATGGCTGAAGAAGTCTATTTTTCGGTAGCGCGGATGTTTGGCAGCTGTAGTCCGTAACCTTTGCGGCGGTCTGTGATGAGCATGACCACGGCAACGGTGGCGGCACCGAGGGCTGTGAAGCCGAAGATGAGCATCGACGTGGTGTAGGTGGGGTCCTGCTCGTTAGCCCGTCCTACGAGCATGGGGATGATGGCGCGTCCGAAGTTCTGGATGAAGAATATCATGGAGTAGGCCGTACCCAAGCATTTCAAGGGAATAATCTTTGGTACGCAGGGCCATAGTGCCGCCGGAGCCAGAGAGTAGCCTATGCTGAGCGTCACCATCAGCATGATGGCTACGTTGCTGTTGTGGAAGGGCAGCGAGAATCCGAAGTGGACGGCAGCCAGCAGCAGGGCGCCGGTAATGACCAGCGTGACTCCCCGTCCGTAGCGGTCGAAGACGTAGCCGAAAAGAGGGGTGAGCAGGATGGTGCCGAAAGGTGCTATGCTGGAGAAGAATCCGGCCAGGTCGGCATCAACGCCATACTTGATGACCATCAGTTTGGTAGAGAATTTCAGGAAGGGCGAGACGGCCGAATAGAACAGCACGCAGAACAGCGTGATGAGCCAGAAGCCGGGAGAGCGCAGCGTTACGCCGATGTCGCTCCATCTGAATTCTTCGTCTGAGGCTGTATTGCTGTCAGCGGCATCGGCAGCAGCCTGACCGTCGAGCTTTCTGTCCATCACGCAGAACACGAGGAAAGCCAGCAGGCCTATGATGAGGAAGGCCAGGGCTACGAGCAAAGGTGCTTCGAGGGTGAAGTGGCGGGCTACAGGGGCCGAGATGCTTAATGCCGCGGCGGTGCCCAGTCGGGCCATGGCCAACTGAATGCCCATGGCCAGGGCCAGTTCATGGCCCGTGAACCAGCGTACCATGGCTTTTGATACCGTGATGCCCGTCATCTCGTAGCCTACGCCGAAGACGGCAAAGCCCAGGCTGGCTACGGCTGCCGACATGGGCAGTCCGAAGAGTTCGCCCGTCGGGGCTGTGCTGACGGCATAGTATTTGATAAGCGTGCCTGCCACCATCAGCGAGCACGACAGCGTGCCGGTAAAGCGCACGCCCATCTTGTCGAGGATGATGCCTGAGAAGAAGAGCATCAGCAGGAAGACGTTGATGAAGCTTCCTGCCCCCGAGAAGAATCCGTAGTCGGTGGGTGTCCACCCCAGACCGCCTTTGGAGCGTGGCATTTCCAGCAGCGTCTCCAAGGGCGACATCACGTCGTTGACGAAATAGCCCATCATCATGGCCGTTGCCACGATGAAGAGCACGCTCCAGCGTGCTGCCGTCGAGTTATTCAGCCTCTCACCTCTCACCTCTCACCTCTTACCTCTTACTTCTCACTTTTCACTTTTCACTTCTTTCTAACGGGGTCGCAAGTCAGGCCGCAACCCAGTTTCTTGAAAATCTTGCGGTCTACCTCGCTGAGCATGACGGTGGAGTGTACCTGGCAGCCGCGCAGACTG
>Ga0247610_10001007_pt1 | contig 36267 bp, 62 predicted proteins | sample 174DNAGHGhighgp2_FD_193483 | JGI IMG/M metagenome (GOLD analysis project Ga0247610, IMG submission 193483) | Sheep rumen microbial communities from Palmerston North, Manawatu-Wanganui, New Zealand - 1742 DNA GHGhigh gp2 | ecosystem: Host-associated > Mammals > Digestive system > Stomach > Rumen...
CTGTTGCATTTGCATCACTTGTATATGTTCCATTTATTCCAAACACAGATACTCCACTTTTTATATTTTCTGGTCTTACTTTTAATATTTTTTCTGTTTTAATATTTTTTATTTTTGTATTTAATGCGTCCATATTTTACCTCCTAATATCCAGTAGTCCAACCTGCTGCTTCACAAGCTGCCCAGTTTGATAATCCTGTGCAAGTTGTTGCTTGCGACCTTGATAAACCTAATTTCGATAAATTTTTATTCACTGAAGATAACGATGTTGCACTTGGTAAAATTGACAATATACTATTTAAACTATTATTTGATAAATTTGCACAATTACCAAATGACAAATTCATTCCTGTCAAACTACTTAAATTCCAATTTGATAAATCTAAATTTACTAATAATGGGCAGTTATAAAAAGTATATGTAAGAGAAGTAATATTTTGAGTGTTTAGATTACTTAAATCTAAAGTTACCATACTATTAAGGTATCTGAAAGCATAATCTAAACCATAGGTTGTTAATTTTGCTTCGTTTCTATTTATTAAATTTAATGTTGTCAATTTTTTACATTCACTAAATGCAGTATATAAGGATGTTACATTTTTTATATCTAAATTATCTATTGTTTGTATATTATCACATCTTGCAAACATATTTTGCATGTTAATTGTATTAGCAGTAGATGGTGTCATTTGAGCCATATCAAAAGATAATAATGATTTACAATTATTAAAAGCATTAGAAAAGTCTGTTATGTTAGTAAAATTTAATGATGGAACAGAAATCAAACTAGAAAATCCACTGCACAAGCCACTTGCAGTTGTTACATTGCTTAAATCTACCACAGGTAAATTTGTAATATTTGAAACAAAATTTGGTTTTGAAGATGTAAAAGAAGTATTCATTTTTACATTATAATCATTTATTATATTTACATTAGCATCTGTATAATTTGTTACATCATATTCTCCATTAGCAGTTATTGATATTGTTCCTGTTGGAACTGTTGTATTTTCTAATATATCATCAACATCTTCATCCGCTTCTTCATATTCTGCATTAGTTAATTTTCCTGTTGTTATATTTGATATTTCATTTGGAAAATTCTCTGCTGGTATTGAATTTGAACTTCCTGTCTTTCCTCTAATTGCATTGGCTATCGCCGTAAATAATTGAATTAAAGTCATCAATAAGACCCTCCTATCACATCTGTTATATTTTCGTCTATATAATTAGCACAATAGGCTTCTATTGTTGCTATATCTTGTGCCGTCCAATAATCTGTTCCTCTTACTGGTGTATAACCATCTTGACCATTTGTTCCATTTTGTCCATTTGCTCCTGTGTCTCCCTTGTCGCCTTTATCTCCTTTATCTCCTTTTTGTCCAGTAGCACCAGTAGCTCCTGTATCTCCTTTATCTCCCTTGTCGCCTTTTGCACCTTGTGTTCCTTGTATGCCTTGTTCTCCTTTATCTCCCTTGTCTCCTTTATCGCCTTTTTGTCCTTGTAGTCCTCGACTTGGTAATCCTGTGTCTACATCTCCTAAATACCAATTACCATTTTGTCCTATTGTTGGCGTTATTCCGTCTGCCCCATCAAAATCTCCATTTTCTAATTGTGTTATTACATCTTGCACTTCTGCATCTAAATCTTCTGCCAAACCATTTATTGTATTTGTTATTGATTGCATTTGTGCAATATATATTTCCCATTCTGTTGGCGTTGGTAAAGTTTGCTCTTGGGTTGTAATTTGTCCTGCACCTCTATTAAATATTACAGGTTTTAAATTAGTAGATATTTGGTATGTTTTTTCTTCATTTTCTATTGTATATCCCATAAATCCTATTTGGTATTTTCCATCTAAACTATTATCTATAAATACATTATGATCTATTACAGAAATACTTTTACCTGTTTCTGCATCTTCTTCTACTAAAACAGCTGTAATTGTTAAATTATCCCAACTTTCATCATATTCTACTGGTATTTCATAATAATTTACAGAACCAGAATTTGGTTTTTCTTTATCTTCTATTGTCAATATATCTTTATTTAATATAAATTTCATTATTTTACTCCTCCTGAATATTTAACAAATCCACATTTATAGTTGTTTGTTCCATTTACTTTATATTTAACTAAATATCTTCCATTGACTATTGCTAAACATTCGCATTGTTCATATTTATCTAAACTTCCTACTTGTTTTGTTAAATTTGTATCTGCATACACTTTTTCAATAGTGCTTCCATTTTTATATACTTTTGCCACTTCAAACTCCTCCTCTTTTTTAGGTTCTTCATATTCATTTATTTTATTTGCTTCTGCTATAATATAATCAATTTTACTTAATAAATATTTTCCTGGACAAGCCGTTGCTGCATACATACTATGCCATGTTAAATTCTTTCCTCGAACTAATTTCCCTAAATTATTTCTTTTTGCAATATCTGCTACTAATTTTATTAAAGAACGAAGTGTAGTATCACTAACATGCCATTCTCCACCTACTTCATCATTTGATGTTTCAATAGTTACTGCTTTACAATTACTATCCCAATTTGCATTAGCCCAAGCAGTATTGCACTCATCAACATATTGTCCTATTTCTCCATATACACCTACTCCATAATGAGCTGATGCTTTTCTTGTTCCTTGAAAAGATTTACCGCATTGTTCTGCTGTTAATATACTTGCCATGTGATGTAAAGTAATCATTTCAATATGTCTGCCATCTCTACCTTTTGAATACCATTTTGCTGGTATAAACATACTTGCTAAACTTGAATTTGACATTGTCTATTCTCCTTTCCCCATATCATTTAATTCTTCTTCCATTTATTCTTCCTCCTTTTTAACTTCTATAGCTTTCCCTGAAAGCAAATATGTCCCGATAATTCCTTGAATTACTGCTATAATTTGAACTATTTGAATTGCATAAGGTATTGTTATCCCTTCTACTGAATTTATTCCTGCAACTAATGCAGCAATAATACCTAAAATATTTGTAGTATACTTTGCTATTTTCTTTAATTTTTCCATAAAATCACTCCTTTTTACAAAAACAGGGAAGTGTAAAATATACACCTCCCTGCGTGGATAAATGGTATTATAAAGTTAATTATACTTTACAATATCCTTATATCATATTTTAGTCAAAATTGCAATATTTTGAATATAAATATTCATCTACAATTTTATTAATTGAATTATTACTTAATGCGACTAATTCACATAAGTCCTCATAACTAAACACTTCTTGTCCGTCTTGGTTTTTATATCCGTTTTCATATAACCAAACGTGCATTAATTCATGTTTTAATGTTAAAAGCATTTGTTCAAAGGTGTTTTGTTCTATGTAAATATCTGTTGATATATAATCTGACTTACCTACATAACTTTTTTTACCTTTTATTTTGTCAACATCATAAATTGTATATATACGATTATTTATTTCAAAACTGCATATTTCTTCCATTATTTCTCCATCATTTGTTTAGCACTCATATAATTTTCTTTTTCTTTTTGTGCTAATCTCATAAGCATATTTTTTTCCTGTGGATTACTTGACATTTCAGCTATATCTTCTAATTTTCTATATTGTTCTCTCATATCTTCTAATGCCATTTCTAGTTCTTCACGATAATCTCCACCACGATAATTTCTATAATAACGATAGTTTATCTTTCCGCCTCTACGATCATAATCTCTTGTTCTGTAATCTTCTCTATAATCGTCTCTGTAATCTCTGTAATCGTCCCTATAATCATCTCTGTAATTATCTCTATAACTTCTATAATCTCTATAATCCCTATAATCTCTGTAATCTCTGTTATTTCCTTCCATTTCGTTCATTTTAATTCTCCTTTCTATTCTGGTATTGTTGTATAATAAATATACACTTTATCTTGCTTTGCATCCTCATCATTTATAAAATCACTTGTAAATCTAACATATTTTTCTATATCTTCTGCAAATAAATCGTTGTAATCATTATATGCAGAATTAATAACTACATAAAAATCTTCTGGTCTAAAACCCACTCCATAATCTCTTTGTATATTAGAAGTTTCTTCAATAGTCCATTTTTCGCCATAAGGTCGCATTTTAGATACAATTTCTTTTGCCATTTCTTCATTTAATACGCAACCATAAGCCATTTCATATAATTTCATTTCATACTTTTTATATTTTTCAGGATAATACTGTTCTAATATTTCTATTGTATCTTCTAATATGTCTGATAATTCGTGCATATCCTCTATTCTACCATTATCAACTATTACTTGTATTATTTCTTCAATATCCATATTAATCTCCTTTTAGAAGTTCCAATAATTCTTCATTTTGATTTATTATTTTATCTAACAATTTATCTTGATGTTCTAAATACTTCATTAAATCTGTATTGTTAAAATCTTTGACAAGTATTAAAAAGCTTAATATTTGTAAAGTGTTAGATACATTTTCTAAATTCTTTTCAAAGCTATTCATTATGAAAGTCTTTCAATGTTAATATTTGCATTTTTAACTATTGGAATTTCTGTATCAGTTATAACTGGTGTTCCTCCACCTGCGTAAGTTATTGTTGGCACACTATTTATTGACAAATTTACAGTTCCTTTGCAACATACTCTTATTTTTTTATTAAATCCTATGTTAGAAAATTCTCCTGCTGTTGCTACTGGTGTATCCATTTCTGTTCCTATAATTTGAACTCCATCAGCAAATAATGCAAGTCCTACAACTCCTGCCGTTGCACTTGTTACATTTGCATTAAAAGTTACTTCATATATTCCACCTTCAATAATACTAAATAATGCACTTCCTTCATTATGGTTCATCCAACCTTGACAATTTATAGCACTTCTTGTTCTTAAATCCACTATTGAAAATGGTAAAGAAGCTGTATTTGATGTCAATAATGTTTCTGGTTCTTGAACTGCTTGTATTACTCCATTCATTTTATTACCTCCTTTATGTATTAAAAAGAGGATAAGACTTGCTTATCCTCATATAAATTAGCAAGTTCTCGTAATCGAGTTTGTCTTTCGACTTTTTGCTATTAAACTATTGTATTTCCAAACGCATTTCCGCATCCACATCCATTGTTTGATGGGCAAGTAAATATAGGGGTTCTTCCATAAACTGGTGTAGTTGGAACTGGGCAATTTGAAAGTCTGTTATATAACTGGTCTACTTCATTTGCAAATCCTTGTGAAATAAATGCGTTTTGTGCTGTTTGACTTGCTCTTAAATCAGCCATTTGTAATTCTCTTTGTAAATCTTGAATTTTATCGTTTTTAGCTTCTACTTGTGCCTTAACACCATCTAATTCTAATTGACATAATTTATCAAGAATTGCTTGTGTATTTGAAGTAGCATTTGTTATAATATCTCTTGTGTTGTTTGCATCTGCAAATCTTGTAGCATTTGCTTCATTTTGTATAATATTTTGTGTTTGGCAATTAGCTAAACGATTTTCACAACAACAATCAGCAAATTGTCTACTCAAGTCAAATGATGTTTGCATATTAGCCATTTGTCTATTATTAGCTGCTATTTCTGCATTATAAAAACCATTTGATACTGTTTGGTTCATATCTGCACAACAGTTACATAATTGGTTAGATAATGAGAATATTCCATCTCTTACTCCTTCTACTTGGTTGCTTAAATGTAATGTATTAAATCCGTCATTTGTGTTTTGCATGATTTCTTTTTGTCCATTTGATAGCCAAGCATAATCATTATTAAAACCATTTCCAAAACCATTTCCATTTCCATTAAATCCGCCAAATAAAGCTAGTATAAGGATTATCCAAATCCATCCACCGTCTGTTCCAAAACCACTATTTCCAAATCCATATCCTCCACCATAAGGGAATACAGGATAAGCATAACCAAATCCGTTATTTCTGTCTGTGTTTCCTACAACAGCTGCCACATCCGCAGGGCTCATATTGTCGTTCATAAGTGTTCCTCCTTTCTTCAAGTATTTATAATAATGGTACACTTATTACCTATTTTAGGTTTTGTATTTTTGCTAATATTTGTTCGGGAACGCCGAAGTTTTTACATTGCTTAAATAATGCTTGTTTTTGTTCTGGTGTATAACTTCCCATTACTTGTTGCAACATAGATGTTGGGTCTTCATTATTTTGCATTGCTTTTTTTACTTGTTGAAATCCTTTTGGTAGTTTGGTTTCCATTTGGTTCATCAATGACTGAATTAATATATTCGGGTTCAGTTGCATTTGTAATCATTCCTTTCATTTCTTGGATTTGTTTTTTAAGGCTTAATATTTCCTTATCTCTTTCATCCATTTCTACAACTTCATTTGTTTTAAATGTTCTTATATTCCCTGTAACATCTTTTACCCATAAAATACTAAAGTCTTTATTTACAAATACTCCTGTTTTCATTACAAAAGTATTTTTTACTTCATCTATATTATTTGCATATTTACTTTCTAATTCATTATTTGTTGGATTTGGTGCTAATTGAAAGTTTTGTGTAATTGGTTGTGGCACCTGTTGTTGTTGAACTTGGTTTTGTTGGAATTGTCTTAATTGATTATCTATTCTATCTCTCATATTTTGTAATTCTTGAGCATAAAACTGACTATTTGAATACATTGGATAATTCATACCATTATTTCCTCCTAGAATTAAAAATAAGACACTTTTATATTTTACCTATTAACTTTATTATTCAAACATAAAAACGTCTTTAAACTTATTGTCGAATTAATCTGTCCTCTATTTTATTTAATTTATATAAAATAAGAAGGAGGCTATGAGCAAAATCTAATTTGTACCTATTTCGATTTTCTTTTTTCATTCTCATATCCCCTTTCTTGTTTTAAGTATAAAAAAATAGCCGTTCTTTTTCTAGAACGACTATATAAAAAATTTATATTCCACAATGTATTCTAATAGCTAATGCAATTTGATCTAATTTTTCTACTATTCTTACATTTTCCATACCATCTAATTTTTCTGATATTTGACTAAAACTTAATTTTTCTTTAAATCTATATTTATATATTACATATAATAAATCATCTGTCTTTTTTAAGTTTTCTTCAAACTCTATTAATTTACTATTTGTTAAGTTATATTTTAAAAACTCATCAATATCTCCATATTTACTTTCATTTTTAGGCTTCCATAAATACATGTCATTTATATTTGATTTTCCTGTCATTATAAAAGCACTAAATATACTAAATAATATTGATATTTTTAAGTCAATTTTTAATATCATAAATAAGCTAAGTAGTATTAAACAACTCCATACTAGACATCTATACCAAGTTTTAAAATGCAATGCACTCCCTAAACAACCTCTTGTAGTAATAAATGTAAGCATAATAATTATAATAAAATTAGTAGGCAAGGCGAGTAACCTGCCTACTAAAAATATTAGTATGGTTTCTGCAATATTAAAAATTAAACTCCCAATAAATTGTTTGTTTATTTTCATACCATTTACCTCCACACTATTCTCCTTCTTCTACATCATAGATAAATACCCAGCTATTCCACATAATTTGTTCCTCCTCCCTTATCGAAAATTATAGGCACAAATTAAATTTTTACATAATTGAATTTTTATAAATACAATACATCAAAGCTATATTTAACACAACAAAAGTAATATTAAATATAACAACATTTAAACTACGGAAGGTTGTGCTTTTCATCTTTTTCTTAATCTTATCATCTCTATTCCATAATTTTTTATATATGTTTTGTATTTTAGGTAATTTATTTTTTACTAACAATAAAAGAATAAATACAATAGTTCTATCTATCAAAACATATGTTATAAAGTTATTTGTTATTTTTGTTATTATAAAATATAACGGAATATCCATTATTATAAGAACTAAACTAGCTATTGCCAATATAAATACATCTGTAATTTGACATTTTTCTTTATATAAAATTTTTAATGTTAAAAATGTAGTTATAAAATATCCAATACGTGAATATAAGTTATAAGGTATTGCTCTTATTAGTAATAAATATTCCATAACCATTAAAATTGTAAATAGCACTCTTTTTTCTTTTAACCTTTTAGTAAATATCATAAATAGTGCGAAATAAATTGCTTCTGGCACTTGCCCTAAAAGCATTTCAAGTATATTAACTTTCATAATACCATCCCTTTTACATCATCTTTATTACAAAAACTATTGCTCCTACTATTATTGTTATAATAGAACTAGCAACACTTCTTCTTAACCACTTTTGTCCTTCTTCTAAACTATCCACTCTCTTTTGTAAGGGTGTCAACTTTAAATCATCTATTTTATCTGCTGTAACAATTTTGGCATCAATTATGTCTATTTTTTTATCAATAGCTTGTAATATCTTATTACTTTCTGCCATTTCTCTTTTTATATCGTTTACTTCATTTTTTAAAGCATTAAATTCATTTTTACTAACAAATTCCTCAGGCATAATCAATCCCTTTCTTCCTACTTGCATTATAACATAAATTACAAAAAATGTAAATATATTTTTATTTCCATTTTCCTATTGCTATAACATCAAAATTATATGTTGTGCTTGTCGATGATACTGGTCTTGATAAATATGTAGAACCTATTGCTGTGTTTGTTGTTCCTGTTACACTTTCTACCCAACAAGCTATCCCTGTCGATTGAACAAAAACACTTGGTTTTTCTATGAATACATTACTATCAAAATTTCCCAATGATACTGCCGAAGCTGTTTCATATAGAGAACCCCATGCTGTTTGTATTGCTGTTGTAACTGTGATAGCTTTTCTCCATATTGCAGTTCCATCATAAAACTTAATATAATTCGTGCCTCTTTCTATTATTGGTATATTAAATTGATAAATACTTCCATTTACATTTAAATAATTTGCACCATTGCTATCTACTCCATAATCAAATATAGGTGTTCCTTTATTTACTGGAGCTGGAGCAGTTACTCCTGATGTATTTACTTTATCAACTGCTGTAAATAGGAAATCATAATCATTTTCATAACTAAAGTTTGTTCCTAAAGTTACTTCATTTGTAGTATATGTTGTTCCTGTTTTTGTTGCAGTTAGTGTTCCTCCTGTTGTATAAGATGATGCAGATTTTAATTTGTATTTCCAAGTTAATGTTAATGTATTAGTTACACCATTTGTTCCAAATTTTGCATTAAAGAAGTTTCCAGAAACAACTGCTTTTACAGTAGAAGATGTTGCATTAATTCTATAAGCATTTGCACTAATAGAAACAGGCACATAATTTACAAATTCAAAAGTCTTTGTATCTAATGGACTATTTGTAAAGTTTCTACTATCTGTTACTGTTGTTTTAAATGTTCCTGTTGTTACTTTATTTAATGTTTTACTTCCTGATGTTGTATTTGTTGCTATTGTTGTTCCATTTGTAACAATACTTTTAATCGTAGCACTATTTTTAGGTGTTGCAGTTGCAGATATAGTAACATTTGATACACCATTTATTATTGTTGTTGAACTTCCTGTCAAACTTGAATAATTTGTTGGTGTTGCTGTTACTGATACTGTTGGTCTGGAAGCACTTACATTAGCATTAATTACTCCTGTTGCTGTATCAGAGCCTATTAAAGTTGAACCATTATATGTATATATCTTATATGTTAATGTTATACTAGGATTATTTGGAAAAGAAGCATATAATGATGTAGGAGCTGCCCAACTACTATAACTTGGTTCAGATGTTTTATTTACTATTAAAACTTCTTGACTATTTGCAGGGTTTATATAATAAATGCTATCTGTAAAATTATTACTTTTTCTGTTTATTGTAAATGTAGGATTTGTTGAACCTATTGTTCCAGCTGATACACTCATGCTAGATTTTCTTGGTATAGTTGATAATACTAAACTTCCTGTATCATCATATAAGTTACCTGCCGTATAACTTGTACTATCCATATTTTCATAATAAATTAAACTTACAGTTTTTGTACCATCAGTATTATGCCTTATCGGCTGGGTACTTCCTGATGCTAATGTAATAGAACTATTACCCGCAAGAGATTTTTTTCCACTACCAGATGCTACACTTGTTCCATTAATTGTTACACCATAAGTAATTGTATAATCACTAAAATGATAGCTCGTATTAGCAATAAGCTCCAATTTAAAATCTACAATTGATGTATTATTTGCAACACTAATACTCTCAGTATCTTCTGTTACAGTTAATTTTAACGTAAAACGCCCATTAGAATTACTTTTTGTATATACTGCCATATTCCTCCTCCTATCCTATATCAAATGCACCAGTTCCATGTCCACCTAATGTTTGATTTACATATGGTTGAAATCTTGATGCGCCTTCTATATTCAAATAATTTTTTACAACTAAGTTTGTGCTTTCTACTATTGTTTGTCCACGATATGCACTATCTTGGTCGCTTACATATCCTGCAAAGAATACATTTTCATTAGCAGATTTATTCTTTACCTTAAATGCCTCATTATCTATTGTAGAAGCAGTTGCTGCTCCTTCTTTGTCAATGTTCAAACCGTCATTATTGAAAGTATATCCCATAGATGTTTCTATCTTATCAACACCATTTGTTTCAATATCTGTTATTCTTAATGCTATTTCTTGTGTTGTTTGCTCTATTTCTGTTTTATTTTGTTGTATAATATTTTCTAATTCTGCCTTTGTGCTATTTGTATTATTATCTGCTTCATTTTTTGTATAATAGTTATTTAATTGAGATTGTGTGCTTGATACTTCACTAGATATTCTTCCATTTTCTATTTTTAATTGTTGAACATCTTGTTGAGTTAATCTAGCACTTGCTTTTGTTTCATAAGCAGATAGCATATTATCTTTTATATATCCTATTTCTGCATAAGCATCACTATATATATGTGTTACTGTTTTATATGTATGTAAACTTTTAATACTATTCCATGCTGCTTGTTGTTCTGTATTGTATGGTATTATTTCTTCTTCCACTAATGGATATTCTAATGTCATTGGATTATTAGATAACCAAGTTTTAAATTCTGCTACCGTAGTTATACTTAAATCAGTAGATGGATATACATTAAACATTCCTCCTAATGCCATTCCATTTACTACTTGATTTTCACTCTTAAAATGACTACAATTTAATTTTGCAACAGCAGTTGCACCTGTTTCTGCAAAAATATTGCTTGGTTTTGCTATTGCCATTTGAACTGCTCCTGAAGGTGGATAACTATTCTTAACCCAATTTTCATCAGAACTTCCATCATAAACAATCTGTCCTCTTACATTATGTATTCCATCATCTGCAAGATAACTTCCTTCATATAGTTTTTGTCCTTCTGCTAATGGGAAATAGACTATTTGTTCTTGATGTTTTTCCCAATCTGATGTTGCTGTTCCAGTTTCTATTTGTGTATTTTCTGTATGTCCACTATCTTGTATTCTTACAAACAACTTTATTTTTGTTGCATTAGATGGAATATTGTTTTCTGTTAAAGTGACATAAGTTCTTTTATTAGAGCTTGTTGCATTTGTCCCTATTAAAGTGCTTATTGCACTTGAACTTTCATTGTAAAAAGTTATTGCTATTCTACAAGAAGTATAATTAGAAGATGTAATATATGTTGAAAAAGTCAATGGTAACATAGATTGAAGTTGAGTTATTTCTACATAATTTGACCACATTGAAGTATTTCCTGAACAAAGAATATTATTATATGTGCTTGTTACTGTCCTTTCCTCACCATCATAAATATTTTTATTTACTACTTTAACTTCTAAATTCCCTTCCAAGTTCTTTATTTCACTTGGATAATCTGGAGAAGGCATTACACCATAAGGCTCATAACTTGTTGCTTCACTTCCTATTTCCACTTGCAAATTAGTATAATCTACATAATTATTTATACTTGTATCTCCATTTACATTTGAATAAAGCAATAAGTATATTCTATCTGTATTTGTATAAAAAGAATTTGGAATAGTTACTGTTCTACTTCCTGTCGTATTTAATTCTGTTCCAAAACTACTTATTGCAGGACTACTGCTTGTTCCAAAATATAATTTTGCCTTTGCATTATTTGTTCCGCTCAATGTAATTGTTGCATTTATTGTTACAATTTTACCAAGCAATTCATCTTTTCCTATCTCTATACCACAATACCTATTATTCCCTGCAACTTTTGTTGTTACTCTAACACCAGTATCTAACACAGTCTTTGTTACATTAGAACCTAGTGCTGTTGCATTTTTATTTAATAAGTTCTTTCCACTTCTCGTTGCTTGACTTGTTTCTCCATTAAATTTTGCTGATATTATTAATTCATCACTTGCATCATCTAGGTAAATATATTTTCCTTCTGCAAATCCATCTATATCTTGTAATGTTTCAAATTGATGTTCTATTTCTTCGGTTGTTTCTACTAATTGTGTTATTGTATTTGCATCACGATCTACTATTACTTGTAAGTTTTTTATTTTTTCTGTATTGCCTACAACTTTTGTTTCTTCTTGTCTTTCTGTATTTACACTTAAACTATATCCACCTATCCAAGTGCCAAAATATTCTAATTCATATTGTGCTATTGTTGGATAATTATTTGTTCCATCTGTAAATGTTATTATATCTCCTGCTTTTACACTATAATCAATAGGACAATTTCCTGTTTCAAAACTATAAAATTCAAAGTCTTTTATATCATTATAAATTGCTTGGACTTCGCTTTCTTCTGTTATAAATACATTATCACTATTTAAGTATAAAGTATTTCCTGTTTCATTTCCAAACTCGTATTTTAATGCTCCTAGTTCATATACAACCCTTGTAATTTTATGGTATTCTCCTATTATAAAGTTTTCGCAATCATCTATATCTATTGTTTTTACAGAACTTGTTTTTTGCTTTCTAAAATATAATGTGCTGTTTTCTACTCTAGCAAAACCTCCATTTAATTCTGCTATAAAGCCTATATATTCTCTAGCAGTTCTTCGATTATCATACCAGCTTATTTCTTTATTATAGCCTCTAAAATTAGTTGTGCCTAATGTTAATCCTGCTTTAGAACATATATCCTGTGCTATTGCTAGTAGTGTTGTTTTGCCATTTACAAATATTTCAGAAGCATCATAATAAAACTCTAAATTTAACATTTTATCTGTTAAATCATAGCTATATGTATAATCTTGTTCTTCTATATTATCTATTTCTAATTCTGCAAATGTTGTATTATTTTCCTTTAATATTACATTGGAAGGTTGATTTGTTACACCTTCCTTTGCAATACTTAATTTATATATATTAGATGGTGTTGTGCCAAGTCTAAAGCTATCATTAAATAATTCATAACTATTTGTAAGTCCTGTGTAATATTCTTCATCAATTAAATTGTTTCCAAAAAATACTTCTAAACTCATTGACCTGCCACCTTCTTACCTTGAACAAAGTTAAAAGTCAATTCTCCATAATCAGCACCCGTTTCTCTATTTCGTAACATTTGTGTACTAAATTTAGAAACATATCCTTGCAATTCTACAACTCCATTTGTTCCCCACATTGGACTTTTCAATTTAACATACAAAGGATAATTATTAATCATAGTAAGTATTGGCTCAATTTCTTCTTCAGTTGTATAATTAAATCCAAAACTAAATTTAAGCCCTTTTTTCCACAATATTACTGGTCTGTTTATATTTCCTGTTGTTATACTTCTATATGAATTTTTGTCTAAATCTTCTCCATCTATTTTATAGCTAGATGGTGTTTTCATTGTTGTATAATTTGCACTTGCACTTGCTTTTGCTTCCCATAACATATTATACCACCACACTTTCGCCTAATTGTCTTGATTTATTATTTATGTAATTTAAAGCTGATTTTCCAACATCTTTTATAGTTGTATATGGATTTATTTCTATATTTCTTACTGCATCTATTAATTCTTCTAATCTTGCATTTGTTTCATCATTGCTTCCGCCAAAATATTCTTTTGAATTAAATTTCTTTGGTATAATTGCCTCGCCTTTATGTATCATTGCAACTTGATCTTGTGGTACATAGTTCGTTCCAACATTTAATCTTGGCAAACTAAATGTACTTAATTTCCCTAAATTAATACCAGGTACTTTATTTATAACATCAGTTAATTTGTTTATTGCTCTAATTGGTTTGTTTAAAATGTTTTCTACCGCACTTAAAACAGCATTTGTAACTGCTCTAAAAGCGCCAGATAAAATTTCTCCTGCTTTTCCACCTATATTTAAAAGTAAATTATTTATAAAGTTCCAAACAGATGATACAATGCCTTTCATTCCATTCCATACACTGCTAAATATCTGTTTTACTCCTTCCCAAGCTTGTTTCCAATTACCTGTGAATACTCCTTTTATAAATGTTATAATTCCATCAAATATACCTTTTATTGCTTTAAATACATTGTCAAATACATTTAGCACTAATTGTAAAGCATTTGTAAATGCTTTATAAATATACTCTCCTAATATTCCAAAATTTTCTCTTACCCAATCTGTTTTGCTTACTAACCAATCAATTCCATTTTGTAAAAATGCTTTTATTTCTTCCCAATATTTAGTAATTGTTCCTACTATTAATACAATCGCTCCAGCTACTGCCAATGGTACACTACCTATTATTACCGCTAATCCCATTAATGCAATTCCTATTCCTTGTATTATCTTTCCAAAATTTGCCCAAGAAGGATCTTTTAAATATTTTATTAAACTTGTTATAGCAAGAACAATTCCTGCAATTAATATTCCTATTCCTAATGATTGTACTATTCCAATACCCGCAGAAATCAATTCAATTGCTGTATATGTACCTATTAATCCTGATAGAACATATTCCCAATTATCTTTAAACCATATTCCAAATTCTCTTATTTTATCAGCCCATTCTGTATTTATTTGAACATCATTTAAACCGCTAAGACCGCCTCCAATGTCTGCTCCGCCTCCTGCATCTGTATCAAGGTTTTGCAACTCATCAAATCCTGCTAATGCTTTATTTAACGCCTTTGCAGACTTTGCTGTTCCTGCCATAGACTTTGCACTTGCTCTAGCCAATAAATCAACGCCTGTTAATGCTTTTATAAATATATTAATATATTTTACTGCTTTTGCAATTAAATCTACTATTCTTTCTATTATAGGTGCTAACATTGCTCCTAATCCTGCCCATGCACTTTGCAGTTTATTTGCTAACGCTGTATCTTGTGCTAAATATGCAGAACTTGCTCTACTTACTAAAGACCATATTGTTCTAATACCCAATAAAGACAATCCAAATCTTTTTATTTTAGATGTGAGTTTATCAAAACCCTTTCCCATATTATCTATTGGCATTGTAGTTGTAGAATTTATTGGTTTAATTTTAGACAATTCACTTAATTTAGTTTTTAAAGCATTTACTTTTATTTGTGCTTCTTCTGATTTATTGGCAATCCTGTCTAATTCCATAAAATATTCTTGCAATTTAATATCTTTTTCAAAAAATTCAGTTTTTTGTTCTGGTGTAGCTTTCCTCATAATTCTTGAAACAAATTCTGTGTCCCATTGCAATCTTCTTTCTATATTAGCTTGAACTTTATCAAATTGATTTTTCCAATTTTCAACTTCATTTTCAGCTATTCTAATTTTACTTTTTAAAATATCAGTATTAGATAATTTTGCCATATCTATTTTTTGATTACCTAAATCTTGAACTCTACGCTTAATTCCTTCAATTTTTTCATTAAATTTCGCAGTTATTAATTCTAACTCAATTCCATATTTTTCGTTATCCATTTATTTTATATCCTTTCTGCTTTGCCCATTTTTCTTTTAAGAAATCTGGCATTGCGTAAGTCTTCTTTGGTTTTATATCTAATTCTGGATTTGCATCATTTGGTGTTTCTGGATATTTTTCCATCATTTGACACAAATTACCTAATTTCCATAGCCTGTAACTTAATCCTTCTGCTCTTTGTTCTAATGTTTTTCTTAATTCATATATTGTCATATCATACATTTTGTCATAAGTTAAATCGTATTTTAATAATTCATCATAAAGGTATTCTACTACTTTTGTTGTTGTAAAATCCTCTACTTTTTTAAGTTTTTTCTTTCTTTTACCATTTCTGCTTTTTCTTCATCTGTCATTTTTTCTATTTTTGCTCTTTCATCTCTTATGTTCTTTAAATCTTCTGCACTCATTACACCTGATACTACTAAACCTTCCCATATTATTTTGTCTAATATTTCCATCATTGTAAATCCTGCATCTACTAATTCATCATAAAAGCCATATGCCATATTTTTTGTAAAGTTTTCTCCTGCTCCTTTTCTCATATAGTACAATAGGTTTACTATTGATGTTATTGTTCCTTGTTGCACATAATCTAATAATGAGCAATTAAATGTTTTCTCAATATTCTCACAATCTAAACTTGTTAATCTTAACCCTACTTCTTTTTCATTTCCTTCACTATCTTTGTAGTTAAATACATAATTTTTCATATAAATTCCTTCTTTCTAGGCTCTTTAGCCTTATATAAAATTATAGAGGCAAGTGTTATATACTGCCTCTATTTTTCCACTTGCATAAAGTGGTATTCTGTTAATCAAAGTTAATCTGATACTATTATTTAATTATACACTAGCAGTTGTTGGTATTGTAACAACTGGCTCACTAATTGGGCTTAATGTCATTGTAAATCCAATTAAATCTCCTGAACTTCCTCCATTAATTGTAGTTTTAACATCACTTTGGAATGATACTACTACTCCATTTGATAATGTATATTTCCAATATGCCTTTGTTCCTGCATCTTCTAAATCACTTGCTAACTTAATATTAGATGTTGCAGATGGATCTTCCATATTGAACTCAAATTCATATTGTTGTGCTGGTTTTAATCCGTTTATTGCTGTTTCATATTCTGTATTGTCTAAATCAGTTGTATCTATTTGATTTGGTGTTCCTCCTATATCTGGAGTTGTTTTTAGTCCATATATTTGTGTATATGTTCCATTTTCTGTGCTAGAATATTCCAATTTAGAACCATTAAAAGCACTATAACTTGCTCCTGCTCTTGCCATTGTTTATTTCCTCCTTTACACTATAAAATCATTATTTATTTCATTATAATCTGCATATCCAGTAATTTGAACTTTAACTAAATTATCAGCTAAATTTATATCTCTGGAATTGCATTTAAAATTAATTTCTTTCAATTTGTCTTTTATATCTTCAACAGCATTGTCCACAATTTGTTGTGTGTTTTCTGTTGTATCTAACAATCTTATTACATATCCTGTTATGTTTTGCCTATAAGTATAATTTTTCTCTAAATCACTATTAATATAATTTTTAGATAATTCATAGCCAAAATAAGTTGTTTTTTCTACTACTACATCATCTGGAATAATCCCACCACATTCTATATTATCTAATTCTTCTAATTTGTTTTGAATAAACTCTCTCATTTTGCCTCCCTTATTGCTTTGCTTATATTTTCTTTATAAGTTGCAATATTTGCATTTAAAGCATTTTTATAATTATTGTATGCTCTCATACCTGGATGAAAGTTTGGATCTGTTCCGAATTCTTCTCCCCAACCAAAAGCATTAGGTATAGCATGTGGCATTGTTCCTGTTTCAAGTAATAAGCCTAAATTATAACTATCTCCAGCTTTACTTGTTACTTGCAAATCACTTCCAATAAAAGTGCTTATCTTATTTCCCTCTTGTTTAGTATCTTCTACCCTTATACTTGCTATGTATGCTCCTGTTTTCATATTGGAATTTTCTACTAAATGTTCCCATATTCTTTCTGCTGTGTTTCTTTGTTCGTTTTTTAAATTACTTTCTAGCCTTTTACTAAACTTTTCCAAGTCTACTGATATAGATGCTATTTTTTTCATTTAAACCAACTCCAAATCAACACCTTTAGAATTTACAGAAACAATTTTATACTTTCTAGACTTAATAAAAACATAATAATTACTTATATTATCTTGTTCATTATTTACTTTTGGATATAAATAGTTTTCTATTGTATTTCTTGCTGATTTAATTCTCAACATTTTATGAATGTTTGCTCCATATACACTAGCTGATATTTCGTCATCTAGTTCTTGTTCTTGTACTTTAAAAGATTTTATTCTTTCAAGCGTTTCAACATATCTTCCATTTGGTTGCTTTGTTTTGGTGGCTTTATAAACAACCGCTTTTTCTAAATATCTTAAAAGCAACGTCTTAACCCTGCCTTTATTATATCATTACGCATTTTGTCTATATTATCTTGAAATGATGAGCTTTTTCCACTTTCATTTAAAGAATTTAATCCTTCGCCACCTCTCGAAAGATATTCTGCTTTTACACAAGTTTTTATATATGGAGTTAAACTTTCTATATCTGTATTGTTAGATAAAGTTTGAGCAACGTCTGTTACTCTATCAATTATACTTTGTAAGATTTCTTCATCATCATCTGAATAATTATCTCCCAAATCTTGTATTATATCCTCTAACATTTACGTTGCCCTCCTTTTATTATAAACTTACTGCACCTGTTGCATCATATAGTATTGCTTCTGGTACTAATGTTTCTCTACCTGTATATAAAAAGCTCTCTAATGCAATTGCATCATCAAATGGTACTTTTTCTGCTTGGTAATCATCAACAAAGTATGGTTGAGCAACTGAACCTTTTAACATTACTATCATATCAACGTTTTCTGGTAATCTATTGCTTTCATATACTACTATGCTATCATAAGCACCAATAGCTCCATTTGCTGGACTTGTTCCATTTGGTAATTCATCTAAGTCATTTTTTAATTCTTTTCTAGCTGTTCCATTAAGAACGATTGCTAAATCTTCTGCATCTATTCCATCAATAAAGTCTGATGATGTTTCTTTTGCAGCTACAATCATAGCGTCTAATATAGCTTTAAGGTCTGTTAATGCTCCTCTAGTAAATTGTGTTCCACCATTTACTGCTTCTGTAAAGAATGCTCTATCTAGGTATGCTTCAATTCTTCTTGCAAAGTTTGATTTTCTTCTTTGTGCCATTCCATCAATTCCGTATAATTTAACGTCTTTTAATTGTAATTCTTCAATGATTTCTTTATCATCATCTAAATTAACAATAACTGGTTTTGCAATAACTGCATCTCCTTTTCCTGCTGCTCTTGCTGTTCCTTTTGATTTTAGTTGTGCGTTTACAAATCTTTTATATTCAACTGTTCCGCCTTTTGGATCTCCTGACCCTTTTCTGTTTTTAAGTGCTTCTGATACTGCACTTACTTGTATGTTCTCGATAACTCCATCTAATACTTCTGCTAGATTATCCATTGTTGTTTGGTCTGTATAATCTGCAATATTTAATGCTGGTTGTCTTGCCATAATAAAATCACTCCTTTTATTTTAAATACTAAATCTTGGCACATTTTTCTTTTTAGCTACTGTGTCCGATAGCTTTGTTACAGGTGTTTTTTCTTTTAAACTTTCATTTACACCTAATTCAACAGCTTTTTTATAGACTGTTTTCATTATATCTAGTTGTTCTTTTACTAGCTCTGCTGTATTATATTTTGAGAAATCTACCAAGCTTATTAGTTCGACTGGAATATCTGAATTGTCTTTTATTGTTTGTTCTTTTAATTGGTATGCATTTAGCATAGCCTCTGATTTTTCTGCTCTTGTTTTGTAACTATTCATTTCTTCCTTTAGTCTTTCTTCACTTGATAATTTTGCAAGTCTTTCCGCTTCTGTTTTTTCTGCTTCTAACTCCTTTCTTATTTTGTCTTTTTCTGCTGAAATCATTTTATTGACTTCATCTCTTGTAAAAGTCTTTTCTGCTTTTACTTCTTTTTTTGTTTCCACAGTGTTATCCACAGTTTCAACAGCCCCAGTAGTTACTTCTTTTTCTTCCATATAATACCTCCGATTTTACGCCTCTCGGCAAACTATTTGCTTTTACGGTGCAATAACCAAAATAAAAAATACCAAAAATAAACCTTTTAAAATTTATTCTTGGTATTCTAGATACTCTATTGTCATTATAACACTATTTGTCTTTTTTTGCAATAGAACTTCTTTCAAAAATTGTTATATTCTTACATCTTGGACAAAATGCTTCTATATGATAATCGCTTCTTAACTTGCCTTTGAATATTTGTTTATTGCAATTACTACATCTGAACTCACTCATTATTATTTTATATATATCGGTTTTATTCATTTGTTCCTCCTATAAAATATATATTATTGTGCTTCTGCAATGGTGGTAATGATTATTTATTGGAGGTAGATTATCTCCAACTTTTAAGCCTTTAGTTGTATATACAACATTTCTTTTATCATAAGCACTATATCTATCGTATCTGTTTATTTCATTTATATAGAACTCTTGTCCGTCTAATGACTTGCACATTTCTGTTGTGGCTTTATCTTCAACTGCAATAAACTTTACTTTCCTTATTCCTGCATCTTCATATATTTTTAGTTTTGTTCCATTTATTATATATACAAGTTCATCTTCTAATGCTCCTGTGTATTTATCCTCTTTACTGGAATTTATTTTTCTTTTTAAATATCTATTTTTTTGTTTCTTTAATAAATCTTTTATATTTTTATTTCCATTTATCAATAAGTATCTGTATGTTTCATTTGAATTATACAATGTCATTGTATCTTTGTAATCTTTCCATATATACCCATTTGCATTTGGCAATGATAATAGGCTTAATCCATATAAAACATATAATGGCGGCTCTGGTAATTTCCATTTATCTAATTTGTCTTTTGGCAAGTCTTTTTTTATTGCTTTTATTTCACTTTCGTATGTATATTCTACTAATTCCTCTATAACTAAATTTTCATATTGATCTAATTCATTGTCTTTTTCATTATAAATTATATATAATAGAAATTCTACTATCTCATTATTTTGTATTTTTGACCTACCAAGTAACTTTTTTGCCCAAAATTTACCATAATCATTCAAAATATTATACTTTTTTTTGATATACCCTTTAAAACGTTCCACGTTTGATTTAGAGGCAATTTTTGTATCTAGCTTATAAGTTGTATAAATCTTTTCTATTTCCTCCTCTAAATCAATTGTGGTGTATTGTTTTAAAAGCCTATTCTCTAATTTGTTTAGTAACTGCCACATTTACATCTTCCTTTTCATTTTTATTGGCTTTTTGTAAATTATTACTTTGATTTTGTATTTGTTGCATATTATCATTAAAGTTTTGTTCTGCTTCTTCTTCTTTTTTCGATAATTCACTTTCAACATCTATATCAAATGGAAGCATCTTTAATACAGTTTCATCTGATAATACTTCTCTTAATTTTAATGCCATTTCTACAACACTATCTTTATCTGTTGGCAAGTTTCTTTCTAAGTCAATTTGTATTTCTCTAAAATCATATTGTGTATTCTTTTTAACATTTATTCTGTCTATTATATTTTCCCACATTGCCAATAATTCTTTTTTAAATAGTTTATCTGCTCTTGTTAATACTTGTTCTAGTGGGAAGAAAGACCTTTCTATTTCTGTTGCTGTCTTTTCCTTTGTTGATATTTCACTTATGCTTGGTATCATACTAATCATTAGTATTAATTCTATAAGTGTCTTTTTATGATTTTCAGAAGCAGTATCATTTATATCTTTTGTAATCCAGTCTATATCTCCTGTATGATCTGGTGTATAGAATGTTGGTGCTTCTAATATTAAATTGTCCTCTTTTACTCTATCTGGATTTTTAATCCATTTGCCATCTTCATTTTGTATCATTAATGGGTTTTGTGGTGTAAATCCTGTTATTTTTAATTTAGCATCATCATTATACTCAAATAAGTGTTTATTATTCTTTATAATTGTTTCGTAAGCATCTACTAATGTTAATACAGGTTCATATATACATAATTCATCTGGATTTTCTACTGCATTAAATGGTGTTAGTTTCCATTTTACATCTGCTTTTGCATCTACATCTTCTAAATATTCGTCTGGATTTGCTTTACTATTTTTATAATATCGTTTACTATCTGCTGTAATTACTTCTACCATATCTGCTTCAAATCCATCTTTATCTGTTTCAGTCCATATTCTTATTCCACCTATTTTTTGTATTGGTGTTGAATAATCATATATTGCAACTGTTTGTAATGATGGCACTCTTGCAAATACTATTTCATTTTGTTCTGTTTCATATTCTATCCAATAACAAGCATTAGTAGTCATATAATCAAATACTAATTCATAAAAAAATGCTGGTAAATCGTTATAATCGTTTATATAATCTATAATCATTTTTAATTCATCTGGATCTGCATTTTTGCCTACTATTTTATCAAATAACTTTTGTATTGCTCTTTTCTTTTTTAAACTCTTTTCTTGTTTTACACTAAATTTAGGAGCTTTACCTCCAAAATATCCTGTTGCTATATTTGCTATATAATATTCTAATGGCACTTTTATTTCTGCACTTGCTTTTCTTTTGTATCTATTATATAGTTCTTGTCTATGTGCTAATATTTCTTTTGCCTTTTCTACTATAACTGATATATTTTTTTCATTGTCTAAATATTCAGGTTTCATCTGTAACATATATAAATTCCTCCTTATATTCTTCCATAACCAAATTGTAATATTTTTGGTGTTGTGTTTTCATATACTCCAGTTGTGCAATCTGGAGCATCATCATGTTTATTTTTTCCTTCTCGTTGATAGCTATTCATTGCCTTATAATAATCTGGAAATCTTGTTGCCCAATCTTCTGGCATAAATATATTTGTCATTACCCCTGTTGCATTGCTTAATATTCTTGCTATTTTATTTTCGCTGTTATGGAACCAGTCTATTACTGTATGTCGGTTGTTTAGTTTTATCAACTCTTGTTGCACGTTTCTTGCATATCCTCTACCACCATTATTACTTTCTATTTTACAATATCCTACATTATCCTTTGTCATCATTTTTGCTTGTGCTGGTTCTGTTATTTCCATTGGCTCTTGTGTAAATAATACATCTAATACATATTTTTGGTCGTTAAAATCTACTCCATAATCTATACTGCATAAGTAATCTTCTCCCATATCTGCTGTATCTGTATAGTTCATTATATACTTAAATGTTGGTATATTTTCATATTTGTATGTTAAGAAGTTACTATATAATTTGCCTTTTATATCTATTGGTTCTTGTTGGTAGTTAGCATATACAATGTCTTTGTTCATGGTTTTAGTTTTAAACTCAAAGTCTTCCTTTGTTAGTATTTCATCACATAACATTGTTCCATCATCTTGTATAGCTTTATAGTTTATATGTTCTACATCTTGATAATTATCTAATATAAAACCTGCTAAATCTCCACTTGCCCATCTAGTCATAATTACTATTAGCTTAAATCCTGTTTCTGTCCTAGATAACATTGTATTAGAATACCAATCAATGTGTTTTTGTAATGTATTTTCGTTATATGCTTCCTCTACATTTTTTATTAAGTCATCTATTATCATTATGTTACAACCAAAACCTGTTGCTGTTCCTGTTGGAGAAGTTGCTAAATAATTTGCTTCTTCACTTCCAGTTAATGCCCATTTACTTGCACTTGCTTCTCCATATTTAATACTAACATCTGGAAATACTTTACTAAATGTTCCATCTTCTTCTTGTATGCTATCTCTTACTTGCTTTGCAAATGTGCTTGACAATGTTTCATTATATGATCCAGTCATTATTTTTCTTTTATTGCTTTTACCTAATAACCATTGAACTAATAGTGTTGCAGTTCTTGACTTTCCATGTCTTGGTGGTAAGTTTATTACTAATATTTTTTTATCACTCTCAATAAAGTTTTGGAGTTTATCACACATATCTTTTAAATATATTCTATTCTCTTTATAAAAATCTGGAGCTTTTAGTTCGCAATAATACCAAAAACTCCTTCTTGCTAATTCAAGTCTTGCTTGTTCTTTTACATAATCAGGTATCATTTAACCACCTGCTAGTTTTTTTAATTCTTCTACTGATAATTCTTTATAAGCGTTATTTATTTCTCCTGACAAATTTATATCTTCTTTTGGTTTTTGTCCCATTGTATCTCTTAACACTTCAAAAGATTTATCGTTTTCTTTTGCTCGTTCTATTAAATTATCTATCATTGTATTAAAATCATCAAATCCCATTCTTTCTGCAATAGCTTCTTTAAATATCTTTTTTTGTTTTATATTCTCGCTTCTTTTCTTTGCAGAAAGCTTTTGCATAGCTCGAGCTTCTTCCGTGCTAGGTATCCTTAAGTTGTCTATTCCTGCCATATTGTATCCCCCTTATTTTTTAGTTGTTTTTCTTTTCTTTCTTTCAACTGTTTTTTTTACTTCTTGCTTTGGTTTTTCAACCTCTTTTTCTAGTATTACTTCTATTACTTTCGCTACTGCTCTATTTACTGGATTTGGTGTTTTGTTTGTTAAATAATCTGCTAAATCTTTTTTACACTCAAATACATCTCCATAAAATAGTTTTCCTTTTTCATCTTTTCCTTTTCTTACTATATTTGTTACTTCATCAAATCTTGCCAAACAAAAATCTTCTAATGCTTCTAATACTTCCATTCCTTTCATTTCCTCCTTGTAATATGATTTACTCTTTGCTAGAATATTTTTATAATCATCTTCTAGCTTTTTAAATTGAAAACTTGGTTTATTTTTTATTCTTTTTATTATATCATCTATATTACTACAATCAAATTCCATTATGTAACTGTTTATTCCATCTTTTACCCCTATTTCTTCTAAATATGGTAATGGTGTTACTATTACTGGTATATTTCTATATAATGCCTCATTTATTGAATAACTGCAACCTTCTGTGTCTGATAATTGCACTAAATAATCTGCTTGTTCTAACCAATAACTTGTATCTAATCTCGGTTTCATATATACTACATTTTCACTTGGAATAGCATTATAATCATCTGTAAATACATACCATATATATTTTATATTATGACTATCTAATGCTTCTGCCAATCTTATCATTCTGTCTTTTCCTTTAATTCTGCTTAATCTTGTTAAACTAATTAACACTAATTTCTTTTCTTCTTTTTCCACAGACAAAGGATTATAACTTAATCTAATATTTTTATTGCCTGTTATTCTTTCAAAACTTTCGCACATATATTTTGTTATACATATATATTCTTTTATTCTTTTATGTGTTGGAGGTTTCCAAGTATAAGCAGGGTTCTCGTAATCTCCGTGAACTACTTGATATATATCAGCATCTTTATCTATAAAATCTATTATTGAAATATCATAATTTATTATTGCAACTTTACACTTTATTTTTTGATTTGTATGTCTATATAATCTACAATATTGTCTTACTCTTGCTATTTGTTTTATATCTGCTGTTTTATATACAACTGCTATGTCTAGATCTTTATATTTTTTTACCATTTCATATACAAATGTTTCTACTCCACCAAGCTGACTAAAATCTCTTATATAGAATATATTGCTATGTTCTATTATATCTTTCAATATTACCAGCTCCCATTAAAACTATGATAAGTATACCCCTCATCTTTTGTGAAAAAATAACTCTGTGGATATACTGTAAAATGAGATATATTTTGTATTTCATTTTTCTGTCTATCTATTCCTAACGCACCTAATACATTAGAATATATGCAAGTACTTGTTTTTTGATTTTTTATATAATCTCTCCAATCTTCATATTCAACAAAATCAATACAATCATAATAATCTAACATCATTTTAATAACTGGATTTCTTTTGGTACAACCCATTGTGGCACATACTGGATAATTTATATCTTCAAATCCTGTAAATCCTTCATCATTCAAAAATTCATCTAATGGTTTATATACTTCTACATCTGTATCCATATATATTCCGCCTTCTGTGTATAAAGCATATAATCTTATAACATCAGAAGTAAAAGCATACTTTTTCTTTTTATAAGAACTTTTAGTAAACTCATTATAATTTATATCAAAGTTATCTTCATTCCATTCCTTAATCTCATAATCTGGTAAATATTTTTTCCAGCTATCAATACATTTTTGTATTCTTTCGTTTTTTTCTCCTTTGCCCAGCCAAACATAATGTATTATTTTAGGTATTTTATTTTCCATATTAATCTCCTTTAAATAAACTCTATGCAATAATATAGTTATAAGGCTTTTGAGATGGGTGCTATCTCTTTTTTATCCTTATTTTTATATTACTGCATACAATTTATTTGAGTGCTTAACTAGAATAGCACTCATATACAAATTAAAAGAAGGTAAACAGTAACAATTATATTAACTTATCTAGTATTGTTAATGTCTTTTCTTTTTCTTCCTGTTCTTTTTCTGCTTTCATTTCTGCTATTCTTTGTTTCCATCTCTGTTCTCTATAATAATCTCTCATAATCTCATCAGCTATCTCGCTTCTCCTCTTTCGCATTATTACATCCCTCCATTTTAGTTATTTGTATAACTATTTCTGGTTCTACTTTAGGTCTGTATATTATTCTGCTACCATCCCATCCTGCTAAAATATTATAATTATCATCTTCTAATATTTCATATTTTACTAATATATCTGCAATAGCATTTTCTAAATTTGTTAAATCTCTTTTCCTTTTATCAGGAACGTAAAATAAGCACTTTAAATTTATTGGGTAATTAATTTCATTACCTTTGTATTTTAAAAGGAAATAACCGCATTCTCGTTCAAAATTTTTATATGTTTCGCTTTGTGTTATAAAATATTTTCCTGTCTTTTTATTTATTACTATTTGCTGATGATTTTTCTTTGGTCGAGCCAATAAAGGAATTTTTATTATCATTTACCTTTCCCTTTTTTAGTTCTTGGTATATTGTGCATTTATATTTTCCTATAAAATCTTTTTCTCCGCAATCCTACACAACCAAGACATTTATTATTTAATACCATTTCACAATTATATTTATCCATTTTTATCTCTACTTTTTTCGTTATTTTATCATATTATCTTTAAAATTTCAATATTTTTTAATTCTTTTGTTCTTTTAAAATATTTAATATGTAATTCCTTAATTGTATCTGTTTTTTATAACCTCTCTTTGCTTTTAATATTGCATTTGTACTACCTGTTAAATTTCTATCTAATATCTTATACATATCTAATTCCTTTTTTATTAAATTAATGGCTTCTTCTAACATAGGCATTACCTCTCATCTAACTGTTTATATAATCCACCTACTTGTTGTCTATGTGCTTCACTTGCCTTTTTTAATTCTGCATAATTATTTTCTAAATATCCTATATATTCCAATAATGTTTTTGTTACTTCATCATTTTTATTTGCTTTTTGTTTTGCTTCTTGTATTGTCATTTGTTATCACTCCTTTATTTTACATAGAACCCTAATTGGTTCATCATATTTACTATTTCTTTATAATCGTTTGGGTCAAGTTGTCCTGTTCTGTAACTGTCTATATTGTTATATATATCTGTCATTATTCTTATTAGTCTTTTCTTTCCAAATCCTAGCTTGTAGTTAAGTGTATATGCTGTCATATACAAAACCATTGATATTGTATTATGGATGCCTTTATCTATTCCTTGCTGCATTACTTCATCTCTATACTTTTGCATTGCAAATCCTGTTCCATATTTTCTTTCTAGTTGTCTTTTTCTTTGTCTATTCATTTGTATACCTCCAAAATATCTAAAATATAATATTCTTTGTTAGGTTCTGCTCCCCATTCTGGTCTGCCAAAGCCTTTTGTTATACATACTTTACATTCAATTGTTGGACTATTTTTAGAATAGCCATTTCTAAATAATACATGAGGTTGCATTCCAGTTGTAGCATAATAATAACCTCTAAATCGTGTATTATAATATGGCTTAATCTCTCTGTATTCTTCTTTCTTTTCTCCATTTTTTATCATATCAAACCATTTCTTTTTTATTAAGAGTGTTAACATATCTTTATTTCTCCTTTCATTTATTGTTTATTTGGTTGTCTAGTTCAATTCCTAATTGTTCTAAAGCATTGTTAAAACCTTTAGCAAATTCTAAATACATTTTGCCAACCATTTCCCCAATTTTTTCCCAGTTTGTTTCATTTTTATTCTGTATATCTATTTCTGGTTGTTCTTCTATTATTTCTACATCATCTGTTAATTCAATATTAATATGAGATAACCAATCTATTCCATCTGTGTGGTTAAGTCTATATAAGTCATCAATTGTTTCCGTATTTTTATTAAATACATATAATTCATTTTTATACTTTATCTTTTCTGGCACTTCTTCTCCATTTGTTATTTTATTTAATAAATCTATTACACGAATTTTACTCATATTCTCCCCTTCTTTCCTCATCTAAAATATTTAATAAGCATTCTGTTTCATTTGGACTTAATATATAGTTTCCTAATGTTGTTTTACAAGCTTCTATATGTGCTATTGCTCTACTTATTTTTTTATTTAATTTGTTTATTTCTGTGTCTTGCTTTTGGATTAGATTTAAAATTATCTGCAAATCTTTTTTATTAACAACAAAATCTTTATCAAAATACTCATTTTCATTATCCCCTAAATAAAATCTTAAATATGCTATTGCTTTCTTTTCTTCCTCTGTCATATTTATATTAAACCTCCTCAACATCTTCTTTTTTAGTTAATTGTTTTTTTATATTCTCATATAATTCATTTCTCCATTTTTCTTGACCACTACTCCAAGCTCCACCTTTATCTAATTTTTCATAATTATGTATTTTTTCCTCGATAACTTCTAATCCATAATATGTTCCACCTTCATATCTATTGCGGTCATATTTTCTAACTTGTTTTATTAAATCTTTTCTTATTAATCCATCAGGGACTTCTATGTATTCCATAATCTTATTTCCTCCTTACCTAACTTTCTACCACACATAGGGCAATAGTTTATAGGTAAGTTCAAAACATCTCCATTATTATTGTTTAGTTCACTTATTAAACTATACCTTTTATCTGATTTTCTTATATATTGATACACTCTATTTTTACCAGTTAATAATGTTTCATTATAATCGTCTAGAACAGGTAGATTGTCCATATATTGATAATAATTTTTATTGTTACTATCTAACTCACAATATTCACACATCTTATTTCCTCCTTAATCTTCTAAAAGTTCTTGTAAAGCTTCTAATTTGTAATAATCTATACATTGTTGCCTTTTAAATCTTCTAGGGTCTTTGCTCCAATAGTCTTCAAAATCTTTTACATCTTGTTTTAATTCTTCTATCTTTTCTTTTACTTTTAATTTTGGAATGTATGCTTTTAATACTTCTTCTGTAAATCTAATAACAGGAGTATCTATTTTTTCATTATGTAATTCTATATATTTTCTATTTTCTAAATAATATTTTCCTTTCCAATGTATATTTTCTTTTTCTAAATCAAATTTTTCTTTTTTCAATTTTGTATTTTCTCTTATTAATTTTCTTTGTTCACTTATAGCTTTATTAAATTCTTTTTCTATTTTCTTATATCTTGCTATTAGATTTTCTATTGCTATTAAATAAGTTTTCATATCGTATTTTAATTGCGTTCCAAATCTTATATGCTCAATTAAATCTTGTATCTTTATATCTTCTTCCATTATATTAATCCTCCTTAAGATTTTCTTTACACCATTTTTTAAATTCAATATTATATTCACATTTTTCACACTTTTCATCACAATGAATATATTGATATGGTTGAACTAAAGGGCATATTACATATCCTTCTTCTTCTGCCAAAGCATCTCTTAACCATTGTTCCATTAAATCCCCTCCAACTGTTCTTGTTGTATTTGTATAATTTCTTCAAGTGCCTCTTTTTCTTTTATTACTTCATTATATCTTTGCATTAATGCCATACCTTTAAAACATAAAATTATATTTGTTAGCATTAATATTACTGTTATAGCTACTATTGCATTCTTTTCTTGTTTTGTTATTGTTATATATTCTTTCATTTGTTTTCCTCCTTATATTTTTTTATAAGTTCTTCCATATATCTTTCAAAATCAGGTCTTTGCATTTCTCTTAAATATGCTTCGTGTATTTTAACTTTTTTATTGTTTTCTAACTCTACTTCTATTGTTTTGTAACTTTTATGTTCTTCATAGACATTGTAAGAAACAATATTATATTTGTTTTTATCTGTGTCATAATACACTAATTGTTTTGTAACAGGTAATTTCAACTCTATTCTTCTAATTCTTTCTTCTGGAGATACATTTATTTTCATTTTTCTTCCCCTTTCCATCGTGGTTTTTCTAATTCTGCTTTTCTTTTTCTTTGTAAAAATTCTTGGTATTCTTCCTCTGTAAAATCATAAGCTGGTATTGTTATTACTTCTTCTATCGGTTCTGGTTCATACACTTCTGCTTGTTGAACCCCTTCTGTTGTTATTTCTGCTATTCCTATAAGAAAATCTGCTTTATATTGTCTTAATTCATCATTTACTTTTTCTCGTTCTGTTTCACTTAATTGTTCTAACCAATCATGACAAGTTCTACATAAACAAGCTCCATTGTCTAGTGTTGCTTTGCCTCCATATCTTTTTGCTTTTAAATGATGGTATGTTAATTGTCTTGCTATACTTTTTCCTTTGTAATGTCCTTTACTTGGCTTTGGTGGACTTAATTTTCTTATTCCCTCATGGATCATACATTTTTTTCCGTATATTTTCTCTAACATTTCTCTTGCACTTCTGTTTTTATTACTCATAAGTAATTCCCCCTATGGTTTTATAATACCATATATCCACTATTTTTTCCTTTGTTATTTATTGTATTTTTTAAAATTTTCTCTTATAATATTTCTTATATCTTCGCTTATTATTGGACTGTTTTTTAATATTTTCATACTCTTAATTATATCTTCATTACTTGGACGATCATTTTTAACTTGTAAATCAATTTCTTCTGTTGTTGGTATATAATAATCACTTTTATCTTTTTCTTTTACACATTGTCTACCATCGTATCTATCTTGTCTGCCGCAATCACATACTGCTGTATATTTATATGGCATATTATTTATTATTTTTGTATAAATTATATTTCCTGTATCATTACATTTTTCACAATGACCTTCAATTTTCTTTTCTTGTTTTCCTACTGTATATGGTATTTGTTTATGCATATCTAATACTTCTGCTAATTTTGGCATAAATTTATTGACTTCATATAGTTGTGATAATATATAATTAAATCTTTCAACTGTCATAAATTTTAAACTGTTATACCAAATATCAAATTCTGTTTCGTTAAGTTCTTGATTATAATAATTTTGCAATTCTTTTATATATCCAGTAAATTCTTTTTTAGTCATTTTCTAACCACCTTTTTAACCATTCTTGTTGTTTTGTTTCTTTGGGTTTTTGTTTTTTTACTGCATCTACTACCCATTTTTTTATACAAAGATAGTGTGATTTTGCTTTATACCCTTTCATCTCAATATATTCATCTAAATATTTAATAAGCTCTTCCCAATTACTATATTCTTCTTTTAACTTCTGTAATTCTTCATCTTTCAACAATACATGATTATATTCTCCATATTTATGTTTGTTGGCTTTTGCAGTATCAGCTGGAGAAGTTTCTTCGGAAGCTGCTATATTATTTCTTATCTTCTTTTCATTCTTATCATTCTTATCATTCTTGTTTGTGTTCAGTTTGATGTTCACTTGTTGTTCAGTTTGTTGTTCAATCTGTTGTTCAACTTGTTGTTCGTTAAATTGATATAATGCCCAATTTTCAATACTTATAATTGTATATTTTGTTGTGCAAATTTGTGTCAACATTTTTTCATTTTTTAATAACGATAAAAATTTTCTAACTGTATTTCTACTCCAACCCCATTCTTTAGATAAATTAACTTCACTTGTCATAAAACTACCTGCTTGTATAGTTATTATTTCATTGCCAACTAATATTTTATTTTCTTTATGGTTGGCTTTTAATAATAAAGATACCCATGCTTCAAATTTACTAAATTTTCTATGTTCTTGCCATAACCAATTGTTTTGTATTTTTCTATGTATCTTAATCCAGCCTTCCATTTTTTCTCCTTTCGTATAATAACAATAAAAGAACTCGTGCGAGTTGATAAACGAGTTCTTTTATGTATATAAAAAGTTATTACTAACTTTAAATATCTATGTAATTATTTGTTCAACTCGTCTTTTGTATCTGCATTATATATTATAATTTTTCATTTGTAAATACTTTTTTTAAAATTATACAAAATTAAATAAATCTTGTATCTCTAAATCTGGCGAAATAGCCTTACATACTGCATAAGCACTTGCTTTTGTTGTATCTTCTCCATTTGCTATTTGTGATATATAACCATCTGTAATTCCTGTAATTTCTGCTATTTCTTTTTGCTTTATATTGTATAATTTTATAAATTCATTAAATCTTTTATTATCTTTTTCATTCATATATTCTTTTTTTATAATATACATTTGTTCCTCCTAAAATGGTAAATCATTTCCAAAAAATTCTGTGTTTTCTGTAATTCCACCAATTGGTATATATTCTTGAACAACTACTTTTATTTTTGCTAATCCATCTTTATTTTGATAAAAACTCAAAAATCCTTTTGTAATTTCTATTTTTGTTTTATTTTCTAATTCAACACCTTTTGGTAATTGAACTGCTATATACATTTTATCGTATGATCCATCTTGTTTTTTATTTGATATAGTTGTGCTATATCCTTTATCATTTTTAAAAATCATTGTTCGACCTGCTACTTCCATACTATCCTCCTATCTAAATATTGCATATATAAATAATCCATCAAATAATAATGCTGTACCTATAAATGCTAATACAATTAACATATTTTTTGCAAATTTCTTTTTATTCCAACTATATTTTTTCATTTGTATTCCTCCTTTTTATAAAAAATATTTTTACTTTATCTATAATATTTAGCTTTTGTAAATCTTTTTCACTAAATATATTAGATGCGTTCATAAAATTAATCATTTTTACTAAATAAACTTTAGGTTGTATATCTTCTACTGTGTTTATTACTTCACAATATATTATTTTTTTATTGCCAAACATTTTCTTATAATGTTCTGGAACTATATATTTATAAAGCATTTTTATTATCTCCTCTCCTTAGGATAGACATATATTATCATAAAACTTTTACTCTGTCAATGTTTTTTATAAAATTTTTTTATTTTTTTCTAAAAGTATTGGTCTATATTTTTTTTGATTTTTATGAACAACATTCAAGTGGCAATTTTCACACAACATAATGCAATTATTTATGTCATTTGTCAAAGTTTTTCCTCTGCCTAAAATATGATGCAACTGTAAATTTTGACTTGTTCCACATAATTGACATATACCCTTATCTCTTTCATAAACTTTTTTATATGTTTCATCTGTTACAAATATTCTTTTATTACTTACTTTATTTATCCCCTTATTTCTTACCACAATAAAATCTGGGCAGTTTTTACAATCAATCAATAAGTTTATATGTTTTTTATATAATTTACATTTAAAACCATTTTGAAACGTTTTAGATAAATATTTACAATACATACTATTCTCCATATCGAATTATAAAATCTTTTATATGTTCATAATCCCAATTTATAGATAATGTTCTAAATCTTCCATCTCTACCTACTATAAATAAATCCTCATACATTTTTGCGAGTTCACTCATTCTTGGACTAGCTTCGTATCCGCACAAAATATTTACCTTTTTGGAAATCCTTTGCAGTCCATATTTTCTTATCTTTATTATTTATCATTGCACTTAATATAATATCATATTGTTTCATTTGTTTACCTCCTATTTCTCACTTTCAAATAATGAATTAATTTCTTCTGGACTTTTTGTTTCAATTCCTATTGCTTGGCAATCTTGAACAACACCATCTATTAGTTTTGCCATTTGTTTTTTATTATAAGAGCTTGAACCATAATAGGCATTAATTGGTATTTTCCCATTTGTTTCAATATCTACAATATCAATGAACCATGCTATACCTTTATCGCTCCACATTTTTTTGAATGTTTCAACGTTTTCTTTTTCTATTTCCCAATGTCTAAATACTCCAAGCTCTTTTACTCTTTTTTTATATTCTTGAATAGTGTCTAAATTCATTTCAAAACATAATTTACCTAAAAGTTCCCAGAAATAAGCATTTGCTTTATTACTTCTTTTTTCTTTATATTCTTTTATTTCATATTGTTTGTCTTTATCTAATTGCCATAAATATTTTGAAATTTGTTCTGGTGTTCCTATCATTTATTCCTCCACAAATATTATTTCTCTTTTATCTGCATCACATACACAAGCAATTTTTTCTGTATAATATTTTACAAAACAATCTTCTATTGTCATTTCAATACAATATTTTTTATTCATTTGTTATTCTCCTAACTCATCACATATTTTTTTATAATTACCTAATTCTATTTCATTTAATCTTGAATATCCGTATTTATTTAAAATTAAGATAACTTTTTCGTTTGGTATTTCATTTTTACTTATTATATTTCTTAATGCTATTTCATATTTTGCGTCTATTGTTTTTCTTGTTAGACTTTCTGCATCATCATCTTCTGTTGCTAATCCAAATGCCATTAGTAAGCTGTATCTTCTAGCATAAGTCAATGCAGAACCTTGTTCTTGTGCTGGATTTGATTTGCCACTCAAAACTGCATTTACAACTCTACAACCTTGTATTGGCTCATCTTCCCATTTTCCGTCTATATATCTTTTTGTAAATACATAATCCTCTGTTTCAATTCTTTTAATAAATTGATAGTATTTCATACCATTTGTTTCTAAATATTCATGTATTTGTGCTAAATCTGTGTATTTGTAACCATAACCTTGTTTATTTTTTGTTACTGTTGTTTCCATTAAAATTCCTCCTTAAATTTGGCTTTGCCAATATTGATAATCTTGATCTCTTTGTTCTTTTTTCCATTGTTGTTCATTTTCTTGCATATAAGCTTCTTCTTCTAGAAATTCTATTCTTGCTTCTAATTCAATTCTTTGGTTGTCTACGTCTTGGATTATTTTGTCTAATTCTATAAATTGTTCATCTAATCCTTCAACACCTTCTAAGTCGTTTAGTCCATTAATTAGATTTTGATAAGCATTTTTTAAGTCCTGTAATTGAACTTCTAAATCTTCTAAATCTACCATTTATCCCACCTCCAATTTGTTTTTACATAAGTATATTACCATAAAACTTTTACTGTGTCAATATTTTTTTGGAAAAATAAAAAAAGTTAGTCAAAATCAGTAAAATACTGAAATCAACTAACTTTACACTAGAATTTTTTCAACATATTTATTATATAATATTTATATTATTTTGTCAATGTTAAAATCCCATTGTCCAACCAGCATTTAAAAATGCCTGATAATTAGGTAAACTTTGCCAAGTTTCTGTTGTATAATAATTACTTCTAAATCCCATTTCATATAATGTTTTTACACCACTATAATTTGGATTTATATTTATAGCCATTGCTAATATATTATTTAAACTTGTAACAGATAAATTAAGACAACCATTAAACATGTTGTATACTTTTGTTACTCTACTTGTATTTAGTTGTGGAACTTCTACTAATTTATTGGCACTTAAAAACATATTCTGCATATCAGTTACTTTTGACGTATCTATTTGACCTATGGATTGTAAAAAAGTGCAAGAACCAAAGCAATATGCCATATCTGTAACATTGCTTGTATCTACACTTGGGAAAAAAGATATTGTTGTATTTCTATAATATTGGGAATTCATACTCGTAATTGTATTATCCCAATTATATTTTATATCTTTTGCCAAATTAAAACCTTGTATTATCATTTCAGGTGTATTTGAATAACCTAATTCTGTCCAATCAGGTGGAAAAGATGGAGAACTTGCAATATTTACATCAGCACTTGCATAATTTGTTACATCTACTGTTCCATTTTCTGTTATACTTATTGTTCCACTTGGCACTGTTGGTGTATATATTCCTGTTAATTTACTTCCATTTACATAAGCAGTTTTTCCTGTAACTATATCGTTCGCTGTTGCATTTGCATCACTTGTATATGTTCCATTTATTCCAAACACAGATACTCCACTTTTTATATTTTCTGGTCTTACTTTTAATATTTTTTCTGTTTTAATATTTTTTATTTTTGTATTTAATGC
>Ga0247610_10001010_pt1 | contig 36211 bp, 31 predicted proteins | sample 174DNAGHGhighgp2_FD_193483 | JGI IMG/M metagenome (GOLD analysis project Ga0247610, IMG submission 193483) | Sheep rumen microbial communities from Palmerston North, Manawatu-Wanganui, New Zealand - 1742 DNA GHGhigh gp2 | ecosystem: Host-associated > Mammals > Digestive system > Stomach > Rumen...
CAAATATAATAAAAATATCAATATGAAAAACATTAAAATATTGATTGTTAATAATTTGATGATTTTTGTTCATATCAATATATTGCAAAAACATCAATCAGAAAGAAGCGCAGAGAACATAGCCGGGAGCCATCACGAGGCACCAGCCACGGGCATCTGCGTCCCCGCAGATGCCTCCATTGCCGCCGCGCCGAAACGGTCGAGATGAAATTTTGGTGCGGTCGCCGTGGTTCGGTACACGTTCTGACCTTGAACCTTCGGAAAAATTCGTATTTTTGCAAGTTCAACTATAAGCCAAACTCAGTATGAAAAACAGACATCTTTTCACCGCCATTATGGCCGTCATGCTGACATCGTCAGTTTACGCACAGATTCCCACTATCGAGCTTGTCCACGTTCAAGGCGGGGAATTCATGATGGGTTGCACGGGCAATCATTCGGACTGCTCCGTCAACGAGGCTCCTGCCCATCCAGTTAAGCTAAACAGTTATTACATAGCCAAATACGAAGTAACACAAGAGCTTTGGATGGCGGTGATGGGCAGTAAAAACCCGTCCAAAATCATCGGCGACAGTCTGCCTGTTACACGCGTCAGCTGGTATGACGCACAAACCTTTATCGGCAAACTGAACAAGCTCACGGGCAAGAATTACCGTTTGCCTACCGAAGCAGAATGGGAATTTGCCGCACGTGGCGGAAATCTTTCCCAAAATTACAAATTTAGCGGCTCCAATACATTGGAAGATGTGGCCTGGTGCAAGAACAACAGCGACGATGAGCCTCATGCTGTCGGCACAAAACAACCAAACGAGTTGGGTATCTATGACATGAGCGGCAACGTGTATGAATGGTGCAGCGACGGCTTTGACATGTATGAGTGGAACTCCACTGTGACGCTTGAGAATCCCACCGGATACAATTTGAGCGAAACCAAGGTCTATCGCGGCGGTGGCATGACCAGCTACTGGGATGTCTGCCGCGTCTCCGCCCGCGCACAAAGCATCCCGAACAGCTCCTTCAACCATGTCGGTTTCCGCCTGGCATTAGACGAGAATCCGGAATAGACGATTTTACTTCACGCAAAAAGAATCCTGGCATCACGTCCACCTTATGCTGACACCTGCCAGGCTTGCACCCCTCTTGGTATTAATCACAATTCACTAATCACAATTCACTAATCACAATTCACTAATCACAATTCACAATTAAATTCGTATCTTTGCCGCGAAAATTTTCAACGATTATGATACCCCGTTATTCGCGTCCGGAGATGAGCGCCGTCTGGACTGAGGAAAACAAATTCGGCGCCTATTTGAAAGTGGAAATCGAAGCCGCCGCCGCCTGGAGCCAACTCGGCGTGATTCCGGCTGATGATGTTCAAAAACTGAGGGACAAAGCCACCTTCGACGTGCAGCGCATCTACGAAATAGAGAAGGAGACCCGCCACGACATTGTGGCCTTCACCCGCGCCGTCAGCGAAAGCCTCGGCGAGGAAAAGAAGTGGGTGCACTACGGTCTCACCTCCACCGACGTGGTCGATACCGCCAACGGCTACCTCATCAAGCAGGCCAACAACATCCTCCGCAAGGATCTCCAACGGTTCATCGAGATTCTCAAGAAACGCGCTTACGAGTTCAAGGACACTCCCTGCATCGGACGCACGCACGGCGTGCATGCCGACATCACCGCCCTCGGTCTGAAATGGGCGTTGTGGTTCGAGGAGATGCGCCGCAACATCGAGCGTTTCGAGATGGCCGCCGCCGATGTGGAGTGCGGCAAGATCAGCGGTGCCGTGGGCAACTTCGCCAACACCCCGCCGTTTGTGCAGGACTATGTCTGCGAGCAGCTCGGCATTCATTCCGCCCGCATCTCCACGCAGGTGCTGCAACGCGACCGCCATGCCTACTATATGGGTACCCTCGCGCTCATCGCCTCCACCATGGAGCAGATGGCCATCGAGGTGCGCCATTGGCAACGCACGGAACTCCGCGAAGCCGAGGAGGCCTTCGGCAAAGGACAGAAAGGCTCCTCCGCGATGCCCCACAAACGCAACCCCATCGGCAGCGAGAACATGTGCGGCTGCGCCAGAATCCTCCGCGGCTACATGGTCAGTGCCTACGAGAACATCCCGCTCTGGCACGAGCGTGACATCTCCCACTCCTCCGCCGAGCGCATCATGCTCCCCGACGCCACCATCCTGCTCGACTATATGCTCAACCGCTTCGGCAACATCTTGGAAAATCTCGTCGTCTTTCCGGATAACATGCTGAAAAACATTTACTTGACCCACAAAGTCATCTTCGCACAGCGCGTCATGACCGCCCTCATCAACAAAGGATTCTCCCGCGAAAGCGCCTACGACCTCGTGCAGCCCATCGCCATGAAAGCCTGGTTCGAAGGACAGGACTACAAGGAACTGCTCTCCCAAAACGAAACCGTCATGGCCCACTTCTCCCCAGAGGAACTCGACCAATGCTTCACGTTGGAATACTACCTGAAACAGGTGCCCGCCATTTTCGAACGAGTGTTCGGATGTTGAGATGTAAGACTTGAGACTTGAGACTTGAGAATGTTATTTAGGATTCAAGGGATAAGGATCTAAAAGTAAAATGTTGGATCACAGTATCAAAAGAACGAAAAGCCAAAGTCTTAAGTCTAAAGTCTAAATACACCAACCATTAAAAATCACATTATGAACAACTTACACATTTTAGGAAACACAAACTCCCTTTTCAACGAATTCATCTCGGAAATCAGAAGTGTCGAGCTGCAGAACGACAGCATGCGCTTCAGACGGAATATGGAGCGAATCGGTGAGATTTTCGCCTACGAGATCAGCAAGGGTATGCAGTATGATGATCAAGAGGTGGTCACGCCGTTAGGTATCGCCAATGTTCCGCGTTTGGTGGAAAAACCCGTGCTTGCCACCATTCTCCGTGCTGGACTTCCGATGCACCAGGGCATGCTCAATTATTTCGATCACGCCGACAATGCTTTCATCTCCGCCTTCCGCAAATACTACCGGGACGGCACGTTCGAGATCCAGATCGACTATCTTTCCGCACCGGACCTGGATGATAAGACGCTGATTCTTTGTGACCCTATGCTGGCCACCGGACAGTCGCTGGCATTAGCGTACGAGGAGCTGATGAGCAAGGGTGACCCGCTGCACACGCATATCGTGAGCGCGATTGTCAGCCGACAAGGTTTGGATTACGTGATGAGCAAACTCCCTAACGAGAGTTGTACTTTCTGGATTGGTGCCGTTGATGAGGAACTGACGGCGCAATCTTTCATCGTGCCCGGGCTCGGCGATGCTGGGGATTTGGCTTACGGAATCAAGGAATAAACTTTGCTCTAAAATTGTTATATTTGCCGCCTAATTCAGAATCTGAAAGAACGTATGGCGAATTTTAAGAAAATACTTCCCGATATTCTCAAAACGACAATTTTTGTCGGATTGGGTATTTTGTTTATATGGTTATCTATCAAGGACTTAAGCAAAGATGACATCCAGATGATCTTTTCATCCATGTCTCTGGTCAACAATCCGAGAGGATGGTTTTTCATTGGGCTTTCTGCGTTAGCGATTATAGGTGCTGACCTCATCCGCGCGGCGAGGGCGGAACTTTTGCTAAAATCCATCCATTACCGACCACGCTTCTCCATGATGTTTTACTCCGTGATGGTCTGCTACTTAGCTAACCTTGCATTACCCCGACTCGGAGAAATTCTGCGGTGTACTTTCCTGCAACGATATGAGAACGTACCCTTCCAGAAATCGCTCGGCACTGTCATTCTCGAACGCGCCGTTGACGTGGTCTGCTGGCTTTTCCTGCTCGTCATCGCCTTGTTGCTCAACAATGGACTACTTTCCAACCTGATTGTCGATCAAAGTCAACAACTCACCCTTGAGGAGTGGTTTGCGCAAAAAGGATTGAGCTATGTGGGCAATTATCTGTTATATATTATCATTGGTGTCGTTATTCTACTGATTATAGTCACTCGTCTAACCCGCAACTGGTGGCAAAAACGTCCCGCACTCGTCAAAGTGGCCAACTTTTTCAAAGGCATTTGGCGTGGATTCGTCTCCATCAAAGATATTCCAAATCCGTGGCACTTCGTCTTCTGGACTGTCGCCATGTGGATTTGCTACTACCTCGGTGTCTATTGCTTCTTCCACGCACTTCCCTATTTGAATCACATTGGTTTTGGAGCGGCTTTCTCCGTGTTGATTTTCGGTACTATCGCCTTTATTATCTCCCAAGGCGGATTAGGGGCTTACCCACTTATCACCGCCGGCATCATCATGCTCTACGGGATATCCTATCCCCAAGGCTTAGCCGCCGGCTGGATCGGCTGGCTTCTGCAAACCGCTGTATCCTTAGTACTCGGACTCATATCGCTCGTGGCCACTTCGTTCTATAAACGGCACGATGCCGCCGAAATCCCCGAAGAACAATGAACGACCTGAGAAACCATATCGAAGAGAAAATTGTTCCATGGACGTTTTTTAAGGAAAACGATGTTAAACTGCACCATCGGAAAATCGTCTTTACCAACGGTTGTTTTGATGTGTTACATTATGGACATGTACTTTATCTCATGGAAGCCAAAACGTTAGGTGATTTGTTGGTGGTAGGATTAAATAGCGACGATTCTGTTCGCAGATTGAAAGGCGAATCGCGGCCCATTAATGGTGAAAAAAAACGTGCCTTTATTCTGTCCGCTTTGGAATTTGTGGATTATGTGGTTGTTTTTGAAGAAGATACACCAGAGGAACTCATCAAAGTCGTGAAACCAAATGTGCTGGTGAAAGGGGGGGATTATCAAATCGGGAATATCGTAGGAGCAGATTTCGTGATGCAAAACGGAGGTACGGTCTCCACAATTCCTTTTGTGGAAGGATTCTCTTCCACCCAAATTATTGAAAAATTAAACCATTAATAATGAAAAAGTTACATCTATTGCTGTGGATATTCGCTGCCACCTCTATGATGGCTCAAAATCCGGATATAACCGTCTATTCGCAAAATATAGCTTTGATAGATTCTCAAAGCGAAAAATATGAAATCCAACGTCAAACCGCTGCATATCCCTTTATATTAGAGACTTACGAAATTCCAGCATACGGACTGTACCAAAAATATTGGGACACGATGAATATCAGAAGCAAAATGCTCGAGATTCCGTTTTCCAATGACCGACTGATGCTAATGCTGGTGCAAGATGCTAATAATCCGTTCGTTATGCCATGCCAGTTTGAGAAAATCAAGACTACTTACGGCGAAACCAAAAACGGAGGTTTCCACCCTGGTATTGACCTGAAAACCGAGACGCAGTCTCTTGTCAAGAGCTGCTTCGACGGAGTGGTACGCATGGCCACCTACTATGGTGACTATGGTCTGATGGTTGTGGTGCGCCATTACAATGGATTGGAAACCGTGTATGCACATCTTGATAAACTTTGCGTGCTTCCTCAGCAAATTGTGAAGGCCGGACAAGTAATTGGACAAACTGGAAATACAGGTAACACCAAAGAGTGTATTTTGCATTTCGAGACCCGATTTTTAAACGAACACTTTGACCCTGAATTGGTTATAGATTTCGAGGAAGAAGATATACTTCAAAACAACATGGCATTGATGTCCCGCGATTTCAACATTATTCCGCTGAATGATGTAGGTGGATGGAAACCATCTGCTGCTCCGAAACCATCTGCTGTAGCCCCCTCCATAAAACCTGAATTAACACAAGAGGCAAAGCAGGAGCAGAAAAAAGAGGTGAAGACGATTATTCACGAAAGTACGGGGGATTTAGATTCCATGTCACCAGAAAATTCAGGCACACCTATTCAACAGCCCAAAATTCAAGAACAAGATCAATCATCAGAAGCTGTATATCACACGGTTGCCGCTGGCGAAAACCTATACCGAATCTCCACTAAATATAATACTACGGTTGATAAAATTCTAAAACTCAATAATTTGAAGAATGCAGATAAGATTATTGAGGGTCAGAAGATCCGGGTAAAATAAAAGATAGAATGTTACAATGTGACATCCCTACATTGGTATATCTGAAATAATTTCAGGATTAAGATTCTGCCGAGATTGTCCCATTATCGTCCTGGAACGCGAAAAAGAACGCAATAGCCACTACTAATGCGTATGCTGCGAAAATATACCATCCGACACTCCAACCTTGCATCACCACATGAGGTTCTGCATGATTCTTTAATGGAATGTATACCAATCGGTTGAGTACCGCTTGTGCTCCAAACGTTCCGATAGTGGCACCAATGCCATTCGTCATCAACATAAATAGCCCTTGCGCGGAGGCCCGTATGGAAGTGTCTGTCTGCTGATCCACAAAAAGGGAACCGCTGATGTTGAAGAAGTCGAACGCCACACCATAAAAAATGCAAGAGAGGATGAAAAGCCACACTCCCGGTCCAGGGTTACCCATCCCAAAAAAGGCGAAACGCAACACCCAAGCGAACATAGCAATCAGCATCACTTTCTTAATGCCGAACTTCTTTAAGCAGAAGGGGATCAACAAAATACACAATGTTTCGGAAATCTGAGATAGTGAAATCAGCATATTGGCATGATTTACACCAAATGTCCCAGCATATTCGGGAATATGTCTGAAACTATGCAAAAACGGGTTAGCGAATCCGTTGGTGATTTGCAAAGAAACACCCAGCAAAACAGAAAAGATGAAAAAGACTGCCATTTTTCTCTGTTTAAAGAGGGCGAACGCTTTCAAACCGAACATATCCACTATAGAGGTGACCTTGCCGCCATCATTAGTGTTACATTTAGGCAAAGTGAATGCGTACAATCCAAGGAGCAGACCGATTAAACCGCTCATGATAAACTGGTTGGCAGTATGCTGAAAGCCCAATAAATCTACACACCACATCGAAAAAATAAAACCGACAGTCCCGAACACGCGGATAGGCGGAAAATGTTTCACCCTATCCAGCCCTTCCATCTCCAACGCATTATAAGCCACAGAGTTGGATAATGCAATAGTCGGCATGTAGAATGCCACACCAATAGTATATAATGCAAACAACGGCCCGAACTGAACGGCATCTCCAGCCTCTAAACCGTACCAACCAGCAGAAATCATGGCCACACCAGAAATCAAATGACAGAGTCCCAACACTTTCTGTGCCTGAATCCAACGGTCGGCAATAATACCCAAAATGGCAGGCATGAATATCGACACGATACCTTGTATCGAATAAAAGAGACCAATCTGCCTACCCAAACCATGCGTATGCAAATAGGCACCCATGCAGGTCAAATATGCTCCCCAAATCGCAAATTGGAGAAAATTCATCAGAACAAGTCTGGCTTTTATGTTCATAATTTTCAATTTAGATTAACGGTTAATAGATTCTTGGGTTGTAGAGGCGTATCGAATACGTCCGTCGTTGACGCCATGCATTGCGTCTATACATTCACCTTTATTTCACTTCACCATAAAATCAAAAAGACACTCGTCTTCCAAATATCCTTGCAGATGGTCGTTGATGCGTACCGGGCCCACTCCTACTGGTGTGCCCGTAAAGAGAATGTCACCCATCTTCAGCGTCATGAAACGTGAAACATACGAAATCAGCGTGTCGATGGAGAAGAGCATCTCTTTCGTATGACCCGTTTGCACCTGCTCTCCATTCAGCAGCAAATGGAAATGGAGGTCTTGCACATCCGCGAACCGGGATTTCGGGAGAAACTTGCCCACTACTGCGGAACCGTCAAACGATTTGGCGATTTCCCACGGTTCGCCCTCCGCCATGCACTTGCGCTGGATATCCCGTGCCGTAAAATCCACGCCCAAACCAATTTCATCGTAATACTTATGCGCAAACTTTTCAGAGATACACTTTCCCAACCTGTTGATTTTCACAATAATTTCGGTCTCATAATGTACCTCTTCAGAAAAATCGGGCAAGAAAAATGGACGGTTACAACGCGTAATTGCAGACTCCGGCTTCAGAAAGAAAACGGGCTGCTTGGGAACCGCATTGTGCAATTCTGCAGCATGTGCCGCATAATTCCGACCAATACAGATGAACTTCATAGCTTAGAAAAAATTGATGTTCAGAGCGATTTCGACCGTACCGATATTAGCCCGCTGATCCAACTTGGTAATACTGTTCTGAGCCTGACCTTTCCCTTTGAAATAATTGGTGAAGGTCTGCACATAGTTAATCATCAAACCAGCACGCATTGTGGGTGTTACAGAATACTCAAACCCCACGCCTACAATAAAAGCCTCCTTGAACAAAGCGGCCTCTTGCGAATCCTTTTTCTCACGCGACCAAATTTCCGTATCTATCATGTAACTATCTGTTGCCGTTGCATTTAAATTAAATCCGTGCAACAAACCTGCATTGCCGCAAATGAAGAAGTTATTGATGGAATTGGTCTTCAAAGTCACCATCGTCGGAATCGTCAGATAAATGGAACGATAGGTTCGCTGAGTGGGGAGATTGTCGGCCACATAAAACGAGCCAATGGGGATATTATCCAAGAATTTCATCTTTCCACCAGTATGTTCTGCAAAAAGGCCCGTTGAGAAATAGAAATTCTTACGTTCCGTCAGATTGATATTGACGTTCACCCCATAACGCATACCCGCGATGACACCGTTCTTGTCGTACCCCTCTGTATGAGGATACATCCAATCGATGGTGGGGGCGAATGTCACACCAAAATTGACTCGAGCACCATAACCCTGATCCTTAATATATGTGGATGACATCCGCAAACCTGAATCATTACCGACATTACCGTTCTGCGCCGATATGGTCATCATGCCAGCGCAAATCAGCATGATTAAAATCGAAACACTTCTTTTCATAATCTCTTATTATTTATTATTATCAAATTTAACCTGACTTCGGGTTGCAAAAGTATAAAAAAACACCGAAACCAATGATATTTTGATTAAAAAAACTCCATTAGATCTATTTTTCGTTCATCACCTCCAAAGCTTTGACAATCACATTATCCGTTTTGTTAATGACTAGATAGAACGCCTCGTCTCCATAAAGGTTCCGTCCGATGAGAGCTTTCAACCAGATTTTCAGCTCTTTAGAAGATTTCGTTGACATCGAACTGACTCTTTTTTTGTTATTCTTCTCGTAATATTGAACGAGTTGTTGCAGCATCTGATCGGACACTGTCATGCCTGAAACATACGATTTAGCATCCGCATACTGTTTCTTCAGCGCAATTTTATGCTCGTTGGCATAATGGAAGGCGAATTGGATAAGTGCAGAGGTATTGGCAATATCATAGTAAGCATTCATGTCTTCGCTGCGCTCAAGGGGCACGAAAATGTCGGGCATAATGCCACCACCACCATATACTGTCCGGCCTTTCAACGTATGATAAACTTTGCTGGAATCCAAATGTATGCTATCGGCACTCTCCATTTCTCCGTTCAACAAGCGGTTATACAAATCCTCGTAATAAACATCAGACCCGTGATTATAGTCGCGCTGGATACATCGGCCGCTTGGGGTGTGGTAACGAGAGGTAGTCAAACGAATCGAAGACTCGTCGGACAAATCGAACTGTCTCTGCACCAACCCTTTGCCAAAAGAGCGACGACCTATGATGATACCTCGGTCGTTGTCTTGCACGGCACCAGCCACAATTTCGCTGGCAGAAGCGCTGAAGTCGTCGATGAGTATGACGACTTTCCCTTCCTCAAAATCGCCCTTTCGGGAAGCATAAATCACTTGTGGACGTGTTTTTGAGCCTTCGATAGAGACAATCTCGCGATTTTTGGGCAAAAATTCATCGCAAACGCTAACGGCAGCATCCAAAAAGCCGCCGCCATTGCCACGCAAATCCACGACCAAATTCGTCATTCCCTGTCGTTTCAGCTTCAATATGGCAGAATTGAATTCATCGGCAGTCGTACTACCAAACTCGTTCAACTTAATATACCCCGTTTTGCCATCCATCATGTAAGCCACATCTACTGTATAAGTTGGAATAACGCCACGAGTAATTTCGTAAGAATATTTGTCCTTAAAGCCCGGACGAAGAATACCAACCTTCACTTTGGTACCCTTCTTACCGCGTAACAATTTGAAAGCCTGATCGTTCTTAATCCCGATGATGGATTTTCCATCCACCTCAACCATGCGGTCGCCTGCCATCAACCCTGCTTTCTCGGAAGGACCGCCAGATATGACAGAAACCACCATCAGGGTATCATTCATGATATTGAACTGTATGCCGATTCCCTCAAATGAACCCTCCAAGGTCTCCATTTCCCGCTTGTTTTGCTCGGCAGTGGAATATGAAGAGTGTGGATCAAGGCCCTGCAGCATGGCATCTATTGCCAGACCGTAAATGGAATCCACATTGACAGAATCCACATAATACTGGTCAATATAACTCATTACCTCGCTCATTTTTTGGAGCTGTTGGTTGCCTCTTTTACTTAATCGGTGCGGATTCCAGCGCAAAGCCAGCGAGAAACCAGCAAGAAAAGCCACTATAATCCACAAAAAAATGAGACATCCCGTATGTCTTGATTGATTATCACTCATTTTTTTCTAATTTTGGCGATTAATAGATGTTTGGTGTAACAATTCCAGAAACTTATCTAAAAAATCCGAATATGGTTGATCTTCAGGATGTCTCTGATAACGTTTCACCACCTGTTGCCATTGATGTGGTTGCACTACAGCAATGTGGTTGTTGCGCTTGATTTCGGCAATTTCATCCACTAATTTCATCCTTTGATACAACAATTCACTGATTTGATTATCAATATTTTCCAGCATAGAACGTTGCTTCACGAGTTCCAAATTGGAGACCTCCGATCGCAAATCCAAATCCTTTATCATCTGTGCCCAATCCGCGGGAGCCATCTGCTGAGAGGCATCCGACAAGGCATGGGCTGGATCGATATGGCACTCCGTCATCAATCCGTTAAAACCGTAATTGAGAGCCAATTGGGCAACTTGAGGTATCCACTGTACATGTCCACACAAGTGTGATGGATCACAGAGAACCGGCAAATCCGGTTCAGCAACCTTCAACTCTATAGGTATCTGCCACATCGGCGCGTTGCGATAAACGTTTTCCTGCGCGTCTGTAAAACCACGATGCACAGCCATAACCATCCCAATATCAGCATTTTGAAAACGTTCAATATTACCTATCCACAACTTCAAATCCGGAATGATTGGATTTTTCACCATGACTGTGAAGTCGGAGTGCCGCACCGCATCGGCAATTTTCTGAACCTCAACGGGATTGACGGAGGTGCGTGCTCCAATCCAAACGATGCGAATTCCAAATTTAGCGCAAAGCTCCACATGATGGGTGTTCATCACCTCCACACAAACAGGCACACCAAATGTCTCCTGCACCTCCTGCAGCCATGGCAATGCTGCGTCACCAGCGCCTGAAAAAGCTTCGGGAATGCTCCGCACCTTCCAGGCACCTGCTCTGAAATAGTGCAACTTAATGCCTGCCAATGCCGACTGCTCCTTCAACTGAGCAGCTGTGTCCATCAGCTGTTCGCGACTCTCAGCCGCACAAGGACCCGCTATCCAAATTCGTTCCATACTACTCATCTGACTCTGTTTCAGGTTCTATATCCGTGAAATACTTCTTCACGAATTTATTTTTCAAGCTTCTGTTACCCAGCTTGTAAGTGAACGAAGGAAGTCCCTTGGACTGGTCGGGTTCTTGGAATCTGTTCTTTGGTTTCACACTGGTGATGGCATCGTTGAAAGCCTTGTCAGAGGAGAAGGCTGAAACGGCATTGTTATCAAACTGGAAATAATAGAACTGATTGTCAAATTCAAAGTACAAATACAAACGGTTACGAGAACCCTTTTTCTCAATCACTATTCGACCAGGAACCATCTTATAGACTTGTTTGGAGCCGCATATAATCAACGGCAATGTGGTTTGGGACTTAAATGTTGATTGCTCCTTATCCCATTCAAAGTCAATGTTGGAGAAGAGGAATTTCACCTGAAGCGCATCGGGCAAACGGCGATTCTGCCCCATAGCCACGTTGCGCTGATATCGGTCATACTCCGACTTGCCTAAAATGTTGTAAAGTGCCAAGTCAAAAGCTTCGTCGCCTGACACATCCACAAAATCCAAAGTCGTGATTTCCAACGCTTTATTCATCAAATCCATGGATTTGTCATTGAAGAAGAAATCGATAGATGTGGTGAGATGCATCTCGGCAGAATCGGCAAGCATGTAATTCACAATCGTACCGTTGGTTACGAAATTGACACGACCTAACTTCGTACCCATGTCAATAGTACCGCTACCATGCGCCTCGCAATTGTCTGTATTGAGCACGATGATATTGCCGGGAACGGAGGGATCCATCAGTTTCTCCTTAGAAGCTGCCTTGAATTCACGGGTCTCCTTGTCGTATGTAATATAGCCGAACACATTGATGTATTCCGCATCGTTGAATTCGTCTTTCGCCACACCGAAAGCTGTATAAATTCGTCCCGTTTTATTACTGGAAGCAATAGCTACCACCACTTTGCGTTCATTGACATCCTTTGTTCTGTCGTGCACCTGTATCATGATGTTATTGGGATCTACCTGCTGTAGTATCTTCATGCGGGCATGTTTGATAGTGTCACAACCATGTAAAATCTCAACGCCGCCGAAGTAGGAAAGGAAGGGATTGGTACTGTGCAGCTCTGCCCGGCCGTCAAAAGCAAACTGGTCACTGAAATGGAAATCTTTCTCCAACGGGATCTTGGCTTCACCGAAGGTCTCCTTCATGAAATAGACCGTGTCGAAATAGAGCGTTTGCACGCGTTGTTCGGCATCAATATAATCGTAATAGCCATTGGCATAAAATCTTGTGGCACTTTGCACGCGCGTAGTACAATTGTACAACTCATGGAACTTGTTGTCTCGACCGGCAAGGATGCGCGACTGTGTCAACACGTCCATTACGGCCTTCTTGCGAATAGTCACATCGCCATGCAATGGGGTGATAGCCGCATCACCCACATTGATGTATCGTACTCCATGGGCAGAAATGATGTTCTTCGCAAAGTCGAACTCCGCATTCACCGCAGTGAACTGATAGTTTGCGTTAGGAGCTACAGCAAACAACTCATTTCCAACGCTTTGCATATCCACCAAATCCTTAATGGGCGTATTATCAATGTCTGTGTTCTTATACGGATCGTCCCACTTGAAACGTAGTATAGTTGAATCAATAGGATCCCATTCAAACTCGGAAGACTTAGCTTTGACCTCATTCTGCACAAAATAGACGACGGAAGCCTCGCCATTGGCTAAGAAATGGCCCTTTCGGGTCTTAAAATCGATATGAGAATTGTAGTTGTCGGTGGAGAAAGCGACATCTTTGCCGCCACTGATGTCGTAAATTCTCAGATTGGCAGTATCCGCTAACAGTTCGTGGTGCTTAAACTGGAAGAGACGAGAGGAGATGTCTGCACGATTGAATTTCACGACTCCTGTGCCGTACATGCCGTTCGGGGTTATTTTAGAATTGCCCGTCAATGTAGCCTCTCTGAAAATGTCCATTGGCTTCTTTAACGTATGCACAAACATCTGATCCTGATAGGGTTCCCAATGCAAGTAAGCATCTTCCACGGAAGCAGGCGGAAACTCCGAACCTGCCATCTGCTCATCCACAAGATGCTTATTCACCGATCCATTCGTGGAATCAATATAGAAGACCAAGCTGTCGGAAAAGGTATGCGAAGTGACATAGTCAATATTGCCTTTACCACGCAAACCTCTGTTACTAAGACTAATGCGCCCTTGATATGCACCTTTTGTACCATACATGGGCAGTCCAGAAGTGTTATGTATGAAACCCAAAGAGAAATCCGACTGCACCTTCAGAGGCTCGGTAATATCGGGGAAAATGCCGCCAGAGATCAGCGCACCACTAAACTTCATAGAGTCGATGACAAAGTTGTCCAAATTAATGATTCTGAACTGATTAACCGCGTAATAGAATTTATCGCGACTATAGACACCGCCCAAAATATGGGGTTTGTCGTAGAACACCTTACCGCCTTTGCGCGCTTCGAAAATCGGATAGTCGGGATAGTCGGTCATACCACTCTTGTTCCCTGGCACATCAATATAGAGCACACCTGAAAGTTCCTCGATTTGGCTACGAACGCGCTGTAGCTTGTAATCACCGTACATATCCATCGGACCATCCTTGTCCTCCACATACATGATTAGAGTGTCAATGACATCCATGTCCACCAAGAATCGGTCATAGTCAAACTGACAGTTATGGGTCACAAAATCGAACAGACCACCGATGACACGACCAGAAAAGACCATGTTACGATTCTTTTTGACCGTAACTAACTCATTCATAGGATACACGTTCACAATCTGCGGATCACTCAGCACAAAGAACTCACAACCCGTGATCTTCAAATCGTTTGTTACCAAATCCAAAGAAGCATAGTGTGTCTTCGATTCCAATTTAATATAGTCGTAATCTTTCTTTTTCACCCGATTGTTAAGATATTGTGCAATCTTACTTCGATAGCGGATTTGATTAAGAACGACGTCATATTCGATGAAACCGCGTGCTGCGAAGTCAATCATCATCGCCTTAATATCCAACGGTGGTTTATTAAACCAGCGAATCACATCCTCGATTGTAAGATTTTCATAACCAGCACTATTGAAGAGTTGCCAAAGAGTATATAAGGGGTTGACCGTATTGAAGCCTTCAATTTCGTGCATCACCCCCTCTTCATAGTAATTTTGAGATTCGAAATAGGCCTGTTGGTCGCTGGTATTGCCCACAATCGGCTTCAGCTCAATGCGTTTTTCTGTCGTCACCCATTGCACCGATTCCACATACATATCCAATTTATGATAGGAGTTGAAGAAAGGAGAACGCCCCACACCTTGTTTAGGTCGGGAAATGAGCAGACTTTTCTTTTCATTATCGTATTTGAAGTTAGCGGCAGGATGGTAAATCGAGTCTGTTTCGATATAAACCGAGACTTTCGCATCTTCCGACAGCAAGTTGGTGGGCTTAATGAGGAAGCTGCGGGATTGAGCCTTGATGATTACCTCTCCCTCATTATAGATGGTGACAATGGCCAATGTGTCGCCTTGACCTGTTCCAAAGATGGAAGCTCCTCGCATCTCGAAACCACCCACATAATCAACATCCTTGTAAAGATTTTTCACAGGGAGCGTAGCTTCCTGACTAACGAATCTCGGGTATGTCGCTTTCTCCTCTGAGGTAGGAAGCACCGCCTTTTCTTCCACACGTCCAATTACCGGGTGCGCGAACAGTTTCGGGTAATAAAAGAGCGCTTCGTCGGCCACCACTCGCGGAAATCGCAAGTCGATAGTATATTTTTTCAATTCTGCTTTCACGTTAGGTTCCAAGCCAGCCCGATCCCAAGAAATTGTTCCTCCATCAGCATTAAACATCAGCTTATCAGGGTAATAACGCCCATTCACACCGCTTACTATCAGACTGTCTTTAGCAGAATACCCCCAAAGATCAATGTCTTTGAAATCAAAGTAGGGTTCCTCATCAAATCCGAGATGGTCTGAAAAACCCATGGCTACCCATTTAACGTTATCTCCTTGATTCATAATGTTATCACGGAAGAAACGCTCATAAAGTTCCATCTTGCTTTGAAAGAAGGTGGAGCTATGACCGATATGGTAGTCCAAAATCTTCTGCCATGTTTCGGATTCGTTGGCATACTGGCTCTGTGAAAAAATGTTATATGTGTGTATAAAACTTTGAAAATGAGGAATGGGGCGATACTTCTTCTTCAGCATCTTATTTGCTTCCTCAATGAAAACCAGTTGATTGCCCGGATCCAGGGCAGTCCAAAGCTGTTCGAATTCTTCCAAAATTGCCTTGGACTCCTTTTGGCGGTCTTTGGGCACCGATGAATAAAACTCCTTCATCTCCTCCACTGTTTTGGATGGATCTTTGGAGAAAGACGTAAAACGCTGAGCCTGAGCCAACACGGTGAAACACAGCAATACACTGATATATAAAATCCTCTTCATTGCAACATAGAAAAATGGTGCGCAAAGATAGCAAAAAGATAGCTATCTCTGCACACCATATTTCAAAACATTGTGGCTTGTTTAAATTTTCTCGAACTTCGCCGCCACCCACTTATCTTTAGACTTGTGATCCTCGTATTTCAAGCCGCTTTTGGCACAGCAATAGCGCAAAGCAGGCAAATCCTCTTCATAGAAACCGCTAAGAAAGAGTAATGCATTGTCGTTCATGCATTGCACATATTGCGGGATGTCTTGCAAAAGGATATTGCGGTTGATGTTGGCGAGGATGATGTCATAGCGTTCATTACCGAGCAGGGAGGCATCACCCAACAGGACTTTAAGTTGCTCGCAATGATTGTGTTGCGCATTCTCCAAACCGTTTCTATAGGCCCATTCGTCATTATCGATAGCCGTGACGGGATTCGCACCCTTTTTCGCGGCGAGAATAGCTAACACACCCGTGCCCGCGCCCATGTCGAGAACGGCCTTACCACTAACATCCGTCTCCAACAGGTAGGAGACCATCTGCGCAGTGGTAGCGTGGTGTGCCGTACCGAACGACATCTTCGGTTCAATCACGATTTCGTATTCTACCTCTGGTTTCGCAGGATGGAACGGAGCACGAATGTAGCACCCTTCAATCATCACAGGCTCATAGTTGGCTTCCCATGCTGCATTCCAGTCCTTGTCTTCCATCGGTGCCACTGAATGGGAAACCTTGACTTCTGGAAACTGCGGAACATCCAGCAAATCCTTGAAAACATCCTCCTGATAGTCCTTTTCAGGAATGTAGCACAACAGCTCGTTGTCCGAGTCACCATCCATGAAACTGTCACAACCTGCCTCTGCCATCAGCGAGGTATAGACCTCTTTCCATGGGTCCGCCGGGGTGATATGTAATTTGATTTCGAGGTATTTCATTGGCTTTATTTTTCGAGACTTGAGATGTAATACTTGAGACTTTGGAGGACCATTAAGTTACACCATAGTCTTAAGTCTTAAATCTAATATTCTATCGGCTTACCTGATAGGTTAAACCATAGTTCCTCCTCTTCTTGCGTCTTTTTATTGACGACAATCACTTTGTATGCGTTCAGTTTGTCGGCGAGACGCTTTACATTATAGAACTCCTTGAGTTTGTACGCTTTATACTCTTTCTTTAGATATTCTTGGATTGTGGCTGAGAGGTTGTCATTTTTGCCCATCACCCAGGTCTCAACGATTTCACCGTAACTGTTGAACACGCAAAACTCCTTGCCGCGGGTCGTGTAGAAGATAGCCTGATAGTTCATGTAGCCGTCCTCCTTCCATTCCACGTTGTTCACTTTCGGGTATTTCAGTTTAAAAGCCGCCTTCACGTTGTCAGGCACGCTGGATGCGTCGTCATTGTCGAGCGACATGTTCATCTTCTCGTAATATTTGTTGAGAGCATCGTCATCTGCACTCTCTTTCTTGTCGTTGGTTCCCAACTCGTAATCTGGATCAATGGTGCGGATGAGCTTGCCGGCCTTGTCGAAGAAAATGGTGGTGACCAATTTGGCTTTGTAGTTAGCCTTTTCATAAAACTCCACCATCATCTTGTCATCCTTGTCGGCGCGTTGCTCTTTCACTGCATTCTTGAACTTCCAGCCAGGATAAAAATCGTTGAGATGCTTGGCCATAAGTCCTGAGACGGATTCCACGGGCAGAATGGTAAGAGTCTTTTGCCAAACACCTTGCGGGGTAATATAAACGGCAGTCTTCTTATCTTGGTTCATACAGCGAGCGATGTAAACACTGTCCACGAGGAACCAGTTGAGTTCTACAGGATGTAACACTTTCTTAACCAGCGCTTTGGACACAACATCGGGCACAGTGCTGGCTTTGATGGCGATATTGCCATGTTCGTCTTTCACCACTGGCTCAGGTTTTTCTTTTTTGGGTTTAGACTCTTTCTGCTGGCTGTTAGCAGGCTTGCTTGCTGTAGGATTACTGGGTTTAGTAGCGGAAGTATTTGTTTTGGGTGAATTCTTTGCGGCTTCTTTTGCAGCTTTCTCGGCGGCGGCCTTTTCTGCAGCTTCGCGTTTGGCGGCTTCCTCTTTTGCAGCCTGTTTCTCGGCAGCAGCGGCTTTGGCCTGTTCAATTTTGTCTGGCTGTTTCACGGTGGGGTCTTGGAAACCTTCCGGGTCCTTACGCGAGAGCAATTGATTATTTCCAGTACTGGAAAAAGTGAGCACGGAAGACTTCATGCCAACGCCGTCTGGTTTCACCTCCAAATAATAGTGCGTGGCCACATCTTCTTGTTCCTCCAAACAGCTGACTGTGATAAGAAATTCTGGATAATTAGCTTTCACATAATCCGTTATGGAAGAAGGGAGTTCATTGACTGGAACTGTGAACAGTGTACGCACCCACTCTCCGTCAGCAGTCAGATAGACCTTTCCGTTGGTGGAACCGTCTTTGATGCTGGCAATATACATGCTGCCCTCTTTCATCCAACCCGTCACTTTGACGTATGAATATTGCTCGTCAAGGGTTTGGACAACATCAGAGGGTACCTCCGCCGGCTTCAGCTTCTGTGCCGAAACATGATTACCACAAAGTGTAAATATCTGAATAACAGATATTAATAATACAAGCCAAAGTTTATTTTTCATTTTTATCAAGTTTTTCAAATAAAAGCACAAAGATAATTTTTTTTTACCATACAACCTCTTTAAAAGTTACTTCATCGCTTTTCACAGCTTTTCATCGTTTCCCGAATCTTGGCAGTAAGGATATCGATACCGATATTGTTATTGCCGCCCACAGGAATGATAATGTCTGCAAGCCGCTTGGTAGGTTCGATAAAGAGTTCGTGCATCGGTTTCACAAAGGTACGATAATGGCGGATGGATTTGTCGAGCCCCCTGCCCCGCTCAATCACATCGCGGCTGATGATACGGATGAGTCTCTCGTCGGCATCGGTATCTACGAAAACCTTGATATCCATAGTATCGCAAAGTTCCGGATTGGTGAAAATGAGAATACCTTCCACTATGATCACCTCAGCGGGGCGTACAGGAATTGTCTCCTCGCCGCGGGCGCAGGTTACGTACGAGTAGGTCGGCATCAGGATGGTCTTGCCCGCTTTCAACTGGTTGATATGGTCAACCAACAACGGAAACTCGATGGATGAGGGGTGGTCGAAGTTAATCTGCTCCTTCTCCGCCTGAGTGAGGTTCCCGTTGTCGCGGTAATAAGAGTCCTGAGACAGCACACTGACATGGTGTTTGGGGAACTGGTTGACGATTTTCTGCACCACTGATGTTTTTCCCGAGCCGGAACCGCCGGCAATTCCTAATACTAACATGTTGATTTAATTTTGTGAAACAACAGACGATTTGGAGATAATATCGCGGCAAAAATGCAAAAAAAATCTGAATCCAGAATTGGATTCAGATTTTTTTGTTGCCCCGATAGGATTCGAACCCATACAAACAGAACCAGAATCTGCGGTGCTACCATTACACAACAGGGCAATAGCAAAATGCGCGGCAAAAATACATTTTTTTTCTTACCGCGCATTCATTTATGAATAATTTTTTTAGCTAACGAAAACCACCTCATACCAGATATATCCGCTGACCACAACTGCCTTATAATAAACATTATCCACTTTGTAGTACAGGGTGTTGTCGAGGATGATTTCTTCGTAGTTGCTGGGAAGTTCCGCCACACGGGCTCCAATCGGAGGGGTTACAACTTGATAATTTTGCTGATACGGGAGGTAAAAAGTGCCGTCGTCATAGTAGTATGTCACTTTGTTGTGAACCACGATCACGGGTTTCCAAGTGTTGAAAATCGCGTAGGCAATCACAGCTCCAAGAGGCGGGCGGCAGACAACGTAGTAACCATTGATATAGCGGCAGAAGACACTGTTGTAGAAGTAGTAGGGAGTTCCGTGGTAGTAAACCGGTCTGACATAACGAGGGACGTGCATGTGAGTATAATAGTTGTGGTAGTTCGGGTGTACATAGGGAGTGTGGGGAGCAGGGCCGTGGTGCGGGCCGTGACCGTCATGAGGTCCACCGGGGTGTCCGGGATTTCCGCCAGGGCCCGGCGTGTGTCCGCTGTTGTTATTGTTGCCTCCATCGCGGGGGCCGCTGACCGGCTGCGGTTGTGCCTGACCTTGTTCTGTGTAACCACGCTTGAGACTTGTAGTTGCGGATTCACTATTTCCAATATTGCGACCTACCGGCACATTATTGTTGCTGACATTGTTCTGACGAGCTGCTGCTGAAACTTCTGTGGTGGCCTTGCTGGTCGTAGGATTCGTGGTAGTCGGCTTTTGACTGGTAGCGGTTGGACGTGCAGTAGTTGCAGTGGAGGGTTGTTTCGAAGTGGTGCTTGTCGCTGCAGGACGAGGAGTGGTAGTTTGTTTGGATGCCGATGAGGTGGTTGCGGGACGAGAAGTGGTGGCTGCAGGACGAGAATTAGTATTGATCCGTGAATTATTGAGTTGAGCTTTCTGATAGTTACTATTGGCTTTGTTCAATTGCGCATCGCCTTTCCTGATCTGACGAGCTGCTTGGCTTGAAGTGGGACCGTTGTTTTGTTTAGTAACCGCCGTTGAATTCGGGGTGCGGGCGGTGTTGCTTCTGGATGAGTTGGGCGTTTGTGCCACAGCTTCCATGGACACTAAACCAGTCATCAGGAAGATACTCATCAAAATCATTAACTTTTTCATTGCTCTAAGTTTTTTTGATTAAAGTTACTCATAAGACGGCATCCTGCCTGTTTCGTTTAATGCTTCACCACAATTTTTTGACGTATTGAGGTTCCTTGACTCTCGAATGACAAGAGATATATACCCGAAGTAAGCTGATTCACAGGTATTTCCATTTGCTGTGTATATTCTACACTCTGTGAAAAAAGAAGATTCCCAATCATGTCATACACTGCAACCGTGCCTTGCTCGACAACCTCTTCGAATTTAATGTGGAGCATATCGGCAACGGGGTTGGGATAAATGGTTGGCTGGCCACTTTGAAAATCCTCAACACCGACCTCAGAAGAGAACCATGACACTCTGAATCCTTCTCCTTCGAGATAGTTGTCGGATACGAAATTCACTCTTACCCTGTTCGAATAAAATATCTTCGGTTCGGGAATTGTATTGCCAGACACCGAGGCCATCAAAAGATGGGGATATACGGAAATATCATAAAAATCCAAATGATCCTCTGGGCTGATATCCAACTCCTCGAAAACAAATTTGATATAGGAGGCATTTGTAATACGAATTGTCCATGTACAATTGGAATTCGCGCGGTATTTACAACCCTCTTCGCTATTATCGGTCAAAGTTCCTGACGGATCATGAAGCATGTGGGTGCCGCATCCATAACCTTCGCGCATACTTTCAAAAGAGAAACGCCAGCCTTGATCTGTCACCGAGTCATCCGTTTCAAAAGTGATATAGAGACTATCAGAATAAAGTTCGTATTCGGTTCCAACCAATTGGTTACCTGAAAGTTCCAACAACAAGCTATCCTGACTGGGGTGGCCATTCCAGAATCGAATGTAATCATGATTCTCTTCCGTAGCAAATTTTCTAAAGTTTACGCGTACCGAGTATTGTTGAGGGTGGGTAATCACATAAGTGCAATAGGCATTATTCTGGTAATCCAAATGCCCGCTTCCGTCCTCCAATGTCCCATTCAGAGCATCAATGATTCGATCAGAACAATATGCAGGATAATAATTTGTATTAGGGTATATATAAAAGATTGCAGATTGCCAGCCACCATAACCATTTACATCATTGTCGCTATTATCTGTTAAATAATAGCCATCTCCACTGCCACCCCATCCGAAATTAAAATGGAACAGGCTATCGCTGTCATAACCATCACACACGAAGGCATGTCCTCCTTCCTCAGAATATCCAGAATAATAAACCGGGCGGCGCAAATCCAACTCGTCCATCAGTTTCGTGCACCATTCTTCATACGAATAATGATGTTTGGAGGTGTAATGCGCATTCGGGGAATAATAAAAATAGGTAGAGAGGGCGTCAGGCACATCTGGGGAATATGCGCCTGAACCATTCGAACCATACATCATATCGACCGAAGTGGCGCAATGGAAAATCAGCTTAGAAACCTCATTATTATAGAAGTTCAACTGATCAAACATAACATCGTAATTGTATGTTTGCTGCGAAAAATCGACATGAAAAGCACCGTACTCCGAGTAGTTCGTGTGGCTTCCCGAACCTCTTTGAGGAAAACGGTAATAGTTCATGATTTGTGCCATAGCAATAGCCACACAGCCTGATGGCGTCTTGTTGTCATACCCCCCTGGACTATCCTCATCCACTGGCGAATAATAGTTGTAGTATTTGCCTTGGTTCCATTTGGAGGTGAGCAAGGGTGCCACACCTTGTGTAGTCTCGCCATCGCGAGAGGGATGACGGAGTTTTTCCCAAGCTATTGAAACGCGCGCACTGGTTGTCTGATGAGAACGGCGCACCGCCGAAATCTCTTGTTTGTATTGATTCAGGAACAACTCAACAGCAGGCGGCAGGTCATCTAAATTAATATCCTGCTCAAAACCGTAAGCCAGCACAGGAAGGACGGCATCTTCTGCAGAGATGATTAGGAACCCTTGGTCAAAATGCAACACCGCCATGCATAATTCTCCGTCTTCCTTGACAAATTCACACCCTTTCAGCGAATAAAACATGGCCTGCGGGCACACAAGCGCCGCCTTCTGTTGGAACGCACGAGTACCCAAAGTTGCCAACTCGCTTTGGGTGAGTGTTTTCGCCGACAAAGACCACGGAAGCACGAATAAAAAAGCGATCAATTTTAAATGTCTCATCTATGTTAATTTAAGGGATTCAGACAAAAAAGGGACATCCAAAGACATCCCTTTTTTGATATTTTTGTCATATATTAATATTTAGTATTCTTACCAGTAAACGATGATTCGCTTACATCATCTCTTCAAAATCATCGGGCTCCGGAATGCCAAGATCGTCATTTTCATCTGAAGGTCTGGAATATGACGGAGCACCGCCTAAAGTAGTGCGTTGCAGAGAGGCAATGAGAGAGCCGATCATTTTGGTCAGTTCCATCAGCTCCGTGCGAGAATGCTCTTTAGCCTCTTCGCTGATAATGCCAGCGCGAGAAGCAATTTCGGTGTGCACAACACACTCTCTGACAGAGCTTTTCGCCATCTTCAGATAATACAGGAACTGTGTCCTATTGCGAGAAGAGCCCTCCGCAGTGTTCAGGGCGATATCTTGAGCAGATTTCAAGAATGATTTCTGCATAAATTTCTGGTTGGTAGCCACTTCACCTGCAGGGAGTTGTTGATACAGCCATACAATGTAATCCATGGCTTTTGCATAAATACGCAAATCCTCAAATCTAAAAAAACTTACGTTGTTGTCTCTTTCGTTCATAATACTTGACTTTAGTTATTTTTTGGGCAGCAAAAATACGAATATTTCTTTACAAAAAATCATTAATTTTCATCTTTTGAAACGTCTTTGAAAGCAAAAAAATACAAGTAGTTGTATATTAGACAATTATAAATGTTGAATCATTCACAATTTTTGCTACTTTTGCGCCCTATAACGTGTAGAAAAGCAAAATGAGCAAGTTTGAGAAGATAAAAAAGGGATGGAATATCATCGTGAGCGAGTGGAAAACACGCTATCGGCTTGTTTTTTCCAACGAGGAAACCCACGAGCAGAGTCTGGTCATCCGAAAAATCACGATTCAGAAGATCGTGGTGGTTGCCATTTTGGCTGCCTTTGTGATTATCGTGCTCACCACAATCCTGATTGCGCTCACGCCTCTGCGCGTATATATCCCAGGTTATACTAACCAAAAAGACTACAAGCTTTACAAGCAAACCGCTGCACGTGTGGATTCTTTGGAAAAACAACTATCTGTTAATCAAGAATACATAGATCATTTCACCGACATGATTAAAGGCAAAGACGGTACCATTTATGAAGATGATGAAGCGGAAGCGACACCGGAAGTGCACCCTTCTGAGCGAAAAGCCGAACGCTCCGGGAAAGTGCACGAGGTGCTGGAAGAGGCAGAGATGATTTTAGGACGCATTGGGGAGAACAACACGGCTTCCTCAGCGGGTATCCCCAATATCGAACAGGCCAAAATCAACAGCATCACTATCTATCCGCCAGCCATGGGTGCGGTAACTCGTCTCTTTGATGCTTCCCAAAACCACTATGGCATCGATATCGCCACCCACGACAACAAAACTGTAACCTGCGTTGCAGACGGTGTGGTAATCACTGCAAACTACACTGCTACAGATGGTTATACAATCATTGTACAACATCCTGGCAATATGATTTCCATCTATAAACGCAACGCCGCATTACTTAAAACAGTCGGTTCCCGCGTGACCGCCGGCATGCCCATTGCCACCGCAGGAAACACTGGTGCCGAAGAAGGGAACTCCAATCACCTTCATTTTGAACTTTGGTATAACGGTTTTCCTATCAATCCTTTAAATTACCTTGTTATCGAATAATATCATGGATAAAATCATAGAACTTAACCCTGAAACCGCCGTTGAACTACTTGGTTTTCAAAACAATAACATTCAAATGCTCACTCATATCTTCCCGAAATTGAAGATGTTTGTGCGCGGAAACGAGCTAAAGGTCACTGGCACGGACGAAGATGTTCAAGAATTCGAAAACCGTATCTTATTGTTACAGAATCATATAGAACAATTTGGAAAGCTTACTGAAACCGACATCATCAACATCACGGCGATGGAGGACGACAGTTTTTACGCCATCAACCAACCCGACGGTAACGTGATTGTGCATGGTCGTGAGGGTAAAGTCATCAAAGCCATCACCCCGAATCAGAAACGTTTGGTGGAAAGTGCTGAAAAGAACGATATGGTCTTTGTGGTGGGTCCTGCCGGTACAGGTAAGACCTACACCGCCGTTGCATTAGCCGTCAAAGCTCTAAAAAACAAACAGATAAAACGCATTATCCTCACTCGTCCTGCGGTGGAGGCAGGTGAAAATCTCGGTTTTCTTCCAGGCGACCTCCGCGACAAGCTCGACCCCTACTTGCAACCTCTCTACGACGCACTTTGGGACATGATGCCGATGCAAAAATTGATGGCCATGATGGAGGACAAGGTGATTGAGATTGCACCGTTAGCCTTCATGCGCGGGCGAACACTCGACTATGCCTACGTAATCCTCGACGAGGCGCAGAACGCCACATCCTCGCAGCTCAAGATGTTTCTCACCCGCATGGGCAAGAACGCCAAGTTCTTCATTACCGGTGATATAACACAAATCGACTTGCCCAAAAACCAACAGTCGGGACTCATTTTGGCCGACCGGATCCTGCGTGGCGTGAAAGGCATTGATTTCATTTATATGGAAAATAAAGACGTGGTGCGCCACCATCTCGTCACTAAAATCATCACGCGCTATGAGGCTTATGAGAGCGAGGTGGAGGAAGCCATTCGCAAACGGAAAGAGGAACGCGAAGCGTTGAAACGCAATGAATCATCCGAAAATGCCATTTAAACTCATTTTAGGACTGATTCTGACTCCCTTTTCCTTGTTGTATGGGTGTCTGGCAGCGGTACGCAGGTTACTGTACCGACATCGGATACTACAGAGCTCAGTATCGCCAATACCTGCTATCGACATCGGCAATTTAGCCGTGGGCGGGACAGGAAAAACACCACACACTCAATATGTTATTGAATTACTAAAGGATACTTTTCACGTTGCAGTCTTAAGTCGTGGCTACGGACGAGCTTCAAAAGGCTATCAATCAGTTAAACAATGTGACAACAGCCAAATCAACTCGCAAACATTTGGGGATGAGCCGTTTATGACACACCTTCACTTTCCGGACATTCCGCTTGCTGTGGATGGTAACCGTACGGAAGGAGCACGGAATCTCCTTGATGAAAATCCTGACACTGAAGTACTTGTGCTGGACGATGCCTATCAGCATCTCGGTTTTCAACCGACTTTTCATGTCTTGCTGACCGAATACGATCGTCCGTACCGTCCAGACCTGCCGATGCCTGCAGGCAAACTACGCGAATTTCCGTACGCAGCACGTTACGCGGATGCCGTCATCGTGACGAAAGTTCCAAAGGATGCCTCCATTGACGAATCTGCGTGGAAACACAAGCTCCAAATAAAGCCTCATCAACAACTTTTCTTCACGCAGCTTCGCTATGAACAGCCAAATCCTGTTACCAGAGCAGCGCAGAAAATCGATCCTCAATCCGTACGCAACATCGTGGTTTTGACGGGTATTGCGCATCCCAAACCGTTGCTCAAACATCTCGAGCAATCATTTCATATTATTAAACATTACGACTTCCCCGACCATCACCCTTTTACCAAAAAAGAGATACAAAACATTTATAACCAGCATTTTGACAATATCGGAGAAGAATGCATTCTCTTCACAACGGAAAAAGATTGGATGAGATTGCAAGCGAGCAATATAAGAAATATTGTATCTTTGCTTCCTGTTTTTGTGATGTCAGTAAATATTGAGTTTCTTACTGAAAACCAAAGAGATAAGTTTAACCAAATATTAATAGACCATGTTAGAGGAAAAGAGACTGAGAGTTTCACAAACTGTTGAATATCTGAACAAACGTAAAACAATAAATCCGAAAATCGCCATCGTATTGGGTTCTGGATTAGGTGGCTTGACCGAAAAAGTTGAAATTGTAGATGAGATTCCTTATTACGAGATTCCCAATTTCCCTGTTTCCACAGTGGAAGGTCACAAGGGGACTATGATTTTTGGCAGGTTAAACGGCGTTGAAGTGCTCGTCTTCAATGGTCGTTTTCATTACTACGAAGGTTATTCGATGGATGTCGTCACCTACCCTGAGCAGATTCTGAGTGGTCTGGGCGTGAAAACTTTGATTCTTTCAAATGCGGCTGGCGGCATGAACCCCACGTTCCAAGTGGGAGATATCATGATAATCCGCGATCATATCAACCATTTTTTCACCAATCCGCTCATCGGGCCGAATGATGACACGCTGGGACCTCGCTTCTTGAACATGAGTGAGGCCTATTCTCACAGATTGGTGAAATTAGCACAGCAAACTGGCAAAAAGTTGAACATCCACTTACAGGAAGGTGTCTATATTGGTGTGTCAGGACCCTGTTTCGAAACACCCTCTGAGTACAAAATGTTCTACCTTTTTGGCGCGGATGCCGTCGGTATGTCCACCGTTCCAGAAGTGATCATGGCACGACATCGTGGCATTGAGGTGTTCGCGCTCTCGGTTATTACAGATCTGGGGATCATAGGTCGAGTGGAGAAAGTCAGCCACGAAGAGGTGCTGGCCGCTGCCGCCGCCGCCGGACCACAGATGGTAGAGTTGATATACAACATGATGCCGGAAATCTAACTGTTATTCCCTACCCCTTAAACCTTAAACTCTAAACCTTAAACCCTAAACCCAACTATGTCTTCTGCTGTTGCTTCTTTGCGGCGGGAAATAATACATTGTTGAGAATCAAGCGATAACCCGCTGAATTAGGAAACAGATTAAGATCCGTGGGTGGGTCGTTGACCAAGTGTTGGTAGTCCTCGGGGTCATGCCCGGAATAAAACGTCCACGTGCCCTTGCCGTACTCACCGTGGATGTAACGTGCCTCATTGAAAAAAGCGCATTCCCCCATAATCGTTACCGTTGGTTTGATGAACTCCTTGCGGAAGGCTGTCGTTTGACCCATAAACCCGGGAATCACCTGTAAGTGATTCTGACAAAGCATCGTAGGAACAGGATCCCACTTGGCTGAAAACTCGAACAGGGTGAAATAGTCGTGGGATTTGTTTTGGATATGTTGCGAAGGACTGACATCAATGTTGGAAACTTCATAGACGTATGGGTTAGTTTCGATTTTAAAGTCCATGAAAGCGAAGCAGTTGTCGTAGTTGAGCTTGCTTTGAGCCTGCGGATCCATCGGGTCGCCATCGAACATGGTTTCGCAAATGTCGAGGCCGTCGGCGGCAAGTGCGATGTCGTAGCTGTCGGGGCCTGAACACATAGCGAACAGATAACCGCCACCAGCCACAAAATCGCGAATACCCTTAGCCACAGCGAGTTTCATCTGCGACACTTTTGCGAATCCTAACTGTGCGGCACGTTCCTCGTTCTCCTTTACGTCATCCTGATACCATTTGGAATTACGCTGGCTGGCCCAGAATTTCCCGTACTGCCCAGTAAAATCCTCATGGTGCAGGTGCAGCCAATCGTATTTCGGCAGTTCGCCTTTGATGACTTCCTCGTCATAAATCACCGTGTATGGGATTTCGGCGTAGGTGAGTACGAGGGTCACTGCATCATCCCAAGGCAGCTTGTTTTTTGGAGAATAAACCGCGATTTTCGGCTCTTTCGTCAATCGAATCTCGTTCATATTGTTCTCCACGACAGCAATTTCATTGAGAATCTGCGTAGCTTGAATGTCTGCAATGACTTCATAGGAAACACCGCGCACGACACATTCGTTCTCGAGTGTACTGTTATAAACGCACATAAAACTGCCTCCGCGATAATTCAACAGCCAGCTCATGTCAATCTGATGTGCCACGGCAAAATAGGCGATTCCGTAGGCTTTCAGATGATTGCTTTGGGCTAAATCCATGGGAATCAGCAGGTAACTCGCCCTACCGACCATCATAGTAAGCAGTATTCCGAACAATAGAACTACTCTTTTCATTTTATACATTATTACATGGTATCTTCACTTGAAGTTTCTACGCTGCCTTGTTGAGCCTTTTTCTCCAATTCCATCTTACCGAAACGGAGCGTTATACCGGCTGAAATATACCGGCTGTTCAGCATCTTGTTGGTGCTGTTGCTCAGATAGTAGGGGTTCGTATTCTCCGACCCGGAACCAAAACGTCCACCCCAATTGAAGATATCCTGAACGTTTACGTAAATGGAAAGTTTGCGCTTGAACAGGTCGCTGCGAATACCTAAGTTGAGGGCGTATCGGGCTTTGCGTTCACTCATCAGACTAAGTCTCGGGGAGTTATAGAAGCCCGTAGCGGTGAACTGCAACCAATCGAAAGCCTTGGCCCAGAAATTCAAGCGCACGCTCCATGACCACATATCACGCTGGTCACGTTGCGTCACACCATCGCGATCATACTCCATCTTGTAACCATAGTCGAAGACATTAGCGTAAAGACGTAGATTGATAAAGCCCGTCGGACGATAGGTAGCATTCAGCGAAGCACCGTATCGCCATGAGGTTCCTAAATTATAAGGCACTGAGTAACTGACAATTCGATCCAAGTATTCATCTTCCTTGGAGTCGGTGAGCGAACTGATTTCGTTGGTACTCAATCGTCCGTACAGTTCCACTCCGACATTGCCGAACTTGTTGAAGTATTTCTGCCAACCCGACTCCACACTATGCGTAAAACCGCTCTTGAGTCCGTTGGGGTTACCTGTCGAGTAGCTATCCTCTCCATATCGACGATAAGTACTCACCTGCTCCTCACCTGGGTGCGACATTCGCATCGTGTAATTGAGCTTGAAGTTGTGCATGTTCTCAGTGCGATAAGTAAGGTGGATGGACGGACGCGCAGTAAAATAGATGGGAGCTCCGGCATCCGCAAACGGCATGTCACTGATGTATTCGTAACCATCGCGCAGAAAACCCGCACCCAAACCTGTGCTGAGCGTGAAACCACCCCAACGATGTGTCCAGTTCACATCAGCGTTGAAGTTGGTCTCGCAACCATTGAAATGATAAGTCCGCAACGTATCAATAATTTCACCAATCGTATCGTTGTAACGTTTGTAGTCGTTGTTCATCTGGAATTGATCGGCGCGAAGGCCATAACTCAACTCTCCGTTTTCGCTATAAGGACGATTATAGCGAACATCAAGGCTGGCACCGTAACGGTAATTGCGGGTCAGCAGGTAGCGGTGTTCGTCATAGAAATCGTGATAGATATCATAATAACGGTTGTACCACTGGTCGCTGGCATTGTGCGAGAAACGGGTATTCAAACCAATGCGCAGGTTGTGACCCTTTTTATCGAACTTCTTGGTATAATCCACCCCAGCATGGCTGAAAATAGATTGTCCAATTGTCTTACTTCCTGTTGTGTCGATGAGATGATCGATTTCCGGATAATAGTATGTTTGGTCTTGAGACCTCAACAGGCGCGTACCGTTGTAATTATAGAATCCGCCAACATCGAAAGAAATCTCACTGGTAGTATCTATTTCGTATGTAATGCCCAGGAAAAAGTTTGCACTTGCAGTGCGGTTAGTGTCATATTGTGAGGTGTTGGAAGCCCAAGTGGTGTCATACTCACCTGCAACAGCTGCATCGCGACGCTGATAGGAGGTCGTTTCACTGGCATTACGACGATCGCTGTAACGTCCTGAAACAAAAAGATTCAAACTCAATCTTTCCTTAGTCCACATATAGCTGACCCAAGGCGAGAAGAAAGGTTGGTTGGAACCGTTAATACCGAAACTGACGAATTGGTTGCTCTTTACATGCGCTGAAGTGACGATATTGATGACCGCTTCCGCATCTGTTGCATACTTGGCCGACGGATTGGTAATAGCCTCAATGCGCTCCAAAGCGTTAGCGGGCAACGTCTGCAGATAGGTTTTGAGATTCTCTTCGGTCAGCTTTGAGGGCTTGTCGTTAATCCAAATCTCCACACTCGACACACCGCGCAAAGTGATGTTGCCCTCCACATCGACTTCCACCCCTGGAGCATTCTGCAATGCGTCCTCCGTGGTACCCGTCTGGATGGATGCGTCTTCACTGACGTTATAAACGAGCTTCTCTCCGTCCATGGCATACAAAGGCTTCTCCGATTTGATGGTCACCTCTTGCAAAGAGGTGGACTTCGGCAAGAGTTTGAGGGTGCCGAGGTTTGTGTTGTTTTTCACAGTAAAGGTGATATATCGGGGAGTGTAATTGAACATCCAGACTCTCAAAATACAATCGCCTTGCGGAACACCGTCGATCTCGAAATAGCCATTGTTGTTGGCCGAAACACCCTTGATGAGCATGGAATCCGCCGCATCCAACACAGCGACATTGGCGTAGGAAAGAGGAGTGCCAGCAATGGAGTCTCGCAATAGGCCGACCACCTTGAAGGTAGAACCTTCACGCACTTTTTTCTTCTGCTTGACTTGAGGTTGCTGTACCTGCCCTTGGTTCCAGTCACCACGGTCGCCCGGAGGACGGCCTGGATAACCACCAGGATGACGACCACCACCAGGGAATCCTCCCGGAGGAGGTTGGGCAATACCGCATACCGCGAGCATCAACACCATCGTCGTTACAAACAACTTAATAGTCAATGATTTATCTTTCATTTTGTTAAGAAACATCCTTCAAATTTTAAAGTGGCAAATATATGATTTTTAGGGATACTTTTTTGTTTTAAAATTTGATGACAAATTACAATTTTGTAAGTTTAAAATGTATATCCATTTTCAAGTATGAACTCAAAAAAAAAGTAAATTTGCAACTTTCTTTGAGTTTTACAATAAAGTATTGAATATGAAAAAGTTAACCCTATTGTTAAGCATCTTTTGCATGATGCTTTTGCTGCCGGTATTCGGCCAAACCATCGATTTTACCAAACGTTATGTCATCGACAACATCCGCGGTATCGCGTGGCAACCCGGCACGGACCAGTATTCCTACATCGACGATGACCAGAACATCATGCTGGTGAACGCCAAAAGCGGCAAGGAGACCACATTTCTCGCCTCCGCTTCGCAAAAAGCGCACGAAATCTCCAGTCCTTATGGCTACGAATGGCTGGATGCCAACACCCTCTACTTTCCGCGCGACCACAAAACTGTCAATGTGGTGAAAGGCAAAATCACTACCACTGTGTTCGACAAAGTTGATTGGGATGATGTTATCGACCAGGATGTCAAGAACAAAGTGTTTGTCATCAAAAACGACAAAGGCGTATTCGTGGAGAGTGTACAGAACGGCTACAAACCAGTGCTGCTCTGTCCCGACACGGGCAAAAACATCGTCTTCGGCGAATCAGTACACCGCAGTGAGTGGGGCATCAACGAAGGACAGTACATCTCCCCGAACGGCAACTTCATCGCCTTCTACCGCATGGACGAGAGCATGGTGGAGGATTACCCGCTCGTGAACACTGGCACGCCCATCGCAACGGTCGAGAACATCAAGTACCCGATGGCCGGTCGCACCTCCCACGTGGTGACCCTCGGTATCTTCGACGTGGCCAAATCCACTGAAAAAGGTGCTCCTGTATATCACTATATCCAAACCGACAAAGCCGATGGCGAGTTCCTTACCAACGTAACCTTCTCACCTGACGAGCAATACATCTACATCACGCACCTCAACCGCGAGCAGAACCACTCCAAACTGATTCGTTACGACCTGCAAACCGGTAAGAAATTAGCCACCCTCATCGAGGAGCGCGACAACCGTTACGTGGAACCGACTCAGCGCATGATATTCATGAAAAACGGCGATTTCCTCTGGTTCAGCGACCGAGACGGCTGGAACCATCTTTATTGGTACAGCGCTGATATGAAATTTTTTAAGAAGGTGGTGGATGGTAATTTTGACATTATCGAGTACTACGGCATGGACAAAGACGAGAAAAATATCTATTTTACGGCGTCTTTGGAAAAACCTGTGAATCAATACGTTTGTAAAGTAAATCTCAATACGGGCATCGGCAAAAACACGCTTACTTGTCTGGCCCACGCGGATGGTGTTCATCGCCCCGTCTTCAGCGAATCAAAAAACTATTTCATCGACTATTTCAGCAATCCGACCACGCCTCGCACCATCTCTCTGGTAGATAATAAAGGTAAGACACTCAGGACGTTACTTACAGCGAAAAGCCCATTTGGTGTGATGAAGTTGGGCGATACCCAAATTTTCCCCATCGTGAACAAGGCGGGCGATTCACTCTGGTGTCGCATGATCACGCCTCCAAACATGGACAAGAGCAAAAAATACCCTGTCTTCCTGTACGTTTACGGCGGTCCGCATTCACAATTGGTGACCAACCAGTACCTCTCCGGCGGACTCTTCCTCGAATTTATGGCGCAACAGGGCTACATCGTCTTCACGTTGGATAACCGCGGCACGGACAATCGTGGTGCGGAATTCGAAAAGTGCATTCATCGCAACTTGGGCGTGCGCGAGGTAGAAGACCAGATGTGTGGCGTAGAATATTTGAAATCACTGCCTTACGTGGATGCCAACCGCATCGGTTTGGATGGCTGGAGCTATGGCGGTTTCATGGTGTTGTCGCTGATTACTGCGCACCCCGATGTCTTCAAGGCGGCCTCTTGTGGTGGCCCGGTCGTCAACTGGGAGTGGTACGAGGTGATGTACGGTGAACGCTACATGGACACCCCGCAAGAAAACCCGTCAGGTTACGAGAACGCCAACATTATTCCGAAAATTAAGAACGTGAAATGTCCGTTGTTGGTGATGCACGGCGCGCAAGACCACACGGTGGTTCAACAACATACGTTGGAACTGCTCCGCCAGGCCGTCTCTGACGATATCGAACTCGAATACTTCGTCTATACTGTCCACGACCACAACGTCATCGGACCTGAGCGCAGGCACCTCTACAACAAGTTGTTGCGTTTCCACAACCAGAACACCAAGGGCGAATGAAACGACTCTTTGTCGCCACACCCATAATTACGCTTTCGGCGGAGATCCAAAAGGTCTCTGCCGATTTGCGTTTTCGTCTGCGCCACGACGACATCGTGTGGGTGAAGGACGAGGTGCGGCACTTGACCTTGCGGTTTTTGGGCGCCACCCCGCCGCAACAGGTGCCTTCTATCCGCAAGGCGTTGGAAAAAGCGTGTGCGCAGAACCAACCATTCACATTAACCATCAATAAGATAGGCGTTTTTGGCAGCCATTATCATCCGGAAGTGATTTGGTTGGGTTTCGACCATTTCGAGCCATTCCAAAAACTGTTTGAGGATTTGGAGCCGAAACTGCAGGGGCTCGGCTTCGAGCCCAACTACGGCAACTTCGTGCCGCACATCACATTAGGCCGCATCAAAAGCCTGCATGACAAACGCAAATTCTGGGAGAGCATCGAATCTATTCCGTCCGTATCCCAAAACCTCAACATCTCGGAAATCATTCTGTATCAAAGTTTTCTGCACAAAGACGGCCCGGAATACAAAGTCATCGAAAGGACGCCGTTATAGAGATGTTGTGCGTGATGCTTCTACAGATGAATGCAACAAATCCGGGCGAATGATTATTCGCCCCTACCCTTTTGCCTATAATCTGTCAGGCACGCACGCCCAACTACTAACTACTTTGTACCCTCCCGTCTTCTTGCTCCCCTCGTAAGTGATGAGTCTTTTCGCCTTGAGCTGATTAAGATTACGATTTAAGGTGGACGATGATATGCCCGTCATTTCCGACAACTTGATAGCGGAAATGCCTGGGTTGTTGGCTATAAGCCGATAAAGCCCTTTTGTTTTAATGCTGAACTGGTACGTTTTCCCGCTCTCCACCGCCTGGAACTCGGTGTTCTCCACCGCAAGGCCGCGCAGGTCACGCCCGATGGTGTCCGCACTGCAGAAGCGGTAGTCGGGATTCTCCTTGAACGCCTCCTGCCGGAAGAAGTTCACATCCTCCAGCACCTCCCCGCCGCTCACGAAGACGGACGTGAGATTCACAATGACGTTGGAATAGGAATATCTCGTATTTATTCCCTTGATTCCCATCGTCTTGTCAACCAATGCGGCAAGTCCGGATGAACGAAAATGGTCGATGATGAAAAAAATTCCACCGAAACTGTTGATTCTGTCGTTTTTAATTTGTATTTTTGCTGCCATATTTCTCACCAATTGTTTGTTGAAGTAAGCGATCGCAAAGATAGGTGAAAAATACGAGAATAGCAAGTCATTGCTAATTTATTTATTAACAATGACTTGCTTGTTTATCAACAGCTAAAATTGAAAGAAATTTACGGAATTAAAGATTATGACAAAAACAAAAGAAATAAGCAGCTTTTTTGTTGTGTTTTGCGCGGTGACGCTGGCTTTCCTCGCCCTTTTCGCCGCGTGCGAGCGACCGGAGCCGGAACCTGAACCGCCCGCCCCGCCCGTGGCGGACACCGACACCCTGCCTGCCAACAAATTCATAGGCACGTGGGTGCTGTGCGCGATGAACAACGTAAATGACGAGCCGCCCGCCACCTGCGACCTCGCCAACGGAACAGCAGATACGCTGGTGTTTGCCAACGATACAACACTTATTTACATTCATGGTTCGAACACCAAAGAATATATCTATGAGTTTTCCGATCACGTTCTTGTCGGTTATTGGCCTGAACCTTCAACCAACAATATTAAATTTTCTATCCGATATTATTTCAGAAATGAAGATCAAGAGATGGTTTTGCGCGGACCTTTCATCATGGGGGTGAAAAATTTCTGTTTCCATCGTATCTCACAAAATTAATGATCATTAAATAAAAAAGCGATGAATAATAACAATCAATCAGGCAGCTTAGCATTAATTCTGATAGTAAGCATATTTAGTATGATTTCCTGCGAACGGCCTGTGATAGAACCAGAAGTTCCTGATACATCTGAAAATCCCGATGCAATCACGAACATCTTGCCAGCTGACAGGTTTGTGGGTACATGGGTACGTTATAACGAAACGCGAAAAGACACCTTAAGATTTTCTGATGATGGTGTTTTTGTATATACATTAGGTGAAGATAATGGAAATATCTATACTGAACAATATTTTTATGAAAGTACAGATAATTTCTTGCTTCTTTTTAAAGATTTTTCCAATTATAATCATGAAACTCATTACATTGAATTTAAAGAGAGTAATACACTACTTAAAATTGGGAATTTCACTTTTTTACCTGTAGATGTAGATGTTGTGTATTCTGTACAGTTCAAAAAAATAGATTGATTATGAAAACCAAATTTTTTTTGTTATTCCTAATTTCCGCAAATACCCCCTTCAACCTCCGGCGGGTGCCTCAGGGCCGCGCAGAGGTGATGCCTGTTGACGAAAAATGCGGTTGCGCGGCCTCCGG
>Ga0247610_10001011_pt1 | contig 36209 bp, 67 predicted proteins | sample 174DNAGHGhighgp2_FD_193483 | JGI IMG/M metagenome (GOLD analysis project Ga0247610, IMG submission 193483) | Sheep rumen microbial communities from Palmerston North, Manawatu-Wanganui, New Zealand - 1742 DNA GHGhigh gp2 | ecosystem: Host-associated > Mammals > Digestive system > Stomach > Rumen...
ATGCCAGAGGGGGTGGCCCTCCTTAGACCCCCTCCCCGGTGTCAGCTTTTCAGCTCCCGGACGTCTATTGAGGAAATCTAAGGAGAATCCAAATTTTTGAGAATTTAATTTTTTCCAAAAACTTTTATTTTATTTGAATCAAAAAGTAAATCAAAAACTTTTAAATTACTTTGATGTCAAACAAATTAAAAACTTTTCAAAACAATTCAAAACAATTTGAATCAAAACAAACTAAAACAAATGCAACAAACATTTAAACTAATTAAACACATAACACAATCTAACTAATTTAAACTATTTGTTGCACTTATTAATAGTTATGTAATTGTTTTAACAATAAACTAATTAAACATTCAACAAATTAATTAACTTAATTCATTAAACAACTTAATCAATTCATTTGCATAAACTTAATTCTTTTGTTCTTTCTTGTTATTGAAAACTAATTTATAGAATTCGTCTTTGTAATAATCGAGAATTCTATTGCAAGCATACTCTATCTGTTCTTCATTCTCTTTATCTGTAAAGTTCTCTTCAGAACATGGAGCATAACTCATTATTAATCCACAAGTATCGTAACCACGTAACATGTCAAACATATACCAGTCATCCCATTGCGTAAACGGATCGAAAGGATTATCTACTGTAGTTAGCCACATACTCTTCTTATATGTAGATGTATTAGCCATATCTAAGTTCTCCTTTCTTCTTATCCATTAACAATGTTCGATATAGAGCTGGTGGATACTCCATCGACCATACGGGCTATCTCTTCCTGTGAATAACCAGCATTGTAAAGAGTCTTTATCCTACTCTTCTTAGCTGTAGATATTGTACTGCTCTTCGGCAGAGCCAGGGACTTATATGAGTCGGCGTCTGCATTGCTAAGCATAGCTGATAGCTTAGTAGGACTTATCGCATTATGTTCTATAGCTTCCCATTCTTTTTCGGTAAAGCGTATACGGTCCTTCTGGGCGTTACAGTCTATTCTTGCTTCCTTGAGCATACGATCACGAAGCTTTTTCTCTGTATCATAATCTTGATACATTTCAGGATGAGCATCTTTTGCTGCATTGACACGGGAGGTACATAGTCTCTGAGCTTCTCGTTCCCTTGATGAATTCTTCTTAGCCTTAACAAGCTTGGCATTGAGGGATGCTACCTCCTCAGAGTATTCTTTAGCTGCTGCAGGATCTGCTTTGCTTTCCTTTGCGGGGTTGATTCGTACAGATTCCTTACGTGCTGCATTAGCAAGTGACTTCATATGGTTTGCATAGTCGGCATAGGTTTTCTCGATCTCATTAGGTTTAGATGATAGCAGTGTTCTTGCATCATCCGTTGCCTGCATCTTAGTAACAGATGTCTTCAGATCCTTGAGTCCCTTATCTTCCCATAAACCTCTGTTGTCTTTGCCTAGCTTTCCTTGATCATATGTATATGACCCATCCTTGTTCTTAACATACTTACCCTTGTATGTCTCCTGAATCTTTTCTCCGTTCTCATCCTTGAGATACTTTCCTGTTTCAGGATCCTTAGCATACACCTTCTTTCTCTCCATCTTCTGAGTTACTTTAGGTGTATCATAGATTCTCTTACCTGTCTTAGGGTCGATCCTTGAAGTATTAGAACGAACATCTACTTCTGTAGGTGACTTTGCACGAGTAAGTAATGAAGAAGCACCACCTACATGTCCGGTTTCCTCATTAGTTTGGTACTTCTTTTTAAGATCGCCTATATGATAGTCATCGTAAGCCTGCTTATAATTAAGCTCATGCTTCTTTGCATCAATAACTACCATAGCATATCTTGTTGCATCGGCAAGTTCTTTAGGATCTTCACATCCTTTAGACTGCATATCCATAATCAAGTTGGTAATGACACCCATTTCCTTACCTTTATCTTTATCTGTCTTAAAGTATTTGTAAGTAGGGTTTCCTTTTGAATCAACCATATCCTTGAATCTTGGATTCTTAGTCGAATAGATGTTTGTGTCAAATCCTTCCAGTTCCTTGAGTGTATTCATTGACTTGATATTGACATTTCTTTCGAAGCCACCATCCTTAGATTTCTTTGTCATAGGTATAGCGATTACATTGTCTCCATCAAAGTCTGCTCCTGATAATTTAGATGCTACATTCCAGTTAACACCTATAGCATCAAGTGCATTCTTGCCTATAGCCTCTCTCATTTCCTTGTTATTGTTATTAACTTTAACTACAGGAATCTCGAAAGGTCCTTCATGAGGGAATCTTACCAATGCTAATGTCTGACCATTGTCATAGTTCGGTGCATAACATTCATTATCCTTGAGTGTCTTAGAACCTATAAGAACATGAGTTCTTTGTCCGGGTATAGGTGCAGCTTTAAGATCTTCTGCAGCCTTATCACAACCATCTCCGAACTCTTCTAATAGTTTCTTTCTCACTGTAGGATTCTTAATAGACATTATTGTTTCGAACTCGTCTTCCTTGAGTAATGTATCTGCCTTAAGTTGTTTCTTAACCAAACTAATATTCTGCTTAGCTAAGAACTGAGAGGGAAGGTTCTTACTCCAGTTTCCCCAAGCTCCTTCTGTATGTCTATCATGGTTATCATCTGTTATTGTACCAACTAATTGTACAGCAGATAACTTTTCTTTACCAGTCTTAGGATCTATATAGTGCTGTTGTACAACTGATGATCCAAAAGGTAAGTTTTCGTCAGGCTCAATATCCTTGAGTGCTTTCTTCTTACCATCTTCTATAGACTTATTGGAATTAACAAGTATGTCTGTTCCTTCCGGTAAGTTAAGATTATATACAGCCATTCCTTTAATATACTTAAGACCGGTGGGATTCTTTTCTGTGACACATTCTTTTCCGCCATCGACCATTATTCTGACCTGGGCGTAACGAGAAGGTTCACCATTAATATTTAATCCAAGACTAAGCGAAGGATCTGCAGCAACAATGTTGCCATCTTTATCTTTGACTGCTCTGATTTCTATAATACCATCTTTAGCAGTACCACCTTCTTCATCATACTTAACTGCCACTTTACTTGTCGGAACCTTAATGGGATCTTCCCATTGATGAACTCTCTCAGATAACGGATTGTTTACATCGTCGTCATCCTTGAGCCTTCCTATCTTACCTGACTTAAGTGCATCATATGCATCCTTGAATGTCTGTTTATCAGTTTCACCTATTTTATCCGGTGCTATTAAAACTTTAACAGTAGTTTTATTTCCATTCGGATTATTATTCTGCTCCTGTTTAAGTGAATATATTTGGTAACCTTCGTTTCTTAAAACCTCTAATGAAGTCTTAAAAGAATCTTCACTAAGATTCACATAAAGTTCAGAACCTTTACCAACATCCAAGTAGCCGTTTTCTTTAACAGCTTCCTTGAGTGTATTAGTAGCTTTGAAAATAGGATTCTCTTCTTCTGTATAACCTGTTTGTCTCATAGTTCTTACAGAAGACTCATTAGGTAAACCCATAAGATCTGCAATCTTTTTATTTGTATAAGGTTTACCAGTAGCAGGATCTGTATGAGAATCATACCATAACAATTCTTCGTACTGATCAGCTTTAATATTTCTTACTGCTATCTGTCTTTCTGCTTTATACTTAGCTATTGAAGGTTTTGTTTCGTGAGTATACTGATCTGTCTTTGTATAACCCATAGCTTTTGCTATATCAGCTTGGGACATTCCTTGAGCCACAAGCTTATCCATTCTTGCTTTAACATCCCAATCATGCTGATGCTTACGATTTCCTGTTCCATAAGGATAACGACCAGAACCTCTTCCAGGAGGGTTCTCATCATGCGCTTTTCCTGAATGAGCCAAATATAATTCGTCCATAAGATAAAAACCCCCTATTCTTTGTTATTTAGTTTTTGCATAAATTCATCAAGCCTAATGGTCTGATCCATGATTGGTAATATAACTGCAGGTGTAGGTTCACCAACAATAATGTCTCCTTGCCAATAAATCCTAAGTTCTGTAGTAATATCTTTAGGCTGGATATGGTACTCAAGCATAAAATAAGCAGCATAGATTTCTAACTGGTGAATACTAGGCTGCGTTGTTCCGGTTTTAAGATCAAATATCTTTAACTTAGATTTCTTTTCATTAAAGTTAATTGCATCTGTTGTACCAAAAGCAAACTCTGAATACTTAAGTATTTGTTCAGGTCTCATATCAAAACCTATACAATCCTTGACATATGTAGTAAATGTATCTACATATTTGTTAGGATCAACAAAAGATCTAGGTACATTGTTCTCAAGCAAATATAATTGGATCATCTTTCTGGCTTCTGTCTTATTAATAGTGATCTTGTTCTTAATAAGTTTTGCTGCCAATTCATGAAGATAAGTTCCTATAGTATTTGCCCATCTCGCTTGAAGAACGCTGAAGAGTTTGTCTTCATCATAGTTAACCCAACTGTATGAACTTGGTGAAAGTATTGCATGGGAACCTGGAAGAACATCCTTCGAATGATCAAACCAAATCATGGAACACCTCCTCCATCATTTCCTTGAGAACCTCTTTCTCGTTTTCCGGATAAATAAACCTAGCAAATCCTCCTTGAGAATTAACTAGGTCTACATAGAAGTCCTGATTTGGTTGATGCTTGGCTTTCTTAGATTTCTTAACTTCTAACCAAGCACATCTGTTACCGTAGCTTACTAACAGATCTTGAATGCCCTGTTTGAGTTGGGCATCATTTTTAATTACTCTTGTTCCGGGCGGCATCATTTCCTTGATTCTCTTTACCAACCCTTTTTGGTAGTCTCTTTCTAACATGGTGTATTGTCCTCCTTTCACAAAGAACGATAGGAGTTGATTTTAGCGCTAAAATCCCATTCCTACCATTATAGGGATAGAATTGTGCACTACCCCAATGGGGTAAAAATAAAAGGGCCGGAATATTTTTCGCTCCAGCCCTTTACAGATTATTCAAAAATTTCTTCTAAATAATCTTTTGTATAAGTTGAGTACAAATAGAAAACGTCATCTTTTAAATAGATTAAGTTCTCTACTCGATCATCAAGCTTATCTTTATTTTTGTGAAACACTTTGTGATACTCTGGTTTGTTTCCAATAAATACATGCGCCACAAGATTATCTATATAGAACTTCTTACCTCTAATTTTAATACAGTTATGACCGCAACAAACATAAGTTCTAAGTTCATATAGAGAATCATTTTTAATTCTGTAGACTCTACCTTCATCAGAAACACAGTAATCACTAAACCCTGGTATTAGTTTCATCATATTACATTCCCTTTAAGAATATCTTTTCGTTAAAAGTTTGTTTTAACAATAGGGCTCTCTTAACAGCAATATCAATTGGAGATCCGCATCTGAAATGATAATAATACAAATCTTTATATGGAGTATTAAGTCTATCTATTCTTCCAGCTGCTTGAGTCATGACTTTATAAGAATAGTTTTGTGAGTAGAATATAATTATGTTAGTTCTTGTACAGTTCCAACCTTCTGAGGCTGCTGTGTATTGACACAGATATAACCATCTTTCTGAAGAAGGAACTTCTGTATGCTTCTCGCCATTCCACTCACCGATGTCGTAACCTAATTCTTCTGCAACTTTTCTTAATATGTCTAACTCATAAGTAAAATTGTAAAATATAATAACCTTATCTTTGTCATTAAGTATCCCCTTAAGTATGTCTGCTCTTGACGGATCTGAATTACTTACTCTTCTAAGCAAGTAACCAAGTTTACCAGATTCTTCTATTGGACAATTGTCGTATGGATTCCAACGATCCTTGAATACTTTTCTATAGAGTTCTTTATCGTATTGACAAACTATATCTATGTTATGTTTTTCAACACCGTCATTTGCATAGTCCATCTTTACTATGATCTCATTAGCTATTCTTACAAGAATCTTTGTTCCAACATAATGGTCTACACATGGGTAATTCATATAAGGTTTATAAACTACATGCTGATTGTTGAAATCTGTTTTGTTTTTGAAGTAACCATTAGCAACCATAACCGGAATATAATCTGACCATGTATCACCAGGTGTTGCTGACAAAAGAATCCAATGATTCTTTTTGGCTATCTTATAGAATGCTTTTACCCAAGCACCAGATCCAACTACTCGCTGCTCGTCAAATATAAACATAGCTCCAAAGATTTTGTCATACTTCTTAATATTGTTCCATGAATCTATAATTACATTAATAGTTTCAGGTAAACAAAAGTAAGCAACTTCTTTTTCCCATTCTTTTGTATCTCTCTTTTTTGCTGTTGTAATAATGTAAATATCTTTAGGAGTCTCGGGTTGAGCCCAAACACCATTGCCATTGATGTTAAGAGAACCTCCCAGCTCACAGATATAAGTGTAAGCTAGAGAGGTTCTACTTTTACCACTACCGACTCCACCACATAGAATACAGCCATTATGCATTTTATTTAATGCTTCAAGCTGATGAGGGTAAAGTTCAGTATACATAACTTAACACCTCTTACTTCATGCAGATTACATAGCTGCCATTAGGTATTCTCTTAACAACATATCCATCAGCCTTGAGAGCTGCAAGACTCTTCTTAGAAAGCTTCTTGCAAACTATGTTACCAGCATCTGAAACATTATCAACCTTGATAACATACTTTTCTGCTATCTTTGAATAAGACTTCTTTGTCATAATGCTTTCCTCCTTTCATGTATTAATCAAAAGGCAACTCTTCAGTAGAAGCTTCGCCATAAATTGATCCAATCTCGTCTGCAGATTCACCAGCTACATCAGAAATATAATTCCTGTACTTTGCCGTGATCGGATCTTCTTTAAGTGTGAAGTATCCCTTCTGTAAATATAATGTTGTCTTACCTTCCTCTGAATGATAGAGATTGATAACAAGATCTACATTATCAAATACTGCTATATCAAGAAGATTGTACTGGCTTACAGGAATCTCTGAGATCTTACCGCCTGTTACGAAGTGAAGAGTCGGAGGGAACTTACAGTCAACATTGATCTTAACTGTAACGAACTTCAAAGGCTCTTCTTCATCAGTTCTGGGATCAAGCACCTTAACATTAGCGCCAATATCTGCAAGTGCCTGTGCCACATCATCAGAAAGGGCCAAGGTGAAATTCCTTGATCCCTCATCATTGATCGTCTTGTTTGTCTTAGGATTAACTCTGCGCTCTCCTTTAAAGTTTCTCCACTTTGCAGGAAGCACCTCTGCGTTGGTAGCTCCATCGACATACATATTTCTAGTTCCTTCTAATGTTACCTTCATAATTATGCTCCTTTCACATTTACAAATTCATCAAAATTACCATATTGATTGATACAATCTATAGCTTTATCTATTTCATTACGGTAATAATCTTTATTGATTCTTTCAGGTTCATTTTCTACAGTTTGAGCCTCAGACCACAAATATCCTTTAGTTCCTGTAACAGCTCCAACTTTATTACCCTGAACTCTCATTAATTCACCGCCATCAACTGTGCATACAAAACTGCCGACACGACCAACAAACTTATCACCTCCATCAGGATATAATAAATGCATAGCCGCATCAGATACTGATTTGGTTTCACAGTAGTCATCAAATATAATTTCTTCATGGCTGAATAATGTCTTAAATAGATATGGTGGTGCAAACTTAGCACCGGTTACTGTCCAGAATGGCTTATCAAGTTTTTCTTCATCAGCCTCAACTTCATATGCTACATACTGAGCATCGTCAACTATACAAATTCTGTCATAAGTCGCCTCGTGCTCAAACGTATAACCATACTTTTTACCGAAGTCCATAACAAACTTCTTGATCTTATTATCAAAGTTTGCAATCTTGATAGAGTCTGTCTTAATATGAACAACTGTATAACCCATTTCTTGTACTGCATGTTTCAAAGTGATCATGAACAGCGCACCATACTTTGCTACAATATTATCTACATTCTTAGGATCTCTTAATGCATTATTGAAGTTTGCTGAAGTTAAACCGTAAACAGAATTAATTGCAGTCTTAAGTGCATTCGCTATAGACTTACATTTCTTCTTAAGTTCATCTCCATCTAATCCAGCAAGAATATCAATAATAATCTGTGAAGAACCTTCTTTAATAATCTCAAGATACTCGATAGCTTTCTTGTAATGTTCATCACCGATCTTCTTGATATGCTTAATGCTAACTCTAGCCTCAACCAAAGCCTCAAACCTCTTTGTAATGACTTCACCAAAGATTCTTAATCTTATAGCTGAATGAGGATGCATAGATGCAATATCCATAAGACCAACATTGTAATATATACCTGGCTCTGGACAATTTGCGAACCCACCTTCTGATGGATCCTCTCCCATGTATATAGATTTTCTTGTAGATACTTTAGTTCCCGGTTCTGTAGAATACTCTTCTTTTGGTATACCTTTAGGATCGTATCTGTAACCAGGGAAGATAGTACTTAGATCCGTATAAATATAATTACTCTGTGGATCATCTATACCATCTGTTAACAACTTTGTTGTAAGTGTGTTAGTGGTATCATTCTCTGTACCGCCTGCAAGTCTTGCTAATATCTGTCGAGCTTCATAATCTTCCTCCAAATAGTAGAATACTTTCTCAGTACTTAGTACATCATTTGAACAATAATCACACCAATCATTAAGTCTGTTTTCCGGTATTGGTTCATACCAAGGTCTATCCCATTCGAGATGTTTAATTCCTAACTCTATCTCAAACTTCTTCAAACCTTTCTTATTATTAGATGATGCAAAATCATATACATCAGTTTTACTTAAGTTATAAGCCTGACCAAACTTTGCATTCTTAGAACTCATCTTACCAATAAGTTTCCCGTTAAGTTCATAAAGTTCCTCTGAAGAATATCCTTGAGACGCTGCATAACACATGTGGTTATCATAAGCTCTATTGTTGAAACCTATCAGTCCATAACTAAATAACTTATGAACATCTTCAGGTTTCGGATCAAGCATCTTAATTACACCGTCTTTATCCTTGAGTTTGTAACAGATCAAGAAATGTGCATGTGTATTTTTTGGTATATCCTTATTAATAGGAATATCATTATCTTTACAATATTGAACATACTGCTTATAACTTGGTGCAATTTCCACATCAAAGAACGCTACTTCTCTTCCATCATCAGGAATATAATCCGGTGTGTCTATAGGATTCTCTGCCTTCTCTATATCTTCAGAACAAAAATGCATATTAGAAACTAAGTCCAAACAATAATCAGACTTATTTGTAGAAGCCAAAGCAAATGTAATAACAGTTTGCTGTAAGTCTCTTGCATCATAAGTCTGACCTGATCTATATGCATCCTTTAATAACATATCTATAAAATCTATAGTACATTTGTGAGAAGGCGTTAGATTAGGTAAGACTTTACCAAATAATTCAGGATCAGGATCGCAGTTCCTCATAGCTTTAACTATGGTATGCTTGAGTTTAGATTCGTTCTTAAATCCTTTCTCATCTAACAACTCTTTGCCTCCTTTCGTTTCCTTTACCGGCAATCCACTCGCAAGTTTTGCTATAGGAAGATCATTACACATTGTCAAGCATCTTCTTAATGAGCTATTACCATTAAATACTTTCACTTCTACATTATTGTCAAACATCCTAGATAATTCTGTAGGATCGCCTCCTGTATAAATATAATGTAGATGTATGCCACAACCAGATTTACTAAGTTCTGCATAAGTCGGTGGAAACTTAGATGCAGCCTCAAAGTTTTTCTCGAAACTCTTCTTACCATCATCTCCCTTAATATCAAAGTCTATTACAATATGCTCAACCGGGATTTTTACGTAATGTAATTTTGATGTATCAAGATCTTTGAGTGTTGTCTTAACTTTTTCCCACTTATAAGCAGGAGTTCCTTCTTCGTTAGAATACTGTGCAGGTGCATCAGCAAATTCTTTATCAAATAATGAAACATTACAATCAAAGTTAAGCCATGAAGAAATATCAATACTTATTGGTTGTGGTCTTTCTTTACCTATTTTCTCCCATCTGAAACCTTCAAACCTGGTGTCTTCGTACTTATCAAAATATAATTTAAGAGTATCTCTGAATTTATACCTGACTACTATGTTTTTGAACTTGCAAGCTTCTGCATATGCTACATACAAGTCATAAGCTTTTGCAAGACTTATTCCATCTTTTAACTCCAAGACATTTTCTGTAACAAAATTATGAAATGGTGATGTTCTATTTAACATATCTTCTGCTACATAATGGTCATAGTAATGTCTGCCTTTTGTCTTATAAACCTGTAAGCATTTCCAAGCAATTCCAGATTTTTCGAATTGTATATGCTCCATACAATCATCATAAGTGTCTGCATCGACTAAAACTCCTGTAGGACGAATATCAATAAGTCTTCTTTTCATTCCTGAATTAGGACTTAACTGTATAGGATCATTTGAACCAACAAATATCATACAGTTAGACTTCGTCATAAATGGTGCTTTAAACTTGCAATTAACTCGTATAGATTCATGGGATATAATTTTGTTGAGAGTTGATCGGCAATTTATAATACCTAACTCAGCGTCATCGTCATAAACTAACACACTGTCATTTTCCAGGAAGTCAGTACCGAATGAGTCTCCGCCAACTACATTGTTAGCCTCAAATTTTACAGCATAACCCATATCTAACCCACCAAATATCTGATCTGCAAATATCTTACTTATTATTGTGGATTTTCCTGTTCCTGGTTCTCCATAGAAAGCAAACATCTTTTGAATCTTGTTTTGCTCTCCTGAGATCATTGCACCAACTGCCCATTCCCATTTCTCCTCTTCATCAGGAGAATATAATACAGACACCAGTGCATCATAATATGGTGTAGGAGACTCTACCAATGGATAATCTAAACACTTAGAAGCATAATCGGACTTTTTAACCTCTGTGTTCGAGAATATCATCTTCTGATCCAAAGCTACCCAGTTATCTCCCATGGTCTTACAAAATCTGTCAAATTGTGTTGATAACATATTTGAAGAATCTGCCATATACTGGATACGTGGTCCATGTACTGTATCCGCCATTGCTTCAGGACCTGCGTCTTTTGCTGCATATTCTCTTACCTGTTGGTCAATCAATTCTATTGCTCTAGGTTTAGACTTAGTCCAATATCCCGTCTCCTCATCAAAAATGGCATAGAACGCACCACCTCTAGTCATAATATCCTTTATGGAGGACTTAACTATAAAAGTTGGCTTATAGTGGTAACGCTCTTTTTGATATGTCTTAACAACTTTCAAAAAGTCAAACATATCTTAACCTCCTAACTTAGAATATATTTTCATGTGGATAGGTGCATTCAATCCATGCATTCATTTGAGAATATAAGTCCAATCCTCTTACATCTCCATAATAATTTGGAAGAGGGAACAATCCACCACATGTATTTGTATAATTATTTGATAAGAAGTTCTGTATAATTGTGTGTGCTCTATTTATTCCAACAGAACGCAAACCTAAATTATCAATCATTATCCAAAAACACTCAGCTGGTTCCTTTCCGTCAATCTGATCCGACATTAGTTCGGATAGACCTACAAGCATCTCTAATAAAGTACAACTACTTGTTCGTACATCTTGAGCAAATACTCCTGCTTCTTGTGCATATTGACTTCTTAATGCAATTCCACCTTTTGCTCTGTTCTCATCTAAGAGTAAATACCAAACATAATCGTACTCATCTAAGATGCTTAATAGATCTATGTATTCTGTACCGGAACAAACCCTTTCACATAGCCAATTAAAATAACCCATTTAGAAATAGGCAGATCTCTCTGCTTGTACTTTATTGACACGGAAGTCTCTCTCAAGAGGATTATTACGAATATAAATATCCTCTTCGTTAGAAGTAAACCAACCGAACTGCCTTGGCTTAGATCCCAGATACTGTTCCTCGTCTATTATGTGACCGTCTTCATCAGTAAGTGTTTCATCTTCTGTGAAGTAATATAATTCCTCCTCTTCATAGATCACATCCGGATTTTCGGGATCATTGCCCTCTTCTCTATTCCAGGTGTATTCGATCTTATCTTTAGGAAGAACTATGATCTTGTTCTTGTTCTTCTTTCGGTAATCTCCATATTCTTTGGAAACTTGATAGGCCTCCCATTCTTCTTCATCTTTTGAAGTTTCAATGTCCATCTCGTCTTCCTCTTCTATATAATCTTTTACCTTAGTCGCATATTCGGTTTTCTCGATCTCTGTAGGTTCAGGCATCTTTGCTATCTCATCTCCGAAAATATACTTATCAGTTGCTTCTACTTCTTCTGTTTCTGTTGATTCGTTACTTTCTTCTTTAACGTCATCCTCAGATGCTTCTATGAAGTTTTCTTCAGCTTTCTTTTTCTTATAGATAGAGTATGCAACATAACCGCCTGCTGCCACTGCAGTAATACTCAACAGAAATATAACTCTTTTTGATGTATTGCTCATTATGTTTTCCTCCTTTTAAAATGATTCTACTTTTACATCCGGTGTCATATATAACAGTCTTACTCTGATCTCATCTACTTCTTTTAGAAGTTCCTCATTTGGATCTTTAACAGTTCTCTTAGCTGCAGAATATAATTCTAATGTTGCTGTACAAATACCTATGGCAGTTGATACTACAGATACTGTCTTAACAATACTTTCAACTTTCTCAGTATTCTCTGAAACCCAAGTTAAGATCTCATTAACTTTTCTCTTGGCTGCCTGCTTAAATGTCTCTTTTGTATAATAGTCAACATTATTCTCAGACTTTATTATCATATCCTGACGATCATCATTAACCTTCTTTGCTATATAAGCAGCTGTTACTCCTGCTCCTATTCCTAATGCTATAAGTAATCCTTTCATATCTTTATCTCCTTTCACGAGAAATATAATTAATGTTTAAACAAATGTAACTGTGACAGAATGTCATCATCCATATTCAGTCTGATCAGAACGGAATTCTCATTACCATCCATGAATCTCTGTTCTGCTGATCCATCTCTGATATTCTCAAGACCAAATGATATCTGATTCTCAGGGCCGTTCTTATCGTATATTTTTCCACTGGTCCATCCACACTCTACAAGCGGAACACCAAACTCTCTACGAATATCATTCTCCCATAAGAATCCTTCTGCTCTTAATCTCTGGTTCAACCATACATATAAGTTATGTACAGTATCTCTATTTACACCTCTTGACTTAGAGAACTTAGTAGACACTTCATCAAAGAAGAAACAATGAGGTGGAAGATTAACCTGACCATTAGAATCTTTTACCAATTCAGTAGTCTCCGTTACATTTCCATCCTCATCTACTACAACTTTCTTTACCTGAGGTCCATACAGATACTCATCAAGTTTCTCCTGACCCTGATCCTCTACAACTCTCTGCTTAAGATTTACATATGCTGTAGAGAGATTTGCTGCTAAGAGCGTTGCATTGGCAAGCTGCTTATTAAGACTCATATGACTTATTCCTTGAAGAACCTCACCGGCAACTATTACTCCTACATCCTTACCAACAGTCTTTGACAGATCTTTTATCGTATACTTGATATCCGCTCTTACAAATTCCTTACGTTCTTTTGCATCGCGCCAGCCAGCGCCTTCATCTTCTGCATCGATCCTGTCAAAATCATCGATCTGTTCCATTCTATATGCATGATCATGAAACGCATGTGCTATTTTCTCTGAATCTTTGATCAACATTCCGGTTCCTAAACCTACAAGACTCAAACCAGCAACAAACTCGATGTCTGCTCTGTGCTTGTAGATTACAGCACCTGTTCTTTTACATAATGCTTTAAAGCCCATAAATATAATTCCTCCTAGTTATTTAATACATTGTTAGGTTCTGCTAAAGTAAGTAAATACATTCCATGATCTTTCGTATAACCTAAATCATTCTCATCACTCCAACCGAACTTCCAATCTTCCGGTGATGTAGGCTCTTTGATCGTTTCATAAAGCTTACCAACTTTAACATTACCGTATCTGCGTATTTCTTCTTTAAGCATATTGATAATATACTTAGCTTCGTCCTCAGTGTTTAAATATATAATCTTAACACTCTTACCAGATCTCTGTGAGTTATTAGGTCTCTGTATTTTTTGCACACTTGAAGTTGGTGATAAAGAATATACATTGTAAGGTACACTCTGATTGAATGTCTTAATCGTATTATTCTTTACTCTGTTTTTACTCCTATCTTCTCCATAGAACTGTTTGTCTATTGCTCCTCTAATGGCATCACCAAACATCTCAACAACTCCTGCAAATAGATCATGAAGTACATCATTGGTTTTTGGTTTAATGTATTCATCCATTGCATACTTCGCAAGATCTTTAGCAACTGAACGCTGCTGTACTTTTACCGGTGTTATGGTCCTTATTTCATTCTTTTCTTCGGCCATATCATTTCTCCTTCCTTGAAAATAAAAAGGCAGAGACCTAGAATTTCTAGATCTCCACCTTTATAGTGTTTTGTGATTCATTCAGCTTTCTGCCGAATCCTCGTCGCTGGGTACCTCATAGTACTCAAACTCACCATCTGACTGATCCTCGTCATCTGACTTGCCGGTAACCCGTCCAAGTATGAAACCTCCGACTACGGCGCCTGTTACTGCTGCTACCTTACCGGCGGTCTTCAAAACCTTCTTCGGTGTTATCTCGTGCTTGTCGATAAACTGCTTGATCTTGCCAGGCTGCTTTGCCTGAACTTCAACTACTTCGTTACCTTCTGTTACCTTGTGATTAAGATTCATTATAAACCTCCTTTAATCCCACGGGCCTATTCCCGCTCATTATATGGGTCGAAAATTCCGCGATTTATACGAGTCCCCATCTGACCCTTGCGTTAGATGTTTCAAGCATTCTTGATAGGACTCTATCACTTCATAAATCCACATACTCAGGAGACGGTGTTAACCATACTTCATAACCAGGAACCATTGAACCATTCACATAGAATTCCTTGAGAGTAAACTGAGGAGATACATCGATCCTCTCGTTCTCTGCAAAATACCCCCACTTGTCTCCAAGTTCAGCATCATCAGGTACACCTAAGGTTCTGTAGTACTCTCCATTAAGAACTGCTACGCCATAATCGTTATCTTTAGCCTCATTAGATAATCTCTCGCAAGCAAGTCTTACAGTATCCTTCGTACCCTTGAATATATGTCCGCAATAATGATCACGGAATATAAATTCTCCAGGTCCTACCTCAAGATCAATTATCTTCTCCCCGTCTTTTGCTGAAATAGCTTCTCTTACCTTTGCAAGTTTCTTTTCTCCAAGCTGTGCCTCAGCCTCCTTCTGGAATAACTGGTACTGCTCGATAGCCTGTGACGCTACTGCAGCTGCTGATGTAAGTTCTGCTATACGTACATCCTTCTTATCAGAATCCTTCTTTGACATAATAGTTGTTACGATCGTGCCTGCCTGGAAGAATATAATAGGAGCTACAAGAGGGGCTAAGTCCTTAATAGCTGCCTTATAGATCATTTTCTTCTCTTCTTCAGTATTTGCTGCCTCAACAGCATCTCTGGTATCCCATATGATCTGATGGATCATAGGAGAGTTCTTGAAGACTATCGCAGTAGTTGTGATGCTGAAACCTATCGTGCTTCCTGCTAAGAGAGTTGTCTTGTGATCTGAACAGAACTTAGTAACAGATGTTACTGCCTTGTTCTCAATTACGGGTGCCAAAAAATTCTTTTTCATTTGGTTATTCTCCTTTCAGAATATAATTACATACTTATGTCTGAGAACTCTTTTAAGTACTCATTCATATTAAACTCATCAGATGCAATGCTAGATATCTGATTAATCTCAGAAGTCATCTCATCTAAATTGAATGAACTGTCGAGATTGTAAGATGGCATTTCCATAGCCGGCATGGAATATAATGACATAAAATCAATACCTTTCCCTGAGATTACGTCTTTAGCCATACTTCCAATATCATCGGGGAGTTTCAACGTTCCAAACTCTCCTAAATCCAGTCCTGCTAACTTACCATTTAAATCACTCTGGATCTTCGTGGTATCAATTTGATCAAAGAAAGAACTCGGTATAAGTGAAGTTAAACTAAAGTGTCCAAATGTTGGAACGGACTTCACTGCAGCCATAGCTTTATCTTTTAGATTCGGATATTTAGATAAATCTATAGAATCTTTTAGATTAAACTTACTTGCAACCGAACCGATCTTACTATTGATCTCTCCTGTGTTTATTCCAAAGTCTGCTGATGTAGGTATGATACTTTTATCCAACTTCGGAATATCAATCTGAGGCATTTTAAATTCTGACATTAAGCCCACATGTTTTACCTCCTTTCTTTAAAATATAAATAAAGAGAGCAGTCGAATTGACTACTCTCTAAATTTCTTAATACTCTGATTAAGAAGTTTCCTGCTGATCCTTGTTCTTCTTTAACAATTTGATTATTACCCATAATAAGTAACCTATAATAATACCTGGTAATGCTCCAGGGATCACCAATGCTACTATAATAAGTAGTAATAATTTAATTACTAAAGTTGCCTTCTTATCGTTCATTCTAAACCTCCTTAACTTTCACGGGCCTATTCCCGCTCATTATAGGAAGTGATTTTACCGCGACTATTCTTCCGGAATATAATTAACCGGTTTTCTGGAATCTGTGTTAACCGGTTCGTCCAGACAATCAAAACATGGAGATTCAACATCGTTTTCATAATCATCTTTATTCTTACATGTATGACAGTAAGTACCAAAATCTACTTCATGAAGATTACTCATATTATCCTCCTTTCAAAATATAAAAGAATTGAAGGTGATAGAAATACCTCCAACTCCAAAATCTCAATCTTTTATAATTTGCACATTAGATATAGGACTATAAATCCTACGGCTATTGCCAAATATTCATTGATCTCGATTTTAATTCTGTGTTTGTTATTATCGTTCAATTTCCTCACCTCCATTATAGAGGCTGAATTATCAGCGAAAAATAGAGAGACTCAGAATATTCTGAGTCTCCCATAGGAGTTAACGCCTTCTGGCTTCTCTCCAAACGTCTCCGTCTTTTGATTCAAGATCCTGATTTTTATGATACGCAAAGATACCCAATCCAACGGATACTCCTGCCGGAACAATTATCTTAAGCAAATCCACTACCATATCCCATGGATTCTTTCTGGAATATAATTCCTTATAGATCTCCAGGTATGATTGCTTTATTGCTTCATACTCTTCCGTTCCAGGAGTTTCACTTTGTAGATATTCTTCATATCTAATCAGTTCCTCTTTCAAAAACTTCTTGTTTTTATTCATTTGCTTTTACCTCCTATTATATGAGTTGAATTATTCGCGGGTTCCTTTTCAACGGCGTACATAAAATATTCGCCGCTTGGACTCCAATGTTCTTGCAACTCAAAATTTTTAGCAAATCTTACATCTTTGGTGTGAATGCATTCATCACTGCAATTCTCGCATTTCTTACGGTTGCATAAATATAACACATCCATAGTCTCCTCCTTTCGTAAAATCGAGAGGCCTAGAATTTCTCTAGACCTCTCACGGTGAAAGAGGTTTATCAAATAAACGCCAACCTGTTGGTTGACTAGTAAATTGTCTAAACCTTCATTATATGAATTGTTTTTCACGCGAAAAGAAAGAGACCTAGAAATTCTAGATCTCCACCTTTATAGTGTTCTTCAGTGTCCTAACGAACGCTAACTAATTCGGAACCCTGAGGAATCATCTCAACTATAGTTGTCGGATTATAGGTATACTTAGTAGTAACTTGCACATTGCAAGTCTTATACATAAATATTCCTGCTTCCACTACTAGTGTCAAAACGATACCAATAATAATTCCTTTAATTTTTGCTGCCTTCATTTTTCACCTCTTTCATTCACGGGCCTATTCCCGCTCATTATACAGAGGGATTTTTACGCGAAGAAAACGGAGAGGCATAGAATATATTTTCATGTGCCTCTTATAACTAACTTATTTAATACCTAAAAAGTCGAATAATCTTGCTAGATCTTTTTCAGCATTTTTAGATGATACATAATATATAGCCGTTCCCGGTATTACTAATATCCATAATGCGGATATTATAAATACTACTAACGGATTATTTAGATTAACTCTATCTAATATCACCGATATAAGTACTGATAAAGATATTGAACTAACAAAATATAAAACTATTGCTATTATTAAAACTATTGTCATATTTATTCACCTCTTCACCTTTCTGCCTCTCTCAATATATAGACAGAAATTAAAGCGATGAATAAAGGGCCTAGAATTTCTCTAAGCCCTCTTTTTCATTATTCGATCTCTTCGTCAGTTTTTGATGCAAACTTGCCTAACAATACAAGTACTAACATAAGTGATCCCCAGATTGTGATACACCATAACATTGTGTCAACGATTGTATACAATATTATTCTTAATACTGATCTCCAACCGCTTACATTAATGTCAAATGCCCATTCTGTAAACTTCTTATGTAGTTCTCCTACTGTGCTTAACCATGTTTCCATATAAACCTCCTGATCTAACGCGGCACCATTACCGCTCATTATATGGATAGTTTTTCACGCGATGCGTACCATACCAATTCACTGAATATATCTTCTTTTAGTGCCGTTTCTCCTGTAATACGCTCAAACTCATCAATATAATTAAGAAGTCTTGCACAACAGAGGTTTCTTTTCTCATAAAGACCTATTGTATGATAATTATTAGCTTTTCTTATACATTCATAGATACTGCAAGATAAATATCCTATAACAGCATCTTGACCAAATCGTTTTAACATCTCATCTATCATTCGCATTCCTCCTTCATTTTCATCTCCTCAACGAACGTTTTAAATCTATCCATCTCCGTTAAGAAATTATGGTAATCTTTATTGTCGGATATACATTTACGCAATACTGCATATAATATACCTTTTTCTGCATCATAAGTATCACCCTCCTGACACTTAACCACAGTCTTAGTACCATCATCCCAAAATGCTATGGTGGCCGGACCAGAAGATATTACTTTGGTTAATGCCGGTGATTTTGAATCCTTCTTAATTCCTAAAGCCTTTTCAAAAATGCTTAAAGCAGCTAGTTCTTTTTTATACCCAGATCTACCACAGCCATAAATATAATTAAGGGCCCCTTTAGAGCTATCGAATTCTACGGCCTCTCCAGTATTTTCTAAAGTTATCTTTACCCTTCCTGTATCATAGTAATGAAAGGAAGATAGGAATAGATTTTCCTCCCATACCGATTCTATGGAGTAGTTTCCCTCAAATCCGAGAACGTGCATCGGTCTGTTATCGTCTTTAATTCCTAATATTATCTTGCTCATTTTTATTCCTCCTTAATTTTAAAATTTTTATCGGTTAAAGCCCTGTATAAGAGTTCAGCCTGCTCTCCTAACTCCATTTTCAAACATATATAATTAAGATGTTCACCAGCTTTCATGACACAAATACAAGGCAGATCTTTATCTGATTTATCATAAACTACTGTTAACATTATCCCTCACTTTCTTTTTTAAGAGCTATATATTCTTCAAAATGCTCTTCTTGAAAACACTGTAATGCCCTACAAAGAATCTTTTTAGAAATGACCATTTTTGTCATGTCTTTTAAATAAGGCTCAACTGTTTCAAATATAAATCTGTCTTGTTCTTCCCTTACTTGTTGTACTATTCTCTCAGTGATCTCCGTTACTTGTGTCGTTATATCTGCCATTATTCCTGCTCCTTTCTATACTTGTCGATAATCTTCAACGACATCTTCAAGCCTAAATACTCACCAAGTTCAAGCGTTTCGTCTGCTCTTGTTGCCCCCAAACGGTTGTATTCCTGTTCTATCTCGGACCTTATTTTGTCAAGTAATTCGTCCCGTTCCTCTAAGGCTTTAAATGCTCTATCTATATCTTTTAATGTTTGGTCATTCATTCCTGCTCCTTCCACATTATTCTTAAAACATATTCGCCTTCTTGAATATCAACGATCAAATCTTTTCCATGTTTTAATTTTTCTATGGTATCAGAAGTTAAATGAAGCTCATCATATCCAAATGCTTTATCACAATCTTCATTTGAATTTATAAATTTTGATTCTGCTTCCCAATCACCACAAAATATACCTTTAAGATTCATATTTTATTCCTCCATTTCTTACAACAAATCTTACATCTTCCACTTCCGTACTTTAAGATGCCCTTCAACCCACCGAGATTTGTTTTATTTACTTTCCTTAGGCTCATATACTTTCGGTAAAGGCATCCATGCTGTTACACATGCGAGTTCTTGCCAATAATCTGCGCCAGACTCATAAGCCCATTCCCATCCATTTTCTTTTGTGTATCTTGCCTCGGGATAAACACCATACGTTGTGGATGCTATCACAGTCTTATTTTCTTCCGGCAGAGACTCGTCAACCGGTATCCAATCATAAGAAATCAAGCTCTCCTTCCTGTACTTGTCGATAATCTGCAATACATCGTGTAATGTTATGGCTGGCTCATTTTCTCGTCCCACTGTTATGCAACATTTATGTTCAATCTCCTCCCTTATCTTGTCTGTCATTCCGGTTATTGTATCACTGCAAGGTGTCAAATCAAGTGTTACAGGTATCTTTTTATGCTCTTGAACAAAATCTAACTCTTCATCACCCGGTTCCAATCCCTCACTTTCTTTAAACTCAACTAGGAACTCCTCAATCCATTTCGGAATATTTTTATACATGTGAAAAGTTGATATATTAATTGATCTCCCAATATGATTCAACTTATACCAATTTATATATTCCCCGGTTTCTCGATTAATGATGTAATTTTCCTCATCATAATCCACATAACAATCGTATTTATCGGAATACTTTCCCTTCTCAAGAAAATCGAGAAATGTCCCAGAGTCTCCAAATACCTTAGTTACGGCATTACAAAATAGCTCTCTAAGATCTCTGGTTAAATTGAAATTGTTTTGATTAAATATCATTCTTTATCTCTCCTTCCAAATATTCAGCATAGTTCTTAACCATAGCATGATGTAAAATCTCTTCGTCAAAGAAACAGTCTTCTGGAAATAACTTTCCATGTATCTTAGAATATTTATCTACATAAGTTTTAAAATCTTTATTTGAGTTATATAAATCTAATAAAGCAACATTTTTACTCATTATTCCTCTATAATACCCTCCTTTTCTTTATCTGCTTTATATGGTGCATTCCACCATTCAATGGGAAACTTAAAACAGGTCTTTTTATCTTCGAAAGGATATTTAACATTCCTATCCCGTATATGCATATAATGGAAATCAAAATATAGTATGCATACATACAAATTAGGAAATGTTGTTAATATTTTTTCTCCGTTAGTCATTATAATACCCTCCTAATAGTAATACGAATCTCGTCCGTAGGCCCGTTAGCATCCATAAAAATACCAGATTTAATATTAATAGTATAATCATCAGGATGTCTAAGAAAATCTTTTATTATTGACGACCTTTTACCAAAAAATCCCTTCCGGAAAATTTTATGAATCCATTTCACGTTTCTTATCCTCCTCTCGTATGGTTGTAATTTGTCTACCAGCAAAATATCCAGCCTGATAACCAACGTCATAACCCTCTTTAAATCCATATGACTTAACATGAACTATAATGCCAGCAACAGATATAATAAGTAATATATCGCTTAAAAATATCACCAATATCTTAAGTATTTCCACGTTTCTTATCCTCCTCTAAAAACTTAGCTGCCATCTCAGTTATCTTGTCATCGCCATTAACCATTAATTCCATCCAATAGTCTAGATCTTTATTAGGCATGTGTCTAACTAAGGCTTTAGCTAACTCTATAAGATAGTCACTCATTTCTCATCCTTTCCAATATACGATAAGGTCCCAAACAAAGTTATTAAATCTCTGAATAGATATAATACTGTCAATATCTATCTTACCTTTTGCTATCTTCTTATTCAGTTCTTCTATCGTCATAATCTTAAAAAATACTCTACGTTTATCTTTCTTCATTCTTCCTCTCCCTTCTCTATTATTTGTCCAGTTCTAATCAAACCAAGTAATTCATATAGAATTATTTTACTTACATTTGTATCCGAATGAATACCCATAAAATAATTATATCTTTCATCGGGTATATCAATTATCAGTTTCATTTATTCCTCACTTTCTGTCGTATACACATAGTCGGGATTTATTTCCTCATTAGCCAGTATGTTATACACTTTAGTTGTTGCGGTTTCCTGGGAAAACATAACCACATAGCCTTTATCTCGAAGAATATCTGCTATTTTAGCAGTATCACAAAGGTCCTTTATTAACTTCAATTCTCCCAAAAACTTTCTCATATGCCCTCACTTTCCATTTTGTACCCACAACTAGGGCAATAATCAGTTTTGGATTTTACTTCAGAACGACAATGCGAACAAGCATACCACCTTTCATTTGTTACTGCACAATAATAACTTATCCAATGCCCCTCTTTTGGTTCTTGCTTGGCGGATGACATACCATTCAATGTTCCAACAATCGAATATTCATCACAATAACAATCACCTAATGAAAACAATTCTTTAATTTTTGATATAGATGCCTGTCTGCTTATCAAATCACCGCTTGACTCTTGCTTGACGGGTGGTAACATCTTTAATTTCGTTACATTGATTATCCTACCCTCATCATATCCTTTGATATGCTTACCATCCTCGTCATATTCATAAGGAATTTCGTATCTATCCCGCATATCACACAAGTCAAATACTACCTGTCTTTCTATCAAATCACTCATTCGCTCTCTCCTTTCACTTATCACCAAGAATATCTTTCTTGCGAGCATCTCTTTCTATAAACACGCCTCTAAGCTTACCAAGATCAGTTTTCATATCCTTAAAGTAATCCTTAATAATATCCATAGCTGTGAATGGGTATCTGGTGATTAATACCTCCAAAGCTACTTCTACGTCCTCATCAGTCATAGCTGCCATTCTTCTTCTCAACTCATTAAGATGAGCGTCATTTGGATTAACTGTTACTGCCTCCGAAATATCCATCTCCTTAACTGTTTCTGCTGCTTTTACCTGTACGTCTAACATTGGTGTAATCTCCTTTCTAGAAATATAATTAATAATTTGGTAACCTGTGTACTTAAAAGAAATAGAGGCCTAGATTTCTCTAAGCCTCTACAAATTCTCTAACTGTACGGTAGGGTGCTCTACCTTCTTTGATCGCAAATGATCGTTTTATAGTATTAATATTTTTACGAATGCTGTCCATATCACTATGCTTCATTATAAATATTAACTCATATACTATTCCTCTACTGGTTACAAGTTCTATAACTTTAAACCATCCATCAATAAATAGATCTTTGTACATATTTACAAATCTTGCACATGTTGTACAGTCATCAAAATATAACCTTTTTCGACCATGCTCTCTCACCATATTTGGATTTTTCATATTCATCACCTCCTATTAAGAGGATTGAATATCACGCGGTGCGTTTATCTTCTATAAGATACTTCGCATAGTTCTGAACCATAATGCATTTGAATACATCCTCTATGAACGGGATCCCGTGCGTTTTCTTATACTTATCTGCATACTGTCTGAAATCCTCGTTATTCTGATACATGCTTGCCATCTTAAGAATATCCATTAGTGAATCACTCCTTTTCTCATTATTACCCAACAGTTTGAATTCCCTTGCGTCAGTATGTCTAATGTCTCAAAGGTATCCAAGTCAAAATCCTTATAGAACTTTATATACTGACTTTTTCTTACATATTTGTCATAAGACTTAAACGCACCTCCTATGATCAAATTAGATATCTTAGTTTTGAAATACTTATTTGCTATAGTTAATGCACTATCATGTGTTATGTACCTATATACATGTCCGGCATCATTAGTCTCTACTGTTGGTACTACAACATAATTCTCACCTGTACGATCATCTACATATATTTCGTAATTAACCATGAATTAGTCCTCCTTCATAAGCTTTCTCTCTTGCCTTATCCCAATCATTTTGATAAGGCTTATGATAGAAATGTGTAGCTACACTTATCTTTGATGAATTAATAAACTTATTTGAAATAGTTCTGCAAATATAACCTCCTGCACTAGTATTATCCGATAGTGACTTTGCTATCTTTATCATACGCATACTCTTTCTCCTTTTTATTCATTATCTTCGTCCATCCAATGTGTACATTCATCAGGATCACAATCTCTTCTTTTGTGGTTTTCGCAAAGGTAATTACAATACATTACAGTTCCTGAATACTTACCATTCATAAAGCTTTTAAGATACTTGCACTTATGTTTAATGCAATTCTTTTGCATCTCCTTTGCTTCTTTATTGATCCTTTCAACACGCATATACATAGTTTCTTTATTCATACTCATCTACCAATTAACTGCTATATCAAAAATATCTTCTGTAAACTCTCCGGTATCACATACTATTCCCTGACCTAATGAAGTCTGTACAACTGTTCCTCTGGGATGTTTATCCAGTAAAGCTGCTACCATGACAAAGTCCCCAAGCATCTTTACTCCATCTTCACGAATATAAAAGGGATAGTCCTGTTCGGAATATCCCATAGCTCGCATCTTTTCTATTACTTTATCCATTGGTAAGTTATAGTATTTCTCTACATTAGTAGGGCCTTGTACTGCACCTAGTGAAGCTGTTAATACATGATCAACCGGCCTCATATGAGGTTCTTCTATTTCTTCTTCCTCCTCGATTTCTTCTAATATCTTTTCATCGAGTTTTGGTTCTACATAAATATTTATTGTAGAAACTTTTTGTTTTGGTATTTCTTCTATCTCTGCCCTAACAACCGGTTCGATCTCTTTTGGTGTTGTATCAATCCAGAATGCTAATACTATACTTTCGATCAAAATACCAAATATAATTCCTAATAAGAAGAAAATGGCTTCACACTGTTTCTTCATCCTTAACCTCCTTCGCATTAAGGTATTCCCATATAGTTATCTGGTGATTTACCTCTTCTTTATTCTCAGGCTCCTTCTTTTTAACAGGTTGCTCCTGAGATCTTTTCCAGATTGCATAAACCTGGTTATCTGGCATCCTGCTTACTCGCTGATGCCATGTCGCAGTAGGATATAACTCCATTACTGCTTGTCTAATATGTCTTATCTGCATAGCTAACCCTCCCGTTTCAAAAATAAGGGCCAAAACAGGACGAATACGACGTATATAAACCACATAGGCATATTTGTCTTCTGTTCTCTTAAAAGCTCCTTATAAGCCCTTAAACCCCCGTAAGAATGGATGCCTATAGCCCATAGGACATTCCCTATAAGTAAATAGACAAATATAACGCCAAGAATAATGTCAAAACTAGTCATCAAATATCACCCCCAATAATTTTTCTAATTCTTCACTGGTCATTTCCAATGAAAGATCTACTCGTGCAGTACCTCCATTCTTAAGATCAAAGCGATTGAGTTTTACACCGGGATTTAATCCGATCTTCTTCTCAATCGCCTTGTTAATGAACTTACTTGTGAGATTTCGAGCTAATGCACTGTTGAAACTAATTACGTCCACGTTCTTTTGCTCCTTTCACTGTCCTATATAATCCAAAACCTATCAAAGAACTTATAGCCCCTGCTATAAACCCTACGACGATTCCATCTCTGTACAGTTCCCCGCCCCAATTAGCGGTTATCTTCAGATCTTCCGGATCCATATTCTCCAATATGATCTCGAAACGTGCCTTTTGTTCCTCGCTGTTAATTTTTACCATTTGTTTACTCCTTTCACTTTTTAGACAAATAAAAAGAGCAGCCCTAGATTTCTCTAGAACTGCTCTTCTACTCTCTTATACTCTACTCCATAATACGGGTAGATTTTTCCGCGATTACATATACATTAATGCTACACACGTTATTATTGCTATAACACATGCGATGATACCAAGTATCCTCCATATGATATACCCTGCTTTAAACAACCAAATGATTGCAGGTATAAAAATAGCGCATAATATAATAAGTATACATACTGCTACCATGGTGTTTTCCTCCTTTCTTTTTATAATAACACCCTGTTAATAAATTGTTAATAGAAAAAGGAGCGATAAAATATAACTATTTTCTATGCTCTTTTCTTCTTAAAACTGTACTTTGTAATTTCTTTGATTCTTTGTCATTATACATGACTATATCCATTGCATCTTCCCATGATGACTCCGGATGTTTACGCAAATATAATTCTGCACAATCTATTGCAAAGTCGCCCATTCTGCTCATAGTGTCTCCTTTCTGCTCCTCCTTCCTATTAAGAAGATAGAAAAGAAAGCGAAAAAAATCAGGGACCTAGAATTAATCTAAGTCCCATTTGAGATTATTTATTTAATGTGTTGTTAGTTAATATTTCTAGAATCTTAGATAACCTATCAAGAATAATTTTCATATCGGCTAAATCATCCATTCTAACATCAGACATAATATCCAATGCTGCAAGTTCAGCCTCGCTTCTTGCTTCTAAAAGTTCTTCTAATTCTTTATTACTAAGTGTCATATTAATAACCTCCTTTCATTATAGAAGGAGAATATTACGCTATACAGATATTGAGCCTTTATGAATAATGAACCATAAATCTTTTTCTTTCTTGTCCTTAACAAGAACTTTAAAGTAATCATCTTCGTCAACATCTGCTTGTTCAAATATGGCTTCTGCTTCATATTGCATTAAAGTTTCTCTGCAATATCCCAGAGCTGATTCATAACTTCTAAATACTCTTACTCTAGATTCTTCGATAAATTGTTCATCATATATAATCTCCTGCACAATAAAGAATCCTATATTGTTCATAAGTGGTTATCTCCTTTCACAAAAAGAAAGAGCCCTAGAATTAGGACTCCTCTTCGTCAAACATGATATCTATTAGGTCTATATCTTCAAGACCCTCAATAGCTATATCATTTTGCAATTCATAAATTATTTCTCTTTTGAATTCGTTGTCTTTTTTATATTTGATCATATAGACTATATCTATCGGCCATGCTAAGATGTCAAGTACCAATGTCAGTAAAGCAATGTATATACCGTCATTTCTTAAATACATTTTACATGCTGACATTAAATGTACAAACATTATACACTTAACCAATACCATAGATAATCCTATGCCAAAATATAATAATGCTATTGTCTTCATAAACAATACCTCCTTCATAAAAGGGATAGAATTCTAAGCGAAAAAGAAAGAGCAGACTATAAAAGTCCACTCTTTTTGTTTACCATATTAAATTTTCCAAATTGATTACAAACCATGACATAGCTGCAAAACCTATAAATATTGAAGCAACTATTAGACCTACTTGTTTCCAAGTGTAATCTACCTTATTGTCTTCTATAATATATAACTTTACCTCTTTCATATTTGTATCCTCCTTCATAAAAGGAGTAGAAAATTAAGCGAAAAAAAGAAGAGGGACCGAATGGTCCGCTCTCCCTTAGACATTCATGCAAACATTCCAAAAATGTTCTCTTTGATTACGCATTTTCTGTAAATAAACTCTACGCTTTTCTCCATTTAATTTAAATGCCCTATCGGCGCATTTCTGCTGGAAACGTAATTCGTCCATTGCATTATCAAAGTTGTTTCTTCTTAAAACTATATATGTCATAATGTCACCTCCTTCATTAAGAGGATGGATTTTTCCACGATATTTCACGAAAATTCCCACCCGGGAAAATTTTAGGTTTCAATTGGATCAATCTCTTCTTTATCACTATAGGCATACTCTATACATACCAATAGAATACATATAAGGAAGTAAATGCTCTGTATAGATTTAAATGATTTCTTAACGCATTTAGTTAGATCTGTTGTATTCATAAGTTACCTCCTAACTTTATCTAATACCCAAAAGAACTTCCTATAAGTTGTATAGTAGACATCCTTACAACAAGGGATTGTATCCTGAGTATTAAGTGCATCATATGATAAACCTGTGATTATTCCTTTTAGAACATAAGGGCCTATAACCGGATCTACAGCATTGGCTACTTTATCAAGCATCCTTATCTTATTAACATACTGTTCTCTCTTCTCTACTAAACTCTGTGTTGGATTTGATACCTGATTAGATCTACCATGTTTCATCAAATCCGGATAAACATTAATAGAAGATAATGCTTTCTTCCATAGATCATATTGCATACAGTAATGTTTTAACTCATAGTACCTATGCTTATTGATGTAATACTTACTGTTCTTTGAAACCTCTGCTCTTATTACTGTACCCATAACTTACTCCTTTCAAAATATTATGTCGCCCGGGTAAAAACAATTCTATTACTTTATTTTCTGAATTTTTAGTCTGTTCTTTTTCGAAATTATGTAAACACAATAGAAGGTTAGGGGTTTTATACGTGAAAATATAAGAACACAGGTTACAAAGAACTGATATAGCATGTTGACCATGAATACCTTGTCAACGAACATTAAATTTGATAGTCTAACTCTTGAGGATGTACGGAAGCTGTATGAACAAATGGAAAGAGATGAACTCTTATCGAAGTATACGTTTCCTACTAAACCAAGTAGTGATGGCTACTATCACATATGGGTTGCTAGTGGTAATGGCAGAAAGCAACTTAAAGCTAAGAACCTTGAAAAATTAAAAGAGAAGATTTATCTGTATGAAAAGGGTATTAACGGGAAAGCCAGAAAGACTTTTAAAGATGTATTTGAGATATTAATAGAAGAAAAGCTCAAGTATGTAACAGATCCTGATAGATTACTTTCTGTTAATAATACTATTCTTCATATGCGGCAGGCATATAACCGGTTTATTAAGGATTCATCGATAGAAAACTCTTACATAGATAAGATATCTAAATCAGATTTGGAAAACTTCTTTTACGATGTATTAACAGGAGGTTATTGTAGGAAAAAGGCATTCCTTGAATGTAGAGGACTTGTCAAACAGGTTTTGTCGTTGGGATACGAGCATTATTGGATAGAGGAAAATCCTTATTATAGGATTAACTTTTCCAAATATAATGACATGATTATTCAAAGTACGCCTATAAGCAAACGTGTGCATTCTGATAAAGACCTTGATCGAATGATAGAGTATTTACATGAATATCAACAAAAGAAACCTGATTACATGCCTGCATATGCATTAGAGCTCCAAATTATCGCCGGTCTAAGGAGGGGAGAAATACCACCTATAGAATGGTCCGACGTAACTGAAACTGGCTTAAATATAAACAAAGAACAGATCCTAGTGCGTAAATCAGATAGAAATAATAAGTCGTTTAACCAAATAGTTAATCATACTAAGAATTATACTGATCGTTCGTTTCCTATGACTAAGGATCTGAGAGATTTCTTTATTAGATTACGAGCTGTGAACAAAGAATACTTCCCTGGGAATATTTATTGCTTCCCTAATACTAAAACAGATACAGGAGTTATTACTAACAATGCTGTATACCCGTTTTATGTAAGAATGTGTAATAAGTTGAACATAGAGATAAGCAAGGACTTCATAAAAGGTCCTCATAGCTTTCGTAGAAATGGTATTACACGAGTTGCTAATAATCCTGAGGGAAATATAATGATAGCTTCCATGATTTACGGTAACTCACCACAGAGTGCATCGTCGCATTACTATTCCGGAGTAAATATGGAGATTGCCAGGAAGCTTGTAGAGGGTAACCAGTGAGTAACCAAGAATATAATTGAGAAACTCTGTAATACAGATGGGTTAGTAATGCCGGCGGCGGGACTTGAACGAGACTACTGTTTCTTCTATAAATATAATAAAGAAAGGAGTTCCGTGCATCCTCTTCCCTCCACCGGTAACCACCCAGGTAACCAATTATACCATAAAATCCATATGAAGGAGGTCAGATTACATCTTTTTATATGTTATTTGTATTAAGCTAGGCGCTCTGCTTGATGTTTGTTTCTAACTGACCTCCGATTTTCAATATACAACGTACCTTAGCTAAATACATTTTGTTTTCTATAATGTATGTCGTTTCTTATTATAATAGATAGCTAAGGATATAATTTAGCCCATGTCTTAGGGCCAATTATGCCATCTTTAACTAAACTGTACAGTGCCTGAAATTTGATAACCGCTTCTTTAGTCTGAGGACCAAAATCGCCATCAACATCAATTGGAAATCCATTGACAACCAATCTAGCCTGAGCGACTTTAACCCAATCCCCCTTATCACCGATCTTAAGAACCGGTTTATTTTTAACGCCTACAGTTGTAGTAGTGGACTTAGGAGCTTCTGCAACATCATAGGCAGGTCTGCCAAATGCAACTATATTACTCTTAGATCTGGTTCTCTCCATAACACATCCGCCATTATCATTGGAGGTTACAGAGGTATTTCCTTCTATAGTAATAATACTCTTAGGCCACTGTGTAGCATCTTTAACAATGCCTATATGATTTGTATCCCTGTTGTTTGTCTTAAACTTGAAGAATACAAGATCACCTTTCTGAGGTTTATCGACAACTTGTCCTCTTGATCTGAACCAACTGAGCATATCACTACAACCTGCTGTCTTTTTAACTAAAGTAGTCCCTCTGAATAGCCAAGCAATAAATACACAACACCAAGGGTAAGTTACAGTAGCATTAATATCATGATCATGTACTTCTCTACCGTAATACCAAGTATTATACTTAACATTATTACTTCCAGCAGGATACTCTTTAATACCAACCTCTTGCTGAGCAATTGTTAATATTGAATCAATCTTCATTGTTATCATCCCCTTCTATGAACTCGAACGTCTTTTCGATCAACTCTATACCTAAAATAGCTGTAATAAGCAAAGCTATCACAAAAGCACTACCGAGAACCAATAGAACAATTAATAGGATCTTCACTGCATCACCCCTTTTACAACTTAGACATTAAGAATTCATCAAGATTCTTCTTTGCTTCAGTAACTTTTCCGTTACACCCCTGTTGGATTAGTCCATCTAAGATGGCAGACATACTCTTTGTTAAAATCATAATTTCTGCTTTTAATTCTTGGATTTTTGCGTTGTCTTCGTCGTGGTTTGAATCGATGCGGTCTTCTATCTCCGTTAAACGGTTATCGTACTTATCGTAGATCTTCTCCCGTTCTTTATCTAAGTTGTTGGCATACTCGTCCCATCTCTGTTCACGATCATGCCGCTTATTGACTGTTTCTATCATTTCATTTACCACCTTCAAAAATCCCCATAATCCTATTAGGACTAATCCCATCTTAACTAAAAAATCAATTGTTAATGTCTGATCCATCAGCTGCCTCCTTTTCCGGAGTGCTTGGTATGTCTGAAAGCTGCTTTAAGAGCTGAACAACTTTATCATAACCAATCATGCTAGCAATCCATACCGCTACTCCCATTAAAATAAGACAAATAATGTTATTAATGGTCCACGGAATAGCTTTTAACATGTAAAGTATTGCTGTTCCCCCACAGCCAACTACAACTGCGTTAATCAAAGCTACCACGTTTGCCGAATATTCCTTTCCTGCATTTGCATATGCTTTCTTTATTGCTTCCGTTAAGAGAGAGGTAACACCCGCACCCAACGTAAGCATAGATATGAACAATGTGATTGTCATCTAATAAACCTCCTAACTAAATTGCTTCTTCATCGTCTGATGTATCTGTTTTGAACCCTATAGCTGCAACCGAACATTCGTCTATGATCTGTTCAGCATCCTTCTGTCGGATCTTAAATATCTTGATAAGACCACAAACTAAAAATTCGCCACCAAAGGCAGCGAAGAAACAGCTTATAAGAGTATCAGATACCATTATGTTGAAGCAAGATAAAGTAAGTACTATTATTGTGAATATAATAAGAAGCTTTATGCAGAACACCACATACTCAGCGAGAGGGACGTCCTGCAATGAAAACTTCTTATGTTTTTTAAAGAATATCATGACTACTCCTCAACAGGTGTAACAGGCGCTGCTTCAATATACTTACCATACTGATCCTTCTTGATGATACCTCCATCAGACTGAATAATCTTGGCATCCATGAAGTTGTAAGCTGCTGTCTGTGAAACTGTCTTAAGGTTATCATAGAATAATGCTAATGCTTCGTCATATGTGTTCTTCGGTGTAACCTTTGAAGACTCTGAAGGAGCCTCTGCTCCTGCCTGAGTCCACTGCTGTATTACTAATACATAATATTTCATAACTGTTTCCTCCTTATAAAACTGAGATTGTTATGTCTATGACCTCTTCTAACGGGTCAAACTCCACAATCACCAAACTACCCTCTTTCTTATAAGAATAATCAAGAGGTGCATTTGTACCTATAGTGATGTTACCACTCGGTACATTATCGAATTCCACAAACGTATCACTGATATAAGCAGTCTTAGTCTCTGTATACGGCGTTATTGCCTCTGCCATAGAAAGAGCGCTATCAGCCGTACTCATGGCACTATCCGTCTTACCAGTGATAGGAACCTGGTTTTTCTGTGCCTGCAAGAACGATTTGCTCAAGCTGGCATATTGTTTTTGTAATTTTATTATTTCTTCTTCGTAATTCATTAAATTTTCTCCTTTATTTTTTGAGCATCGTCGCGTGCAGCCCGGTTAAGAACCACACGCGACAACTATTAGAAAGGAAAGTTAGGTATTGCCTTAAATTTTATTAGAGCCAGAATGATTGAAGTGTTGATATGGTTACTACTTATTCATACCAAAGGGCGTATTGTTTAGCTAAACAACTATGCTGCCAAGCCATAGTTAGAATAAATAAATAATCGGTATGAATAAAATCTATACTAAATTTTGTCATTGGCATTGTTTGTAGATTTCTACACATTATTCCATAATATGAGGGATCATCTGGATTAGCGATATTATTTGTATTTGACATCGCCCAATACAATGACTCGTATGTATAATTAGTTACACTAGTTCTATCATACCAAGAAGATTCAATTATGATATTTATCTTACTAGCATGGTCAAATGGAGTATCATATACTGTACACCCTCTACAACCATTACTATTAATCCAAGGCTGTGAAATACCTAGATAATTAGTATTTCTTGTAAGGGTAGGAGGCGTATTATATGTACCATCATTATTGCCACTGGCAACAGCATAAGGTAAACAGCTTTGATTCTCATACCCCCACCAGTAAAGGGTGAGTATAGGCATCAAATAAATCTCTGTAGTATTACCATTGATCTTAACGGTCTTGGTGTAAGGGTTGCTTAGGTTATCCGGATTCTTGGCTACGGTAGAATATAACGTGTGGGTGCCGGGGTCTAAGTCTTCAGTATCTATTACTGCCTTACCGTTAGCGTCTGTTACTGCTACTGTGACAGGCGTAGACCCGTCTAAGTAGTAGATAGTATCGTTAGCTGCTGAGTGGATGGTGATGCCTTCTGGTTTTGAATAGAATTGAACCTCATTAACACATACCAATCTGTTTGTATCATTTGGATTCCAACATACCATATCACCCAAAGCAACATATAAATAAGCTGTATCATTATCAACAACTTCTTCTGTTGTACTACCAGTATTTGTGCATTGGCAATTTTGCTTAATCAACGTCCAATTAGTGCCATCATTAGATCCATATAGATTGTATGTTTTTAAGGCATGTGAATTGGAATATCCAGAAGCACTTGCATTTATACTTGCAACTGCCACTTTCTTAACAATCTGAGGTGTTGGGAATTTATAACCTAAGTTGTTAGGTACATCGTTTTGGCCATAGTTCTGCCAAAAATCATTGGTTTTATCAAATGCTCTCCAAGGTTCACGACCAGAATACTGCGAAGAAGTATTGGTGAAACACTCTCCACTCGGCGTAGTATTAGAAGTCATTGTCGGAACTAATGGTATGTATTCTTCAGCTTTGGTTCTGCCGTAGACTTGGAATACATAGGCGTAAATATTTGAATTTGAGCCGGTACATAACACTCTTATAGCGGTTACAGTCATTTTATCTGATAAGACTTCTCTAATATTTGTATTTGGAGCAACTGTATCTATGGTTTTCATATCGACCCAAGAATTGTTGACCATAGCCTGCAACTTTGCTCCGCATCGTGCAATGGAACTAGAAAATGTACCTGCTGAAAACCAAAATGCACTTATCGTCACAGGATTAGCAAACGTATATTGATTCCAACCACCAGCTGATGTGTATGCCGAAGGAGCCCACGCTCCTGTTAAAGTATTATCATACATTTTCCAAGCATAATAACCATTAGACGTATCTTGTGACGAACACGTTACGCTTCCGCTTGGCGTTGTAGCACTTGTCATAGCAGGTACACATCCATTGAACACATAATCGTAATAATCCGACTCTGCTAATGCTTCACACCATGTCTCATTAGATATCAACGCTTCTGCACAATAATCAAACATTCCGACTATTTGCATTGCGGTAGAGTTGGTGGTGATGTCGGCATCGGTGTAGAATTGGATTTCCCACATACCACTATTTCCGCCAGTAGTTATAACGGTATTCGTATATATTCTATAACCGCTATAACTTGGTGTATTAAGTGGTAAATCTATGTATTGCGTGGAATAAATGTAATCTGCCATAGATGCTGGACCATTTCCTGTGAAAGTAACAATATCATTCCAATCGGTACCATCAAAACCCTGTATTTTATATGTATTACCATCAGTATAATTAGATACAAATTTTACTTTTGATATCTTTGTATTTTCTGTAAACAGGTATCCAATATAAGATCCAACACTTCTAGGCAAATAAAATTCCGCAGTATCTCCATATACACCGTCAAAAGCTTTATAAGCATTTGCGCTATTGGTTGCTATTACCTCGCCGCTAGGAGTAGTATTCGATGTCATTACAGGAACTGCAGGGCCATTTTCTTTTGCCCATGTTGTACTCCTTGCCATATAGTCACAGGCATTACTGTCTGCACAGAGACGAGCGAATAACTCAGTATCAGCGAGTACTTCTGTGAGAGTGGTGTAGGTAACTGTTTCTTCTGCACATGCTAACCAGATTCCTATATCATCTGTAGGTAATACCGTCCTACCATCAGGGATACCTGCAAGATCTACATAATACGTAGTCTCAGCACTAACAACCACATCTGCTGTATGCTCAACACTTGCACTGTCGGTAGCTGAGACAGTATATGTGCCAACTGAATGAACAGAGAATGTTGCATGGCCTGTACCATCGAATGTTGTGGTGCCTACTGTAGCCCCGTCCTTAGACACAGTGATCTGTCGGTTATACAGAGCCTGGAGATTCGTAGAGATGTCTAATACAGCCTCCCAGAACTCCAACGTTGTAGAATATCTACCGAAATACGGGATAGTAAGAGTACCATAAGCAGTAAGGGTACCGTTAGTAGCCTCTATCTGTACTTCTCCAACCATAGGCACGGTTTCGAAATATGCAACACCACTAGCATCGAATCTGCTTGTTACAGGATCAAAGCCCGTCTGACTGATTGTTACATTCTTGTTATAGAGCGTTTGATCTGTAGTTGTTACCGTTACGATAGAACCCTTCTGTGCAGCCTCCGCTAAAGCGTCTATTTCGGCCTGTAAATGGCCTGCAGCGTCCTCACTTAACTGATCCTTCATGTGCTGGAACCAAGCGTCAAATTCGGCGAAATCTGCGTCCATATCGGTCTGCATCTGAGCGTACCAAGCAGTATACTCAGCGACCTTAGCAGCAAGCCAATTGTTGAATTCCGTTGTAGAGGTGCTCTGGAAATTGGTGAAATATGTATTGAATTCTGCTTCCCACTGAGTAAGAAGAGTCTCAATACTAACCTGCTGAAGAAGGCCTGTTATAAACGGTGTTTCATCAGTACCTACTACATTCTCTATATCCTGCTGGAATATAGTTGTCTGTCCGGCTCTGATAGTTACATAAGCCAAAGCATACTGGTTAACTTCTGCGTTATGTATCAATGTGGGTTTAACCGGTTCTGATGATGGTGTACCCTTAATAAATTTAATACTGTTAGCCCTTACTTCTGCTGCTGAATTAACCTCTATAACTACGGCATCAATACGATCGAGAACCACTTCAGCTTCTTCAGCCTCGATAGGGTAATCAGTATCATTTAAAGTCCAAGTGTGATTGAACCATGCTCTACCA
>Ga0247610_10001012_pt1 | contig 36170 bp, 29 predicted proteins | sample 174DNAGHGhighgp2_FD_193483 | JGI IMG/M metagenome (GOLD analysis project Ga0247610, IMG submission 193483) | Sheep rumen microbial communities from Palmerston North, Manawatu-Wanganui, New Zealand - 1742 DNA GHGhigh gp2 | ecosystem: Host-associated > Mammals > Digestive system > Stomach > Rumen...
TCAGCCCCTTCATGTACATATCCGCCTGACCGTTGTGTACCAGCTCAACTGCCTTATGCGCTGCAGCGATCGTATCCGGCTCGTCGATCACTTCAAAGTTCCCGAGATCAACGTTCAGTCCCTTCGCGATCTCTTCCATCTTTGCCTTATCGCCGACAAGGATCGCATCCGCGATCCCACGTACTCTTGCTTCCTCTACCGCCTCGATCACCTGATCATCCTGTGCGCAGGCAACCGAAACTTTTTTGCGGCTTACCGCCGTTACTTTTGACATCAGATCTTCAAAACTCTTGCTCATTTTTCCGCTCCTTTATGATGGTTATCCAAGTGTCGCCGTCTCCGCCTTTCGATGCCCCCACCTGCACAGCTTCTGCTGCCGGCCTTCGTGCTTCATGCTTACAACGCTTCGTTCGGCGCACGCATACAGTTTAGTACAAAAAACTCCTTATGGCAAGGAGTTTTCACAAGCTCATATATCTTCCTGTTGAAGAGCCCCCGACGGATCTTTCCCTAAACACGAACATAAGTGTTCGAGGTAATACCATAATGGTTAGCCTAAACCAAAAAAACACCCCGAGAGGTTATCTCGGGGTAATCATCACACTTTTTATATTACCAAGGAATGTCCCAGCCCTTATCAACTGCCTCCTGATAGCGAGTGTTCCAATCCTCATCCCAGAGAGCTGAGTCCTCACGCCAATGCCACTGACCGTCATCTCCAAGATAAGGAGCTACCATAAGGTCAATATCAGAAAGAGTCATATTCGCTGCCTCAGGGTGATTATAGTGATATCTTCCTGCAGGATTAGTCGCAGTATTCGCCGTCTGCGCAGGCGGCTGAGTCGTCTGACCATTGTTTCCCGCAGGCTGAGTCGACTGGGTATTGTCAGTAACCTGAGTTGTCTGATCGTCATTGCCACCCGGCTGTGCTGCCTGAGATGCATCAGACGCAGGTTGTGCTTCCTGACTTGTCTGGCTGTTATTTCCTGCTGGCTGAGTCGGTTGCGTTGTATCGGCAGCCTGCGTTGACTGAGTATCGTCAGTAGTCTGAGTCGCCTGATCCGCCTGGGTTGTCTGAGCACCATCATCGGAGGGCTTTGTTATCTGATCATCGTCATCTGCAGACTCCGCATTCTGATCGTTGTCCGCTGCAGAATGTATGCTCTGACTATCTTCAGCGGACTGAACAGACTGTGCTTCCTCTTCCTGCTCCTCAACATACTCATCTGCGGATGCCTCTGTTTTGCTTACTTCTTCCTGATTAGCCGGAGCCGGCTCTGCTTCCGTTACCGTGGCTTCTTTACCGCATCCGATGGCGACCGTCGCCGCCGCAACCACCGCCATTATAGCCGTCAAATACTTCTTTTTCATTTTGTTTCTCCACCGGCCATATTTTTTTCCAATAACCGTTTTATGACACTGCAGCAATTCGTCATTCCATGCCGTAGTAATAGCAACGAAAAACTTTTTCATTGCCGCCATCTCTACTGTGCTCTCTACAGATCGATCGGCATATGCAGGCAAAACGCCTCGATACTGTCTGCATGCGCCGCCTCTTTTAACAAATATCTCAAGGTATCTTCGTCCTTGATCTGCGCCAATTTTTCACGCAGACTATCCGACACATCGCCAAGGTCTTCCAGAAGTTCTATAATTGAATCCACTCTGGTGCTGATCCTTGTATTTTTTGCTGTTTCTCGGTTTTCTCTATCTATGATCTCCCCAAAAGTCATATACCCCTCCCGTATGATCGGATCGGTCTTTATTTGCCGAACAAAGCCATTAACTTCTTTGGTTGCTTCATCAACTGCAGATGCTTCTCCACTACTTCGAATATATTGTAACATATTCCGGATGGATTGACTACCGCCGAATTTTCCGGCTGCATTGAAGAAAACCAATTTCACTCCATCTTCATAACACAGCTCCGGCACCTCTTTGCATTGTTTTTGAAAAGTTCTGTGGGATAATCTCCACATCATCGATCTCCCGTTCCAACAGGACCGACAAGATCTTCCGCAGGCATGGCTTCCCCACTTCCTGATCCTGTGCTACCGCATTCATCAGAAAATCGTCGATCAAACTCAGTTCCTCAAGACTTCTCATAACCTACTCCTTTCCCATATAGCAGATACAAAAAAAACAAAAAACATTTGTATCCATATTGCCTCTTCTTGGGGTGATTAACCCGGCTACTGACAAGCCGAAAAGTGATCCCTCAGAAAACAAGATTTGTTGGATAGAAGAATAACACGGATGATGTTGTTTGTAAAGAAGAAAACTACGTTGCTAAAAAACAACCTTTCGTTTCAGCTTGACCAGCAGTACCTTTAGTATATATAGAAATGCTTTGAAATAATCATTCTCCGCATAGAGTGCAGAGCGCCGGTTCTTCCATGCGAGACCGAGCGAGAGTTTATAGTACTCCCACATAAACTTCCGAACACTCATGTGCTCCGGCGTAAGCAGACAGTGAAAAAGATCCTGCTTCGTCACGTCACGGTCCAGTAGTTGATCCTCATATTGCTTATAGATCGCGGAACCCTGCATCGGTGTAAAGACCGAGACCGTAGGGATGATATCACGCGTTGCGATCCAACGGTATAGTTTCCGGAAATCTTCCTTCGTCATCTTCGGGTGCACGATAAAGAGTCCCGCGCAGAAGATCCCGCACTCATGCAGGATACGGACACACTCTTCGTTTTCCTCCGCCGTCACCCGCTTGTTATAGGAGTTTAAATCGGCATCATCCGTCGCCTCCAGCCCAACCATGACCAGTGATAGTCCTATTTCCGCCAGTTCATGCATCAGTTCCTCGTGATGCGCGATAAAGTCCGCACGCCCGTAGATCAGATATTTCTTGCGAACATTCTTTTCCCGTAAAAGCCGGATAAACTCTTTCAGATAATCCTCATCGATCAGAAAATCATCATCCGTGATATGGATCGCCGGTACATCCAGAGATGCGATCTCGTCTACCAGACTCTCCACACTGCGGCAGGCATACCGCCCGCCGTTACGGTTCGTACAGAAGCAGAAATTACAGGCCTTGCGACAGCTGTAGGAATTCTTCACAAGAGCCAGCGGCTTAAAACACAGATAACGGAACTTCTCTTTATTGCGATAGAAAAATCTGCGGTCCGGGATCGGAAGATCCGCAGGACTTTCGTATACTTTCGGGTTCACGATCCACTCACCGTGCCTGCGATAGCAGATACCGGGGATCTGACGGAGCGAGCGTTTTTGTTCCGCAATACAGCGCACCAGCAGTGCGAGATTTTTCAGCCCGCTAAGATGATAAAGAAAATCCGCCTTTGAGCAGAAATAGTTCTCGTAATTCAGCTCCACGTTTGATCCGCCGAGGATCACGCAGATATGCCTGTCATACTTCTTGATCTCCTCGCAGAAGCGGATCATCAGCGCCTGCTGCGTGATATAACCGGTGATACAGACCACCTCCGGGCGGATCCTGCGCAGTGTGCTTTTCAGCGAACGGAGATCGTAACGCCTGTCGTAGATATAGGGGCGGTGCCCATCCCGGCGAAACAGGGTATACAGATACTCCAGCTCCAGCGGTTCGTGCTCAACAAGATTGGTATAGGAAAAAATGCCCACCGTCTCCGGTTTAATAAGAAGGATCCGCATACCCGATCGTTGTCTGTTCTCTGATTTCTTCGTATCTTCTCCCGCCTTCATAAGCAAACTCTTTATACGATATTCGGCACGATCCCGTGCTTGATGTGCTTACGGTAAAACAGATTCACTGCAAAATAAAACATACAGGTAAACGGTCTCCTCAAAAATGTCGTCGTAAAGATCGTCCGCTTTAAGATCGAACGGATCGAATACACCTTATTGTAGAGTTTCCAGTAAGCCTCCGTCAGTTCCTGCGGCGTCATGTTCTTCGGGATATGCACCGCCTCACAGGAATTGTAGGAATACATATCGGTATTGTAAATGCGGTCCTGCGCCTTCATCTCCTCATAGTACTGCGTCCCCGGGATCGGTGTCAGGATATAAAAACGCGGGACCGTGATCCGGTTCTTCTCGACGAAATCCGCCGTTGCCGCGATTGACTCCAGCGTATCCCCTTCTGCGCCTACGACCATCTCCGTAGAGATATCGATCCCGTAGCTTCGGATGATCTTGATCTGTCTGCTGTACTGGTCCGGATGTGCCCATGCCTTCTGCATCCCGACAAGACTCTCCCTCGTGATGCTCTCCAGACCGAAGCTTAAGATATAACACCCGCTCTCTGCGACAGCCTTCAGCAGTTCCCCGTCTTCCGCGATATCGATCGAGCACTGTGTCATCCAGTGCATCTTCATCTTCTTTATTTCTTTACAAAGTTCCAGGGCATAATCGCGGTTGGAAAACAGATTATCGTCCAGCAGCAGAAACTGTTTAAACCCGAGCTCCTTTACCCTCCGGATGTCCCGCATCACATCCGGTATCTCACGTTTCAGATACTGTCCGTGATACAGGCAGTAGATGGAGCAGAAACTGCAGGTCTTCGGGCAGCCCCGTCCCGCCTGTACAGGTAGAAAATTACCGATCCTTTTGTTCAGTACCAGTTCATAACGCGGCAGCGGCGTCTTCAGTTCCGTCAGTTTCTTCCGGTAGGTCTTCTTCAACGTACCGTTCAGATAATCGGAGAGCATCTCTCCCCAGGTTTCTTCCGCATCTCCGATCATCACGGCGTCCCCGTATTTCTGCGCCTCCTCCGGCATCAGGGAGACCATGTAACCGCCGAGGATCACGGTCTTACCGAGTTCCCGGAACTTCTTTGCGATATCGATCGTCCGCATCACCGCATGTCCCATACTGCTGATCCCGATCAGTTCCGCATCGGTATCAAACGGTACGTCCTCGATCGTTTCGTAGCAGAGCTCCACATCAAAATCCTCCGGCGTCAGCGCCGCCAGCAACGGCAGAGCAAGCCCCACAAAATACAGCCTGCTCTTTTTCACGAGCTTGCCGTACTGATCATAGGGTGTCGGTTGGATCAGGAGGATCTTTTTCTTCATTGATTCCGGTATACTTTATTAAAGGTCTGACGTATCCCCGCAAGATAGATGCGCGGATAATTCACATAGTATAAAAAATCAAACTCCAGTTTAAACAGCCACATCGGCAGTTTGGACGGACGCATGAGCACATCGGTACCGCCGGTCCGCTTGTATTCATAGTGGTAGAGCCTGTCCTTATTCTCCTCGTAGATCGGCGTTCCCTTAAACGGGATCAGGATACTGAACAGCACCCATATCAACTTTTCCTTTCGGATAAACTCATTGATCCGCATAAAGTCTTTATGACCGAAATCATAATTGATCACGAACAGTCCCACGCAGACCATCTTGTATTTCCGAAGCAACGCCACGGCCTGGCGGTTCAGCTGCACACTGGAGTTTTTATTATATTTTTCCAGTGTACTGTCCTCGACCGCTTCCAGCCCCACGAGCATATCGCGAATCCCGGCTTTATAGAGCAGCGGCATGATGTCCCTGCATCTTACGATACTGTCCGCTCTCGCAAAGCACATGATCGTCTTGTGCTGATCCAGTTCCAGCAGCCGTCTGCAGATCGCCTCGACACGCTCTTTGTTCACGAGAAAATCATCGTCAATGATAAAGATCTTGTCATTATCGAGATGCACGATCTCGTCCACTACCGCGTCCACCGTGCGTTCCCGGTAGGTACAGCTGTTAAACTGTCTGGAGATGCAGAACTTGCATTCCTGCGGACAGGAGAAAGCCGTCTTCATCATGGAAAAACAGCCTTTTGCCAGCACACGGTATTTATCGCGGTGCTTATAGAAAATGCTCCGGTCCGGCAGGATCCCGTAGTCACTTACCGGTTCCCCCTTCGGATTCTGCACCCATTTTCCGTCCTTCCGGAAAGAGATCCCCGTACATTTTACCAGCGCCTCCGCCGAAAAATCATTCCGTACCGCCTGCCGGAAGGAATCCAGCCCGTTATCGTAGATCACATAGTCCACTTCATCCAGCAGAAAATCCTCGTGATTGATGACCACCTCCGGCCCGCCGAGCAGGATCTTTACCTTCGGTCTCGCCTTTCGCAATTTGCGTACCATATCCAGCACATACCATGCCGTGTTGGACATCACGGATATGCCCACCGCACTGATCCGTCCCCGGTCGATCTTGTTTAAAAGCCTTTGAAAACGGAAAAACGGACTCTCGATACTTTCATCGTGAATGATCCCTTTGCGACCTTCCGCCTTTACGCAGGCCAGAAGGTACTCCAGTCCCAGCGGCTCCAGACTCGCGACCCGCTTATCATAATGAACGCGTACGAACATATATCGAAGTTTACTCATATATCATCATCCTCGCCCAAACCGCTTTGAAGTCTCCCCGGCTAAAACCACCCTGTCCGCTTCGTGTCATATCCCGTCCCGAACAGCGTCCGCACCATGATCTTCGGATACGTCTGCAGATGGATCAGATAGTAGCGGAACATGAATTCAAAGGACGACATGTTGGTCGGCTTGATCGTGATATGCGTCCCGTCCAGACGGTCCGAACGGAAGCTGGTCAGTGCATCCTTGTATTCTTCATAAGCATCCGTTCCTTTATACGGCGTAAAGATGCCGAAGATCACCCACAGCAGATTATTGTCCTTAATAAACTTCAAAAGATTCTTATAATCCTGCCTCGTCGCCGTATAACTGATCACAAAAAGTCCGTTGCAGACCAGGTTCGCATCCCTCAGGTTTTTGATCGCCATGATATTCTCATTTTTCGAAGTCTGCTTATGATAGATATCCAGTTGCTCATCCGTGATCGCTTCGAGTCCGACCAGGATATCGCGGAAACCCGCCTTATACGCAAGCGGCAGGATGTCCGGATTGGCTGCGATAAAATCGGCACGTGCGTAAGCCATGAAGGTCTTCTTGATCCCGCGCTTTAAGATCTCTTCACAGAAAGCGCGTACCCGTTCCTTATCAAAGAAAAACGTATCGTCCACGAACCAGATCTTATCATGACGGATCTCCTCAACCTCATCCACAACTTCCATGATATCGCGTTCCGTATATTTCCCGCTGTTCATCTTGGTGCAGTAACAGAACGCGCAGGCAAAGGGACAGGAGAACGAAGCCTTACTGAGCGCGTATTTGCCCTTCATAAAGATAAAGTTCTTTTTCAGTCCGCGGTAGAAAGCCGTGCGGTCCGGCTTATTAATGAATCCGCAGACCGGCGCGCTCTTTTCTTTGATGATCCAATGTCCGTCTTTTTTATAGCAGATCCCGCTCTGCTCTTCGAAGACCTCTGTCGTCATCCCCTGCTGCCAGAGGTTCTTCAGCGTCGAAAGTCCGTTATCGTGATAGACGAGATCCACGCCTGCCGTGCAGAAATCCCTGTAGTTGATCTCCGCGTCCGGTCCGCCCACCATGATAAAGAGATGCGGAAAACGCTCTTTCAGTTTCAGTGCCGTCTCATTGATATAATCAACGGTATTCGCGTTGGCATTCAATCCGACGAAATTGAATCGTCCCAGCCGGATCACGCGGCAGAGCCGTTCGAATCGCAGCAGCCACGAATACTGAAACTCATCATGGATCGCGCAGGGAATATGAAGTTCCTTGGCCAGTCCCGCCAGATACTCCAGACCAAGCGGTTCCAGATTTGCCACGATCGAAGAATACTTCGGTCTCACGAGCAGTACACGCAGTTTATTTCTTCTCATATTTCCTTTTCCTGTTCTTTTCATCTCCGACGGAGTATTTTTTCCCTTTCCCTTCACCCTCGATCAGCTTCTTCCAGTACTGATTGTTCACCTTAAACGCTCCCCAGCTTAATTTCAGCGTATCATGCAGTCCGTACTTTTTCACCATATACCAGGCACTCACGGGATTTGCCGTGATCAGATAATACAGCACCATCGTATACCAGTAATACCGGCGGACGCTGATGTAGTCCGGCCGCACGACGAGATGTGCGAGATCCCATTTTTCATATTCGTCTTCACGTACGATGAAACGCGGACGGTACTTCTCGTAGATATCCGTCCCCCGAAGCGGCGTAAGCGGCTGCAGGTTCACGAATACCAGCCCGAGTTTTTTGATCCACTTATATAGAGCGAAAAAGTCCGCCCACTTCCAGTCGAGTCCGAGGATAAAGGTCCCGTAGCATTCGACATCGTACTTCTTCAGGATCCCGACAGCCTTTTCGTTGATCCCGACATTTGTCCGCTTATTATAATCATCCAGCTGTTTGCTGTCGCAGGACTCCAGACCGACGATCACGGCACGAAGCCCCACCTGCTTGAATCGCCGGATCACATCCTCGTTCGCCGCGATGAAATCCGCGCGTCCGTAGATCAGGTATCGTTTGCGGATGTTCTTCTTTTCCAGCAGGTCACAGAAATCAAGGATCCGCTGCCGTCCCACGAGAAAATCATCATCCACGATATAGATCTCGGTCTCCCGGATCTGCGAAAGTTCGCAGACAATGTCTTCCAGCGACCTTGCAAAGTACTGGTCATCCATCACCTGCCTGCAGAAACAGAACTTGCAGTTATAGGGGCAGCCAAAGGAAGTCTTGATCAGGGTACAGTTCCGGTGGAACATATAATAATAATGCGAACGGTACTTTCTTACCTTATCCCGGTCCGGATACAGATAGGAAAACTTCAGATCTTTTTTCGGCGCCGCCTCCCCTTCGCGGTAGATGCACTCGATCTCATCCCTGCACTGTTTGTGTTCCAGACTGTTCAGGATATCGATGAAAGTCCGGATCCCGTTTGCACGGATGATGTAATCGATGTATTTCGAGGAAAAATCTCCGGGATTTACTTCCGCATGCACACCGCCGACGATCGTACGGATCCGGGGATCGACACGCTTTACCGCTTTCGCGTATCCCTTCATGATGTTTACATGGGAAATATAGCCCGTGATCCCGACCACATGCGGACGGTACTTACGGACAAAGTAAGAAACACTCTCTTTCTCCAATATCATATCGACGATCCGGCACTTATGTCCCAGCGCCTCGATATTGGAAGAGATGTATTCCAGTTCCAACGGCTCACAGATCATCACGTTCTGCAGACCGATGGTCTCCGGGTCCGGTTTTGGTCGAAACAGTAATACTCTCATACGTCTTTAAATACGCGGTAATCCGGGAAACGGTAATGATACTCCAGCACCGGCTTCCCGACGATCGCGATCAGATTCAACAGCGGATTACTGTGATGCGCATAGAAATACCTCCGCTCAAGCTCCGCTCCGAATTTCAGCTTCGTATTCTCCGAGGTCTGCCCGAAGTCAATGGTTTTACAGCGATGCTCTATTCCGTATTTCACGATATGATACAGCATCGTGTAATACAGATCCGCATTATGATTCTCCCCCGTATAGTCCATCCCGCAGAAAAGAAAGATCAGTTCCTCTTCCCTCCGTTTCAACAGTACGAACCCCACCGGCTTTTCCTTCCGGAAGAAGACCAGCCTCACCCCATCCGTCTCTTCAAAAAAAGACTGCTCCAGCCGTTCCAGTTTATATTCCGACTTCTCATACGTCTGACAGTAAAGAGGATACACATCCGGCAGGGCGGCGTCCCCGGTGCCGCTGCTGTTGCCGTATTCGCTTACCGCAACATCCCCGCACCACTTCAGCGCCAGTTTCATCCGTCTGCGATACGTACTCCGCAGCGAATCCAGATAGGCCTCCGCACTCACATGCTCCGGGCGAATCGTCAGCCTGCAGGTCGGAAGCGTCTCCCCGCAGCCCATCCCGCGGACTTTTTCGCAGGACGTCGTATTCAGGATCAGTTTTCCCCCCTTCAGGCTTTTGATATACCGGAGCATCATCGGAAGATCATTGGTAAGATATCCGCCGCAGCTCAGTGAACATGGATAGGCGATGGTTTTGATCCTCATATACCATGATGCTTTTCCGAAAGTCAGCAGATCCATCCGGTTCTCATAGACCGTAAAAAAAGCAAAGCGTTTTCCTTCTTCAATGAAATGATACTCCTGCGGCAGAGGGTTCGCTTTTTTCAAAAGAAAGAGCATCTCCTCCGTCATCGGAAAACTGCCGAGTCCCGCCGCCTTCAGTCCGGGATAGCACGGACTCGCCTCCATCACACGGAAGATCTCCGCAGGCTCCGTGCTCACAAAAGTTTTCATAGATCCGGAATCCTTCTGTCCCGCCGCACTCATAGTTCTTTCTCATACACGGCATAATCCTTATAACGACCGTCGCAGAGCGCCTCACAGAAACTGTTGGAATCTTTATTCTCCGCGAGGATCCAGGAACTCTCCACACGGTCGATCCCGCGCTTTGCCATGCGCTGATACGCCTGGTGCAACAGTGCCAGAGGAAGCCCGGTCCCCCGATACTCTTCCAGCACTCCGTACTCCATCAGTTTTGCCGTACGTATCTTCCTGTTATGAAAAAGATTCCGGAAAAAATGCGGCGTACCGAACACTTCACCCACACGGGCCAGCTCGTTGTAATCCGGATACCAGAGCAAAAAGCCGACCGGCTTCCCGTCTTTAAACGCGTAGATCAGCGAATCCTCCTTCATGAACAGAAAGAGTTCTTTGAGCATTTCCCTGTCGTCCTCTTTCTCCCGCCGGAAGTAATACCGGTGCTTATTAAAGCAGAGGTTGTTCAGCTCCGTATAGAATCCGGCATCCCGGTCGTAGTGTTTTTTATCGAACGCCGAAAACGTGTAATTGCGGTACAGACGGTCCAGAATGCGTTCGTATTTCCGAAAATGAATTCCCAGATTTTGCACGTGATAGGAGTTCAGCGCGATCTTTTCACAGCCGTACTGCAAAAAGATCTCATTATAGCAGGCCGGGTTGCCGGGCGAAGAAAAGGAATTCTTTTTATCGTAATGGGATGCAAGCAGACCGAGCCCGTAATTGACATGACCGTTTAGTCCGACCACAAGACGCCGGCAATGAAGTTCGCGGCCGATCTCCTCTGCCGCCGCGATCAGTTCCCGGGCCGCCTCACGGACGCCCGGAAGCGGTTCCCCGTTTTTCGTATCTGCTTCAAAGAAACACAGCTGTACATATTCCGGAAGTTTTTCATGCCACCCGATGATCCCTTCGCATAAGATCTCTCCCTGCTCCGACCGGACCAGCATCGGGCGCAGTTTCATGTTCCGCGCGAATCGTATCTTCCGATCAAAGATCTCCGCGAGCATGAAGTAGAAATTGTCGACATATCGTTCTTCCCTCCGGTAGAGTTCCTTCCGGAACGCAAGGAAACTCTGCTTATCCGCTTTGCTGCTGCATTCGACGATATTCATCGGCGATACTCCGGCCGCCGTTCTCTTTTTGCCGGCTCTTTCCCTGCAGACGGCGAGAAACGGATCGCTTCCTCTGCCGGAAGCGGCTTGCTGAAATAATACCCCTGGATCGTATCGGCTCCGAAATCCTTCAGGCGCTGGTACTGCCAGTTTTCTTCCACGCCCTCGATGATCATTTCTTTATTCAGATCATGGACGAGCCGGATCCCGAGATGCTCCAGCCTGCGGAAGAGTTCCTCTGCCTGCGCGGTCTGCGCCAGCAGTACCCCCTCCGTGATCTCGATCTCTACATACTCAGGCTCCATGCCATACTTTTTCAGTGTCTCCTCGAGGAAGTCCACGTAGCCGCTGTCGCTTAACTGATTGCTGGAATAGTTGATGGAGACCGGGTAAAGCGTATGCCCTTCTTTCCGCCACTCCGCGAGCTGACGGATCACCAGCTCCGTCGTGATCCGGCCGATCATCCAGATCCAGCCGTTCTTTTCCGCGATCGGTATGAAGACACCCGGGCCGATAACCGGCTCCCCCGCAGCCAGTGCCGCAAAGAAATCCTCCGTATCATCCGCATACTCCCTGGCTCCGTGCTCGCATGCGTCAAAACACGCGCCGCACGCCACGTAGCGGTTCGGATCCACGTTGATGCGTGCTTTTGTCTGACCGTCGGATTCCGTGGAAATGCAGGCCCCGAGCGCACTGCAGACATTGATGCACTTGTTACAGCCTACGCAGTTTTTGTTTGTATAGATCAGTTCTTTCGCCAGCTGCATAACCCCTACCCCATTACCTTAATGATACGAAAGAACGGGAAGAAATGCAAGAAAAAACGGACGGACTCCCGGCTATGCACCGGAAGCCTGCACCGATTGCCGTCAGTTTCTCTGCTGTCCTAAGATCCGGGGAGAATACCTACAGAAACCGGACCGTTCCCGTGCCGCTGATCCCCACATTTTCCAAAAAGGGCTCCTTATCGGCACTTCCCGTGATCGTCACATCCTTCACCTCCAGAGCATCCACATTCTTAAGATACAGACTGCGTCCGGAAAGCTTCGGGAAATCATCCATCATGATAGGACACTGCGGGGTGCGGCAGTTCTCCTCCAGATAGGATACCCGGATATTTTCCAGACGGATCGCCCCGACCGGTGACTCCGGAAGACCATAGGCGCATACAAAGGCCGCATCCACCCCGTCGCAGTCCGCATCCTTCAGCGTGATCGTCCCGACCCGCGGAGTCCGGTAGTCCACCGGCAGCGCTTCCTGAGACTGCACGTATTCCGCGTGCCCATCCGGATCGCAGAAATAAAACATATTTACCGTAAGCGGCATATGCACATGATCCATCCTGACATTCTCAAATACCAGATCCGTCAGGACGGAACGCTCACCGCGTCCCCGCCTGGTCTTGATCCTGAGCCCACGGTCCGTCCCGCTGAAAACGCACTGCGATACATATACATCACGCACACCGCCGGCAACCTCCGAGCCCACGGTAACGGAACCGTGTCCCTTTTCCAGCCGGCAGTTTCGGATCACGACATTCTTTGTCTCCCGGTGATGATATCGGGCCATATAAAGCTTCCCGCTCTTGATCGCGATACAGTCATCGCCCACGGAGATCGTTGCCCCCAGCAGTCGGATATCTTCACAGCTTTCCGGATCAAAACCGTCCGTATTCGGTGAATCGGAGGGATTCTGTATCGTAAGATCCAGAAAATCACAGCGTTCCGAATAATACGGATGGACACACCAGCAGGGAGAATTCTTTAACGTCAGTCCCTGCATCCTTACCTCGCTGCAGCGGATCAGATCCACCAGCTTCGGTCTCCAGGCGATCCGCTTTTTCTTCGGTTCCTTCCACCAGTCTCCGTTCCCGGCATTTCCGTCCACCGTTCCCCGGCCGATGATCGAAAGCCCCGTCACATCGATGGCAGTCAGCAGGGAAGCAAAGGTATCCAGGGGATTGCCCTCCCAACTTCCGAGATTGTATTCCTTCGCATTATCATAAAGATCACGGATCATTCCCGGCAGCACAGGGTAATGCGTACGATCGGGGTCTCCGAGAAGCACCGCTCCCTCATCGATCCACAGCGTCATCCGGCTCTTTAAGAAAAGCGGCCCGGTCAGATAAACGCCCTTCGGAACATACACCGTTCCGTCCTCCGGACAGCTCATCACCGCTGCCTGCAATGCCGCCGTATCGTTTTCTTTTCCGTCGCCCTTCGCACCGAACCGACGTACATCCAGAAATGAGCTCTCCGCAGCGGTCGTAAAGCGGATCGCGGAAGGATCGCTCCCGTCGGCCGTACATACCCGAATCTCATATTCCCGCGAGGGCTCAAGTCCGTCGACAGTGATCACATTTTTCCGGCTGCGCAGCACCTCCGTCCCGTCCACATAGACGAGGCACTCCTCCGCTGTTTCATAACGTTCTGTATTCTTTCGTTCGATCGTAATGCTGCGGTTAAATATCCCCGCGATCTCAAAGCTCATCCTTTTACCTCGCTCGTTCCTGCTCTTTTGTTTCTTTTGTTTCTTTTGTTTCTTTTGTTTCTTTTGTCTCTTTCGTCACCGTCAGTCTTTGCCCGGGCGGACTCTCTTATCCCGGGAGCTTCCGTGCCTTCCGCCGTCTTTGCTCAGGCGCCCGGAAGGATCCGGCCTGACAGCCTGCTTTACCCTTCTTTCCTTATCATCTCCGTATAGGCAAGAAGAAACGGTGCCACACCCTTGGCTTCGTTCTCAACTACCGGCTCACTGAAATAATACGCCAGAGAACCGTCGCGGTGCTGACTCCCGCCAAGTCCTGCCACAAGGCAGATCCCCGACAGTTTCAGGGTCCCATCCTCATTCTCGGAAAGATACCGGTCAACGATCCCGTCAAAGGCCTTCTCTCCCATCTTTGCATAGCGCGGCGCCAGATACCCCAGACGCACGGCCTTCAGGATCGCATAGGAGATCAGAGCCGTGCCCGACGTCTCGAGATAATTCCCCTTTTCTTCCTGCTTATCCACCACCTGGTAAAACATGCCGCTCTCATCCTGATATGCCGCCAGCGCATCCACCAGATCCTCCAGCAGCTTCTGCAGATATCTTTTCTCATAGTACAGGGATTCATCGGTCGCCTGAGCGGTCTCTACCAGCGCCAGGGTAAACCACCCGAGGGATCTCAGCCAGAAGTTCGGGCTGCAGCCGCTCTCCGGATCTGCCCAGTACATGTTGCGGCTCTCATCATATCCATGATAGTAGAGTCCTGTCTTCGGATCTTTCATATGCTTTTCCACATTTTCAAACTGATGGATCACGTCACTGCATTTTTCCATCCTGTTAAAGCGTGTCTCGTATCGCATATAAAAGGGCTCCGCCATGTAAAGACCATCCAGCCAGACCTGATTCGGATAGATATCCTTATGCCAGAAGCTGCCCTCCTTCGTTCTCGGCATCCCGCTCAGTTGCTCCCGGACATGATCCAGCGCCAGACGGTATTTCTCCTCTCCCGTTTTGTCATACAGAAAGAAAAGGTTGCTGGCAGTGTTGATATTATCAAGATTATACTCTTTGATATTGTAGGTCTTGATGCTTCCGTCTTCCTGCACGAAATAATCGACAAAATCCTTCGCAAAGGTATAATACCTCTCCTCTCCGGTGATCTCGTACAGGGAGATCAGAGCTGTAATCATACAGCCGTCGATATAATTCCATTTGTTCGGATGTCCGTAGAGAAAACGTTCCTTGTTCCATACCGGCTTTTCCGCACTGGAATTTGCCAGAAGATAATCGATGTAGGTCTGTATCCGTTCTCTGATCTGTGTTGTCATGCTTTCCTCCGTTCTTTTTCGGGCTGATCGTTTATCCGGCTTCTTTTTAAGCCGCCATGCTCCGACAGCTGTGTCCGTTAAGGATCTTTAATCCTTTTCATTTACCAGTGCTTCGATGACTTCCCTTGAATGGATCGCCGTTTCCGGCGTCGTATTTTCCAGGGTCGCCTGCACAAACGGCTTTCTCTCCTCCGCAAAGCGAACAATCCCGCGATAGTCCATCTCTCCGTAACCGCAGCCAACGGCTTTCATCTCCCCGTTTTCCATTACATAATCCTTCAGGTGGATCATTGCGATCTCCGGGCCAAGCAGCTCCATCGCTTCAGTGATCACTTCGTCGCGCGCTTCGATGCACTCCGGATCGATCAGATTTACCGGATCAAAGATGATCTGAAGGTTCGGTGAAGCGATCCGGTCCAGGACCTCTCTGGCCCTTTTCGGATTCCATACGATATGCTTATAGACCGGCTCAATGGCAAGGATCACCCCGGATCTCTCCGCACATTCCACGACGGGACGAAGGTTCCGTATGAAGGTCTCCAGTGCTTCCCTGCTGCGATTGGCTTCCTTATCATAATGATAGTCCGCATTCGGAGCACCGGTCTCCGTGCCTACCATCCCGCAGCCCAGCAGCGATGCAAACGTAAGATGGGCAAAGTAACGCTCCTGTATGCTCCGAAGCTTTTTTTCATCGGGATGAGCCAGATTCTGATAGTTCCCGAGCACCGCGATATCCACACCGGCTTTTTCGAAGATATGCTTAAGATACATGGCATAGCCCGGTGTCAGATTCTCCGTTTCCTTCGGAAGTCCGGCCGTCTTGGCCAGAGCGATGTGGGTACAGCAAAAACCCTGCTCCCGCACGATCCGAAGCCGTTCTTCGATAGGGCATTCCTTTGTATCATGCAATCTGATCCCGATCTGCATCCTGTATCCTCCGATCTTTTTACCGATTATGGTCTACTGCTGTTGTCGCTATTCCCCGTTCTCCTGCCTAAGACCGTTCCGTCTTCCCCGCGCTCATCATCCGCATCGGACTGCATCTCATTTTCCGCTCCCGTTGTTTCCGGATCCGTTTTATCATAGTCCTCAAACTTCTTAAAAAGCCCGCTGTAAAGCTTTGCCCGTAAAAAACCCGGTGCCGTAAAGCAAAAGACCAGAAAGACCGGGATCATCCCATAACCGAAGTACCACGCAAGAACAGCCGGAAGCGGCACCAGTACCGCCGAAAGGATCGTACGCAGAGTCAGGATCCCGAAGGTGGACATGGAAAACGCCGTTTTGATCGTACCGCGAATGGTGTTCTGATACCGTGACAATACCGGGAAGATATAGATCGCAACCAGGTAGATCACTGCCGCCGCCGCGATGAGCAAAAGACGCAGGATCTCCGGAAGCTCCCCGCTTTGCATGATCAGGATGCGCCAGTCAACAAAGAGCACGGCCAGAATTGCCAGCAGCATGATCCACAGGATCGTTGCCTGAAGGAAATTCTGCCGGAAGGACTTAAAGAAGGACTTGATGATGTAGCCTTCTTCATTCCTTGCGATCTTTAACAGGACATAATGCATTGCCGTAAATGCCGCTCCTGCAGTGATCACGGGGATACAGAGCAAAAGCGTCAGTATGTTCAGGATCATCAGATCCGCCAGCGTGCCCAGGGTCTTCATAAAAGGACTGTCAAGTTTCATAAAATTCATTCTGCAAGCTCTCCTTTATCTGTTATCATTTCAAAGTCCATAATATAGCCTTCCGTTCTTTATTTCAAATCGAGCTGCAGGTTTTCCATATGATAGAAGATCCCCCGTTTTTCCATGAGTTCTCCGTAGCTTCCGGACTCAACGACCCGCCCGGAGGAGAGTACGACAATGCGGTCGGCATTCTTTACGGTAGAGAGACGGTGAGCAACAATAAAGGTCGTGCGTCCCCTGACCAGCCGCGAAAGCGCTTCCTGGATCTCTTTTTCCGAGATCACGTCGAGAGCCGAGGTCGCCTCGTCCAGGATGATGACCCGCGGATCGCGGATGATCGCTCTGGCGATGGCGATCCTCTGCCTCTGTCCGCCGGAGAGGTTCCCTCCGTGTTCCTCGATCCTTGTATCCAGTCCCTCGGGGAGCTTATCCGTAAATGCCTTCAGATTTGCCGCCGCGACAGCCTGTGCCAGCCGTTCTTCCGTCACTCCTTCCAGTCCATAGAGTATGTTTTCCCGCAGTGTTCCGGTAAAAAGGAGCGGCATCTGCGGGACCACGGACAGAAAACGCCGATAGCTCTTCAGATTGATCTCTCCGATATTCTTTCCGTCTACGGTCAGAGTACCGGTATCCGGAAGCATAAAGCCGATCAGGAGATTCAAAAGGGTCGACTTTCCGGCACCGGACTCGCCGACGACAGCAACCGTCTCTCCCTGCTTTACACTCAGCGTAAGATCCCTCAGCACACTGTCCTCCGCACCCGGATATGCATAACCGACATGCCGGAACTCGTATTCCCCGCGTAGCTCCTCCAGCTCTTCCTTTCCCTCATTATGTTCCACATCCTCACTGGAGAGGATCTCACCTACGGAGCTTACGGATTCAAGCCCCTTCGTCATCACCGGCAGGAGATTGATCAGTGCCGTGAACTGATTGACCACCGTCGTAAAACTGGTCTGATAAAAGGTGATATCTCCTGCCAGGATCTTCCCGTTAAGAGCCAGAAATCCGGTAAAGGCCAGGCACAGCGCCTGGAAGATCTGAAAGACCACCCAGCCGACCGCGCCGAAATTCGACTGTACCATATCCAGACGATAACCGCTGTTTGCCGTCCTGGCAAGCTGCTCTGACATCCGCTCCTTTTCCACATCCTCCAGCGCATGCGCTCTGGTCACGGGGACCATCTCCACCATCTCCATGACCCGTGCCGAGGTCTCCTCCATCTCCATACGGAACTGCCGGTTCTCCTTTGTGATCTTCCTCCGAAAAGCAATGACCGTAAAGGAAGCGATGGGGGCCACAAGAAGGAAGAACAGAAGGATGATACGGTTCTTCACTGCCGTGATCGTGATCATGATCGTCAGGTTCATCAGGATATTGATCACATTGATAAAAAGCTGGGAAGAAAGGGTCTCGATCGCTTCCACATCACGGATGATCTTGGACTGCAGCCTTCCCGACTGTGCCTGGGTATGATAAGGGATCGATAATTCCTGCAGCTTCCGTACCAGCGCAGCCCGAAGTCCCGCCTCCGTCTGTCGGGTCACCCGGCTGCGATATTTACTGTGCAGATAATTCGCGGGCAAATGGATCAGAAGCAGTCCCAGCCAGATTCCGGCATTCATGAGGATCGCCCGCTTTGCCGCTTCTCCTCCCTCCAGTACCCCGTTGATCACGTTTGCGATCAGAAGCGGAGAAAAAAGAGCCGGTGAATGTTTGATCAGAAAGAAAAACGAACTGATAAAAAACTTGTGATACTGCCCGCGGTAAAAACCGAGCAGTACCAGCAGGGATCTGTTCCCGTACTTTTTATAGTACTTTACATAACGCTGTTCGCAGGCTTCCGGGGCTTGTATCTTCTTCATTGATCCTCTGTTTCCGTCGCGTACTCCGTTGCCTTAAGCTCCTTAAGACTGTCTCCGGATGCTCCGCTTCCGAAGGTCATGTAAGGGCACTCCGCTTCTCTCTCATCCTCATCCACCGTCCGGGCATCATATGCGCACAGAACATCGATATAGGGATGTCCCAGTTTCCTCAGACCGTCTGCGATAAAACCGGCAAAGATGATCGCTCCCTCCATGACAAGGTGCGTGTTGTCCTTCGGGACCACAAAAAGCCTGCGCGAGGCGATCTCTCCGATAGAGGTCAGATAGTCCGTTGTAAAACGGGTCATGTCGATGAAAGGAACGTCCTCGCTCTCCGCTGCTTTCCGGGCGGCATCGGGATACTCCCCGTGACAGCCCGGCAGGTATACGCCGCGCTCATCATAGTAACGTCTCGCGATGGGCGAGAGGATAACGGGAAAGGCTCCGTGTGCCTTTCCGATCCGTATCATTTTCTTAAGATTCTCCAGATACTGATCCACCGGCGCATAACGGGCAGGATCGGACTCTTTCTGATCATTGTGTCCGAACTGGATGAGAAGGATGTCTCCCTCTTCCAGATACCCGTCGACCTGATCGAGACGTCCCTGATCGATAAAGGATTTTGTACTACGTCCGTTGATCGCAAAGCTTCGCAAAAAAACATCGTCTTTTAAATATAACAGTAGTCCCTGTGAAAGTCCGCACTGCGGCCATGTTGCGATCTTGTTGAATGTTACGGTACTGTCACCGAGATAAATGATCCGTTTCATCTTTTTTCTCTTTTCCCTCTTTCTTCTCGTATACCGGAAGCGATCAGCCCGCCGTGATCTTCGCGCCGGGTCCTTTTATAACAGACAGGCGAAGCCGTGTTGGAATCCACGCTCCGCCTGCCGTTACACCCAAAAACACTATGGAGGATTCTTGCTTAACCTTTTTACTCCTTCACGGCTCCGACATTAACGCCCGTTACGAAATACTTCTGCAGGAACGGGTATGCCAGCATGAACGGAAGGATCGCGCAGACGATACCGGCGTAATACAGGGTGTTCTGGGACACCTTGTAGGAGGTGGTCGGCGTATCGCCGTCCATGACCATGACACGGAGCATGTACTGGAAGTTTGCCTGGTCACGGCTGGAGATATAGATCTGTACCGTGCTGTAATCGTTCCAGACAGTGACTGCAAACATCAGACCGATGGATGCCAGTGCTGCTTTGGAGAGCGGGAGCACGATCTTGTAGAAGATCTGCATCGGTGAGCAGCCGTCCAGCTTTGCCGCCTCATAGAGGGAAGCCGGGATCCCTTCGAAGAAGTTCTTCATCAGGACCAGGTTGTAGACATTCATGCCGTGCTTGAAAACCAGGATCCACATATTATCCACCAGACCCAGCCGCTTCATGACCAGGTACTCCGGGATCATACCGCCGGAGAAGATCATGGTCACCAGCAGGAAGTAGGAGAAGAAGGAACGTCCCGGCATATCATACTGATTCAGAACATAGCCTCCCAGCGTTGCCATCACCAGGCCCAGGAGCGTACCCACGATCGTCGTCACGAAGGAGTTAATCAGGGGACGGAAGAGCTTATTCGTCGTCATGATCGTTGCATAACCGCCGATCGTCGGCTGATTCGGCCACAGACGGAACTGGTAGACACCGACGGCATTAAAGCTGTCCGAGATGACCTTCCAGATCGGTATGATGATGATCAGCGCAATGATCGCAAATACGATGTAGTTAACGATATCAAACGCCTTGATCTTTGTTTTTCTTCCTTCGACCATATTGATCTTCGGCGTATGTACCTTTCCGTCTCCCGCTGCGGAGGCGGTTAAATCTTTACTATTGATCTCAGCCATTTTTAACCTCCTCCTTTAAATGATGCCGCGTCCGCGGATCTTCTTGCTTGCAAAGTTGCTGCCCAGCATCAGCAGGCATCCGACGACGGATTTGAACAGACCGACTGCCGTTGTATAGCCGTAATCCGGCAGAGAGGTCATAAAGGTCTTGCGGTACACATAGGTCGATACGACATCCGATACATCAAAGACACGGTTGTTGTAAAGTACGAAGACCGGCTCGAAGATGTTCAGCACCTTGGCGATGTTCAGGATCAGCACGATGATGATCGTGTTGGCCAGCGCCGGCAGTGTGACATAACGCATCTTCTGGAATCTGGTAGCACCGTCGATCTCGGCCGCTTCATACAGCTCCGGAGAGATCCCGGAGAGTGTTGCAAAGAAGATGACCGTTCCCCATCCGGTTTCCTTCCACAGGTTGATGATGTAGAAGACCGGTCTCCACAAATGGGAAGTATGAAGGAAGTCGATGCTCTTCTGTATCCATCCCCAGCTCTTTAAGGTCTCGTTGATCATACCGGTCGACGAGGTGGAGAGGAACAGGGTGAAGATCGCTGCCACCACCGCATAGGACATGAAATGCGGGAGATAGATCACGGTCTGTACGAACTTCTTGCAGAAGAGCGAAGTCATCTCATTCAGGAAGATCGAGATCACGACTGCCACAAAAGTGTTCAGCAGCAGTTTTACTATGGATATGATCAATGTATTCTTAAAGGCGACCCAGAACTCCTTTGCCGCGAACATGGATCTGAAATGCTCCAGCCCGACGAAATGGATGTCTCTGCCCTTGTAGACAAAGAAGGAGTACCGGATGCCCAGCATAGGCCAATAGTACATGATCAGAACAAAGATGAAAACCGGAAGAAACATCAGATAGAAGCCCCGATTGTTCCAGATCCGTAACCCGAGCGGCTTCTTACGGACTTCGATCTTTTTCCCTTTCTTTTTCTTCTCATTCATTATGGGTATTTCCTTTCGTAGTTTTGCTTTCCCCAGTCGGAACCTTTAAAACTTTTTTTAAATCCTGCCCCCGCAGGAGCGGGAGCAGGAAATCTCTTTATGATACTACTTTTACATCTCTGATCTTACTTTGCCTGGCTGTTCAGCTCGTCAAGGATCTGCTGCGATACCGCGCCCCAAGTCTCATTGTAGGTATCGATCGCCTGCTGTGCCGTGATCTCACCGGCTACGGCCTGCTTTATCAGCGTATTCTTGTCCGTGGTCAGACCTTCCAGGTTGTCCGTAAGAGTCTGGCAGGAAGGAGCTACCGGTGCATCCACACAGTGGGTGGTAAAGAATTCGTTTCCTTCATCGATAAGGTCGTCATCCGTAACATATCCGTTCGTCAGCGGAGCGATGACCAGGACCGGATCCAGGTGGTTCTTCTTCCAGATGGAGTTCGGATCGTTGGGCGTCGGGCGAAGATGGAACTCGCCTTCTGCATAGGAGTACTCCTTGCGCTTCTCCGGATCATCCGGGTTCGTTACGAAATCCTCAGCATGGATGGACCAGTGAACATCCTCTGCGCCGTAGGTCCAGAGTGTCTGTACCGTACCGCCGTCCAGCATCGTCTCAAGAAGTGCGTCGAAGATCGCCTGCTCACGAAGGCTGTTGTCGTCGCCGTCATCCGAGATGACCCATACAGGAGCTTCTCTGTTGAGGTAGCCGCCCCAGGTATCCTGGATCTCCTTGATCGGAGGAAGCTGGAGAAGTCTGTCATCACCGAGTGCATCGTCTACGCCCTGCTTGGACATATTGTCCGTAAGGGTACGGAGCCAGGTACCTGCCCAGTAGGTGAAGACACCTTCCGAGGTGGTCTGGTCATTGGAGAACCACTTCTCACGAGCGACCTTCGTGCTGGCATCCTCGGTATCCGGATCGATCAGGCCGTCCGCATATGCCTGTGCCAGACGATCCAGTGCGTCGATCGTTGCCTGCTCGGTAAAGCCGTCTACCCATACACCATCCTTCTGATAGAAGGAAGGATATGCGCCCTGCCAGAACTCCGGCATGTAGTTGATGTAAGGAGCCTCCTCCATATGAGCGAAGCCTGATGCGATGACACCGTAGGTCTTGCCGCCGGTCTGTACGGAATTGCCGTCCGCATCCTGTACAACGACATCCTTAAAGAACGTCAGCATATCATAGTATTCCGCATAGGTATCAACATCCTCGATGGTGTTGATGCCGTCCGTAGCATCCGCATACTGCTGGAACCAGGAAGCCTTGACATAGGTCACGCAGCCGTTACCGTAGGTCGGTGCAAAGCCGTACTGCTTGCCATCCGGTGTACGCATGTTCAGGTTGACGGAAGGAAGCGTGATGCGGCTCTGGAACTCTGCGTTGTCATAAGCCTCAGCCATATCCCAGAGATATCCGGTGTTCATGTAATCACGATACATGGAAGCGCCCATGATCATCGCATCCGGGAAGGATCCGTCACCCGGCGTACCCGTGGTCAGCAGTCTGGAGACCGTGTCCGCATATCCGGAGTGATCGACCTGATTGATGTGAAGGTGGATCTCATGTCCGAGCTTCGCGCTGACCGCCGCTTCCCACTGCTCTACGAAAGCGTCCTGACGGTTGTCCTCGTTCGCGGTAAGCGTACCGTCCACAACGATATACAGATCCGTGACTTCATAGGTACCGGTATCGGTGTTGACCTGACCCGTTGCCGTGTCCGCGACATTGACCGTCGTCTCGTTTCCCTCTGCATCCGTCACCGTTACCTCGGTCGTGCCGCCAGCGGCCTGACCGCCGCCGCAGCCGGCAAGAGTGCCTGCCACCATTACGGTACTCATGAGCAGAGATACCATTCTCTTCTTCATTTTTTTCCTCCTTTGAAAATGTTAATTTATTGTTTCTTTTTTGAAAATGTAAGCGCTTTCACGCTTAAAAACAATATAACACGGATATTTTCGGAATGCAAGCATAAAAAATAGACAATAATTTTTCTAATTTTTAATTTTTCTGACAAAAACACTCCCGGGATTGATCTGTTTTTGCATCCGGACGCCGGTCTGTGATAAGGTAGGGTCATACATGATTCCAAAAAACAAAGGAGAATGTTTCCATATGACTCTTTTTGACCCTACACACTTTCCTTTCCCGATGCACAGCATCCATATCCTTCATAAGGGAAAACTGCTGCAGGAGGAATACTACGCCCCCTACAGGCGCGGGATGCTGCATCGCATGTTTTCCGTCACCAAAAGCCTCACGTCTCTCGCCGTCGGAGCCCTGATCTGCGAAGGACGCCTTGTACCGGACGACCGGATCTGCGGTTTCTTTCCGGAATACACCCCGGCAGATGCACCAGAACAGCTTCGGAACATGACGGTGCGCGATCTTCTGATGATGCGCACCTGCCACAGATCAACGACCTACAAGCTCGATGCATCGGCACACTGGGTGCGTTCCTTCTTTATCACCCCTCCGGATCACACCCCCGGACGCATCTTCCGATACGATACTTCCGCCGCTCATACCTTAGCCGCGCTGGTTGCCAAGCTCAGCGGAAAAGGCGTACTGGACTACCTGCGCGAAGTCTTTCTTGACCGCATCGCTTTTTCGGACGATGCATACATATTAAAGGATCCCTTCGGCTGCGAGATCGGCGGATCCGGTCTGGTCGCCCGTCCGGAGGACCTCCTGAAGCTTGCCCCCGTACTCCTGGCTGCTTACCGTGATGATCCGGAGAGTCTGCCCCCCGACCTTGCAGGCTGTGCCGACAGCCTTTACGACCGCTCCTTCTGGACGCGCTACACCGCATATCTGCGGGAGGCCATGACCTGCAAAAGCCCGACACTCCATGCCGGAAAGACCATCGACGAGATGCAGGGCTATGGCTATCAGTTCTGGATGCTCAGGAACGGAGGCGTGATGATGTACGGCATGGGCGGACAGTATCTGGTGCTGTATCCCGAAGCGGAGCTTGCCTTTGTTACGACCGCGGATACCCAGTCCGTACAGGGCGGTACCCAATACATCCTGGATGAGATCCGCCGCGTCGCGCTGACGCTCGCACCGGAGCTTGCCGAAAAAAGATCCGCGTTCGCCGTTCCCTGTGAAACGGTTTCCCCGGCTCCGGAAACGTCCCCGGAGGATAACGTATTCGGGATCCCTTCCGGCAGGGAAACAGGCAGCTGCAATGCCATCGGCTATCGCAGATTTTTCGGAGAATATCGTCTGCTGCCGAATGAAAAGGGATTCCGCTACTTCTCTCTCGATGACAGCGTGCTCACACTGAAAACGGACAACCGGACATTTATCTTTCCCTATGGCCTGGAAGAACCCCGGGAGGCTTCCGAAAGCGTCTACGGACAGCGGATCTATACCCGCGCGTTTCCGCAGCCCGACGGCAGTCTGTACCTGCGATCGGATATCCTGGATGATTATCTCGGCTGTATCCACATCCTGCTAAACGGCAGCACCGATGCACTGACGATCCTTCTCGGAAAGATCGAAGAAAGCCTCTACTCCGAATTCAACTGCTTCCTGGACGCGGAGCGCATCACCCCCACCGGATCCTGAGCCGGTCCCGGATAAAAAAAGATCCGCGGTCTGACCCGCGGATCCAAAGACTCCGATACCCATAAGACCGCTTACAGCGGTTTTTTATCTTCCCTCAAGAAACTCCAGGAAATCCATCGCCAGCTCCGGATGCTTGCTGCCGTATAAGAAGCCGGCCACGATCCGCGGCTTTCCTTCTCCGTTATAGTAATAGTTCTGTTCCAGCAGGGGTGCGCCGTCCATATAGATTCCGAGAGGAACACCGTCCTCACTGAGCAGCCGGCCCTCCTCCTCAAAAGCCCGGAGCTGCTCCCCGCTGTATACCGCATCCAGCGGTGCAAAATATTCCTGTTTTATAAAGCGGTGAAATACATCCTCTCCCGTGATGATCAGATCCACGGAGCCCGTGATCACCAGAGCCGCCAGCTTCTGCTCATCCTCGTAGCGGTATTTGATGGCATCCGCCATGGAGTAATTTTCGGCATCCGCCGATCCCCCGTTCTCCTCCTGCGCATCATCGCTGACCGATGCCGTCTGTGAAAACGTTTCGTTTTCCTTAAGCGCGGTTTCGTCTTCCTCTGCTCCCGCTTCCGTCAGATCCTCTTCCAGATACGGCGAGATGTAGCAGGAGCTCTCGACCCCGATCTGTTCCCGTTTCGTATCGATCCCGGAGCGCTGCGTAAAGGCTTCCGTGATCGCCGTCTGTGCAGCTTCGTCCTCGGCAAAGTTCACCATGCAGACATAGAGCGCATCCTCCTTGTGAGTCAGGATCGAATGTGCTACGGCGATCACGATCGCCAGCACACCAACGGCGATCAATACCCCCATCAGGTAATAATCCTTAAAGTATTTCCATTTCTGCTTCGGAGAAGCTGTCTTGATCTTTTCCCGTTCCTCCTTAAATTCGTCCATCACTGCCATCGTCTTATGTCCCTGTTCCTTCTTCTGCTGTCGGCATGCATGATCCCGGCATCGTTTCCGGCGGTCGGCACGGATACTCCCGCCGCTCCCGGCCGTCAGCGTTTGATATCGTAATTCATGTTCATCAGGTTGCGTATGCTGTCCGCATCATCCGTGATATTGGCATCACCGCGGATCGTATGCTTGATGGCACTGCTCGCCACCGCGAAGTTGATCATATCCATAGGCTCGAATTCGTGCATCATCGCATAGATCAGTCCGCTGGCAAAAGCATCGCCGCCGCCCACACGGTCCAGGATCGTAAAGGTAAAGAGCCTGCTCTCATAGGTCTGTCCTTCATACCAGAGATATGCCTTTAAGCTGTTTTCGCTTCCGCTGTGCGCATAGCGGACGTGACGCGCGATACAGCGGATATTCGGATACTTTTTCACAAAGGCACGGTTGATCATATCCTGCTGTTCCTTATCCGCCTGAAAAGGAATATCATCCTTCAGATCGCCCCGGGAGTGATCCGCGTCGTCCTTCCACAGATGATAGGGCTCGATCCCCAGAAGGACATCCACATAAGGCAGACACTTTGTACAGAAATCCCGGGCCTCCTCCCAGCTCCAGAGCTTGGAGCGGAAGTTCCCGTCAAAGCTGACGGTGAGCCCCTTTGCCTTTGCCGCCTTCAGGGCACGCAGGATAAGCTCCGCGCAGTTTTGCGACAGCGCCGGCGTGATCCCGCTCAGATGCAGCCAAGTATAGCCTTCCAGCAGGCGATCCATATCCACCTTTGAAAAATCATATTCCGTGATCGCACTGTGCTTGCGATCGTAGATCACCTTGCTCGCACGGATCCCGAAACCGGTCTCCAGATAATAGGTCCCGAGCCGGTGTGTTGGCGTCTCCTCGGGCGTGCTGAGGATCATCGGAGTGCAGTGAACATCATTGCTGCGGAGCATCCGCACCGCGCTCTTCCCGATGGAATTATTCGGAACAACAGAAAAAAAACTGCTGTCGATCCCCAGATTGGCAAGTGCCAGAGCGATGTTGGCCTCGCTTCCGCCGTAGCTGGCTTCGAATTCCGAAGACATCCGGATCTTTGCATAATTCGGCGGTGTCAGCCGGAGCATGATCTCGCCGATCGTGATAAATCTGTGCTGCATAATGTAAACCCTCCGTTTCCGGCTTTATCCTGCCGCGATCCATCGGTCCGGCCGGAACACCGATATGTTATAAAATATAAGAAAAGCTGTCAACCGTTTTTCCCGAAGGCTTCGGCTGAGCCTTCGCCATCAGACGTTTCCAGGAAGGAGATATGAGATAATAGGCGATCATGCTGAGCATCCCGAAACCGAAGGAGATCGGAAAGCTGTACATGATATATCTGCCTCCGAATTCTGCGGCGATCAGGTAGGCAGCGGGGATACGCACCGCCCAGAGCATCATGAGGTTGATCACCGTGGTGTAACGTACTCTGCCCGTCCCGTTCACGATGCAGGAAATGCTGTTATAGACCGCATACATCCACTGGCACAAAAGCATCACGGCCACAAATCGCTCGGCAAAATCCAGTACCGGCGCCTCATCCGTAAAGAACTTAAGGATCGGTATGCGGATCATGAGAAAGATCAGCCCGAACCCCAGCGTCACCAGTCCGGATAGCGCCGGGATCCGGATCTGCCCGTCCTTAAGGCGGCGGATATTGCCCGCACCGTAATTCTGTCCGGAAAATGTCGTGGCGGCGGAAGACATCCCCGTGATCGCCATGTTGGCGATCCCCGTGACCCTGCCCGCCACCGACCAGCCCGCCATGATCACGGCTCCCTGCGCATTGACCAGTCCCTGCATCGCCATATGTCCGAAAGAGAAAAGCGAATTGTTCAGTCCGATGGGGAGTCCGATCCCCAGGATCTTTGTCAGCTCGCTTCCTTTCACCGCACCGGGAAGCCAGGGCAGCTTAAGCTCGGGATACTTTTTCCGGATGTACAGGATGCTCACGATCCAGGAGAAGAACATCGCGATGCCGGTGGCCAGTGCCACTCCTCCGACTCCCATCCCCATATCGGCCACAAATATCATATCCAGGAGGATATTGATCACACAGGATACCGCCAGAAAATACAGGGATGCCCTGCTGTCTCCCACGCCGCGCAGGATCCCGGCATTCATATTGTATCCGATGTTCCCCACCGCTCCGCACAGGACCAGACGGGTATAGAGCAGTGCATTGTCCCGCACCTCCGGCGGGACCTTCATCACCCCGAGCAGGAACGGTGCCAGAAACCATCCGGCCACACTGACCGGAATGCCGAAATAATAGACCAGGGACACCGCCGTCTGACAGGCATCTGTAAGGTAACGCTTTCGTCCGGCTCCCGCATGCTGCGATACCAGGATGCTGACCCCGGTGCCGATGCCGAGGAAGATGCACAGCAGCACCTCCACCGGCTGTGAACTCGTTCCCACGGCAGCCAGCGCCTTGTAATCGCAATAGTTTCCGATCACCAGCGTATCCACGGTCGTATAGAGATACTGCAGAATGTTCCCCGCTACGATAGGCAGGGCAAAGAGCAGTATATTCCCCATGATCGGGCCCCTGGTCATATCAATCTTTCTCATCTTCCGCCTCACATCCGGAGATCGCCCGATAATACATGCTGATCGGTATCATGCTCTGGGCAAAGGTCTTGCTGCTGGCATTCCCCACCAGGACCGCATTTTCCTCTTTTCGCTTGACGCCGTTCACCACCTGCTGTTTCTCGCTGACAGCATTCCGGAAGGTCTCTTTCCCGTAATCCAGATATCTGCACTCTCCGCTGAGATCATAAGCCACCGTAAGCGCCTCCAGCAGGAGCGTATTGTTCCCAACGCGGTTTAAGCTGGGAAGCTCCTTGTAGTAAAAAACGCCCCAGTCTTCCACATAACAGTTCTCCACCAGGTCATCCACTGCCCGGAGGATCATCCCCTTCAGCTCCGGATCGGGAAATACGCGGTAATACCGGTAAAGGCTCCCTACGGCAATGGAAATCATAAAGCCGACCCGGATCAGCGTATTATCCGTATAGGGTGCCAGCCAGTGTCCGTACTGTTCCTCCCAGACCCTGAAATCATTGATGATCCTGTCGCATTTTTCCAGCCAGCGCTTTTCTCCGGTCTCCACATACAGCGCCGTCAATGTACGCAGTGCCCATCCGGTCTCCCTGGCATTTGCCTCCCCCGCCTTCGCATACATGGGAAGATCCAGGAGCCGGTTCACATTTTCACCGATGCCCGTTGCGGTCAGCAGCCCTCTCTCGTCTCCGGTGAAATGATAATAATCCAGCAGCCCCTCTACCCACTGATGAGAGCAGACCATCACCCCGTTCTCACAGTGACCGGCTGTGTGTTCCCACTGACCGCCCGCATACAGCGGATCCGACGGATCATGACAGATGTCTACATCCATCCAGTGGCTGCAGGAGGCGATGTTGTAATCCAGATATCTGCGTATCCCCGTCCGTGCATAAAGCAGTGCGCAGGAATGAGGGTAATCGTATTCGTTGTTGCACCATACCAGCCGTCCGCCGCCGCGTCCCTGGGCCGTATAATTGCTGTCATAGGAATCCCCGAAATGCAGCATTCCGTATGCCCGGCCGTGCCCATCCGCGCGGGCGGACAGGTTCTGTTCCACCTGCCGGTCTTTTTTTACCGGAAAGATCTCCGGCCACACCCCGGAAGCCGCATGCACTTCCGGCGATACATAGGGACGGTCCGGCATCTGGTAGATGATGCTGCGGTCATTGATCCTGCCGATAGGAAGTGATGCATCGTGAAAATGCAGCAGGCATTTCTGCTCTCTCGACATCCCGTTCTGCAGCACGATCTTCTCGATCCCTTCCGGAACCAGATGAACGCGTATGCCTCCCTTTCCGGCCGTTACTGCCTTGGGATAATTCTGATGTGCCTGGAAGACCGTTGCCGCCACACCGCCTTCTTCATCCGTACAATCCGCAAAAAAGGTTCCGTAGAAGACCTCGGCAAAATGCTCGTTCGCTTCCTTTAAAAGCCAGGCAGCGTCAATGACGCGCCCCACACTCTCTCCGTTTTGTCCGATGAGATAATCCGTCTTGTAATTTGATGAGGCCGCGATGGTCCGGACGGATCCGGCGCTTATCGTTCCCGCGGCCTGTTCCGCTGCCTGCGTGCCAGCGGCATGGATGATCCCGTTTCCATCCGTCTGTGCTGTGATCCGGACATCCCCGCAGCCGGTAGAATCGATGACTCCGCCATCCGCCACCCTGCAGCTTTCCGGGATCCACGTCCGGTCTCCGTCAGACTCCCGGCTGTTTTCATCCCGCTTCAGATCCAGGACAAGACTCCGGATCTCAAAGGACTTCCCCGTCGTATTGATGATCCGGTAGGATAATTCGATCCAGGGCTTTCCGGCATAAGCGCTGAGCCGGATCTCAAACTCCGGTCCCTCCTCTTTGTCCGCCGTCACGTGCCTGCCTCTGTTTTTTATGATGCTGCACAGACTTCCGCTCTCCGCCGCCTCCCAGTTTCCGAGACGGATCCCATAGTTTTTTCCGTTTCCGTCCGTAAGCAGCGGTCCGACGATCTGCTCCTTCGTCCGGCGCCTGCCCGCAGCCTTTATTTCCTCAAAGACCGAATCCGCACCGTCCCGAAGCCGGATGGAAAACTCCCTGCCGTTCTCATCCTCCGCGGTGCCGATACGATACATATCCGCATCCCTTACCGTTTCCAGCGGAGAAAAGCGGTATGCTTTCGCGCCTTCCTTCTCCGTAAAACAGCATTCCAGCGTAAGGGGCGCGTTGGCCGGAAGGTCCGCCAGAAAACGCAGGAAGAGGAAACGGACCGAACCGTCCCCGTACCGTCCCGTTGCCCGGACCTGCACGGGCAATCTCACATCCGCATCATACAGGCGGACCTTTTTCTCATCCTTCAGAGCGCCCTTTGGCAGCGGAAAACCGATAAAGCAGGGCTCTGCCTTTCGCTCGTATCGATAGAGCTTGTCGATATGGACCGGTATCATACAAAATCCTCCCTCATGGGTGAAAAGATATCCAGCAGGATCCCCTCTTCCAGGCACTTACAGCCATGAACGATCCCGTTCTTCTTCAGCAGCGTATCTCCGCGCTCCACGATCTTCGTTTCGTCTCCGACGGTAAACTCAAATCTTCCCGAAATGACATAGGTGATCTGCGTATGCGGATGACTGTGCATGGCACCCACAGCCCCTTCACGGAAGTGATTTTCCACGACCATCACTTCATCCGTATAGCTTTTCACATAACGCACGATTCCCTCGGCAGCTTCTTCCCCTTCTTTGTCCTTATCAAAAAGCCAGACCTGATCCTTCCATGCATTCATCGTACTCTCCTCCTTTTCCTTTTCCGTTCCCGACAGATATCATTTTTTCCGGGTGCCGTTCCCGGTACTGAAATTATTGTAAAGCAGAAAAGAACGGTTTTCCTTTAGGTTTTTGCTTACATCGTTGAAAAACTTGGAAAATATGATATGATGATAACGAAGCGCCGTGAAAACTCAGACAGAGAGCCTATGCAAAAGGCTCCTGCAGAAAGAAGACCTGCCATGCCGATCCGGATGCCGGACAAAACCCTGATCACCGTTCAGAAACGCTATCTGCGATCGGATTACCGTATGCCGCAGATGGAGATGGCACAGACCCATTTCGGCATCGGCTTTCTCATCTCCGGGGACCGGCGTATCATCACTCCGCAAAACCGCTTCGATGCCCATGCCGGAGATGTTACGGTAATGCCCCCGCATCTGTATCACCGCACCTTCTCTCTGAGCAGCGAGCCCTATGTCAGCTACCTGATCAAGGTCTCGGACCGTCTTGCCGCGGATTTCTGCCGTGAGATCGACTACGGCATCTGGCAGCGGATCTTTGATCAGAAGCTCCTTACCTTCTCTTCGGAGGACTCTTCCCGGATCGGCGCTCACTTTGAGGATATGTTCAGGATCTACGAGGAGAAGGCCTCCTACCGCGATATCCTTCTTCGCGGGATGCTCTACCGTCTGATCCTGCTTTAAACGAATGTGACAGAAAAGCGACACTGCCGCGGTTTCGCAGCGAGCTTTCCGACGCCATCCTGAATGCGACCTTTTATATCGAGCAGCATTATGCGGAGGAATTCCGACTGTCCGATGCTGCCGGCGCCGCCGGCTTTTCCGAGGGGCATTTTTCCAGACTCTTTGCCTCCCAGGTCGGCGTTCCCTTCTCCCGTTATCTGACCAATGTCCGGATCCGCCATGCCAAGGAGCTTCTTCTGAACACAAAAAAACCGGTCTCAGAGATCGCTCTGGATACCGGTTTTTCCAATGCCGATTATTTTTCCTCCTGCTTTTCGAAAAGGGAGGGGATCACACCTTTAGCCTTTCGCCGCAGTCACGGAACGTAAGCCGTCATTTGTTCAGTGAATCCGCATCATACCGCTGCAGGATATCCGCAAACAATCTGTAATACATGAAATGGCCTTCGTTCCAGAGAAGATTCCTGTGAAGCGAGAGCATGGCCATCACCAGCTCGGTCCCCTTCGGATCCTTATACGGGATCAGGATAAAGGAATAGAGCCCAAGCTCCGTAAACTGCCGTATCTCCCGTTCCATCTCCTTCGGGAGCGAATTCACATTATTGCACAGGATCAGCCCCGCCCTGTTGCTGCGAAACTCGTATTTCTCCGGTGACAGCTGCCGGAAAAGTCCGTCGGCGGCAGCACTCACATCCGTCTTCTGTTCCCCCGCACAGAGCAGAAGCTGCCGGTCATCCCGCCGGTATATCGCGGCAGCGGGGATATGAAAACGTTCGGTAAATTCGTTCAGCAGCGCCCCTGCCCCGGGCTTCTTTCCGTACAGGACCATAAACCACATCTGTGACAGCACATCTCCGGGGGAGAGATCATCCCGTCCGAAAACAATATGACTGTCGCTCCCGTGCTCCATGATCTCACGGATCTGCTCCAGAGGGGCGTGCTTCCCCGGGTTATACATGATAAAACGGTTCCGCCCTTTTTCCTTGGCCAGATAGAGGCAGTAGTCCGCGATCGTAAACAGATCCTCGTAGTTGGAGGCATGGTCCGGATACGTTGCCGTTCCGATGGAGAGAGAGATCGGCTTGTCCCCCTGAGGTCCTTTATCGTGAAAGGCCTTGTTAACGGAGGCGCGGATATTGTGAAGATACTCTCTCAGATCATTTTTTTCCGAAATATTATGAAAGATGATGAAGAATTCATCACCGCCGATGCGTCCGATGGTGCCCCGCTCTCCGACCTCCCGCTTCATGATCCCGGAGATCATCTTCAGCACATGATCTCCGAACATGTGCCCGTAGGTATCGTTGACATGCTTGAAATAGTCGATATCCACGATGGCGATGGTGGTATTTCCGGCATGAAGATCGTCGATCAGATTTTTCGCCAGACGGGAGATATCCTTTTTCCCGACGACCTCCGTCAGCGGATCGTAGCTTAGGGTCTGGGCGTAACGCGTATCGGACATCCACAGGAGATGGATCCTGCCCACCGTGACAACGGCACCGCTCTGATACCGCTTCATCTTCCCCCGTACCAGTGTCGTCACGACAGATTCATCATCATACAGGAGGTTGGCAGGTACAACCACGGAAAAGGAGGGCCGACGCTCCCTGAGAGCATCCGCCAGCTGAAGCAGAGCCGGAAGCGCATCCGGATCGATCCGCTCACGGAAACGATCCAGGAGTTTCTGAAAGGAGACCTCGCCTTCATTCAGGTAGCTGCTGCCGGTATGAAAGAAAGTGATGACATCCGTTTCTGCACTGTACTCGAAGAAGACCTCATCAAAAAGATCCAGCATCGCCTCGCGGCTTTCCAGTATGTGCTTCTGATCGGTCTGCGACATATTCAATCCCGCTCTTTCTCTCTCCGTCCTCTAAACAATACAGACATCCAATGTCCAAAGGCAGTCGTTTTACCCGCCGGCCTTCCGGCTCCGGGGACACTCCGGTCATTATACCACACCAGGAGCGGATGCACAACGGAAGGAAAACGCAGTTCTTATCCGTTTTCCTCCGAGCCGTCCATCTTCTCGATCCGTATCGCACATACCTTGTATTCCGGGATTCTCGCATATTTATCCAGAGCGGCATTGGTCAATACATTGGCATTGCCGTCCGGGAAATGGAAGGGCATCCAGCTCTCCCTCGGTGACACCTTCTCTCCCACCCGCGCGGTGGTAACGATACTGCCTCGTCTGGAGCTTGCCCGCACCTTTTCTCCGTCGGAGATCCCGAGCCTTGCCGCATCCTCCTCGTTGATCTCGATAAAGGAATGCCCCTCTCGTTCCATGAGACCCGGAGTCTTTCCCGTCATGGCTCTGGTATTGTAATGATACAGGATGCGTCCGGTCATCAGGATGAAAGGATACTCCTCATCCGGAAGCTCCGCACTGGGAACATATTCCGCCGGATAGAACCAGCCCAGCCCTCTGGTGAACTTCCCGACATGCATGATGGGCGTACCGGGATGCTTTTTGTCCGTGCAAGGCCACTGCAGACCGCCCTCCTGATCGAGCCGGCGATGGCTGATCCCGGCAAAGCTCGGCGTCAGGGAAGCGATCTCGTCCATGATCTCCTCCGGCGTCATCTGCGGCTGCGGGTATCCCATACGGTTCATCAGATCGGTAAAGATCTCGGTATCGGCACGCATCTCCCCCTCCAGATACACCGCGCGTCTTACGCGCTGTACCCTGCGCTCTGTATTGGAGAAGGTCCCTTCCTTTTCGGCATAGCTCCTGCCCGGAAGTACCACATCCGCCAGCTCCGCCGTCTCGGTGAGGAAAAGATCATCCACCACCAGGAAATCCAGGCTTTCCAGCGCTTTTCGCACATGATTCTGGTCCGCATCCGTCACGATGGGATCCTCGCCGAAGATGAAGAGTCCGCGGATCTCCTTCCGGATCGCGGCACCGAATACATCCGTTGCGAAAACACCGGGTTTCGGACTCAGTTTCAGTCCCCAGGCCGCTTCAAACTTTTCCCTTACCGCATCATCCGTCACCTTCTGATAGCCCGGGAAATGTCCCGGCATAGCGCCCATGTCGCAGGCCCCCTGCACGTTATTCTGACCACGGAGAGGATTGACTCCGCATCCGCTGCGTCCGAGCTTGCCCACCATCATGGCCATATTGGACATACTCATAACACCTTCCGTTCCGGTGGAATGCTCCGTCACGCCAAGACAGTAGATGATCGGAGCCTTGTCGGCCTTCGCATACATCCGGGCTGCTTCCCGCAGATGATCCGGATCGATGTGGCAGATCTCTCCCACCTTCTCGGGGGTATATTCCATCACGATCTTTTTCAGTTCTTCAAAGCCTTCCGTCCGAGTCTTTACAAACTCTTCATCCACATAGCCTTCGTTGATGAACACGTTCATCATGCCGTTGGCAAAAGCGACGTTCGTGCCGGGCTTCAGTTTCAGATGTACATCCGCCACAGCGGAGAGTCCGATATCACGGGGATCCACCACGATGAGCCTCGTCCCGCGCGCCACCGCCTGACGGATCTGCATGCCCACCACCGGATGAGCCTCTTCGGGATTGGAACCGACCAACATGATCACATCCACATCTCCGGTAATGTCTCCGATGGGATTGGTCATGGCGCCGCTTCCCAGTGTCATAGCCAGTCCGTGTACGGATGCGGAATGGCATACCCGTGCACAGTTGTCGACATTGTTCGTGCCGAAGGCGCAGCGCACCAGTTTCTGCAGCATATAAATATCCTCGTTCGTCGAACGGGAACAGGCAAAACCTGCCAGGGCATCCGCCCCGTGCTCCTCTTTGATCCTAAGGAACTTTTTTGCGATCAGATCCATCGCCTCGTCCCAGCTGGCCTGCTCCAGCTTTCCCGTCTCCTTATTGCGGATCAGCGGGTGCTTCAGCCGCTCGGGAGAATGGACGAAGTGAAAGGAGCCGAACCTTCCCTTTACGCAGAGCATCCCCTTATTGGACGGTCCGTTTGCCGGCTCCACATCCACGATGGTATTGTCCTTGACCACCAGGTAATACTGACAGCCGGTCGCACAGTGCGGACAGGTCGTCAGAACCTTCTTCACACGGCCCGGCTGATACTTTCCGCGGTTTTTCGCGATCAGCGCTCCGGTAGGGCAGACCTCCGCACAGTTCCCACAGGATTCGCACGCCGTGCTCTTCCAGTCTTCTCCGAAGGGCGC
>Ga0247610_10001013_pt1 | contig 36155 bp, 41 predicted proteins | sample 174DNAGHGhighgp2_FD_193483 | JGI IMG/M metagenome (GOLD analysis project Ga0247610, IMG submission 193483) | Sheep rumen microbial communities from Palmerston North, Manawatu-Wanganui, New Zealand - 1742 DNA GHGhigh gp2 | ecosystem: Host-associated > Mammals > Digestive system > Stomach > Rumen...
GGTAATCGTTCATACGAAGTCGTACAAAGTTTTAAATATGCTTGGCTAAGGCATATACATAAAAATCCACATCACTGGCAATATTGGGTATTAACTAATGATGATAAAAAATTAGGTACTGAACCATTAGAAATGCCTTTTGTTTATATTATTGAAATGATATGTGATTGGTGGAGTTTTAGTTGGAAATCTGGTAATCTTTATGAAATATTTGATTGGTATAATGATCATAAAGATGGTATGATAATACATATGGAAACTAGAAAAACAATAGAAGATATATTAGATAAAATTCATAACAAATTAGATGATGTTTATGAAAAATAAATCATTTCTATATGATTATCAAATGGATGCAGTTAACAAAATGAAAAATGGCTGTATTCTTAATGGGGGTGTAGGTTCTGGTAAATCTAGAACAGCTTTGTATTATTACTTTATAAAACAAGGTGGGAGTATAAATCCTAAATATGAGCCAATAACCCCAAACGCTAAAGATTTATACATTATAACCACCGCAAGAAAGAGAGACACCCTTGAATGGGAAAATGAGTTAACACCTTTTCTTCTTTCTACTGGAGAAGAACAATATATCAGATATAATAATCATATTATAATTGATAGTTGGAATAATATCAAAAAGTATAAAGACATTCAAGGGGCTTTCTTTATATTTGATGAACAAAGAGTTGTAGGATCTGGTGAATGGGTTAAAGCTTTTTTAAAAATAGCTAAAAACAATGACTGGATTCTTTTATCTGCAACACCAGGAGATACCTGGTCTGATTATATTCCCGTATTTATAGCAAATGGTTTTTATAAAAATAAAACAGAGTTTAATCGAGAACATATTATATTTTCAAGATTTACAAAATATCCAAAAATAGATCGTTTTATAAATACAGGTAGATTAATCAAACAAAGAAATGATATTTTAGTTGACATGGATTTCAAACGAAAAACGCAAGCACATCATGAAGATATTTATGTCAATTATGATAAAATAAAATTTAGGGAAGTTATGAGAAATAGATGGAATCCATACAAGGACTCACCTATAGAAAATCCTAGTGAATTATGTTATATTTTGAGAAAGATTGTTAATGAAGATCAATCTCGAGTAGTAGCTTTAATGGAACTTTTAGAAAAATGTCCAAAGGCTATAATATTTTATAATTTTGATTATGAGCTTGATATTCTAAGAAATTTACATACAGGATATGGTTTAGATGATGAAGTTGAGATTGCAGAATGGAATGGGCATAAACATCAAGAAATCCCAAAAGGATCAAGATGGTTATATTTGGTTCAATATACTGCTGGAGCAGAAGGTTGGAATTGTATAACAACCGATACAATTATATTTTATAGTCTTAATTATTCTTATAAAATTTTAGCTCAGGCATGTGGACGTATTGACAGATTAAATACCCCATACACTGATTTATATTATTATCATCTAAAAAGTCGAAGTGGAATAGATTTAGCTATTTCTCAAACTATAAATAAAAAAGAAGTATTCAATGAATCTAAATATATTAAATGGTAAAGGAGGATTTAACATGGAAGTTAGAGTAATAAAAGATAATATTGAACATCAAGGAATTGGAGGAAAAGAATTTATAATTGATGAAAAAATTACTAGTACATTAACTAGTGAAGAATGTTTTTATCAGGCTTTGGATGGAAATTGGGCATGCAAAAATTTTATAGAAAGAAGACCTGATTTTGATTACAAATATTTTCCTTATAAACTTTATTATGGTAAAGTTGATGGTTTAGGATATGTAGTCGCCGAAGATGAATTCAAAAAATAAAAGATATTAAGGAGCAACAAATGAAAATATATACTTCATATTTTTATAAAATACGTTTCTTTGAACCTTATATGATTCCTATATCTACAGCAGTATGGGATCCTAGTTGGTTCCATAAAGAAAAAAATAGTTGTTTTGTATCCAAAGATAAAAGAGGTGTTTATAATGGATTTAGATATGAACCATTTGTACCAAACAAAGATTGTAAAAATTTATGTAGCGGTATAACATATTGCCTTAACAGATATGGAATAAATGATTTTAAACATTGTGAATATTTTAAAAGATATAGAGAGCAAATTAATCGTTTAGATATTAATGTTGTTATGGATCATTGTAAGTATCTTTTGGATACTTTAAAAGAAAATAATAACTTTGATCACGAACCGGTCATAGTGTTTATGTTTTATGAACCGCCATTGAACCCGTGTAGTGAAAGAAGAATAATACAAGAATATTTTAAGAATAATGGTATAGACGTAGAGGAATTAGATATATAATGAACAATTTATTTGAAGTTTTTTGTAGAATTAAAAAAGAGCATCCAGATCATCATACGATTATCAAATTAAAAGATTGTTCTACAATTATTACTATATTATTAGGTCCAAATGGAACAGGTAAATCTATGTCATTATTATCAATGACAGAAGAATGCAAGAAAAATAAAATTAAATATGTTTCATATTCTAATAAGCATGAAGATATTGTATTAAAAGCAGGATGGGATTTTGATCCATATAAGCTTGCATGTGCATTTCATTCTGAAGGTGAAAGAATACATGATTCTTTTGATAATTGGGCAAATAGTACTTTGCTTAAAGAAATTCTTACAAATACTGATTCTTTTTATGTATTTATTGACGAATTAGATAGTGGGTTATCAATAGATAGATTAAAACTTATAATTCATCAATGGAAAAATATTTTGGCATTAGAGAAAGATAAACATCCAAACAGAGATATTAAATTTATATTTACATGTAATTCTTTTGAAATGCTAGAACAATTTAATAATGATAATAGAGTTAAAAGAATTTGGGTTCCTACTAAAGAGTATATTAATCCACAAAATTATGAAGAGTTTAAAGAACGTTATATACAATATGATAAAATTATTAATGGAGGATATTATGAAAGTTATGATTAGTCAACCAATGAAAGGTAGACATGATTCTGATATTAAATCAGAACGTGAACGTGTTAGAAAAGCATTAGAAAAAATGCATATTGAAGTAATGGACACATTTTTTGAGGATGCTGCACCAGAAAATGATAGATCTGGTGTGTATCTTTTAAGTAAGAGTCTAATGAAAATGTGTGAAGCTGATGCTGTTATATTTATAGGTAATTGGCGATTGGCTAGAGGATGTCGTTTAGAGCATCAAGTTTGTAAAGAATATGGTATTAAAATTTTATATGAGGATTTTGTAGAAGAACCAAAAGATGAAATTTTAAGATCAAGTAGCGTCACTATTACATCATGTAATGACGGTTTAATCGGTTCAAATACTGGAATAACTTATTAATGGAGGATATTATGAATAGTTGGTTAATAGTTTTAATAACATTATGTTCTACTTATGCTATATGTGAAATTGTAAAATATATTTGTTATACAATTTTAACATATAAAGAGTTACAAAATAGTAAGGGCACAATAAAAGATTTTGAAAAGAAATTAGATGAACATGACCCTGAAGAAATTATTAATAATGTTATAGAAAAGAAAACTAAAAAGAAAACTAAAAAAGAAAAAGAATTTGATGTTATAGATTAAGGAGATATTATGAACGAATATATTAAAATTATTTATATTTTAATATTTATAGCTACAGTTATAGTACTTATTCGTACATACATTAAAAAACAAGAAGATATTATTAAGTTTATTAAGGATTTTAAAGATATTATAAGATCTGAAAATAATCCTAAAAATAATAAAAAGAAAAGGAGATAATATGGAAATAACAGATCACTTTGTAGAGTTTGATAAATATTGTGATACATGTATTTATAAAGAAACAAAACAAGATGAAGAACCATGTACAACTTGTTTAACTGAAACAGTTAACACAAATTCAAGAAAACCAGTTAACTATGAAGCAGACGAAGATTTAGTAGCTGCTAAAGAAAAAGCTGAAAAGAAAAAAGAAGAAAAAGATAAGAAAGAATAATAAGAGGTAAATTTTAAATGAAAAAAAGAAGATATATAAATTATGAACATTTTGTAACTGATAGTTTGGCAGATTTTAAGAAACGTTGTCGTTGTGGACATACACAATTAGTACCAAAATTAAAAGAAAGAGAATATATTCTTTGTAGTTGGTGCGGAGGTAGATTATATTTCAATGATAAAAAACAAAAAGAGTATGATCGAAAACGTGATTGCGATGAATTCAGAAGTAAATTCAAAAAATATATAATTAATAAACAAAATGAGGCATTATGATAAAAAAGAAATTAAAACAAAAAACTAAAACTTTTCAGAATAATAATGATTTTTTTAGTTTTTATAATTCCAATAAAAAATTTATTTTAACATTTTCTGTTACAGTTGATCCTAAAACTGGTCAGATAAAACTTACATACGTAGAGGTAGAAGATGACACCAAATGAAATTATGGCTACTAAGTTAACTAATTTAGTAAAAAGATTATTTGTAATAGATTCTAAATTAAATGGTGAGACCCAGGAATTAGTTTCTGAGTATAATGAAATAATAGAAGAGATATGGGGTATACTAGTGAAATCTGATACAGCTATAAATGTACAGAAAGGAGCAAAAATTAAATGAACTGGTTAGATGTTATAATTATATTATTAATAATTATTTTAACTATAGGTGCTATGATTTTACAAGGAATTGCTATATCAGATAGAGAGTATAGTATGATTGGTGGTGTATTCGTTGTATGGTTAGTTATAGTTGGTTTTATATTTTTAGTATCTTTTGTTAGAATCGATAAAAAGAGTGGTTCTACAGTTGGTATAATTACTAGTGTTGATAAAAATTTCTTTGGTACGACAGCACTATATATTAAAACTACTGAAACATCAGAAGAAGAGTATTGTATTGAAGATAATAATATTGTCGAGATAGCAAAAGAGAATATTGGTAATAAAATCAAAATCAGTTATGGAACAAGAATTGGAATATATTCTACAGGAGCATGTAACGATGCACCAGTCGATTCAATAACTATTGTCGAGGAAAAATATGGAGAATAGAAGAGAAGTCTTAGAAAAATATAAAGAAAGTGTTGAATTAGACACGGACTTTTCTTATTTGGAAAGTTATTGGAGAAAAGGTGGAACATATGAACTCCCTGTAGAAATAGTTAGTGATCTTACTGGAAGAATTGAGGAGTTAGTGGCAGAAATTAAAGAATTAAATGCCAGTTTAACGTGGTGGCAAGATCGTTGTAATGCCAATGAAAAGATATTGGAAAGGTATCGTACGGACGAAAATGGAAATAATTAAGACTTTACAAGAAGTTGTCGATACATTAAATAGTATAGATCAATATTATGATGGACTTACTGGTAAATTATCTGAAGTAGATTTAAAAATACAAGATCTTTTACACTATATAGAGACTAATAAAATTAGTATATTGTGGGCATATAAATATTTGATGCAGCTTAAAAAGTTAAGAATGGAAAGACGAAAAATTAAAAATGACATGGCTATTCTTGCAAAATATTCAGAGCATAAAAATAAAATGATATCTCAAGGGAATCGACAATTTTTAATTACAGAATTACATAAGGTTCAAAAACAATTGGAAATTCCTTATAAGAATAGACAATATACTAATGAAGAAATTGAAGAAATATTAAAAAAGAAAGCGTGATATTTAAATGGAACAAATAGAAAAGAAATTAGATATGTATAAAATACATAGAGATATTATAAAACTTCAAGATTCAGAATTAGATAGTTGTTATACAGAACTAAGTAAACTAGATGAATTAGTAAAAACATATAGGCATGACAATGAACAGATGAAAAAACAAATAAAAACAATAAAAGAAAAAACATGTGATATTTTAGAATATATGGAAAGAGAAATGGATAAATCTGATATTATAACGGATGAAGATTTTACATATATTTATAAAAATTTAGAGAAAATTAAAATAGAAACAGACGGTCCTATACCTAGTGATTATTGATATTTTTATGCCCACTTTTATATGAAAAATATGGGCTTTTGGTCAAATATTCTGACCAAAAATAAAAATGAAAAATTTCAAAAATGTACTTTGGTCAAAAAAAGTGGGCTTTTGGTCAAATATTTTGGCAAAAGTGGCCAGCGTTTTTCCCAGTATTTATGCGGGTTTGCGAGTTTTTTGCCCACTTTCCCACTTTTAAACCCCTATTAATTAAAAAATAAAAATTTATATAATATAGTATATATTTTCTAAAAATATAAAAGAATTAAAAATAAAAGTGGGTTTTTGACCAAAAATAAAAAAGGAGGTATTTTGATTGAGTCATGAACAAACTGACTATTTGGTTAAATATGTATTAAATACAAATCCTGGCTTGGATGAAAGAATGATTGTTGCAGCCTATGCAATGAACGATTATGATGTATATATTGAATTTAGAGATGGGTCTAAAATTATATTTGATACATATGCAAATACAAGTCGTAGGGTATATGATTTAAATAGACCCCCCACTGAAATGGATTTAAGAAGAGAATTAAAAGATAATCTATATGCAATGATGGAACGTAAGGATATTAATGAAATGGAATTGGCTGAAAAAGTAGGAACAACACAACCAATGATTAGTAGATATCTACAAGGTCGTTCCATTCCAAATGCAATAACTTTAAAAAAAATTGCTATAGCATTAGATTGTTCTATTGATGATTTTTTTTATAAAAGATTTTATTAATTTTTCTTCTTTTCTTTTCTCGCGTGAAAAACATCTACTATTATAGAGAGAAAGAGGAAATAATCGGCGGTTTTTAATGAAAATTAAACTTCGCAGACCTATTCTCTTCGTTTAAATCTTAATAAGAAAGGAGTTTTATTTTTAATGATAAAAGAAAATAAATTCCAATCAGATTTAAAAAAGGAACTTAAAGAAAGATTTCCAGGATGCATAGTTACTAAACTTGATGCAAATGATATTCAAGGTATACCAGATTTATTAATATTATATAACAAAAAATGGGCTACACTTGAAAATAAAAGAAATGCAAAGGCTAGCAAACAGCCTAATCAGGAATACTATGTTAATAAAATGGACGACATGTCCTTTTCAAGATTTATTTATCCTGAAAATAAGGAACAAACTTTAAAAGAACTTATAGAATTTTTCAATGATTAGTTTATGAAAGGATATTAGTTTATGGTATTTAACAAACATGAAAATCTAGAAGGGCTTCATGCACCCTTTGGCGCTAGTAAATCTAGTTGGTTACGTTATGATGATGACAAAGCAGTTGAAGTTTATAAGAATCTTCGTGCTGCTGAAGTTGGAACTATATTGCATGAATGGGCAAAAAATACAATTCAATTAGGAATTAAACAACCGCGTTCAAAGAAAACTATTTATAATTATGTAAATGATGCAATTGGGTTTAAAATGACACCTGAAGTTGTTCTCTTTTACTCTGATTATTTCTTTGGCACAACAGATGCTATTTGTTTTAGAGATAAAGTCCTAAGAATTCATGATTTAAAGACTGGTACTAAACCAGCACATATGGAGCAGTTAGAAATATATGCTGCTTTGTTTTGTTTAGAATATAAAATTAAACCAAGTGAAATAGAAATTGAACTAAGAATCTATCAGAATGATGAAGTGATAGTTCACAATCCTACAGCTGAAGATATTGTACCGATTATGGATAAAATAGTTCACTTAAATAACATTCTTATAGAAAATGAAGGGAGGATGTAAGAATGAATAGTATAGCAAAAGAAATTCAATCTTATATTGGTTCAGCCCAAATGTCTGATGAAGAGTTTCTTCAGCATTATGGAATGCCTAGACGTTCAGGACGATATCCTTGGGGTTCTGGAGAAGATCCTTATCAACATTCTATGGATTTTTTAGGTAGAATTTCTGAATTAAAAAGAAAAGGTTGGAAAGAAACTCCAGCTAATATTGAAAGAGATTTTGGATTATCAGTAAGAGAATATCGTATGGAAAAAACATTATGTGTTAATGAGAGAAGAATTAATCAAGTCGCTACAGCAGAAAGATTGAGAGATAAAGAAGGTCTTAATAATACAGAAATAGGTCGACGTATGGGTATTTCAGAATCTAGTGTTAGATCTTTATTTAACGAAGAAGCTAAAAAGAATATGCTAGCAGCTAAAGAAACAGCTAATTTCTTAAAAGAACAAGTTAAAGAAAAGAAAATGATAGATGTTGGTGTAGATGTTGAAAGAGATTTAAACATTTCTAGAACTAAATTTGACACTGCTTTATACATGCTTCAAAGTGAAGGCTATGGAGTATATAGTAACAGAATACCTCAGCCTACAAATAAAAACAAGCAAACAACTCAAAAAGTATTATGTGACAAAGACATAGCATCTAGTGTAGAACCTGGAAAAATACCAAAAGATATTTATGATTACGATAGAATTAAAACTTTAAAAGAATATATTAGTAGAGATGGTGGAGAATCATATGAAAAGAAATTTCATTATCCAGCTAGTATGGATTCAAAAAGAATCAAGGTAATGTTAAAAGATGAAGTTGGACCAGATGGTCTTACTGGTGAATCTAAAGATGGTTTAATTGAAATACGAAGAGGTGTTCCTGATTTATCTTTAGGTGAATCTAGATATGCACAAGTTCGTATTCTTGTTGATAAAGATAAATATCTTAAAGGAATGGCTGTTTATTCAGATAATATTCCTGATGGATACGATATAGTTTTTAATTCTAATAAAAAGAATAGAGAAGACGCATTTAAAAAGATTAAAAATGATCCAGATAATCCTTTTGGATCTGCTATAAAAGATGCTGAACAAGGTGGTCAATATTGGTATGTTGATCCAAAAACAGGCAAAAAGAAACTTGGGTTAATTAATAAAAGATCTGATCAAGGTGATTGGACTGAATGGAAAGATGCTTTGCCATCACAATTTCTATCTAAACAAACTAGTTATATGGCTAAAAAACAATTGGATTTGGCAAAAGCAGATAAACTTGCAGAGTTTGATGAAATTAAATCTTTAACTAATCCCACTATTAAAAAATATTATTTAGAAAAGTTCGCTCAACAATGTGATTCCGCTGCTGTTGATTTAAAAGCTGCTGCTTTACCTGGACAAAAATATCATGTTATTATACCAATCAATAGTCTTAAAGATGATGAAGTATTTGCACCTCAATATAAAGAAGGAACAAAAGTAGCATTAATAAGATATCCACATGGTGGAACATTCGAAATACCTATACTTACTGTTAATAATAAAAATTCTAATGCTAGAACTGTTATTGGAACAGATAGTATAGATGCTATTGGTATAACAAAGAAAGTTGCTGATAGATTATCAGGAGCTGATTTTGATGGTGATACTGTTATGGTAATACCAACTCATGATAAACAAGGTAAAGTCAAGATATCTAGTAGACCTCAATTGGATGGTCTTATTGGTTTTGATAGTAAATCATATCAATATGATGAGCCACCTAAAGTTGACAAGAATGGTGAAACACATTATTATAGAAAAGGTAAAGAATTTAAAGTAATGAAAAATACCGATAATCAAATGGGTGTAATATCAAATTTAATTACTGATATGACATTACTTGGAGCTACCGATGATGAATTAGCCAGAGCAGTTAGACATTCTATGGTTGTTATAGATGCTGAAAAACATAAATTAGATTATAGAAGAAGTGAAATCGATAATAATATTAAAGAACTTAAACAAAAGTATCAAAGAACTATTGACGAAAATGGTAATATTAAGATTGGTGGAGCATCTACTATAGTATCTAGATCTAAAGGTGTAGTACAAGTTGAAAAACGTAGAGGCCAACCTAAAATTAATGAAAAAGGAAAATCTTGGTATGATCCTAATCAACCAGAGGGCTCTTTAATATATACGAAAGCTAAACCAAAAGATCTTTATTATGCTGAGAGTAAATTAGATAAAAAAACAGGTATCAATACTATTGTTACTTCAGATGGAAAGAAAATAAAATATAGTTTGAAAGACCCTGGAGAGAGAGCAAAATATGACCCAGTAATGCATATAAATAAAAAGACCGGTGAAATAACATTTACTAATAAAGATGGTACTATTAAGTACCGTAAGAAAGCTCGTACTCAAGACTCGACAAGAATGGCTGAAGCAAAAGATGCAAATGAATTGGTTTCAGTTAATAAACATAAAATGGAGTTATTATATGCTGATTATGCTAACTCTATGAAAGCCCTAGCAAATAGTGCCCGTAAAGAGTTGATTAAGACCCCTACATTAGAAAGTAACCCTACCGCTCGTAAAGTATATGCAAAGGAGGTATCAGCATTAGAAGCGCGTTTGAATGATGCACTTAAAAACTCTCCTAAGGAGAGAGCAGCTCTACGTCTATCTAATGTTGAAATTAAAGCTAAACGATTAGCTGATCCTGATATGAAAGGTGATGACATTAAAAAGCTTTCTCAAAGAACCGTTTCCAAATATCGTAATGAAGTTGGAACAATAACACGTAAGAATCGTGCTATTACAATCTCTGATCGAGAATGGGAAGCTATTCAAGCTGGAGCTATTAGTGAGAATAAACTAAAGAAAATATTACAATATACTGATGCTAGCTCATTAAGAGAAAGAGCAATGCCTAAAACTAGAAATACTTTAAGCTCAGCTCAAGTAAATAGAATTAAAAGTTTAGCTAATTCTAATTTCACATTACAACAAATTGCAGATAAAATGAATATTTCGACTTCAATGGTTTCAAAATATTTGAAAGGAGAAAAATAATTTATGGAGAGAAAAGTTGGAATTACAACAATTGATAATCCTTTTGATTATTTCGAAGATTTTAATAATTGGTTTTTATTTGACATAGAAAAAGGTTATTATACTTGTAATAAAATTGCTCGTTTAAGTAAAACTTTTGAAGGAATGTCAGAAAAAGAAGAAATCGAAGAAGTTGAAAGAGCAATTGATCGATTAGTTGAGATTGATCCTTTAGACATTTATAAGAAAATTTATAAAAAACATAAAGAAAATAAGTCAAAAGATATTAATAAAGGTACTATCAGCGATGATTAAAGCATAGGGGGAGGGTGCGAAAAAAACACCCCCCGCCTTTCATCGCGCCGGCCTTTGATATTTCCCCGGGGGGAATTTTTTGAATCACGATTCAGTTTTTTCTCCCATGGTTATTCACCAATAACATAACGTAATTAGGAATGATAATAATAGAATCTTTGTTAATGCCATTTAAAGTGGCTTATAAGATTTGACTCTACACTATAGAGTAGTTATTATGCCCAAATAATCACTTATAGTTCATAAAACCTCCTTTAGGTTTATAGTACTGACCAAATAAACTAATGTTGTTCCGTTAACACTATTGTGTTAATATATAAAGTATCTTTTCAAAGTTCTAAAAATAATAAAAAACAATCTTATAAGTCACTTTAAGTGGTATTAAAAGATGTTCATTCTAATTAAAAGACTTAAGAAAGGAGTAATAATTATGGCAAAAGTTAAATCGGTGGATAGTGATAAAAGAAATAAAAAAATGAGACCAGCTTTAACACCTGAGGCTAGAGAAAATCAGTTAATATATTTAGCTATTGATTTAGCTGAACAACAATTAAGAGATGGGACAGCCTCATCTCAAGTTATTACTCACTATTTAAAATTAGGATCTTCAAAAGATAGACTTGAAAAAGAAATATTGGAAAAACAAAAAGATTTAATAACTGCTAAAACAGAAGCATTACAATCTTCTAAGCGTATAGAAGAATTATATGCTGATGCAATAACAGCTATGCGACAATATGGCGGTCATGATGGTGATGAATAAATTACGAACTTATTCAGAACTTATAAAACTAAAAACTTTTGAGGAACGTTTTGAATATCTGAAGTTAGACGGTACAGTTGGTGAAGAAACATTTGGATTTGATAGATATCTAAATCAAAGGTTATATAAATCTAAGGAATGGCGAAATATAAGAAATTATGTAATAGCCAGAGATTTAGGATGCGATTTAGGAGTTCAAGGTAGAGAGATATCTAGTGATGATATATTAATTCATCATATGAATCCAATATCTAAAAGTGATATATTAAATAATACTGAGTTACTTCTGAATCCAGAATATCTTATTACAACTATACGTAATACCCATAATGCTATACATTATGGTAGTAGTGATATGTTGTATAAAGAACCTATTGAAAGATTTGCAAATGATACATGTCCTTGGAGACATTAAGGAGGGGTATATATGAGTAAAAAGAAAAATAAAAAAATAAAGGAGAATAAAAAAATGGAAAATTTATTTAACGAAGAAAACACTGAAGTAGTTAATGAAGAGAATACTGAAGTAGTTAACGAAGAAAACACTGAAGTAGTTAATGAAGAGAATACTGAAGTAGTTAACGAAGAAAACGCTGAAGTAGTTAATGAAGAGAATACTGAAGTAGTTAATGAAGAGAATACTGAAGTAGTTAACGAAGTAAGAAAAGGTATTGTTGTGCCATCACGTTTAAATGTTCGAGTTGAACCAAACAAAGAATCTGATGTTGTGAGTATTATTGATCAAAATACAATTGTAAGTATTAATGACGAAATTAATAATTTTTATTTCATCGAAACAAAAGATGGAATCAAAGGATTTTGTGTTAAAGATTTTATATCAATCGTTTTAGAATAGCGAGGTATAAAATATGAATGATAGTATTTTGCTAAGTATAAAAAAGTTAATAGGAATAACCCAATCCGATACAAATTTTGATACTGATTTAATCATTCATATAAATAGTGTTTTTTCAATATTACATCAGTTAGGTATTGGTCCAGTTGATGGATATAAAATAGAAGATAGTAATAATGAATGGAATGAATTTATAGATGATGAAGATAAATTAGATTCCGTTAAAACATATGTTTATTTAAAAGTAAAATTAGTATTTGACCCACCTTTAAATGGTGCTCTTATGGAATCTTTTAAAGAAACTATTAAAGAACTAGAATGGCGTTTAAACGTCACTGGTGAGTCTATTAAGTAAGGAGGCGTTATTATGAATGATGATAAAAATTTAGCTCATCATGGTATATTAGGACAAAGATGGGGTATTAGACGATTTCAAAATCCAGATGGAAGTCTTACCTTAGCAGGTCGTAAACGAGCTCAAAAACTTAAGAACCAATATAAAGAATTAACTGGTAAAAAATTAAAAGGAAAAATACCAAAAGAAAATCCAAATACTAAATCAATAAAACAATTGAGTGATGTTGAATTGATGGACAGAATAAAACGTTTAAGAAACGAAAAAGAAGCTCATGGTTTAGAAAGAGATTTATCTGGAAAAGGAAGAAAATTTATTAGAAGTGTTGCTTCTAATGTTATAGCACCAGCTGCTATAGATGCCGGTAAAAATTTATTGACAAAAGTGTTTATGAATGTTGGTTCTGAGGCATTGGGCCTTAATAATAAAGATGCTAATAATATAACAAAAGAATTGAAAAAATCAGCAGAAGAGGCCGAGTATAAATATCGTAAATTAAAAGCTGAAACTGGTTATGATCAATTAATAGCTAATGAAAAAGCTAGAGCTAAAGCTGCTCGTGAAGCCAAAAAAATAGAAAAGATTAATAAATCTAACTCAATTAATGTGAATTCAAAAGAATATACTAATTTAAAAAAGAAAGGTAAAAGTATATACCAAGACTTATTCCCAGACTTGGTAGATTAGTAAATTTAAAATGAGTTTATCAAATACAGCTGTTCCAAAATATTATGGAGAATTTAGAAAAGCTGTAATAAGAGGCGAAATTCCAGTATGTGAAACAGTTTCTATGGAAATGAATAGAATAGATGCTTTAATAGATAATCCTGGAATTTATTATGATGAAGAAGCAGTCGAGGGCTTTATAAGATACTGCGAAACGGAACTAACATTAACTAATGGAGAAGATTTAGTTCTCCTTGATACATTTAAATTATGGGCAGAACAATTATTTGGTTGGTATTATTATGTAGAAAGAAGTGTATATGTTCCATCTAAAGATGGACATGGTGGACATTATACAAATAAAAGAATTAGAAAAAGATTAATAAATAAACAATATTTAATTATAGCTAGAGGTGCTGCTAAATCACAATATGAATCATATGTTCAAAGTTATTTTTTGAATGTAGATACTAGTACTACACATCAAGTTCATACCGCTCCTACAATGAAACAAGCTGAAGAAGTATTATCTCCAATTAGAACATCTATAATTAGATCAAGAGGTCCATTATTTAAATTTTTAACAGAAGGATCAATAAACAATACTACCGGATCTAAAATCAATAGAGTAAAATTGGCATCTACTAAAAAAGGTATTGAAAATTTTTTAACTGGTTCATTGTTGGAAATTAGACCAATGACAATCGATAAATTACAAGGTTTAAATAGTAGAATCAATACTGTGGATGAATGGTTATCTGGAGATATAAGAGAGGATGTTATAGGTGCATTAGAACAAGGTGCATCAAAAAACGATGATTATATAATACTATCTGTTAGTTCTGAAGGAACGGTTCGTAATGGTCCTGGGGACACAATTAAGATGGAATTAATGGACATATTAAAAGGTGAATATATAAATCCTCATGTATCTATATGGTGGTATAAACTAGATTCATTAGATGAAGTTGCTCAACCAGATAAATGGTTAAAAGCAAATCCTAATCTTGGAAAAACGGTTAGTTATGAAACATATCAATTAGACGTAGAAAGAGCTGAAAAAGCGCCGGCTACTAGAAATGATATATTAGCTAAACGTTTCGGTATTCCAATGGAAGGTTATACATATTTCTTTACATATGAAGAAACATTACCACATAGAAAAAGAGATTATTGGCAAATGCCTTGTGCTATGGGAGCAGATTTATCACAAGGTGATGATTTCTGTTCTTTTACATTCTTATTTCCATTACCTAGATCTGCTTTTGGTGTAAAAACTAGAAATTATATTAGTGAAAGAACTCTAATGAAATTACAACCAGCTATGAGAATTAAATATGATCAATTCATTGCAGAGGGTAGTTTAATTGTTATGGATGGAACAGTTTTAGATATGATGGAAGTATATGAAGATTTGGATAATCATATAATGGAAAGAGGATATGATGTTAGAGCATTTGGATATGATCCATATAACGCTAAAGATTTTGTTGATAGATGGGAAAAAGAAAATGGACCTTTTGGAATAGAAAAAGTTCCACAAGGTGCTAAAACAGAGTCTGTACCTTTAGGTGAATTAAAGAAAATGGCAGAAGATCGTTTATTATTATTTGATGAAGAGTTAATGACTTTTACATTAGGTAATTGTATTACACTTGAAGATACAAATGGTAATAGAAAACTTTATAAGAAACGATATGATCAAAAAATTGATGCTGTAGCAGCTATGATGGATGCATATGTTGCTTATAAAAATAATAGAGATGCTTTTGAATAGGAGGTGATAGTATGAAAGTATATAAAAGAGGCGATAATGATGAACTCTTAATACATTCTGATACTTATTTAGGTGAAGATTATATTTCTCCAAACTTAGTACATTGGAAGTATCTTAGAAAAGAAGAAAGAAATGGTTACACATATTATGTTTATAATGATTCTGAACGAAAAATGCATAAATTTTTAAAAGATAAATCTGTTGGATATATTAAAGATACAATTCGTAATAATTATAATCGAAATAGTAAAACATTAACATTAAATAAAGATCAGGAACGAGAAGTTAGAAACGCATTAAATATGGTAAAAGTATATTATAAACAAGCCATAAAAGATATTCCTCGAAGAATTCATGCTCGCGGATTATCTTTTGTTTCTAATATATTTAAAGCTATTAGAGGTGATTTATGAAAACATATATAAAAAAAGATGATGGCGGAATTTTAATGCATTCTGATACTTATTTAGGTGAAGATTACACGTCTTCAAATATAATGCATTATAAATATATTAAAAAAGAACGTAAAAATGGTCGATGGGTATATTATTATGATGGTAGTTTAAATGAACAACGAGATATTTATAAAGGTGAATTCGAATATGGAATATCAAAAGAAGGTCGAAAAGCTTTAAAAAAAGGATATACTTATAAGAGCCCATATGATGGTAAAACATATGACTATAAACATTATAGAAAAGCTCTCACCGATGATTATGCTAGTTATAAAAAACTAGATAATCAAATAAAGAAAAGTAAAGCAGTAGCTAAAGCTTTAAATACTATTGAAGGATTAAAAATGAATCATAAAAAAGTTTCAAAATCTATTAATAATGGAATTAATAGATTAAAAAAAATGTTTGGAATAAAATAAGGAGGATTAGATATGAATTCTAGTATTGGACAAAGGTTAAAAAAAGCTTGGAATGCATTCTTTAATCAAAATAATTCTATTAATTCACGTGAATCTCTTATTGGATATTATAATAGACCAGATAGAGTTCGTATGACTAGAGGTAATGAACGCTCTATTATTACTTCTATAATTAATAGAATCGCTATGGATGTTGCGTCAATTGATATTAAACATTGTAGATTGGATGAACAAAATAGATTTAAAGAAGTTATTGAAGAATCTGGTATACATAATTGTTTAAATGTTGAAGCAAATTTGGATCAAACTGGTAGAGCGTTCTTACAAGATGCCGTTATATCCTTACTCGATGATGGTGTTGTTGCTTTGGTGCCCGTCGATACTAGTGTCGATCCTAATATAAATAATTCATATGATATATTAACAATGAGAACTGGAAGGATTATACAATGGTATCCGAATTCAGTAAGAGTTAGTGTTTATAATGAAAAAAGTGGACATAGAGAAGAGATAGTAATTCTTAAGAAGAATGTTGCTATTATTGAAAATCCATTATATGCCATCATGAATGAGCCAAACTCTACGTTGCAAAGACTTATTAGAAAATTATTGTTATTGGATAGTATTGATGAACAAAATAGTTCTGGAAAATTGGATTTGATCATACAATTACCATATGTTGTAAAGTCCGAATTAAGAAAGCAACAGGCTAATGAGAGAAGAGCTGAAATAGAGAGGCAATTAAGAGGTTCTAAATATGGTATTGCTTATACTGATGGTACTGAAAAAATAACTCAATTAAATAGACCAGTTGAAAATAACCTTATGAAACAAATTGAATATTTAACGAGTATGCTATATAGCCAGTTAGGTATTTCACAAGCCGTTTTAGAAGGTACAGCTGATGATAACGTTATGAATAATTATTATACACGTACTATAGAACCTATTATATCAGCTATAGTAGATGAAATGAATAGAAAATTTCTTACTAAAACTGCTAGGTCTCAAAAACAAAAAATATTGTTCTTCAGAGATCCATTTAAGTTAATTCCTGTAACTCAAATTGCTGATATAGCAGATAAATTTACAAGAAATGAAATTTTAACATCTAATGAAATTAGACAAATTGTTGGTAGAACTCCATCAGATGACCCAAAAGCTGATCAATTAGTTAATGCTAATATTTCTCAACCGAAAGATAGAGAATACGGCAATGGACATAAAGAAGATTTGCCAGAAGATGAAACTCAACCTAATGAGCAAAATAATATAGTTGGAAGTTTTATGAATGATTTAAAAAATATGTAAAAGGAGGAAAAATGGAGTATGATTTTAGTGGATGGGCTACCAGAAACAACATTAAATGTTCAGATGGTAGAACTATCATGAAAGATGCATTTAAACAAAATGATGGCCAAAAAGTACCACTTGTTTGGAATCATCAACATGATGATCCTAATGAAGTATTAGGACATGCTTTATTAGAAAATCGAGACGAAGGTGTTTATGCTTATTGTAAGTTTAATGATACCGAATCAGGTCAAACTGCTAAATCTTTAGTATTAAATGGTGATGTTGATAAATTATCTATATATGCTAACAAACTTAAATCAGAAATGAATAATGTTGTTCATGGATGTATTAGAGAAGTTAGTTTGGTATTAGCTGGTGCTAATCCAGGTGCTTTTATTGATTCTGTAATCGTTCATAGTGATGAAAATGGCGATGATGAAGAAGAAGGAGTAATCTATACAGATGAAATTATCAACATAGCTGAGGAAGATAGTAAAACTGACTCATCAGATAATGCTAAAGAAGGAGGTGAGACTGTGAATAAAAATGAAAATAAAGTAGAAGATAATATAACAAAAACTGATGAAAATAATACATCAAATGAAAATAAAGATGAACTTAATCATTCCGATGATAAAACACTAGGAGAAATTCTTGACACATTAAGTGAAGAACAACAAAAGATAGCTTATAATTTAGCTGATATGGCTTTAACTGGTGATACACCAGATGAAGAGGCAAAAACAAAAATTAAATCTACAATGGATTCACTTAATGATGAACAACGAGATGCTGTTTATGCATTAGTTGGAGCTGCTTTAGAAGGTAATGATGAAGAAAATAAAGAAGAAGGAGAGGATAATAATATGAAACATAATGTTTTCGAAAATGATGACAAGGAGACTGCTATCATGCATTCTGAAATAATTGCTGATGCTATTGCTGATGCTAAAAAATATGGGTCAATGAAAGAAAGTTTTATTGCTCATGCTGAAGCTAATGGATTAGAATGGGGACCAGATAATGATTTCTCAGTACTATTTCCAGATGCTGTAAATTTAGATAAAGAACCTAAATTAGTTGAAAAAGATAATACTTGGGTTGGAAAAGTTATGGATGAAGTTAAACATTCACCATTCTCTAGAGTTAAGAATACTCTTGGAAGAATGAATGAAGAAACAGCTAGAGCTAAAGGATATATTAAAGGTACTAAAAAAGTTAATATAGCTATGGCTTTATTAAATCGTGTAACTACACCTACAACTGTTTATATCAAAAATGATATTGATCGTGATGATGTAATTGATATTACAGATTTCGATATTGTAGCATGGCAAAAACGTGAAATGAGAAAATTACTTAATAAAGAATTAGCATTAGCTATATTATTAGGTGATGGACGTGACGTTTCAGATCCATATAAAATTAATGAATTAAATATTAGACCTATTCTAACAGATGATGATATTTATACTATTAAATATACAATAACTGCTGGAAGAGATTATAATAATAGTGGAAATAGCCATTCAGATAATGACTCTGTAACTAAAGGTATTATTCGTGGTGCTATTAAAGCTCGTAAAAATTATAAAGGTAGTGGAAGACCAACTTTCTATACTACAGAAGATACTTTAACAGATATGTTACTAATTGAAGACCAAAATGGTAGAGTTATTTATGATTCAATCGATAAATTAGCTACTGCTTTACGTGTTAAAGAAATTGTAACTATTCCAGAAATGGAAAATTATAATAACATTTATGGTATCATTGTTAACTTAAATGATTATACTGCCGGTGCTGATAAAGGTGGTAATGTTAGTCTATTTGATGACTTCGATATCGATTATAACCAAATGAAATATTTAATTGAAACTAGAATGTCTGGTGCTTTAACTCAACCATATTCAGCAATTGTACTTAAAAAAGAAGGAAATACAACTACTGAACCAGAAACTGAACCAGAAACTAATCCAGAAGGTTAATAGAGAGGATATATTCCTCTCCTAAACCAAATGGTATAATAAAGGGAGGTTCACATGGCAAAATTTTATGGTAATATCGGTTATTCAAAAACTATTCAGACCGAACCTGGTATTTGGGAAGAAACTATTATTGAAAAACCATATTATGGGGATTTAGTAAAAAATATTAGTAAATACCAATCGTCTGGTAATATTAATGATGATATTAATATTAGTAATAGTATCAGTATTGTTGCCGACCCATATGCCAGTGAAAATTTTCAGCACATGCGTTATGTTGTTTTTATGAATTCAAAATGGAAAATAAATAATGTTGAAGTTCAATATCCTAGAATAATATTATCTATCGGAGGTAAGTATAATGAATGATCGTAGAAAACAATTACAATCGATATTAGAAGAAATGATTGGCAATAAAAATGTTTATTACCAACCTCCGGAGTCATTAAAGATGGTATACCCATGTATAAAATATACAAAAGATAATATTAGTAGTGAACGTGCTGATAATATCAATTATCGTAATACTGATAGATATCAAATAACGGTAATCGATAAAAAACCAGATAATGTTGTTATTAAAGCGATATTGGGTTTGCCAATGTCCTCTTATGATCGACATTATGTGTCTGATAATTTAAATCATGACATTATTATAATATATTATTAATAAGAAGGAGGAATTATAATGTCTAAAATTAAATGGGATCAAACTGGAGAAAGATTCTATGAAACAGGTGTTAGTAAAGGTGTTCTTTACCCATATTTAAATGGAGCATATGCTAAAGGTGTTGCTTGGAATGGACTTACTGCTGTAAATGAAAGTCCAAGTGGTGCTGAAGCTACTCCATTATATGCTGATAATATTAAATATCTTAATTTAATATCAGCTGAAGAATTTGGAGCTACTGTTGAGGCATACACATATCCAGATGAGTTTGCCGCTTGTAATGGTGAAGCTAGTTTAGGTACTGGTGTAACTATTGGACAACAAAAACGTGTTCCATTTGGTTTATCTTACCAAACTAAAATTGGTAATGATGTAGATGCTGATCTTGGCTATAAGATCCATCTAATTTATGGTGCTTTAGCAGCTCCAAGTGAAAAAGATTATGCTACTGTAAACGATAGTCCAGAAGCTATTACTTTCTCTTGGGAATTAACTACTACACCAATAGATGTACCTAATATGAAGCCAACTGCTTGTTTAACAATTGATTCAACAAAAGTTGATGCTGATAAACTTACTGCACTTGAAGAAATACTTTATGGTACAGATGGTGAAAATGGTAAAGAACCAAAATTACCTACACCAAAAGAAGTTATTGCTATCATTAACGGTAACGCAAATAGTGATAATGCAAATGCTGAAGGATAATTTAATATTTTCGATCATTTATCCAAACATTGATCACCTATCCATATAAAATATTATTTTATATCTTTAAACATTTTTGGGGTTGTATTTTTTACAACTCCTTTTTTTTTAATTTTGAAAGGATTGATATATTATGTTAAAAAAGAAAATTAAATATACTGATTATAATGGTGTTGAAAGAGAAGAAGAATTTCTATTCAACTTAACTAAAGCAGAATTAATGGAAATGCAAATGAGTACAAATGGAGGTTTGGCTGAAATGATAGCTGCATTAGTAGCTAGCCAAAATATGCCAGAAATTATAAGAATATTTAAAGATATTATTCTTAAATCATATGGTGAAAAGAGTTTAGATGGTAAACGTTTTATGAAAGTTGATGAAAAGGGTAATCCTTTATCAGTTCAATTTTCACAAACAGAAGCTTTTTCTACTTTGTTTATGGAATTGGCAACAGATTCGAAAGCCGCTGCTAATTTTGTAAATGGTGTTGTTCCTAGTGATATGGAAGTATCTGAAGAGCAACAAAAAGCCATGGCTGATAAATTATTTGGATCAAATTCAGAAACAATTCAAGAGCAACTTTCATTAAATATTGCAGAAGAAAAAACTGAATAATATTAATAAAATTAAAAAGGAGGTAAGAGAATGTTAAAAATAGTTATACCTGGTAGAGAAATGTTTAATGAAAAAACTCAAGAATTTTTCACTACTAAAGAACATACAATTCAATTAGAGCATTCTCTTGTTTCACTTTCCAAATGGGAATCAAAATGGAATGAACCTTTTATGTCAAAGAAAGATAAAACATTTGAACAAACTATAGATTATATTAAATGTATGACTATAACCCAAAATATTGACGATGATGTATATAATGCTTTAACGACTGAAAATATACAAACCATAAATGAATATATAGCGAAACCAATGACCGCTACAACATTTGGAAAAAGTGATATCAAAAAAAGTAATGAGACTGTAACATCTGAACTTATTTACTATTGGATGATAGCTCTTAATATACCTATGGAATGCCAACGTTGGCATCTTAATAGACTATTAACATTAATAAGAGTATGTAATATTAAGCAAAACCCTCCAAAGAAAATGAGTAAAAGAGAATTAATGAGTAGAAATGCAGCACTAAATGCTGCACGTAGAAGTCAATTACATACTAGTGGGTAATAAATTTAAGTTAGTTCACACTAACTTAAAGAAGCATATTATAATTACGTAATATGTTTCTTTAAATTAATGTGAAGTTGAAAGAGGTGGTATATATGATTGGAATTACAGTTAAACAAAAAGGTAATTTTAAGAAATTAAATAATTTTTTAGAAAAATCTTTAGAAAAGTTTGAAATTGGTAATTTAGACAAATATGGTAAACAAGGAGTAGAAGCATTAGAGCAATATACTCCAAAAGATACTGGTAAAACATCTCAATCTTGGTCATATAAAATAAATAGACAAAATAATGATCAAATAGTAACACTTTCTTTTCATAATTCTAACATTAATAATGGAGTACCAATAGCAATAATACTCCAATATGGTCATGGAACACGTAATGGTGGTTGGGTTGAAGGTATTGATTATATTAACCCCGCGTTAAGACCAATATTTAAAAAAATAGTAGAAGAAGTATGGGAGGAGGTACGTAAATAATGGCTACTACAATTGATCAAAAAATAGTCGAGATGAAATTCGACAATCGTGATTTTGAAAGAAATACTAGAACCACAATGTCAACATTAGATAGGCTGAAAGCAAAATTAAATTTTGATGGCGCTTCTAAAGGATTAGAAAATGTTGGTCATGCTGCTAAAAATGTAGATATGTCTGGACTTGCAACTGGTATAACCACAGTTCAAAGTAAATTTAGTGCTATGGAAGTAGTTGGAATTACAGCACTTGCTAATATAACAAATTCTGCAATTAATGCTGGAAAACAATTAATCAAGTCATTCACAATTGATCCTGTATCATCTGGATGGGGAAAAATGGGTCAAATGATGGGATCTGTCCAAACCCTTGTAAATTCAACTGGAAAATCTGTAGATGAGATAGAAGGATATCTTGATGAGTTAATGTGGTATTCGGATGAAACTTCATATGGATTTAATGATATGACTGCAGCACTTGCTAATATGACAGCTACCGGTGGCGATATAAATAAACTAGTACCAATGATTAGGGGTATGGCCAATGCTGTTGCATTTGCAGGAAAAGGCGCAAGCGAGTTTAGTCGTGTTATTTTTAATTTAAATCAATCATATGGAGCTGGATATTTACAATTAAACGATTGGAAATCAGTTCAAATGTCTGGAGCTAATTCTAAACAATTAGTTGAGGAATTAATTAAAGCCGGTGAAGAACTTGGTAAAATTAAAAAAGGTGCCGTAACAATTGGAACTTTTAATGAAACATTAAAAGATAAATGGGTTACTACTAGTGTAATGGAAAAAGCTTTTGGCCGATTTGATAAATTATCAGCATTAGCCTATAAAGCTACACAAGAAGGATTAACATTAGCCGACGGAACAATAATGAAATTTGATACAGCATCTAAAGCAATTGATTACTTATCAGAACATTGTAAAGAATTAGGTATTGAGTATGATGAATTAGCTTTTAGATCATTTAGAGCTGCTCAAGAAGCAAAAACGTTTGGTGAAGCTATAGAATCTACCGCTGATGCAACAAGTTCTGCATGGATGAAAGTTTTTAAGGCTATTTTTGGAAATTATAACGAACAAAAAAGAATATTTACCGATTTAGCAAACTTTTTATATGATGTATTTGTGAATCCAATATATACTATTGAAGAAATAGTTAGGAATGCTTTTGATTTTAGTGGCTTTGAAAAAATGTGGAAAAAAATTACAGATAATAGTTTATTCAAAGCAATTGATAAAGTAAATGATAAACTTCAAACCACCACAAGAACATTAGAAGAGTATCAAGCCATTGTAAAAAAAGTTTGGCGAGGAGATTTTAAAAATGTTGGTGATAATCCAGATAGATATGATTCGTTAACAAAAGCTGGATGGGATCCAAGAATAGTACAAGATTTAGTTAATAAAACAGATAAAATAGCCGGACGTGGTAAAGGTTGGACTGTGATAGACCAATTAACGATAGACGATGTTAGAAAATCTGAAGAAAAATATGGTGTAACTGTTACAGAAACCACAGAAGCTGTAAAAGATCAAACTGAAGCTACAAAAGATTTAGAAAAGAAATTACAAAACCTTACAAAAGAAGAATTAGAAAAACTAGGTCTATCAGAAGAAGAAATCCGCATGTATCAATCTTTACAAAGAGCTTCCAAGAAATATGGAAAATCGATGAGTGAAATTATCGAAATGATGAAAAACGCTAAAGGTCGTGATTTAGTATTTGGTGGTGAAAATGTAACAGGGATATTTCAAAATATCTCAGTTGTTTTAGGTAGTATTGTTAATGTTGGTAAAAAAGCATGGCGTGAAGTATTTGCACCATTTGGTGGAGCAGAACTTTATATGATATTACATAATCTTAATGAATTCACTATTAAATTAATGGAAGTAACTGCAAATGAAAAGGGAATGACGAATCTTAAAGACACATTTAAAGGTTTGTTTGCGATTTTAAAATTGGTTACGATATTTGTTGGTGGTGGAGCAAAAATAGCTTTTGTTATATTTAAAACAGTTTTAGAGACTCTTGGAGTTTCTATTTTAGATTTTACAGGAGCTATTGGAAATCTTATATCTAAATTTGTTGACTTTATAACCAAAAATAATCATATAATTGAAGGCGTTAAGGGGTTAACAAAAACTATTTCTGATTCGATTATAACCGTTTATCAATGGATTCAAAGTCATATATCATTAAATGGAGTTTTACATAATGTTGAAGATACTTTAAATAAATTAAAGAAAGCTTTTGTTGACTGGTGGCAAGGAGCTAAAGACGCTAAAGCTCAAGGTCAACTTGGCCAATATCTTATTAATACGTTTGTAAATGTTTTTGATAAAGTTAAAAATTGGTTAAAAACTAATGGCGGAAATTTTATAAATTGGTTATCTGAAACATTCGGTTCTCTTGGTGGAAAACTTGGTGAATTCTTTAAAGGATTACCTGGTGCTAAAGAAGCTGGTCAATTAGGTAAATATTTAATTGATGGATTAGTTAATGGTATCACATCAGGAGGAAATAAACTTTGGGAAGGTATTAAATGGATTGCTAATATTATTATTGGTACATTCCAAGGTATCTTCAAAATTCATTCACCTTCTAAGGTAATGGAAGAAGAAGGTTCTTATTTAATGCAAGGTCTATGGAATGGTATTAAAGGCTTTGCTGGTTATATTTATGAATTATTTAAAACTATTGGTGCAAAAATAATTGATATAATCAAAGATATCGATTTAGGATCGATTTTTGTTGCAGCTATAAGTGCTGGTGGAATATTTGCATTTATTAAAATAGCTAAAGCTGTTACTATTTTGGCAGATGGCCTACAAAATTTAAAAGATGTTATTAACGAATTTAGAAAAACATTAAATGTATTCCAAGGAGTGCTTAAGGCATTCAAAGTTAAAATTATAACTTCAGCATTGAAAGACGTTGCAATTTCTGTTGCTATTTTAGTTGCTTCCATTTGGGTTTTAACTAAATTAGATGTCGGTCAAGTATGGGCCTCAATTGGAGCTATCGCTGCGTTAATTGCAATATTGGTTGGTTTAACTGCTCTAGCTGGTTATCTTGGAGGTAAAGGCGGGGCAATGGAATTTGGTAAGTTAGCTCTTACAATTCTAGCAATCGGTGTGGCTATGGGATTAATGGCATCAGCTTTAAAGAAAGTAGCTGAGATTGATAAAGCAGCATGGGGTACTATTGCAGCATTCGGTGGAATGATTGTAGCATTTATAGGTATAATGTGGTTGGTAACTAAAAGTGATAAAGATTCCGTTAAAATGGGTGTTACATTATTAGCTATTGCTGGGGTATTCTATATTATGGCTAAAGTTGTTAAAGCCATGGGTAAATTAAAACCAGATGAGTTGAAACAAGGTATGATTGCTCTTGGCATATTTACTTTGTTAATAGTTGGTCTAATGGCAGCGACTAAATTAATAGCTGGAAGTAAAAATGTAGAAAAAATAGGTGGTGCATTATTAGCTATATCAGCGGCTTTCTATTTAATGGGAAGAGTTGTTAAAACACTTGGTAAAATGAAGCCAGATGAATTAAAGCAAGGTATACTAGCATTAACCGGTTTTGAAATTATGATTATAAGCTTAATGGCATCAACAAAATTAATAGCTGGTAGTAAAAATATTGATAAAATGGGTAAATCTTTAGTTGCTATAGGTGGAGCTTTCTTATTGATGGCGTTGTCTGTAAGAATTCTTGGCAAAATGGAATCTGAAGATTTAATTAAAGGTGGATTAGTTGTTGCAGCATTTACAGCTATGATCATCGGCTTGATGTATGCCATGAAGAAAATCGGTGTTCAAGCAGTAACTAACCTTGGCAAGACTTTACTTGGCGTTGCAGCAGCGATTGGAGTAATGGCTCTATCTGTTGGATTATTAAGTTTAATCAAATGGCAAGCTTTAGCTAAAGCTACAGCTGCTGTAGGATTATTATCATTATTTGTTATGGGAATTATCCATGCAACAAAAGGTGCACAAAACGTTTCGAAGAACTTGTTTGCTTTAACTGCAGTAATTGCCGCTTTAGCAATTTCTATTGGAGTGTTATCTTTAATTAATCCAGAAAAATTAATAGGACCGGTTGCTTCAATGGCTATATTAATGGGTATGTTTGCTTTAATATTGAATCAATCCAAAAATCTAAAAACAGCGGATTTTAAGAATTTATTAGTATTAACTGGTGTTGTAGCTTTAATGGCTGGAATAGTTGTTGGTTTATCATTCATTAATGCAGATGCAGCATTAAAATCTGTCTTATCAATTTCATTATTATTGGTCTCTATGACTGCTGCATTATTCTTATTAGAAAAAATGGGTGGAATAACAACTAACGCTGCAAAAGGACTTCTTGGCCTCGCTGGTTTATTATTAGTTCTTCTTGGAGTAGTCGGAATTCTTAAACTTATGTCAGGAATACCAAATGCTGGAAAGAATGCCTTGGTATTAGCAACATTCCTTGGTGCTTTAACTGTATGTTTATTATTAACGGCAGCGGTTGGAGCTATTTATGCTGCTACTGGAGGATTAGCTGCTACTGGTCTACTTGGTTTAGCTGCATTATTATTGGTATTACTAGGTGTTATTGGTATTTTAGCACTAATGAATAATTTACAAAACGCTGATACTAATATGAATATGTTAATAGGATTTATGAATACCATGACTGAAATGTTAGTCAAGATCGGTATCATAGGCCCATTAGCATTAGCCGGTGTTGCTGCTATGGCTGGATTAACTGCCCTTATGGGTGCAATGTTAATCTTTGCTACAGCTATTGGAGCATTAGTTACATATCTACCATCAATTAAAACATTTATGGATAATGGTTTAAGTCTATTGGTTGATTTAGCTGGTAGAATTGGCGAAATGATTGGAGCCTTTGTAAATGGTATCTTGACACAAATTTCAGCCGGTTTACCAGAAATTGGGACAAATCTATCTCGATTTATGATCAGTATTATGCCGTTTATTATTGGTGCTAAGATGGTCGATGGAGATGTACTTAGAGGTGTTGGTGTATTATCAGCATCTATTATATTATTAAGTGCCGCTGAACTAATTCAAGGAATTACTAAATTCTTATCTGGTGGTAAGGGATTTGCTGAGATGGGAACTGAGTTATCAAAATTTATGATAGCAGCATTACCATTCTTAATGATCGCTTCTACATTAAATGAAAGAATGATGAATGGAGTTAAATCACTATCTAGTGCTATATTAACGTTAACTGCCGCTGAATTACTACAAGGAATTATTAACTTCTTAACTAGAGGTAGATTATCATTATCAGAATTTGGTAAACAATTACCAGAGCTTGGAACTAATCTTGCTGGATTTGTTAAAAATCTTGGTGAATTTTCAGAAGGACAAGTAACTACTGTTGAATGTGCTGGCAGAGCTATAGAGGCTCTTGCTGAATCAGCTAAGAAATTACCAAATGAAGGAGGTTGGGTAGCTAAAATTCTAGGCGACAACAGCCTTGCAAAATTTAGTAAAGACTTACCTGGTATTGGTACAAATATTAAGGAATTTGTTCAAAATCTTGGTGAATTTAGTCAACCACAAATAAATACAGCAGAATGTGCATGTAAAGTTATTACAGCATTAGCTGATGCAGCTGATAAAATACCAAATGAAGGTGGTTTATGGGCTAAGTTGTTTGGTGATAATAGTTTAGTCAAATTTGCTAAATCAATGCCAGATGTCGCTGATGGTGTTAACAAATTTGTTGAAAAATTAGATTTTTCTGATGATAAAACAGCTAGAGTTAATGCTGCGGCTGATGTTATAAAAGGTTTAGCAGAACTTGGTCAATTAGATTTAAAGAAAGCTAAAGATAATCTTCCAGAATTTGGTGAGCGCTTATCTGGATTTGGTGAGAATCTTAAGAAATTTATTAGCAATGTTTCTGATTTTAGTCAAGAAAAGATGGAGACTGCTTCAAATAATTTAAAGATTGTTATTGAAGCTGTCAAAAATCTAATGGCTACTATCAAAGACACCGCTAATGATAATTCTAATCAAATAGTAACAACTTTCGAAGATATTAGTTATAAAGCTGCTCAAGCTATAAATTCGAATAAAGTTAAAACAGAGCTTTCTACACAAGCTACAAACTTTGTTCAAGGATTTGCAAATGGTATTAAAAATAATGAAAGCTTGGCTACAACTGCTGCTAACACATTAGGTATTAATACCTCTGCTCAATTGAAGAAAGCATTAAATGAACATTCACCATCTAAAGTTACTCATGAAATAGGTAATTATTTTGGTGAAGGATTTATTATTGGAATTGAAGAATATGCAACTAAAGTTTATGATATAAGTAGTGAAATTGGTTCCGAAGCCAAACATGGCTTAACAAATGCTATAGCTAAAATGTCTAGTTTAGTCAATTCAGATATGGATGTTCAACCAACTATACGTCCAGTTCTAGATTTAAGTGAAGTTAATAACGGATTTAATAGAATTGATTCTATGTTTGGAAATAAAAATTTAAGTGTTATGTCTAATTTAAATGCTATATCTTCAAGTATGAATTCAAGAATTCAAAATGGAAACAATGCAGATGTTGTTTCTGCTATAAATAAACTTGGTAAAAATATTGGTAATACTGGTAATACATATAATATTAATGGTGTTACTTATGATGATGGAAGTAATGTATCTCAAGCTGTTGAAACATTACTTCGTGCAATTAATGTTGAGAGGAGGAGTTAATAAATGGCTAAAGAAGGAGATAAATGGAGAGTAGTTAAAGGCGATTGTTTATGGAATATAGCAAAATCCGTTTATAATAATCCATATAGATGGACTGAAATAGCTGATGCTAATGGAATTTCTCGTTCTAGAGCATTGATATATCCAGGTCAATTACTAACTTTACCAGGAATATCATCAGAAACTTCTCCTACACCATCTCCAGGTAAAGTTACAGGTAAAAGTGTAGAATTTCAATGGTGGGCTTTAGATGCTGGAACCTCTAGAGCAATGTTTGCTACATGGGCTTATGATAGAGCTGACACCGGTGGATATGAAATAACATGGGAATATAATACCGGTGCTGGTGGATGGAGAACTAATGGTACATCTACAATTGAGATTAAACAAGCTGGATGGACAGCCCCAACTGAGGCAAGACAAGTAAGATTAACTGTTAAGCCTATATCAACAAAAGATGACAAAGGAAAATATAAATGGACTGATGGAGAGGCTATTACAAAAGAATATGATTTTGCTAATAACCCTCCAGAAATCCTACCTGCTCCATCTTTTGAAATAGATAATAAAAATGTTTTAACTGTAGAAATAGATAATATACCAGATAATATAAATGCTGATAGTATAGAAATAGCAATATATCAAGATGATACATATAAATGGAAAACAGCCAAAGTATCAATAAATAGTGATGCTAGATTTGCTAGTTATACTTGTAATGTAGATTCTGGACATAGATATAAAATAAGATGTAGAGCAGTAAGAAATGATATTTATGGTGGATACACTGATTTTACAAGTAATATGTATTCTATTCCGGTTGCACCAAATGCCATTGTAACATTACGTTCACAGGTAATCTCAGAACAAATGTCTAAAACATATGGTGTTTTTGTTGAATGGGATGAAGTTGCATCTGCTAAGAATTATATTGTAGAATGGGCTACAAATCCAGATTTATTTGATACTGATCAAGCAAGTAGTAAAACTACAGAAGAAGGATCTGGCCCTAAATTACTTGTAACAGGTATTGAATTAGGTCATAGATATTATTTTAGAGTAGCTTCTATAAATGAAAAAGGTCAATCTAGAAATTATACACCAATAAAAGATGTTACACTAGGTACAAGACCTTCAGCACCTACTACATATAGTAGTACTGTATCAGCTATTATCGGTGAGAATCTTAATCTTTATTGGGTTCATAATTCAACTGATGGCTCAATCGAAACATATGCACGTATAAATTTTGAAATTTCAGATTCAGCACATCCTGAATTACAACCTTTAACAATTACAAAAGTTATACCAAATGAAAAGCCAATCGATGAGCAAGATAAAACAAGTGTTTATACAATTAATACTGATGATCCTGAATGGGCAACTGTTGGTGAAGGATATATAATAAAATGGAAAGTACAAACAGCTGGAGTAATAAGCGAATATTCTGAATGGTCAATTGAACGCGAAGTAAACGTATACGCTAAACCAGAAGTCGAAGTTGATCTAATAAATAATATGGAACAATCTGTTGATGAAATTAATACTTTTCCATTCTATTTTTCAATTCAAGCTGGTCCATCAGCACAAACTCCAATAAGTTATTATATTGAGATTATTTCCGAAAATGCATATCAAACTATAGATAATGTTGGAAAAATCAAAATGGTAAATATTGGTGATAAAATATATCAAAAACATTATGACCCACAACAAAATCCATGGCGTTTCTTATTAGAAATGACTCCTGGAAATATTGATTTAGAAAACGATATGAATTATACAGTTAATGTAACAGTATCAATGAACTCGGGTCTAACTGCATATACATCAAAAAGTTTTAAAGTATATTTTAATGATTTATACTATGATGTTTTTGCAGATATTAAATTTAATAAAGATACCTTTGAAGCATCAATTCATCCTTATTGTTATGAATATGATGAAAACGATAATCCATCATTAGTCGAAAATTGTACATTGTCTGTATATCGTAGACAGTATGACGGATCATTTATTGAGATTGCTTCAAATATACCAAATAAAGATGGTCTTTATATTACAGATCCTCATCCATCTTTAGATTATGCTAGATATAGGGTAGTAGCTAAAACTACTGATACTGGATCGATAAGTTATGCTGATATACCAGTAATTAAAATTGGTATAACATCTATTATTATGCAGTGGGCTGAAGAATGGTCCACATTTCAAGTCGATGATCAAGGTACCGGTTCAGTTGAACCTAGTTGGTCTGGTTCGATGTTAATATTACCATATAATATTAGTGTTTCTGAAGATCGAGGTGTTGAAGTTAGTTTAATAGACTACGCTGGACGTGAACATCCAGTTAGTTATTACGGTTCACATTTAAGTGAATCTGCAACATGGACCACTGATATACCAAAAGAAGATAAAGAAACATTATATGCTATTAGACGTTTGTCAACTTATCGTGGGGATGTATATGTAAGAGAACCATCAGGTACTGGCTATTGGGCAGCAATGTCTGTATCATATGACCTAAAATACTCGGATTTAATAGTCCCAGTAACATTTACAATCAGAAGAGTAGAAGGAGGTATTTAGTATGTCTAATAAACTTCCTTCTCAATATACTGAGATCGATTGGACTAAATCAATGCAACAAGCATTCGAATATTATGAAGTCGACCCAACTACTTGGAAAGATAAAAAACTTCTTACAACTATAAAATCAAGTAATATTACACGAGATATTGAATCAATTACACTTGGTTCGGCTACAATTGATACAATTGATATGCTTGGTGAAACATATATAAAAATTTATTTATCAATTAGTCAAAATGGATTAAAAGAAAAAGTACCATTAGGCGTTTTTTTAATTCAGACACCATCATCTAGTTTTGATGGACGAGTGAGAACGGTTTCAATGGATGCATACACTCCACTTTTAGAATTAAAAGAAAAACCCACACCATTAGGATATTCCTTGTTAAAAGGGGAAAATATTATGCAACGAGCATATGCTATTGTTAGAGAAAATTGTAGAGCTCCTGTTGTAGAGACTACCTCGGATAAAGTTCTGCAATCAGATTATGTAGCAAATGTAGACGATACATGGTTGAAATTTATAATAGATTTAATACATTTAGCAAAATATGAATTATATTTATCAGAAAATGGTCAAATACTATTTTCACCAAATCAATCTATTGAGGAATTACAACCTGTATGGACTTATAACGATGATAATAGTTCTATCTTATATCCAGAAGTATCATTAAAACATGATATATATGGTATACCGAATGTCGTAGAAGTAGTTTGTACAATTGGAACTAATACATTATATTCTAGAGTTACAAATAACGACCCAGCAAGTCCAACTTCTATTCAAGCTAGAGGTAGAGAAATAATATATAGAGAAACTGAGCCCGCATTGCCTGGTTATCCAACTCAAGAAATGGTAGATGAATATGCTGAAAATTTATTAAAATCGTTAAATTCAGTTGAATATGAAATAACATATTCTCATGGATATTGTCCTGTTAGGCTTGGTGATTGTGTTCGTTTAAATTATTTAAAAGCCGGTTTACAAGACATCAAGGCAAAAGTTATTAGACAAACAATCAAATGCGATGTTGGTTGCGAGGTTTCAGAAACGGCAATATTTACTAAAAATTTATGGAAATAAGGAGGCGATGTTTTAATGGCATTATCACAAAATCTTGTTTCACAATTTGCAAAAATGGCAAAACCAGAAAAAGAGAAAGATAATGGTACAACGGTTAAAGGCACATTTAAAAAAATCAACAACATAGAATATGTACAAATTGATGGGTCAGATATTCTTACACCAGTAGAATCAACTGTAGAAGCTGAAACTGGCGAACGAGTTCAAGTTTTAATTAAAAATCATATGGCTACTGTAACCGGAAATATTACATCACCTGCAGCTCGTTCAAAATCAGTTTCTGATTTAAAAGAAGAAGTTGATGAACAAGGTAATACCATTCAACAAATGGATAACACCATAGTTCAACAAGGTAATAGTATTGTTCAGATGAATAACACTATAAACCAACAACAAACAACAATTAATCAACATGATACATTAATAAATCAACAAGGTGATAAAATTGTATCTATCGATAATACTGTTATAGCCCAAGGTAATTCTATAGAAGCAAATCATAATGATATTATAGCGCAAGGAAATCAAATAGATAGTATGAATAATACTATTACTGAACATGGTAACAATATTACATCAATAAATAATACCATTCAACAGCATAATAATAGAATTACACAAAATTCAAATACTATAGAACAACAAGGTAATACAATATCTCAACAAGGTAATACCATATCTCAACATGACACTCTTATAAATGAACAAAATTCTAGTATTAATATATTAAATAGTGGGTTTTCTATAGTCGATGGTAAATTAACAGGTTTATCTGAAGCTGTTATAAATTCTTTAAAAACTAATAGTTTAAATGCGGCATATGCTGCTATAGATTTTTCTAATATACAAATTGCGGCTATTCAAAAATTATTTACTGATTCTGGCATAATAAATGATTTAGTAGTAAAAGAAGGAAAAATAACTGGTGAATTAGTTGGTGTTACTCTTAAAGGTGATTTAATTGAAGGTAATACAATCAAAGCTGATAAATTAGTAGTAAAAGGTTCAGATGGTTTATATTATAAATTAAATGTAAATGCTGAGACAGTTGAATCTGAACAGACTGATCAAAATAGCTTAAATGGTAGTATAATAACTGCTAAATCTATAACTGCAAGTAAAATACAGGTTACAGATTTAGTGGCATTTGGTGCTACTATTGGTGGTTTTGACATAGGTAATAACTCAATTCATACTCATCTTAAAGATAGTATAAATTCTGATGCTAATGGAATATTTATAGGAAGCGATGGGCAAATATATTTAGGTGATTCTGATAATCATTTTAAATATTATAAAGATTCAAACGGCAATTGGAAGTTAGATATTATAGCCGAAGACATACGCATAGCTTCTCATTCTAAAACAATTTCAGAAGAAATGAAAGAAATAAGAGAGGAAGTTACCACTTTCTTACAAATAGAATCTTCTAAAGGGACAGTATTTAAAAATGATCAAGTATCGACTTTATTATCAATTACAATATATAGAGGATCTGATAGAATAACAGATATGACAACTCTAAAATCTTTAATGGGTAATAATGTATATTTACAATGGAAATGGAAACGTTTAAATGATGAAGATTATGGAATAATATCAGCATCTGATCCAAGAATAGGTAATGATGGCTTTACATTTACATTAAGTCCAGAAGATGTTGATACAAAGGTAACATTTTTATGTGAATTAATAGTTTAAGAAAGGAAAATTCAAAATGGCAATAAAAGCTTCAAATCAAATATCAATTGTTGATGTAACCGATGCTTATTCTGTTATATTAACAAGTGAAGCGTATACATTCGTTGGAGGTACGAGTGGTGCTGCTTCAGGATCAACATGTTCTACACAAGCAGTAGCATTTTGTGGTAATGCTCAATGCTCTAAAGTAACAGTTGATCAAACAGCTATAACTTGTCCTACTGGTATAAGTGCAGCTGTAACTAATAATAATACCTCTGCTGTAACTATAACATTTACATTAAGTGCAACATTATCAGCTGCGGCAGAAGCAACTATACCAGTGGTTGTAGATGGTATAACAGTAAACAAGAAATTTTCATTTGCTGTTGCCAAAACAGGTTCTCAAGGTAATCCAGGAACATCTGTAACTGTAACAAAAACTGAGTATGCTTATCAATTAAGTACTTCTGGTACTACTATACCAACTGGTACTTGGCAAACTTCACCACAAGCCCCTACAGCTACTCAATTTGCTTGGACTAGAACAACTACAACATTTTCTGATGGAAAAACTGCTGTAACATATACAGTTGGAGGTAAAGTCGGACCACAAGGTAATCCTGGGACAAACGGAACAAGTCCAACTGTAACTAATACGAAAACTCAATACCAAAAATCAACAAATGGTACAACAGTTCCAACTGGAACTTGGAGTGATAGTGCTTTGGCTCCAGATGTAAATAATTATGTATGGACTAAAACAACTATTACATATTCAGATGGTGCTACAGCAGTTACTTATGCAGTTGCTGGTAAACAAGGTCAGCAAGGTGCTGCAGGTGCAGATGCAATAACTATGAGTATCACATCTAGTGCTGGAACAGTATTTAAAAATAATTCTGGAAGCACGGTACTTACGGCACATGTTTATAAAGCAGGTGTTGAACAATCTATTACTGATGCTGGAGTTTGTGGAACATTAGGAAGTGTAAAATGGTATAAGCAAGGAACTGAAACAGCAATATCAACATCTAAAACATTAACAGTTAATGCTTCCGATGTTTTAAATGTTCAAGCATATACTTGTCAATTAGAAGCTTAATGGAGGTGATTCAAAATGGCAGTAAAAGCTAGTGCTACAATAAACGTATTTCGAGTAGTTGAAGTATCGAGTACGACTATTTACTATTTATTGCAATCTTCAACTGCCAATCCACCTGCTAAACCAACTTCTGATACACCTGGTGGAAATTGGACTACTACAGAACCAAGTTATACAGAAGGAAGTACTAATACTTTATACACTGTTACAAAAACAAAATATTCGGAT
>Ga0247610_10001014_pt1 | contig 36144 bp, 55 predicted proteins | sample 174DNAGHGhighgp2_FD_193483 | JGI IMG/M metagenome (GOLD analysis project Ga0247610, IMG submission 193483) | Sheep rumen microbial communities from Palmerston North, Manawatu-Wanganui, New Zealand - 1742 DNA GHGhigh gp2 | ecosystem: Host-associated > Mammals > Digestive system > Stomach > Rumen...
CGGATAAAAGAACTCGAAGAGGAAAACTATAAAAGAGTTTCTCGTCGTGGGAATGGGTAGCCGCGCAAGTTGGTGTTCTTTACTGGAGGACAAAACTAATGGGAGAAACAAACAACACAATTGATATTGCTACTTTTAAAAGAGCGTTCAATGAAATGGTCATAAAGAGCGGTAAATCTTGGAATGAATCCCTTGGTTATCAACTTTATGGTCGTCAAATAAAAGAATACTCAAGAGAAGAAGTAGTTAAAATCATCAATAGTGGCTCGTTATAGGCGTAGCAATAGGTTTCTCGTAACTTTTTTTATAAGGATAGTTTTTATAAGCGCATAATTATTTATTATGCTACTCTTTTGAAATATGTAGGTATATTGATCCCTAATCCAAGTGCGGGCAATGAACTCTCCACCCCCTATGTACAAAAAAGATATAATAACGCGCTTGACTATTTAGATAAAATTGGTTTACCAGAATTATTGACACGTATTTCTATGCGCGCCCTTATAGATGGTTGTTATTATGGTGTACTCCAGAATGTAAGCAAGAATGATTTTGTTATTTTAGATTTACCCGCTGAATACTGTCGTTCTAATTTCCGTGATTTTCATGGCAATGATGTTATCGAATTTAACGTAACATATTTTAATACTATTGTAGATGAAGATGTAAGAAAACAAGCTTTAAAGGTGTATCCAAAAGTTATAGCAGACCATTATAGGAGATGGGTCAAGGGGCAAGTAAAAACTCCTTGGGTAAAAGTCCCAACTGATATAGGCTTTTGCTTCCCTTTCACTGAAGATGGCCGCCCGCTATTTTTGGATTTAATTACAGCTACATTAGATTATGATGTGGCCGTTGATGTAAATAAAGAACGCGATTTAGAAGAAATTCGTAAGATTATCGTTCAAAAGATTCCTCATATGCAAGATGGCGCACTTCTGTTTGAACCAGATGAAGCTGTATCAATGCACGAAGGCGCGGTTGGTATGATGGCCGGCAACAAAAACGTTAGCGTATTAACAACTTATGCAGATGTAGATGCAATAGTGTCTAATACCTCTTCTGAAGCATCCACAAATGCGCTAGAGAAGAGCCTGCAAAATATTTACTCTAAAGCTGGAGTAAGTAGTTAGTTATTCGCGCCGACTGGAAGCCAAGCATTAATGACTTCAATTCGGAATGATATTGCTATGATGATGATTCTTGGTAATAAATATTCCCGTTTCTTTACTTTTATTATTAATTCACTTTATGCAAATTCAAACATAAACTTTAAGTATATGATATTACCAATTTCTTATTATGATACTAGTGATTATATTAAGGATACATTTAAACTGGCGCAAAGTGGATATAGTTATTTAATTCCTTCTTTAGCGATTGGTATTACTCAAAAAGACTTAGTGAATTTAAAAGATTTAGAAAATAAGTCATTAAAAATGATGGAGAAATTAATTCCATTGTCTTCTGCATATACATAGGGTGCTGGTGAAGTGGGCCGCCCAGCCTTAGCAAATGAGGAGAAGTCTGATAAGACCATTTAGAATGAACAGTCTTTGGATAATGGAGGCTCAAATGAATAAAACTTTATATGAGTTCGATGTATCTATATACGGAGGACTAGAAAAGTATAATGAAGTTTTGAGCAAGGCTAGATGTAGAATCTTTTATAAATATGAAAATCGCAATGGTACTTATATTACTGATGAGTTTGCAGAAAAGCTTTTAAGCTCTATCTCATATGCTCCAGTAAAAGGAATTTATAGTGAAGAAGATTTCACTGACCATGGTAGCGCACGAGACCAAGGTCGCATCTATGGTATAGTGCCTGAGAATCCATCTATTGCATGGGAAGATTTTGTTGATGAAGACGGGGTCACCCGCACCTATGCATGCGCTGATGTGTTGATTTTTACTGCACTATATGAAGAAGCGAAGGATATAGTAGGGAAGAGCCAATCTATGGAATTATATGCTCCTTCTCTTAAGTACCATGAAGCGATTGTTCATAATAAGCGCTATATAGTGTTTGACGAAGGCTGCTTCCTAGGATTATAGGTCTTAGGCGATAAGGTTGAGCCTTGTTTTGAAGGGGCTTCATTCTATACGTTATAGAGTACAATTGAATATGCAATTGATTAGATAAAAAAATACGGAGGTACTAAAATGCCTAAACTAAATTTCAAACTTTCTGATGACCAGAAATTCCAAGCTATTTGGAGTTTACTGAACACAGAATATAATGAAGAGGGCAATTGGACCGTTACTTATGGTATTTCCGCCGTTTATGATGATTACGCACTTGTCGTTAATTATGAAGCTGGAGAGTATTATCGGGCTTATTATAGTAAAAACGATGAGAATGATATGGTAGAACTTGGTGATATGGTTAAATGCTATATTGTTGATGTGACCGAGAGTGAGAAGAATACTCTTGATACCTTACGCGTACTCAACGGTAATACATATGAGTTAGTTAGCGACGTGCTGACTAATGCCCAAGATAATTCAGAAAAAGTTTCTGATTTTTCATCCAAAATTGAAGAGTTGAATAATTCTATCTCTACTTTAGAAACAGAGAGAGATAATGCTAATAATCAGGTTAGTGAGTATACAAATCAACTCGAAACCGCGAATAGCACGATTGAATCTTTAAATGAAGAATTAAATACTCTTAAAGAGTATAAGCTTAATATTGAAACTCAACAGAAATAGGCTGTTATTAATGAGTATTCTGAGCATCTGTCGGAAGAGATTTTAGATAGTTATAAAGCTAAGATTTCTGATTACACGGTGGAGGAGCTTGATATGCGGCTGGCTTATGAGTTAAAGAAGAGCAATTCTTCTGTTTTCACTAAGAGTAGTGAAGAGGGGTTTGTCCCCAAAGATACTCCCGCTGATGGGTTAACTGCTATTTTATCAAAATACAAAAAGTAATTAGGAGGCTATTTAAATGGCTAGAATGGTTATTGATGGTTTCGGCCAGGTCGAGTTAAATAACGTAGCATTCCGTCGCGATGGCCGCATTGAGGCCCAGTGCGCTCTTGATACTGCTGCTTTTACTTCCCAAGTGCCTTGTGAGAATGGTATGATTCTCCGCGTTAAGAAAGCAGAGCACAAGATCACTTTCGCTGATGCTTCTGCCGAAAACCAACTTTATGCTTTAAACTATACATCTGAGCATATGTATGACGAGCGTAAGCCCGGTTTAAAGAATTTCTATTTAGATGCTCAAAAGGGTGCTGCCCGCCAAGACTTCTTCCCACGCGTGGGTTATCTTGCCGCTGGCGACCTGTGGACCACTAACTGCGTTGACCTTGGCAGTTATGCTGACGTTGACGCTGTTGCTTCCGCTCTTGAATCTGGCGAAGTGTTCGCTGCTGTTGGCACTCAGGGTGCTGTAGTGCTCAACTCTGCTGCTCCTTCTGTTGGTCCTGTAATTCAAGTAATCAAAAAGACAACTATGCCTGATGGACAAGATGCTTTCCAACTTCAGGTTCTGGCTGTGTAATTAGGAGGGTAAAGAATTATGACTATTAATGAATTAAGACAACTTGCCCTTCATGCCGTTAAGGGTACTGCTCCTGCTGAGTTCACTGTCGAGAATGTAAACGACGCTTTTGTGGACGGTTTAAAGGAGTTCGCTGGTTCTTACAACCAGTTTATGAAGAATCGTTATGACCTCTATGATATTATTATTGAGTCTATCGACGAGATTCTTCCTCGTGATGTTATGGCTTCCATCGGTGCCTTTGCTGAGGTTCAAACCGTTGCTCAAGGCCAGAAAGCCATGTTCAAGAAAAAGCTCGGCCGTGCTCGTGCTAAGAAGTTCCTTACTCAAGTTGGTCTGAGCGGTGTGTATGAGACCTTCCGTCTTGACAGTGATACCTTTGAGCTGGGTGCTCACGCTGTTGGCGGCGGTGCTACCATCGACTTTGAGCGTATGCTTGATGGTGCAGAGTCTCTTGCAGAAGTAGTTGGTATCGTAACTGAAGGCTTGACCAACGCTGTGTTTGTTGAAGTTGAGCGTGCTCTTATTGCTGCTTATGACAATATGCCCGCTACCAACAAGTACAAAGGCGCTTGGAGTGCTGACGAAATGGTTAAGCTGATGACTATCGTGCGTGCTTACGGCAGTCCTGTGATTTTTGCCTGCCCAGAGTTCATCGCAAAGATGGGTGCTGACGCCATCGTTCCTGTTTCTACCGGTACTGGCCAAGGCGTGTATAGTCCTAAGGACATCGAAGCCATCCATGATACTGGCTTCATCAAGGTCTTCCGTGGTGCTACCGTTGTTGAGATTCCTCAATCTTTCGTTGATGAAACCAACACCGAGACCTATGTTGACCCAAGTCGTGCTTACGTGTTCCCTGCTGGCGCAGAGAAGGTTGTAAAGGTTGTGCTTGAGGGCGCTACCCAAATTCGTGACCACGAAAATAAAGATAATTCTATGGAAGTTTATGCATGGAAAAAGATGGGTTGCGCAATTCTGCATCACAACAATTGGTGCATTTATTGGAACTCTTCTATCGCAGACACTTCCGCAAAGGATATCTACGGTTTTTAATTAAACCCGTTTAAAGGGAAGGGATAATTCCCTTCCCTATTTTTAAAATCGCGCAAAGCGCAGGAGTAAAAGGAGAAATATTATGTCAGATAAAGTTAAAGTTATTAGTTCTTTTGATGGCCGTTGCGGCATTGATAATAGTGATTTACACATCTCTCGTAGATGGCCAGCTCGTGGCGCTTCAGTAATGCTTGATAAAGAGATTGTTGAAGAGCTTATGTATGATGATGCCTTTAAAAATATGATTGAGGATGGAACTCTTTTCATTGATGATATGGAGTTTAAAAAAGAGCTTGGTATTGAACCAGAAGATGCTGAGACACCAACTATTATTTATCTTAGTGATAAAGAGCTCGAGCGGTTTTGGAAAAATATGCCACTCGCGCAATTTAAAGTTGAAGTAAAAAAATTAAGAAAGGCTCAAATAGATTCGCTTGTAGACTATGCAGTCGCGCATGGCGATGATGGTAGTATCCTTAAAGCGAATTTTTTAACCGAAATTAGTGGAAGAAATGTTTTAAAGGGGATTGAATTGAGAAAAAGCATCTAGGAGGGTTGATAAATGACAAACTTCCAAGTTGTATATGACGCCTTTTTAGGTAAGCTTTTAGAAGATGAATGGGCTCTTTGGGATGAAGAGGACATGAAAGAAGACTGGAAAAACATCCTAAAAGGAGCTATACCACAATTTAAGTTTCCTCGCGTATCTCTTGATATAGAAATAGACCCAGAGTCAGAAGAAGAAGTTTTTTCTGGCGACTTAGATAACGAAGAAGTCCAAATTTTAGCCACCTATATGAAATGCGAATGGCTTAACCGCACTATTCTTACATGGGAGAATGTGAAACCTCTTTATGAAGAAAGAGACTTTTCACAAGCAAATTTAATTGATAAATTTAGGTCCATGTTAGAAGCAGAGAAGAAAAACGCTGAAAAATTGGAAGCAAAATATTATCGTTCCATTAAACGGCGCCCATTCGATTATACAAAGTTGGCTACATAGGTAAAAAATGTCTGAATTAGAAGGATATAATAATAATTTAAAGAATCGTTTATTTGGATTGTTATGTGAGTATGAGAAGAATAGAGAATGGGAAACTTTTCTTGATTCTATTCTTATTGAGTTGATGTCATATCCAGATGAACAGAAAACAATAAATTATTATCGTTTATTTACAAAAGTCTCTTCACTTCGTTATTTAAGTTATAAATATTTTAGAAGCACAGTTTTTGACTGTATGAGCTTATTATCAAAATTATGAGTTATTTTGATATTTATTTGTAGAGATTAAATCGTTTCGGTAATGATTATTAGTCTCGTATTCAAGGAGAGCGCGAAAAACTTTTTGATTTATATTTATTAAAGTCTGTATATCGTGTAGACTTTATTTATGATGATTAGCATTGGGCTGGTAGTTTAGAAAAGAATAAACAAGATAATAGTGAAACTAGACAATATTTGCTCACAAATATTAATTTAAATATTCCAAGTGGGACGATTTTAATGCTTTCTGATAAAGATGGTATTGAATAGCCCTGGATGATTTATTATCTTGAAAATATAAAAGCAAGCGGATATAATAGATACATTGTTTTAAAAATGACGCATTTCCTTACATGGACTGCGCGCGATGGAAGTACATAGTCAACTTGGGCGTATATGTATGGTCAAGAAGACAATATGCTTAAAAATGAAATTCGTTCACGTTCACGTATGGATACAATATATGAAGAGAATTTAAAACTAAGTTTCTTCGTTTGCCCTGTTAATCCATATATAAAAATTGATGATTATTTTATAGTTGGTGAAAAGCCACTTGAAGAACATTACAGAGTGACTGGTTTTGATACATAGTCTACTCCAGGTGTTGAATTTGTAAGTGTTGACCCAGTTTATGAATTTGATTTGACGCCACCACCTACATAGCCAAGTGATGCAGATGAAACAGAGTATTTCTGGTTTAATGGAGGTGTAGCACCAAGTGGCAACCCGTAATTTAGAGGACTTAGGTCCTAACCTTCAAAAGGTCGTAAGTAGATTACAAAGTAATCAAAGATTATTAAAATTATTATATTATACTGGAAAAGACCCCTATTCTGAGGCTGATTTAACCCAAGAGCAAATTAAAAATGAGATTTATGAAAAATTAATAAAAGTAGTGCCTCGCGTTGGTTCAAAAGAACTCGCCACAAGTATTGTTACGATGCGTGTCGTGCGCGGGCTCTCTAACCCAGGCAATAATGAATTTCGTGATTTTGAATTAGATTTAGAAGTATTTGTTCCTTTAACTCAATGGTTTATTAAAGATTCTAATTTGCGTCCGTTTGCAATAATGGGAGAGATTCATAAATCTTTAAATAATAAAACTATTGATGGATTGGGTAAAATGGTAGGCGGCGACTTTCAAATAAACTTTTTAACTGATGAAATAAGCTGTTACGAAATGGTTTATAGATTTACTAGTTATGATTGATCCACATGCTTTTCTTGGAAGGCCGATTCCATTTAAAGATATTTGTAAAGTTTACCCGCCAAAAATATAGGAAGTTTTAGATGAATAGAACTATCCAGTGTATAAAAAATTATTTATGAGTACTCAAGAAGATATAGAAGATGAGTATGTAGAACAAAAATTACCAATGGATGAATTGCCAACGCCATTAGAATATTTATTTAAACTTATTTCTATGGATGAACGAATTAAGAAAATTGCGACTGATGGTTTATAGTTTTTTATTAAAGAACCAGCAACTTTATTAATTGATTAGCATATGATTGTGATTGGTAATTTAGAAGAGATTTTACCGAAGGTAAAATCTGTAGAAGATTTAAAAATAATTAAAGAAGATAATTATTTTGAATTTCAAAACATATTGCGGCGAGCCTGCGGTGAAAAAGAAGCTGAACCATATAACCCGGATGAAAATCCAAAAGTTAAATATTTTAAAGCAAAAGCAAGATTACGCGATCGTGTAAAAGCTGTAAATTCAAAAAATGGTTTAACTTTGGGTACAACTTTGGCTTCAATTTGCTGTATGGGCTTAGGAATTACTCCACTTAATATCGGAGAGTTAAGTTAGTCCGCGGTTACAGTTCTTATGAGGACATATCAAGAAAAACATAAATATGAAGTTGATATTGAATCCTTAATGAATGGCGCGGATAAGAAAAAAGTTAAACCGCAATTTTGGATTAGAAATATAGAAGATTTATAAAATATAGGAGGTCATTTTTAATGGCTAGTATTTTAGACCGTTATGGTATTAAAGAGGTCGCTGACGTAACCTTCTACAAAATTAATGACGACGGCACTCCTGGCGCTCCTGTGCTGTTTCTGGATACTTTAAAGGTGTCTACAATTGAGCAGACTGCTGAGCAGGCTGACGCGCGTGGCGGCAAGGGCAATCCTAAGCTCATTACTTGGGACTATGGTAAGGAGATTACTGTTACTATTGAAGACGCTTTGTTTAGTCCAAAGTCTATGTCTATCATGCTTGGTGATGGCACTGTAAGTCAAGCCGCTAGTTAGATGATTCGTAAAACCTCCGTTATTCGTTTAGGCGATGTAAACGACAACAAGGTTAAACCTATAAATGATTACATTGTTGCGGACATTTATGATTCAACCGAAGGTAGTAAACGTGTAAAACTGTATATGGGTACTGGTGATGCGCCAGCTGGTGAAGTAAAATTTACAAATCAAATTGCATTATCTGATGGTAATGGTCATACAGCTACATTAGTTGATGAAGATGGTACTGAAATTGACCCTGCAGTTACTTCTACTGATTTAGGTAACTGGTTTGGAGATTCTGGCTTAGGTAGCGCTTACGCAGGCCATAAAGTAATGTTTACTTATTGGGTAAAGGCTACTACTAAGAAAATTATTGTTTCGGGTGATAGTTTCCCTGGTACCTATTACATTCAAGGCGATACTTATTGCCGTTCAGATGTTACTGGTAAAGACCAGTTCTTCCAGTTCATTATTCCTAAGGCAAAGATGAGCTCTGAAGAGACCATTACTCTTGAGGCTGAGGGCGATCCTGCAACATTCAATATGAACCTCACTGTTCTCCGTCCAGAAGACGGTGAAATGATGAAGCTTGTGCAATACGACTTAGAGGCTCCTGGTGCTTAATTGAATAAGTTGTAAATGGCGGAGGAAGGCAACTTCCTTCGTCATTTTTTTATTGGAGGTATAGAAAAATGGAAGTTGGTTCCTTTAAAGTTTTAGAGAATGTACATTTAAAGGCTACTTAGAATATAGAAGTAAATGGTGTGGGATTTAGAGCTGGAGAAACTATTGCGGTTTTTGATAAGATTCAAATAAGTAATTTTAATGAGATTAAAGAACGAGTGGCTGCGCGCGGTGGTTATGGGAATGTAGGCCGTGTGTTTTGGGAAACTACAAAAGCTATACAGTTTAGTTTCTCTCAAGGCGTATTTTCAAAAGAACAATTTGGACTTTTGAATAATGCAAAAATTATTACTGTTAATAATGATGAGCCGCTTTTACTTACTTATGATGATTATATTGAAAGTGATGTTAATAGTTTATTAACTCCAACTAAGACACCAGTTGATCAAATTTTTGTATATGATAGAGAAACTGGCCAAAGAATTGGATATGAAAAATAGGGTAGTTATTATAATATTGGAACGCCATATAAAGATGTAATTATGCGTTATCGTTATAATTATACAAATGGTGCAACAGTGGCAAAAATTGGTCAAGAATACTTAGAAGGATTTTTAGAGTTAGAAGGGAAAACGCGAGTAAAGGACGATACGTCTGGACTTATTACAACAGGGATTATTAGAATCCCGCAACTAAAATTAATGTCTGGCTTATCTATGAGATTGGGTGCATAGGCTAATCCGGTTGTTGGAAATTTTCAGGCGGAAGGTGTGCCCGTTGATTTGAGAAGAAATAGTTACGTTATGGAAATTTATTTCTTGGATAATGATATAGATAGTGATATGTAAGATAGTCAGCATTAGTTTTAGCTAATGCTGATTTTATTTTATGAGGTGAGAAAATGGCGAATAATTAGACTTTTACTTTAAACATTAAGGCATTATTTGATGCTAGTGATGTAAGAGCGAAGGTAGGAGAAATACAGAATGCTTTTAAAAGTTTAAAATTACCAGATAATTTAAAGAACAGTTTATCTAGTAGTTTTAGTAATGTTGAAAAAGTATTAAATGATTTTGAATCACGTACTGCTAAAGGAGTAAAAACAAAGGCTGATGCAACCGGTTTAACCCGTTCAATGGATAAGGTTATCAGTGAGTTTACTAAACTAAGTGGTGTGGTTGATAAAGTCAAGGCTGAAATTGGTAATACATCAGATTTATCTAAAATTATTTAGATTGATGATGCCACTATTCAAAAGATTGGTAAGCTTAAAAAAGAAATTTCTGATTTACAAGAATAGATTAGTGAAATTAATGCTTCTAAAATTGCTGATTTAGAAAATATATTAAGTAAGATAAGTGGTAAAAAGGCTGGAGAATATGGTAAATCAGCTTTAAATCTTTTTAAATAGGGTGATATTGAGGGAGCAATTAAATTACTTGATGAAGTAATAGAGAGGTATAAAAAGCTTTAGGGCGGCGATAAAGAAGACGGGCGTTTTAGCGGAATTATTGCGGGTTTTGAATAGTTAAAGGAGGGCATGGATAAAGCGAAAACCAATGTTGCCCCTCTCATGGATGAAATTAATTAGAAATCTTAGCAAATTGGTTCAGAAATGTCTGGTGCTTTTGAAAAAACGAATAAAGCAGTTAATGATGGTGCTACCGCCCTTAACAATTATGGTTCACAAGCTTCAGATGCAAGAGAAGGAGTAGACGGGTTAGGTAAAGCACAAGCACAATTAAATACAGAGTTAGACTAGGTTAAGTCTCGTATAGTTTATTTTCTTGGTTTATCTAATGCAGTAAATTTATTTAAACGTTCAATTCGCAGTGCTTTTAATACTGTAAAAGAATTGGATGCTGCCATGACAGAAACTGCTGTTGTTACTGATAAGACTATTTCTGATATGTGGGCATAGCTTCCAGAGTATACGGCTCGAGCCAATAGCCTTGGTGTTACAACACTTGATGCCTATAAAGCAGCTACACTTTATTACCAATAGGGTTTAAATGATTAGCAAGCTGCAGAATTATCGGTTGAAACTTTAAGAATGGCTCGTATTGCAGGGTTAGAAGCTGCTGATGCCACTGACCGTATGACTAACGCATTACGTGGCTTTAATATGGAATTAAATGCTATGAATGCATAGCATATTGATGACGTATATTCTCAACTGGCTGCTATGTCTGCATCTAATGTTGATGAAATTTCAACAGCTATGACTAAAGTAGCTTCATTGGCACATAATGCTAATATGGACTTTGAAACAACTGCGGCGTTTTTAGCACAGATTATTGAGACGACTCGTGAGTCTGCAGAAACTGCTGGTACTGCGCTTAAAACTGTTGTTGCTCGTTTTTCTGAAGTTAAAAAATTAGTAAATGAGGACTAGTTAAAGGGCCAAGATGAAGAAGGCCAAGTAATAGACGTTAACAAAGTTTCATAGGCATTGCGGACTGCTGGTATTGATTTAAATAAATATTTTGTTGGTGAAGTTGGACTTGATGATATATTCATGGAGTTAGCTTCAAAATGGGATAGTTTAACTAGCGTTCAATAGAGATATATTGCTACTTAGGCCGCGGGTTCTCGTTAGCAATCTCGTTTTATCGCTATGATGCAGGATTACGCGCGTACCTAGGAATTAGTAAGTGCTGCGTATAATTCAAATGGTGCTAGTGCTAAATAGTTTGAAAAAACTTAGGATTCTTTACAAAGTAAATTAGCTCGTTTAAAAAATGCTTGGGATGCGTTTTTAATGGGGATTACTAATAATGGAATAATAAAAGGCGCCGTTGATGTATTAACTTGGTTATTGAATGTCCTTAATAAAATAGCTGATGCTTTTGGCCCAGCTGCGAGTGGGGCTATTAAATTTGGTATGGCGCTTGGGTCATTAGTTGCTTTAAGAAAAATTTTTGTGACTGGCGATGTATTAACTAAATTATTAGGTGGATTAGGTAATAGCCCAATAGGGAAACTTTTTGGACTTGGCGGTAATAAAGTAGGGTCATCTGGTGGTAAAACTAAAACTCCAATTGCAGAGCTCGGAAAAGCAGCGACCGCAGGAACTATAATAAATACAGAGCAAGGTATGCAAATAAAGGCTGCTGGTGAAGCTGGAGCGGTTCTTGTTAAAGCAGCATGGGAAGCTGGAGCTATTACTGTTGATGCAGCGGCTAAGGCTGCAACAACGAAAATCACTAGCGAAGAGACTGGTGCTGCGAAAAATATTGTAGGTGAAGAAGCTAGCGCTAAAATTAGAGAAACATCTGCTGCTAAAGCTGGGCAAATTGAAATAGAAAGCGAGCGGCAAGGTGCAATGTATAATACTCCCATTGAGGGGCAAGACAAAATAGGCCTTTTTGGGAAATTAGGTAATGCTTTTGTAAGTAAGACACGACTTGGTGGAGCAGTAGCAAAAACTGGCATATCAAAAGGTATGGCAGGCCTCCTTGGAAAATTTGGAGTTAGCGCAAAGGCCGCCGATGGTATGGCGGCGTTGGCTACTACTTTAGGGGCAATTGCTGCGGCTGGTTTAGCAATCTATGGTGTAGTTAAATTGGTAAAAACTCTTAATCCAACTTTAGAAGAGTAGATAAAAAAAGCTGAAGAGAATGCAAAATTAACATCCGAAGCAGCTACAAAAGCTAAAAACCAAAAAGTTGAAATGGAGCGTGTTCAAGAGGGATCTGGCACTTATGATGAAGCAGTTGATAAATCTATCACCAATGAATAGAGGACCAAGGCGATAAAAGATCGTAATGAATATATAACTTCTTTACTTGAACAAAATGCCGCATATGCAAAATATATACATACTACTTTTGAAAATGGTGAAATAGTATTAACTTTAGATTCTGATGCTTTAGCAGAGGCAGTTGATAAAATTGTAGATGCCGCGGTTAAGGCGGGGGCATACAACGCAGTTGCTTAGGCGCAATTAAGTAACCTTCGTTATTAGTATTCCGCAAAGCAAGCCTATGGTGATGATTGGGCGGGGCGAGTTTTATATTTATATGAATAGTCTAATTTAAAAACTAGGGGAGATTTTGAAACTGATTAGGAATATAGTTAGTATCTCCGGTATATAGAAAATGCAGAAAAATAGCAGTAGGCAACATAGACTTATTTATAGTAGGCTGCAGCGGCTTTTATGCCAGAAAACCTATCTGACAAATAGGCGGAACTTATTACTGGTTATTTATCAGAAAGTTTAAAAAATGTTAATATACCTTCATTAGCAGCTGAAATAGATCCAGAATTAGCTAAAACACTCATCTCAATGCCCTATTTCTGGGATAGAGAAAAATTAGAATAGGAATATTATAATTATTATTAGGCTGAACCAGAAAAGGATCTTACAGATAAATAGTTATAGCAACTTATTCTTGATGCTATGACTACAGAAACGGTATTTAATATTACTATTGAGAAAGCTGAACAATTATTATCTGGTGAGAATGCTCCCGTTTATGAAAAATTACTTTCTGCTTCGATTGGTAACGGGCTAGAAAACATAGATCTATCAAATATTAATCCAGAAGATATAAGTGAAGTTTTAGGAATAGATGGGGACGACCTTGATAATTATATTAATGAATTAGCTTCGGTGACGGGTGAAGAAGCGGGAGTAATTAGAAGAAGAATTGTTGATTAGATTAAATTAGCTAAACAAATTCAACGAGAAACAAAATAGAGAATTTTAACAAATGCATTTAAAACTGGAGCCAGTTTAACACCTGGTTAGGCTGAATGGATTACGAATTTAGAACCTGAACAAGCTAGATAGCTAGAAGCAATTACTTCTAAAGCCGGTAATTTACTTAATGGTGAATAGTATCAAGAATTATTGGAAAATTTACAAAATTTACAAAATAAAGATTTAGATTGGAGTAAAACTCAAGAATTATTAGATAGTATAAATTTAGATAAGCCTATAGATGCATTTTTACAGCTTTAGGAAGTTATTAAAACAGATCAAAATTAGCTTGGAAAATTAGCTTAGGGAATTTTAGATACAAATAAAATTGCGTTTAGCTCTGAAGCCTTGTTTTTAGATTTTATTAATTCTGATTCTTATGCCGAAATAACAAAATCTTTAGATAAATTTATAGAAAAGAATGGAGAAATTTCTTCTTCTAATATACTCGAGCTTGCTGAGTCAAACGATAAACTTAATCAACTATTATAGACTGGTGTAATAACTAGCAAGGCTCTTGCCGTTGCATTAACGGGCATAGAAAATGGAACCATTGCTGCCACTGATTTAACATCAAGTATTATTGCTGCTCTTAATGCCATGGATAATCTTGATGGTGTAGTAAAAAAGACTATAGATGATTTAAATAATTTTGACCCTGGGTATGATGAAAACGATGTAACAGATTTTATTAAAAAAGTTTTTGATTTTTCTAATGAGTAGCTTGAAAAAGGCGCTATTGGTAATAACCAGATGTAGCGCTATATGGAATATATTTTTGGCCCAATAGATCTTTCAAAGTACCCAGGCATGTCATATGAGGATGCCTATTCTTCCTGGTTATAGGGGAATCTTAATTGGCTTGAATCTAATTAGGATAATATGGAATCAGCTTGGATAGACCTTATTGCAAGGACTTCAAAAAATGGTCTTAGTGACGGAGTAAAAGTATGGGAAGAAGATGGCCGTATATTAATTGATACTGCTGGCCATACTACAGATGAGCTTATTCAGATACTATCTGAAGGTTCTAAGCTAACTGAATAGCAACTTCGTATGATGGTCACTGATTATAAAAATTATTCCGGAGATTTTAAAAATGTATTATAGTAGGCTGATACAGAAAAAGCAGTCTTAGAGTGGTATAAAAATCTTGGAGAAGCTCAACGTGGCGGAAGAATTGTTATAGATAAAGAGCTAGAAGCTTTGGTAAAATTGTTAGGGACTGACGAAAGTGAAATTTTAAAAATTTTAGAGCAAAATCACAAGAATATTATAAAATATGATTGGAATGACACATTAACTACAGGGAAAAACGTTGAGCAGATTTTAGGGGCCGCAAAATATAATTATCGAAGTGAGATACAGATTGATGGGGCAGTCCCCGCAGAGTCTACTAAGTTAGAGTTAATTGATTATGATAAATTAAAATCTAGTATGGATAAGGCCGGCCTTTCTTAGTATTTCGGAGAAACACTTGACGAAATGTTAAAAGAAGGGGAACAATTTGCCACAGATTTTGGTACAGTAACAATACAAACTGGAGAAACAGCTAGTGAAGCATATTAGCGGGCTTTAGAAGAATTTAACAGATAGGATTTAGCAGATAGAATTGGAGAAAAACTCAAAGACTTAAATATATAGTTTACTATTGATAGAAAAGTATATGGTTAGCTGGATGAATTATAGACAACACTTAAAGATATAGAAAGGACTTATGAGCTTGTTTTTGACGGCACTATAGACCCACAATTAAAGACTTTATTGGCTTTACTTGGTAATTTATCACCATCTACATTCATATCTGGAGGGCCAGATAAAAATACTGGGGCTACGCCTGTATCACAAATAAGCGCTTCTGGTGGGATAGTAGGCTCATATGCAAATGGTGTTTCGTCAAATAAATTAAAGCCTGGTATGGCTTTAACTGGCGAAGAAGCTCCAGAAATAGTATGGAACAAAGAAAAGGGCTATGCTTATATAACTGGTGCTCATGGCCCACAATTTTAGAATTTAAAATCTGGCGATTAGGTTTTTAATGGGCAAGAAACCAGAAGAATTTTAAATAACTCTGGCTAGAGAGAAAATTTATTTGGTTCTTATTATGCTGGGACTAAAATTGGCGGCGGGTTCGTTATTATAGATGACAGAACTGGAAAGGTGTACGATGCTACATAGGATAGGATTGCTCATGGTTATGGTAATAATAATAATAATAATAACAATACTGGTTCTGGAAATAATGGTAATAAATCTTCAAAAGACTGGAAAAATGAACTTGATTGGCTTTACGACCTTATGGAAGACATAGCCGAGGAAGAACATAAACAAACTCTTATCTAGTCCGAATATGAACTTGCCGAAAAAGATCTCGCCAAAACTGGCCGCGACCTCTATAATTTAACTAAGGCAGAACTTGATACTCTTCAAGCTCAACTTTCAGCGCAACAATTTGCTTTTGAGAAGCGCCTCTAGCAAATGAACGAGCTTCAACAAAAAGTTGTTGCAGAAGGATTTGAAGAATATTTAAGATGGAACTCAGAAGATAATTCTCTTGAAATTGATTGGGATAAAATTAATGAGATAACCGATAAAGATACCTATGATAAGCTTTCTGATTTGGTTTCTGATATGGAAAAGGTTCAAGACCAGATGGATGAAGCGCAGGAAGCCACTCTTGATATTAAAAAATAGATTCAAGAACTTCAAACCCGTTATCTTCAAGCATATCTTGACTTCCAAAACAGAGTTATGGAGGCTGTAGTCGCACAATACTAGCAAACTATAGATAGCCTTTCCGAGCTTAATGATACAATAAATGAAGCAAATGAATCAATTCTTGACTCAATTCAAAAAGAAATTGACCTTCAGCGTCAAATTCGTGACAATACAGATACAGAAAAAGAAATAGCTGATATGGAAGCGCGCCTGGCCATGTTACAACGGGATACTACCGGCGCAAATCGGCAAGAAATTCTTGAGCTACAAAAATAGTTAGATGAAGCGCGTAAAAACTATTCAGACACTTTAATTGACCAGGCCATTGATCGTTTGTCACAAAATAATGATGACGCTTAGGAGCAACGAGAAAAGCAGATTGAACTTTTAGAAGCACAGCTTGAATATTGGCAAGAAACTGGTGCATTATGGGAAGAAGTAGCAAAACTTATCGCGGATGGATTTACTTCATAGGGTTCTATAATTTAGGGTTCTGAATTATGGGAGTTCTTAAAAGATGCAGACTCTTGGAATGGGCTTTCACAGGCGCAAAAGGAAAATTGGGCTAACGAATTAATATTAGAGAGCGCGCAAGTTGGTGCATATCTTACTCAGTTAAATGATGGTGTAGATATAAGCACTGATAGAATTATAGACTCAATAATTGGTGAACATGGGCTTGCTGGTGAAATTACTGCTGAGACAAGAATAGTGCGTGCGCAACTCAATGAGCTAATTGCAAAATTAGGCGGCACTCCAATTGATTCTATCCCAGGAAATGGAGGATATGCCTCCGGCGGCTTAGCTACTAAAACTGGCCTAGCAATGCTTCACGGTACCGCGAATGAGCCAGAATATGTTCTTAATGCACGTCAAACCGGCGCCTTCTTACGGCTTGCAGATGTATTACCATCTATATTTGGTAGTGGCACTGGAGCTACAAATAATTATGGTACAAACGTTTATGTTGAACTTAATATGAGCGTGGGAGAAATTGGAAGCGATTATGATGTTGACCGCTTAGTGGCCCGCGTAAAAGATGATATTTATGATGCAAGTTCATACAGAAATGTAAATGCTGTAAGTTTCTTAAGATAAGGCTACTTTGAAATAGGAAATAGAGGGGACTTAATTGTCCCCTCTTAAAAGGAGGAAATATTAGTGAGTGTTTATAGTGGAGATTTTCTTGGCTTTTAGCTTGGAAATGTACATTCTTCATAGTTAAATATAACAAGAGTTAGTAATAATAATAGATATACAGAAAATTTAACACCAGATATCACAGACGGAACGGCAGTGGTGCCTGGCGGTGATGGGACATATTATTGGAGGACTACTTATCCTAAGAAGCCTTTTACAATTGATTTCGCTTTTGATGATTTAAGAGACGAAGATATACGTAGACTGCGGCAGACCCTTAGTTTTAAAGGAGTACAAAAGCTTATATTTGATGAAGCGCCATATAAATATTATCTGGTTAAATGCAGCGCGCCGCCCTCATTAAAGTATATTGCATTTCAACATCATGAAGTAACTGTATATAAAGGTGAAGGTAGCATGAATTTGGTTGCTTATTATCCTTTTGGAATTTCAACCAATGTAGTGACCATTTAGAATAAAATGAATAGTAAACTTTTAAATCCAGGGGATTTGCCAACTACTTTAAAGATTTATTATTCTCTGTAGACGGCGGCCGGCCTATCAAAAATTCAATTATTAGAAGAGTAGGGTGCGAATGAAAATATAGGTGAATTGAATTTTTCTTCTATTACTCAATTAAATGAGAATGACCAATATATCTGTATTGATATGAAAAATCATTTAATTGAAGGGTTAAATGAGAATATGGAAAAGACTGGCACGTTATATAATAGATTTATTTCAAGTGGCGACTTTTTCTCTTTACCAGTTGGGATTTATTATATAGATTCTAATATTGAGTTTGAGAAAATAGAGTTCTCTTCATTATACTATTGATGGAGGGATATTATGGATAGATATGAAATAAGCCTCTGGGAAAATTTTCCAGATGACATAAATGGCGTATCAATTTTAAATGAACGAAAGCTGTGCGTGATTGGCTCTGATACAATGATGACGAGCGCGCGGGCAATCGAACCAAAGATGGTTACAAATGTAAATGGTACAAATACATTTACGTTTAAAATGTATCATGAATATATAGATGAATTAACTGGCCAGAAATATAGAAATCCTTTTCTCCCATTACTGGTAAACGAGAGAAAAGTAAAAGTGTTATGGAAAGATAAGTGGTATGACCTCATTATTAAAAGCATTGATGAAGATTCTGATAAGAGGACTATAACTTACACTTGCAATGATATATTCATTACAGAATTAAGTAAGAACGGTTATAATTTAGAGTTCACTGGCGAGCTTCAAAATAATATAGGCACCGCCGCGGAGCTAACTCAAAAAGTGCTTGAAGGAAGCGGCTGGCTATTTGATGAAGATGGCTCGGCGCGCATTATACAAAAAACAGAAGAACCAGTTTACGAAGTGTATACAGAAAACACAATTGAAGCTACACTACAATCACCAAATGGTGACACTACTGTTACGATACCACTTGGCGCAAATATACTAGTCTTTTATTCTTCCGTAATAGATATAACAAGTGAAGAATTAGTTGATAAAAATATTCAATTCTTATATTCTCAAACAGGGTATGAAACAGATGAGAATGAAATGCTTGTTATTAATGGTAATTGTTATACCGCGGCTTTTCAAGTATTAAAAAATAATGAGTATATAAACTTTTATCAAAATGGCTCTTTAAGATTTAGAATTAATATAGAGACTGGAGTGTCTTTACGTTACCGTGCGAATCGTTTAGTCAAATCTCAAGTCACGGCGTATGATGATTTATTAGAGCGGTATGTAAACGTATATTATGATACTGAAGATAACAATAAAGAAGTCTACGGATACTAGACTTCTGAATATACGGACCCAATGGCGATAGTTAACTATGTTGTGAATCCGTCTGGCTTTAAAAGCGTGGAAGGCTGGATAGGCAATGATTTAACTTTTGGGGTTTATCCAAAGATTTCAAACAATACAGATATTACAACTTACCACGGCGTTAGTTACTTAAAGGTAAATTCTGGTACTGTTTATAATAGGGCTTTTTCTTCTAATAAACAATATTTTGAGCCTACACAAAATGAAATCAAACAAGGAAATCTTGGTGGGTTGCATATTGGCGATAAATATATATTTAGAATAAAATTTAAAGCAGATGGGGATGACCCTTCCACTTTACCTTACTTATACAATGATGATATTAGCCCTTTAATTACAACTGTTGGATAGGACTTTATGCCTTCTGGTGAAAGCTATTTTTCAATAGACAGTCAGGAAGCGAATGAAAATTGGTATGAGTATACCTTGAGTTGTACCACCTCATGCCCAGCCGCGGGAATTCAAAATTTAGGTTTGTTTTTACAAGTGAATAATACTAGCTGGATTGAAGAAGTGGAGCTATTTAAATACGCTATTGGTATTAAGTCCTATAATGAAAACGAAGAACCACAGCGGATTAATCCAGGTGAAATTTCTTTATGGGGCGTAGAGCAAGTAAAATATCGGTATTATAATCCAGACCATAATGGAGTAACGGAGCCAACAGAGTTAACTTTTATATATGAGTCAGATACAGAATCTGATAGATTTACTCCAAAATATAATAATTATGAAAAATTGGCAACAATTGAAGAAAGTAAATCTAATAGATTTAATATTTTATAGTCTATTGCAGAAGCATTTCAATGCTGGATTCGTTTTACTATAAATCACGATGAAACTGGTAAAATTCTTTTTAACGAAGATGGTACAGCGCAAAAATATGTTACTATTGTAGAATCTGTTGGGGAAGATTTAGGTTGGAGTTTTGAATATGGTATTGATTTAAAATCTATTAAACGCAAAATTGTATCTAATGATTTAGCTACAAAAATTATAGTTGAACCGAATACAAATGAGTTTGCAGAAAATGGTTTTTGTGCAATAGCAAGAAGTAATTTAAATTATAGTAAAGAAAACTTTGTTTTAAATTTAGATTACTATGTTAATCAAGGGCTTTTAGATAAAGAAGCCTTAGAAAAAGACTTGTATAGCACGTCTTCTGATTCTATCCAATATTATTATTTATTACATCAATATAATGATGAATATGATAATATTACTAAAGAGCTGAAACAAAAGCAACTAGAATTGACAAAATAGCAAGCTCAATTAACTCTTACTCAAGAAAGAAATCGGGCGCTCCAACAACAAATAACGACTGCTAAATCTGATGTAATGATGCTTGCTGGCGTCACTACGTGGGAGGCGGCCACCCAATATGTACAAACACACGACACCAATAAAAAGATTCAGGCTTTATTAAATACTATTTCCCTATTAGAAACCGAGTTAGCAGAAAATACGACTTAGTTAAACGATTTGGAAGAATCTGTAAATGCATTAACCGATTTTGTAGATGAGCAAACGGAACGGCAACTTGAGCTTGTGGATTTAACTTCTACTTTACATGAATAGTTCTTTAAGAAATATTCTGCCTTCATCCAAGAAGGGACTTGGCAAGAAGAAAATTATATAGATGATAATAAATATTATCTTGACGCTATTCAAGTTGCGTATACTTCATCACGGCCGCAGCTTCAATATACTATAGATGTTATGCGCTTGGCCGCGTTAGAAGATTTTTCTTCTAAAGTATTTAATGTTGGTGATATATGTTATATTCAAGACCGCGAGTTCTTTGGATATTGTGCAGACCGTATTACTCCATATAAATTAAAAATAACAATTAGTGAAATAACTTCTTTCTTTGATGAGCCGCAAAAAGATACCATTAAAGTATAGAATTATAAAACTCAATTTGACGATTTATTTTAGCGTATTACTGCGACTACTCAAAGCTTACAATATGCAGAAGGGAGTTATAATAGAGCAGCGAATGCTGTAACTTTAGAAGGAACTATTAGCTCTGATTTATTACAACAAACTTTTGATATTAACCAAAATTTGGTATTAAATGCTTCTAATCAACAAGTGACTTGGGACTCTACTGGTATCACAGTTACAGATGATTCTAATACAGCTTCAAAAGTAAAGCTTATGGCTGGCGGCTTATTTATTACAAATGATGGCGGTGCTACTTGGCGGAGCGCGGTGCGCGGTGATGGTATTAGCACAGATATATTAACTGCTGGTAGAATTAATACTAATGAGATTTATATATATGATGGTAGCGCGCCTTCATTTAGATGGGATGAAAATGGTATTACTGCATACAGTAATAGTAATAGTTAGATTAACTTTAATAAGTTTGTAAGATTTGATAAATATGGTATTTATGGCTATGATGGAAGTAAAGATTTTGTGCCGGTTTCTGAAAATGATATATGGGATAATGGTAGTTTCGGTTTAACTTGGAAGGGATTCTTTTTAAAAAATAATAATGGGAATACTTCTTTTGAAATTTCAACTGATAATGACTTGATTATTAAAAGTGGTAGTACGGTTAGACTTTAGATAGGCCGTTTGAATATATATGGGAATAATTATGGTATAAAGTTAAGAGACAATAATAATAATGAGATATTCTGTGTTGACGATACTGGGGCTAGAATTGGTGGTTGGACAATTTTGCCTAATGGTTTAATTGGCCCTATTAGTTAGTTATCAAATAACTAGGTAAATTTTGAAGACGTGATTTTAAATAGTGATGGGCTTTCTATTCCATCTGCGGACCATATAATAATTGGGGGAACCGGATGTTAGGTTTAGCAGACAGCAATAATACCGTTAGGAGTCCCAATCAAAGCCTCATATGATGAGTAGAACAGCACTATTACTTTCATAGCGAATGATTCTGCTAGTGCAGCACAAGTTAATATGGTTTGTCTACCAGTAACATAAAAAATAAGGTAAGTTTATTACTTACCTTATTTTTATTCTATCATTGGTATTAAGTTTTCCATTAATTCCATTTCAAGTTTCATATCCTTAAAACTTTCAAGTGGAACTTTCTCAAGAGCAACTTCGACTTTTGTATTTATTAAATCCGTATATTCTTCTTGAAAAGCTGGAACTTTTCGTTTCGGAATAAAAATTTCTGGTTCTTCAGCGCTTTTCGGTGTGCCATATTTTTCAAATAGAATTCGCCGCGCTTCAATAATTGATTCTACGATTGGTTGTATCGTTCGCTTATTTTTTGCAAGCTTAAAACAGGTTACGGCATCAAATTTTAGAGAGCTATCTAAACCTATTTTAGTTAGTGCGTTATAAAGTCCTATAATTTCACTATTTATCATTCCGCCGCCTCCCAATCAACTATTTCTACTTTTGGAGTCTACATATCACTAAAGTATTTACCAATACCTATTGCATCTGCTTCATCTTCTGTTGGAGTAAAACCAAACCATTCTTTTACAAGTCGTTGCATACTGCGTTTTCTGTCTGGCCGCGAGCGACCCTGGACACCACAATGTAGACGCCATGTATTTGTTGGAACAATTTTATATGGAATTTTTTCTTCATAACAGGTCGCGGCGAGTATACCTTGAAGGCGCGCGAGTGTTTCAAATGTTGTAACACCAGCGGTAGTTTGATACTAGATGCCTTCGAGTCCTATAAAGTCGATTTCAAACTAATCAATTAAAGCTATTAGCCATTGTTTTACCTATACACTTCTTTCAATGTCATTCTCTCCAATGGCTTCAAAAGTGCCATACTCTATTAGATTTTTATTATTAAAAACTGCATATCCACTAATGTGTGTGGCCTAATCAAGAGCTAGTATGCGATATTCGTTTTTCTTTTTTTTAAGATTACGGAAATCTTTTGTTTTTAGGCGCTCGCGCATACAAGTTGGGCAAATGCGATTCTCTCTTATTTTTTTCCAAGGGGCAATAACAGTATGTCCCTTGTTACATTTATATTCTAAGTTAGAGTCGAGATTTTGATAAGATTCACTGATAAGGGTCCACTAGTCAGCAGCTAAACTACTTTTAATCTCGTCAATACTTATTTTGGGCATTATTTTACTCCTGTGCTTCCAAATCCAGCACCATGGTCATTATCATAATCACCGATTGAAGCAACCTGGCGCCATCTTACTCGTGGAATTTCCACAAGGCGCATTTGCGCGAAGCGTTCGCCTTTACTAATTATAATATTAGAACCAAAAAGTGTACCATCTAATAGCTCTCCATCTTTTAGTTCAAGTCCGACTTCCTTAATTTTTGGCTCAATATTTTCAACTATTACTCCAATTTCTTCGTGATAGTCTTCATCAATAAGACCTGGGGTATTAGGAATACGGAGTTTAATCCGGCTACTTAAACCAGAACGTGGCTGAATAAGAAGTCCATATCCATGTGGAATAACAACTTTAATGCCAATTGGGATAATTTTACATTCGCCGGGGTCAAGTTCTATATCAATTGGAGAATATATATCCATGGCGCCAGCGCCATCGGTAGCGTAGCTTGGGAGCTTTGCGCCGTCACGGCATAGTTCAACAGGTATTTCAATATAGCGCCCTGGATTAAGTGTAGAATCAGATAGTGCGTTTGTTGCTGTTGTAAATATATATTGAAGGAAATCTTTCTTTGACTCGCTTAGATTTGGGTCATCTGTTTGAAGAATAACCTTTGCAATTTCATCTGCATTGTTGATTAAATCCGCCGCTGAGATGCCGCTTTCATTAAGAGCCTGAACCAGTTGGAATTTTACTTGTGGGTTATCATATGCTTCTTTTAGTATATCTTGGAATAAGGGACGAAGGATTTCAAAATCTTCGTCTTCCATACTTAAAACAGCCGCGAGTATTTCCATGCCGTCTGCTTCTGGATTATTAAGAGTAGACTCTAGTTTTTGGAAAGACTCGGTTGAAAGTCTACTTAAATTCTCTTCATTCATCTTCCCATACCTCCCCGAAAATTTTTGTGGCAGTTACAATCCAAGCTTCGGCTACAATCTCACCTTTAGCTTTTTTGGTTTTGTATTTATAACCATTCGCGCCTAGTGTATAACCATCTTTGGTTTGGTTTGCGCGAAGGTCATTAAGTGCTTGAATAGCCTCTTCTTCTGAATAAGCTTTAAATTCTTCTGTGATTTTTAATTTACGCATTTTGTCTCTCCTATATCATTATGAGCTTCACAAGTAATTTGGGTATCATACGTAAATGGACTAGTATTTGGAGAAGGATTAGTGGTTACTGGGATTGGGGTATTTGAGTTACCGCTATATGTTATATATGGGGTCCAATAATTCTTCTTCCCCTCTGCGTAACCACAATCATAGCCCTATTGATATGCTTTATTAATATAATCTTCAAATTCCTTTCGAGTGAGCTCAACTTTTCCATCTCGTCTATCTAAATATATTACGATAGGTTTCATGCCTTTTTCTCCTTTAAAATAAGATTAAGAATAACACCTGCTACAAGTGCAAGAGCCGTACCTGTAATACTAAAGGTATCTCCACCTAATACAACACCACTAATTCCAAGTGAAAGGACAACAGAACAAATAATTAAATTCTTCTGATTATTAAGGTCAACATCTTTTAAAAGCTTGATACCACTTGAGCTAATAAATCCATAAAGTACACAAGCAGTACCGCCGCCGATAACACAGCTTGGAATGGATGCGATAAAAGCTTGAACTGGCTCAAAGAAACCAAGAAGCATCATCATCAAAGCTGCTACAAGTGTGACACGAGTGCAGGCACATTTACTAAAACCAACAGTTGCGACGCTTTCGCCATAAGAGCAAGCACCAAGGCCACCAAAACAACTGGTAGCTAAATTTGCGGTGCCTTCTCCAATAAAGATGCGGCCAAGGCCTGGATTTTTATAAAGGTCTTTTCCAATAATTCCACCAAGTGCGGCATGGTCACTTAAACATTCGCAAATAGCACTAATTGTGAAGGCAACATACATAATAATAATTGGGACAAGAGTTGCGAAATCAACTTTTTGCCAATTCATAAATGCAAAACTTGGGACTTTGAACAGGCTTATGTTGTTAAACTTTGAAAAGTCTACAAGTCCGAAGGGAATTGACACTACATAACCAACTAAAGTGCCAATTAAAAATGGGAACATAGACAACGCGCCCTTGAAGTAGTGACTTGAAAAGGCAATCGCTAACACAGTAATAAGTGCAATTATAAGCCCGAGATTACCAGTGTCTCCAAGATACCCTGGAATAAAAGCCATAAGATTAATACCGATTACAACAGTTACAGAGCCAATTAATACTTTTGGCATTATTTTATATAGATTATCAACTGACACTTTGCTAAATATTAACCCAAAGATTGTATAAATAATGCAACTTACTGCGCCACCTACTGCTACAGCTGTGTAGCCACCGGCCGCTAATGCTGCTAATACTGGTGCGACAAAAGCGCCGCTATTAGAAATAAACATCGGGGACTAGAACTTTGTGCATAACAAATAAATAATTGTTGCAAGGCCGGCGCCGAAGAAAGCACCAGATAGCTCTACTCCACATACCTATGCGATAAGCGCAGTTGCCGTAAAACAACTAAGCATTATCTAAAGACTAAATAAAAGAGTTTTCCCAATTGGGGGTTTATCCTATACATTATATATCATTTTTCTTTCTCCTTATATTCCAGTAGTAAATTTCTTTGATGGCGTCATCAATATTTGAGACAAGCGCGCCATATTCCTTAATAAGACCGGTAACATAAAGATTCTGATAACTATACTGTTGTTCACCAAGGCTTGCGGCACCACCAGCATCTTTTGCTTCGCTATGGGTTAGTGCGCATTGGCGGTTGTCTGTACAGATTCCAACAATAAATTTCGGGTCGCCGCGAGCGATTTTTTCATGAAATTTGCCAATTTCAGCGCAAGTCCCCGCGGGAAGCACATCGCCATCTATACAAGCAATAAGTACGTCTGTTTTATCTAGTCTTTCATTGTCTGCTTTTGCAATTTCTTTACTACCAGCAAATTTCTTTTTACCCTCAACACCATTTATATCAGTGTTTTCGACCGGGCTATATAAGTCCATTTCGGGGAACGCTTTTCTTAATCTGGTCGCCCATTCTGTATTTCGTAGAAGGTCGCCATAGCAAAAAATCCCGCCTGCTAAATATGCTTTCATATTAAATCTCCTTATAATAAATCTCTTCCATTTCTATATATATTATATCATAAATGGAAGAGAAAGTCAAATTTAAGATTCTAGATATTCAATTTTTTTACCAAGTTCAATAGCCCATTCTATTTCACTTTTAGTAGAATCTCCGATATATCCATCTACATTTATTACATAAATTAAATCTGCATCTGCAATTTTTGCTTTATGTACTTCATCAAGATATTTCTTCTGTATAGAATTTATTTCATCACCACTATGCATAAACACCATGGGCATAGTAACAATGCACCCTTTCATAGTTAAATCTTTTGCTACTTCAAAAAATTTATCTTTAAAACGAGTACTGCCGCACAGACAAACTTTCGGTGATTTTAATACTTTATAATAGCGGCCACAATGACAATAGCCACTTTTATTACTATCTCGAAACTCCTTACAAGGGCATAAAGTATCCTCATTCTTATCTATTTTACATGGGCAATAGCCGCCATTATTTTTTACAGCTTCTTCTATTTTTTTACGATGAAGAAAATCAGGACTTGGTATAATTTCATATTCAGTTGCCATAACCGTATTCCTCAGCTTTATTTTTTCTACGATTTGCTATTGAATCGTCATTAAACATCTCTCCATTTTCAATTTGAAGTTTCTTGGCGTATTGATTATTAGAAGCAAGTTCTACACCAAGAATCGTATCAAATATATGTGGGGAATCTGGTATAAATCGTCCAAACTTTACAACAATATTACCAAATCGTGAAAGAAAATCAATTTTATCTTTAATTTCTTCTTCTGTGTAACCTGTATAAATTATAACTGGGTCATTTGAAAAACCACGGAAAACACATATAAAACTCCAAAGGTCATCCCAGCTGTCAAACGGCTCTAATCCACCACAAACAATAGCGTGAGTTAATGGATTATTCAAATATTTACGAATTAAATCTATTGCTCTAACTTCGATTTCTGGTTCATGTGCGAGCGCCGAATTTTGGCATATGGGGCGCCCGCACTCTTTATCGCATTTAAAACTACAATTGGGAAAAATTAAAAACATAGATGGAGTTCTATAATTACATATATCATACTCATTTAAGCCTTTAAGCTTCATGCGTCTGCTCCTTTTTCATTTAATGGCATCCACTCGCGCAGCTTGAATTCAGCTTTGCGTTCTTTTGAATAGGTCTTGGTTGGTGTATAAAATCCTACGATTCTTGTATATTCTGTCTCAACCGGTTCCCCACAAACTGGGCATACCTTACCGTAAAAACTGTGATAATTTTTACATTGAGCGACCTTACCATTAAAAGCAAAATATGTTACGCCTTGCTGGGCAACCCAATTAAGCATTTCCCAAGCAGATTCAAAATTTGAGAATGGAGCATCGACATTTATATGTTCGATTGAACCACCGTTACAATATGAGTCGAAAGCAGCACAAATTTTAGTGCGCTCAAGAATTGTAGCTTTAATGCCGAGAGGAATCCACTGGTTCCCATAAAGTGGCAAATCTTCTACAACGAGTTCGGGATATAAGAACTTATCTGCTGCTTGCATCTTCGCTGCTGCTTGCTCAGCTGGTACTTGCTCAATATTGAATTTATAGTCTTTATCAAGTGAGAAGTTATCAATACAATTGCGAATCACATTAAAGATACGGCGACCTAGAGTATAGGCTTCCGGCAGGTAGAAAGTATTTCCAAATTCATCAACTTTGGTATAGCCGAATGTTTTAAGAGCTTCATAAATGCCGTTAATACCAACTGTTGAATATAGATGTTCAAAATCAACAAGCCCGCTGGAAAAACTTGGAAGTAAGCCTTTATCTACATTTCTTTTAATAATTTCACGTTGAACATCAAGAATTTTAAGATTAAGCTCCGTTAAATTACGAAGGCGTACTAAGAAATCTTGCTCAGAAGAAGATTGATAAGCCAACCGCGCAATATTTAATGTAGAAACTTTAACAGAACCAACTTTAAGAGCGGACCCACCAATAGAATTAAAGTAGAGGTCAGTTACATCACTCTTTAGGCGGCAGCAGTTAGAAAGACTATTAACTGTGCTATCCGTAAAGAAGTTAAACAGGTTCCATTTGCGCGAAGCTTCGCAAGCCCAGCGCGCAAATTCCTCATCAATAAAATGACGGTCTTGATAAAGTAAAGAAGCAGTTAATACTGGAAAAGTAAAGATATTTTCTTCTCTAATTTCATTAACTATATCAATGAAGTCTTTTTGGAATTGGATAATCTCTTCTTCTTCATCAATCATAAGCTCACCATCGGGGAATACACTTCCGCCAAAAATAGCTTCAAAATATGGGTGGTCAAATACACTTACATTTGTAAAGGCAGCTTGGTCAGTGCGGACCCAGGGTTGATTAAGACGATAGATGAGAGCCTGGAGTTGTTGATGCTTATAAGTCTCAGGGTCTTTTGTATAATAGCCTGCGCGCACATCACGACTCCAGAAATAATAGAGGTAAGGGATTAGGTTTGGCAAACCAACAGCGCCACTTTGACGGCGGCTAAGCCATGCGATTCCTTCCATAAGGATTTGGATAAAACTATCTAAATGTTTCGCAGGCCGCGCATTGTAATTCTCAATAAAGAATAAGCCTTTTTCTACAATATCTTTTATATCGTAAGCAAAACAATAATGATAAAAGGTTGTAGTATTAAAGTCATGCATATAGAGACTATAATTCCACATGGCTTCCATGGCATCATTGGCAATTTTAAAACCGTATTTCTTATTTAACTCATAATAGAGTTTATTAAAAGCAAGAAGCTTTTGATGCGGCTTAGACATTTCAGAAAGAAGTGTTACTATATCTTTCTATGCAATATTAGCGTTTGCATCAACAGAAGCATTTGCAACATTATCACTATCTATAAACCCATCAATAAAGTCTGTTAAGCTTAATTTTTCATCATCAAGCCCTTGCAACTTTAAAAATTCTTCACCATACTTCTCAGACATTTTATTAAATTGAGTCTGGAAGTTTTTCTTTGTTTTAATATTTATATTCATAAAGAGTTCACCCACTTGACGGCCTGAGAGAAATTATATATTTCACCATCTACTTGAAGCATCGGTACTGACCTAAAACCAAGCTCTGTCATTACCTCTTGGTCATCAATTTCTTCATAACTTACATTCTTTTTTGTAAGCTTAGCTTCTAAGGCTCTGCATTGTGGGCAATGTGTAGTATATAATTTAATTTCCATTAACGTACTCCTCGAAGGCATCGCAATATTCACAGACACCATCTTTAAAACTATGTTGGCATTGATCGCGGAGCTTCTCATTCTCAGCGAGTAAATCTTGTATTACTGAGTTTAAGATAAAGTTATCTAACATTTCTCTAATCCTCGAGTTATTTTCATCAATTTTATTACGAATCTCTTGACCATTCATTGACTAACTTTCCTCCTTTTGCTATTACATTTGGCATACTATAAAACATATCAAATACTTCATAGTTAGCTTTTCGCATATATTGAAAAGATTCACGCATTTGCTATTGGGTTACAAAATGTTTCATCCATGGAAAAGTTTCAATATATGGTCTGCGTTTCCATGCGCAGTAACCATAAAGTGTTTGCGTATGCGGCATTACATATTCCAAATTAGTTTTGCCATAATAACAACTAATAAGTTTCATAAGATTTAAAAGTTCCGGAGTTTTAAAAAACTCGGTATCAATATTAAGTAAAATTTTAAGCTTATGACTTCGTAAAAATAACATTTGTTTATAAAAATTTGGTAGCCCGCGTTTTACAAAATCATTTTCATCGGAATATCCATAGGTGAAGTTATATATCATTTTACGGAAACCCATAATAGGTTTTGAACATAACTCAATTATTTCTTCATCTTTGAATAGGTTGTTATATTGGAGATAGAAGCATGCGCCCATCGGTGGTAGGCTAAGCCATTGTTGGAGTTCATCGTAGTTATATATGTTTATTGGATATTTGTTTCCAATTCTGTACGGGAGACCGCTCGGGCGCTATTTACTGACATCTTGTAAAAGTTCAAAAGCTCCGGGGACGGCGGCCAGGTCATAGTCATGAAGTATAATATTCGGATGATAGGGTTGAAGTCTCTCATATGGGAAGGGCTCTAAGGCGCGGCCATCTAATGAAAGTCTTATATGAGTTGCATATAATATTGTTTTGATTTCTTCTCTTTTTGATACGCCTCTGCCATAGTAATCAGTATATTTTTTATATATCTCAAAATCTGGAATTATGCGTTCCATTTCCAAATCAAATGGCTTATAAATTGATGAGAACGCGCGGCCGCCGTATTCGATATTCTTTGCCTAAAGAACTTCATTATATATCCCATCATCATATTCTTTTCTATAGAAGACTTTTGTATACATAGATGGGTCTAGGTTAGGGTTAAATGCAACTATATCCCGATGCCTTTTGCGCCAAGCACTATACTTGGCGCATTCAAGGTTCGGTATTACAGAAGGGTAATGAAAGAAATCTGAGTCATATACTAATATAGTGGCCATTAATCTCCTTCACTCCTATCTGCTTTTATAATAAGTCTATCTCCGTTTAGTCCAACTATTTGTTCAACTCTATGCCACGGGGTTCTTTGATATACTTTTGCTATAAAACTATCCTCTTGACGGATACCAGTTACTATGATTTTGTTGCCGCGAGTAAACATCGACTTTTCAATAATATGCTTTTTACCATCCGGGCCCTTTACCGAGATTTGACGGTCATATGCTTCAAATGCTCCATAAATTTTTACTGATACTACACCAGTCGGAGTTAATAGCTGAACAGTTTTCTTTGCTTTATCTCTATCCAAAACCGTTCCAGCAATTCGCCGCAATCTAAAGATTGGAACCTGTTTGCCTTTAATTGGGATGACTCTTTCTACTTCTGGTTGCTCGCTCATTTCAAAGAAATCTTCAATCATATAAAGACTCAAATCTGCTTTTGCAAGTTCGTGTTCATGTGAATAAAATGAAACAGAATCCATTTCCCATTTACTTAAATCACCAAGACAATACTTTTCCCACACATCTTTAGTAAGACGGTTATTAACAGCTTCCAGCAATTCTTGTTGATGTTCTTTTACATATGGACGAATAATATCCATTTGTTTCTTATAAATCGTGTCCCAAGTAGATTGCTTAATTTTGAATCCACTTTCTGTGCATTGCTCTGGGACTAACTGGTCTACATCAAAATATGTTTCTAAAAATTTATATGCAATATTATCAAGACCATAATACGGAACTACGTCTGACTTAAATCTTTTTATATATTTATTGAATCCATACACTCGCCGTTGCAAATCATATTTATCAGGAATAAGTCCAAACTCAATTAACATCTTCATATTTTGAAGTGTAATGCGCTTCTTTGTGTCACTAATCATATTGACATATTGATGCATTATATCTACTCGATTACCAAAACTATCAAATGCACCAGACTTAATAAGATTAATCATCTGAACTTTATTTACCTTTACTTTTGATAAGAAGTTTTCGATTGAGCTATATGGACGATTTGCAATAATTGTTTTGACAAGTTCTTCACCAACACGGGTGATACCACTTATACCATAACGAATAATATTGAGCTCTGCATCTGGTGAGAACGTATAGGTTGATTTGTTGATGTCTGGCGGCTCAACCATGATACCACTCATGCGCATCTTTCCAATTGCTGTTGCAATTTTACCATAGTTAACAGATGAAGTTTTCTTTTTCTTTTTAGTTAATGTTTCTTCATCTTCGTCATCATCTTCTTCTTCGTCGTCATCTGCGCCAAAATCTTCAATATCATTTGAAAATTCTTCAGCCTGGACAGCTTCTTCTTCATCTTCATCTTGTTCTCTTTCATCGCCGCCCGCGTCCGTTATAAGACACGCGCAATTCCAGAAGATGATGGGGTAATGAAAGGCAAGATTCATTTCTTGAAGTGCGATAAGACTATATGCAAGAGTGTGGCTTTGGTTAAATCCGTATCCACGGCTCATTGCAATTAATACATTCCAAACATAGTTTGCGAACTTTTGATTTATACCCTTCTCTTTTGTCACTTCAAAAAATTCTTTAGTTAATGCATCATAATCTTTTGGGTTCTTTTTTGCAATTGATTTACGAAGCTTATCTGCCCAAGTCAGACTAAAACCACCAAGCTCTGGAAGTTGGACTAACTCCATAAATTGTTCTTGTGCAATACAAAGACCATACGACATACCAAGAACAGGTTTTAGAATATTTAATTCCTCTTCTCCAAGCCCATAACGCTCCATTTCTTTCTCCCATTCATTTGGGTTTTCTTTGAAGCGAGCGAGTTTGTCTGTTGGCATTTCTCCGCCTTTTTCTTGTGCCATAAGACGAATTGTAGAGTTAAGAATTGCAAGATCGTCTACAGATGTCGGCTTTAATGTTGCAATACCATTAATACCAGACTGTTTTTCCATTTGGAATAAAGATTGAATTTCATGGTTCCAAACCATTTGCCACATTTTTGGGTTGTTGCGTTCGAGCTTATAAATACCAATTATATTTTCATACGTTTCTTTTAATGTGCGTTCACGTTCAATTAAACCTGCGTCACATAAAAGGTCAATGCAATTATGGATTTTATCCATGGCTTCTACTGAAAGTGCATCATACTTAATTAGTGATACATCTTCACAGTCATGAAGCTCAAACTGCGTACAAATTGTGCCATCGGGCGCGCGCATTAATGCGGTTGAGTTTGTAAATGGTTCATCAACAAAAATAACACCGCCAGCGTGAACACCACTTCCACAAATCAGTCCTTCAATTTTTTGCGCTACATTCCACAGCTCTGGATAATTATTCATTTCAACAATGAATTGTTTTATTGGCTGGAAATCATTTTCTGTGTCACCATTATAACACTGGTCAAGAGTTCTTAACATACCGCGGTCTGCCGGAATCAAACTTGCGATATATTGAGCTATATCTACATCAATACCCAGGCCGCGCGCAGCTGTAAGAATCGCAGATTTAGATTTTTCTGTACGAAATGTTGCGACGTTTGCAACTCTGTCATCACCATAATATTTACGGAATGCATTTAAAACTTGAGCGCGCCGTCCGCCCTCAATATCAAAGTCAACGTCAAGTACCGATACACGGTCAGGATTCAAAAAACGCCACCGGAAAGTTCTAGTATGCTCTCTAAGCGGATTAATTTGAGTTATATCTAAACAATAAAGCAAAATAAAACCAACACCAGAGCCGCGCCCGCATCCAACGAGACTTCCTGCATCCCAACAAATATCAATTATGTTTTGAAGATTAAGATAATATGCGCTCCATCGTGCATTATTTACATTTGATGATACCCATGTATCTTCGAGACACGCATTAATTTCATCATATGCTTCTTTATTCTGGAGATCGGGATGTTTTTTAATACCGTCTATCACTTTTCGAGCGAGATAATTGTCTGCTTTATGCGGTGAAGTCATAAAAGTATTTAGCATTGGTATCTTTGTACACCATTCTTCAAATTCAATTGCAGATAAATGTCCATCTACTGGCTTCCATTTTAATTCTGGAATCTTGAGCGGCCGCAGTAAACTATAATCTTCAATATTATCTCTAATCTTTAAAATATTTTCATACGCTATTTGAAGGACATCAGAACTAAAATATGGGAAATAACTTTCCAATTCCTCAGTTCCCATCATATAAGTTGTTGCATAAAATTCATCAACTTCACGGTCGCCATTCTGTGCATTAAGATATGCTTTATGAACAATTCTATCTTCTTTACGAAGATAATGGCTATCTGTAGTAATAATAAAAGGTAAATTAAAATACTGCGCGTATTCATAAAGCTGCTGATTTACATCTATTTGATCTTTATTCCTTGACGGTTGCATCTCTAAATAAAAATTTCCATGACCAAAAAGTTTATCCATTTGCTCAATCCAAATATCAATCTTTGGAATTAAACTTGGATTTGTTTTTGACCTTAGAATCTGAGTCGGAAGTGCGCCGCCAAGACAAGCTGTTGAACCAATTACATGACCTGGGTTCTTCCCAATAATTTCAAATAGATCATTATAATACGTTGGAACTCTTCGCATACCACGCGCCATATAACTACGCATCCATGCGCGAGTTGAGATTTCTCTTATTTGTTGCGCCCCAATTGCATCCTTTGCGAGAAGAATAAAGTGATAATATCTATCAACTTCTCTATTATAATTTTGCGCGTTTAACCCATTTCTACAAAGATAAATCTCGTTGCCAAGGATTACTTTAAGGTCTGGATATTTTTCTTTTAGTTTTTTTGCAGCCTTTTCAGCCTTAACCCATCCACTAATACTTTCATGGTCAGTTAAGGCTACTACTTTATGTCCAAGCGCACCCGCGTAATTAAATAAATCATCGAGTTTATTTATACAGTCGCGCAAGCGTATATTACTATAGTCAGAGTGATTATGTAGACTTCCTGGATAATTTAATTTTTCCATTTAACCATTCCTTTTTATACAAACATAATTAAACTGTTATATTCTTCGCTATAAAACACTCCCAATTCATCAAGAGTCGATAAATCAGTCTATGATATATTGGAAGGGCCGCGAAATCCAACAATATCATGTTCTGCCCAAAGAGGATAGTCTTCATCTAAACCGTATTTAGATAAAATACTTAATATCGTAATTAATTTCATTTTTATAACCTCTCTATTTTCTATATATATTATATCATAAATTAAAAGGAAAGTCAAATTACACTTTCCTTTTAATGAACATTCTTAATCCAATATATATTAATACCAATCCAGAAAATAATTAGCAACCAAAGCATATTAATTCCTTTCAAAAAGCCAAGAGGTCATCAATAACCTCATAATCCTCAATCATTATCTATGGAGATTGCTGTCCCATCCACTCATTAATATTTGGCTTACCGACAATACTAATTTTAATCTCGTTACATTTCTTTAATTGTTCAATTAGATCAGAAGCATGGAACTTAATATATATGATTCCATTTTTCTCAAAACGAACTGTATCCTTATTAGCCCCAATAACTTTATAATCAGCTGCATCTAAATATATATTTGGGACAGAAATTAATGCTTCGGGATTCCCTTGTCCCCAAATACTTGTATTAGAAGCTAAATCATAAACTAAATCTTCTAGGTCTTTAGCATTTGGTTCTCTAATAAAGTTTACATTATACATACCTTCACTAAAGTTTATATTTTTTAGTGCTTCATTTGCGTATTCATGGAACGCGCGCAGATTTTTATCTTCGATACTACAACCAGCCGCGTTCGCATGGCCTTGAACCCATTCAAAATATCCACTATCATTTAAGAACTTTTTGAGGTCTTGAAGTTCGCAATCAGATACATTACGAATTGAGCCGCGGTCATATCCTTCGTCATTTAAGCGTGCGAGTATAGTTGGACGTTTATATTTCGCGGCCAGCTTCATAGCGCATAACCCATTTATTTCTGATGGATAATCTTCATCATCATCAAGTCGCACGAACAATATCTTGTTCTCTAATAAATCATATTTAAAAATTTTTTGCTCCAGCTCACTTACAATCTGGTCAGTAATTCTATTTTGTTTAGCCTTAGCATTGGTGCATTCGCGCAAAGACTCAATAGCTACTTCTTCCATTGTTCCTTTAGCTCCGCGCTTATTACATGAAACTTGTTTGTGGCCGTCTATGAGAGCTAAGAATAACCTTTCTTTTTCATCCATAGAACCGACTCGAATCATTGCGTTCATCATCGGGACAATATAGAAGGCGACACTTATGGGAGTGACTTCATCATTCATAGAGT
>Ga0247610_10001015_pt1 | contig 36127 bp, 48 predicted proteins | sample 174DNAGHGhighgp2_FD_193483 | JGI IMG/M metagenome (GOLD analysis project Ga0247610, IMG submission 193483) | Sheep rumen microbial communities from Palmerston North, Manawatu-Wanganui, New Zealand - 1742 DNA GHGhigh gp2 | ecosystem: Host-associated > Mammals > Digestive system > Stomach > Rumen...
CGACTCACAAAAGAATCCACCTTAACACAAATGATTATTGTACCAACGATTGCTCCGAGTAATCCAAAGATTATGGCATCGATCATATCCACAGGGATAATGCTTGCAGGTTTTGTATGCTGTATAATAGCGATGAACGTAATCACATTCAGAAATAGTACACCGCTGATATTTGCAGGTCTATCCACAAATATGAGAGCCATCAGCACAAGCATGACCATAAATGTAACTGTCTGCTGTGATGTTCGTGTAAAGGCCCCTATAAACAGTCCATAAGTGAGATATGTCTGAAGCGCCATATATACCGCCAGCGTTACGCATACCGGTCGCTTTTTACCCAAAACATGGGATAAAAAGAATATCAAATATGATAACAGAGCACCTATCAAATACACATACCGACTACTTTCCAAACCTATCAACACATGGGACAGTAAAAACATGACTGTAATAATACCGCCGGCTGTCAAAGACAGCCATGTTGTCATAGCTCTGTTCAATTTTATTACATCAGGCTTTATCATATTCCATGTGTCTTCATCGACACCGCCATAAGCCACGGTTTGCCATAATCTCTTTAATATTGCTTGCATACTAAATCACTCCACTATATACGTCACGACACGGATAATGTGCCGCTATCCTCCTTCTAATAACTACGCCTTATAGTCAACAGGCTGATACATGCTTTCCGAAATCACCGCATACGTCCCGTCAATCCGATCAAAAATATCGGTATAAAGTCGCATCACTGTGCGCGCCGATACCAATAATGCCTGGACTTCAGACACGGATCGTTCCAAGACAGCAGATGCTTCCTGTAGTGTCAGCCCCTCATAATAAATTAGCGTCAGCGCCAAACGAGCAGATGCGTCCATATGATTAAATCCCTCGTTTAGTTGCTGTGTCAGTAAGGTTTTATCGTACCTCTCGGCGTCTCTGATTATCTTCATACAGATGCCGCTTTGGTACTAACAAGCTGTGTCAGCAAATCAACATACTGTTCATGAGGTCCGACACCTGCCGGTGTCTCTGAATGTATATTAAACAGATTCCGCAAATACACAATCCTGTCTCTATCCGTCTTGCAATATGTATATTGCTGCATAACCTGATCAGCTGCTTCGAAAGTAGCACAGGTCAAAATCATATTCTTCACATCTCCGTGTGTCATAAAATCATCTCCTTATTCAGCACTATGGTTTCGCTTGATTATTCGTCGTAATACCTCAATATAGCATACAACGCAAAGCATAACTATGGGAATTCCAAACAGCATATTATTGTCCATTATAATGCCTGTGATTGAACATAAAATCAATATCATAAACAATATTGTACCACACAGCTTTTTTACATTCATTTGATATCTTCCCTCAATCCGGTGTAGTTCTTTCAAATCCAAACGACTCAAACAACCGCACCACGCCCACAGATGTCGCAAAACGGCCATATGTCTTGTAAACTCTGTTCAGTTCCTGGACAGCATCATCAAATGCCTTGTCCGAATCCTTTGCTGAAATAGTCTTCCAGTCTTTGTGCGCAAAATAATATGTATGAGTTACATCACCGTCACCGGTGTTAACTCTTATATGATATCTAATCATAACACACCTCCGTCATTATTTTTCTCCCTCCAGAACCCATATTGCTACAATATTATCATTCTCATTGTCAAAAAAGCTGTAATAGTCCTGTTTATCGACAAAAATACAATGTCCGTAAACCATTACAATCGCAGAATCACTCCCAAAATCATACTCTGATAATTTTGGTCTTTCTCCACGCTTGAAATAATGATACCCGCCTCGGCGAACTTTGAAAAGCGACCTGACTAACTTGTTCGTACCCTGCAGTGACAAATAGCCATCATCATGATACTGCAAATCCCCGGCCATCCTATCCACATCGAATTTGGACTGCCCAAATTTGGTCTTTCTGAAAAAATCCAATGCGCAGCCACATGCGACAATGGTGCAAGGCGTATATTCATATTGTTCTGCCGGAATGATATTATTCATACTATTTCTTCCTTGTCTTCGTGGTCTTTTGCACGGGTTTTCTTGCCGTAGTTTTCTTTGCCGTCGTCTTTTTTGCAGATGTCCGTTTCGCTGTCTTGCGGACGGGTTTCTTTGCTCCGGTAGACTTCTTTGTCGTAGATTTCTTCACTGTCTTTTTTGCCGCAGTCTTCTTGGTCGCAGGCTTCTTTTTAATGGAAGTCTTCTTTGCAGTGGACTTGCTTGCCGATTTTGTAGTTTTTGTCGAAGCCGTTCGTGTTTTCACGGCTTTCCATACATAGCCATCCTTATAAAATTTCTTCACCAGGTCTGAAATGATGACCGCTGAAGGATCTATCGGCTCCGTGATCTGCAAACCTTCAGGACCACGAACACGGGATAATGCTACATACAGCTGGCCGGCTGCAAAAATCTTCGGAGAAAGAACGACTTTATCAAAAGTCTGTCCCTGGCTCTTATGGATCGTGATAGCCTTTCCGAGTTTGAACGGAAACTGCTTAATGCATCCCAACTCTTTCTTCGTAAGAGCGCCGCTTGTTGCGGAATACGCATAAATACGAAACTCCTGCGGCTTAATGATCGTCTCTTTGCCATCAATATTTACAAAAACCTGACCTGTTCCGATTGCTGTAATCTTGCCGAACTGACCGTTACAATACACGCCCTTCTGAGTATCATTTGCCGTAAAGATGATCCTTGCTCCAGGCTTCACAACAATGATATCGTCTACCATGCCGGAAATACATCGTCCGGTCTTTTCAGCAACCAATGCCACAGGCTGGCCGTCCAGTCCGTTAAGATACTCCATATTGAGCCTGTCAGCTTCAGCGTTTGTACCACAAATACAAATGGCGTCTTCATAATCAGGCTCGGGTGTCACAAACTGGTCGAAATATTTAAGTGATTTTGCATCGCCCAAGCGAATACCGTGCAAGTGGCTCACAAAATCAACATCATCCTGACGCTTAATCTCCGTCAGCTCTATCACCTTGAAATTGAGGCTCTTCCACTCAGATGTCGTAAATGCAAGACCGGATTCATCAAACTTAAACTTCTTAAGAAGTTTCGCATCCGATTTAGTCACAACAGGTAACAACTGTGAAAAATCTCCACTCACTATCAGCCTGATCTTGCCTTCCTTGAATTTCTCCGCCTTGCGAAGAACCTTTATAGCCCATGCAAAATCAGCGTTCTTCAGCATACTGATCTCATCTATGATAACCACGTCGGCTGCTATAAGAACATTAAGCATCGACTTTGTGAGAGCGCCTTTCTTGCCCTTGGCGAAAGACGGCCCGGCTGCCGATGTGCCCACGGGGATGTGGAACACGCGGTGTGCTGTATCACCACCGAGAATCAAAGCTGCAATTCCTGTGGATGCGCAAACGACCACATTTAATCCCTGTTCTTCAAACATTTCAATGGCTTTGTTCATCCAATAACTCTTACCCGTACCTGCCGGTCCGGTAAAGAACAAATTGCGGGAACTTTTGAGTGCTGTTTCAATCTGTTTATCTGTCATAATGTGTCCTTTTTATCTATAGGCAAAACAGTGCAATTTTCGTAAAAACTGATGACCTTATTTGTACGAGTGTCTCTTGCTGTATTTCCATCGAGTTTCTCATACACAACACGGTTCCATTTGAAATAACTTCCCTCAGATATTTCCGAAATCTTTACACGCTTTTTTGATGCCATGGTTTACGTTCCTTTGTTTGAAACAATCTAATATAACAAACTATATGTTACTACAAATCTGCTCAAAAATCAAGGGAATTTGTCCACAAAATAAGACCTACTGACAAAATTGCCAGTAGGTCTTTGATTATGCAGACGTTACGAATCCAGAGGATTACGATCAGTCGGTAATACCCATTCCATCCTGCTGAAGTGAAGGATCAGAAACTTCTACGCCGTCAACGGCAAGGCTTGCACGCTTTTCATTGATATAATCCTGAATCTTCTCTACGAGAGGAATGTTCTGGAACTTCTCCACTGCTGAATGCCACCATCCCTTAGACTCATCAGGAACAACGATAGCATTCTCAGGAAGATCAACATGTCCAATAGAACCAGGAATTTCCTGATCGGAAGGTACGATACCGATATAAGGATTTGCCTCATGATTATAAAGATCAGGATTAACCCAAGGCAATATATTCGGATTCCTACCGGGGTCAGCCCAGAAACCAGAGCCAGGCCAGTAACCAGGAGCAGGTTTGTCAGGCTTCAAAGGATCCTGATCAGGCTTCTCAGGTTCAGCAATGCCATCCGGAGGGACAATAATATTAGGACCCTGAGGCTCGCCCTGTGCAGGAGGTGTGACATGTCCATCAGGTCCAACAGGAAGTGCAGGAAGTTCTGACGTAGGCATATCATCAGGTACATAAATGATAACAGGCTTATATCCCGGAGGGCAGTTAGGATCCGCAATAGGTGCCTCTGTTACGGGCTCCTCATCACGATCAGGGATATCTTCCTCTACAGGTCCGTCAGTAGGATCATCTGCTGAAGGCTGTCCCTTTCCTGATCCGCCGGAATTTCCTGAAATAGGTTCTGCACCAGGTTCTGCAGTAGGATCTATGATGTCATCAGGTACAGCAGGATCGTCGATAACAGGTGCCGGTGTAGGCTGTCCATTGATAGGATTCCGTGTCGGTACTACGGGATCAACAATGATCGGACGATCAAGGTTAGGCATTGGCTCTGAGCCGCCAAATAAGCTTGAAAGGTTTGGCATAATTTTTTCTCCTTTACTATTGTTATTTTATATTACAACTGTAATTACGGGCATACAAATAATTGTAAACCACTTATATATATAATATATAAAATCTGAGATGTCAAGAGCAAATTACAAAAATGGCCACAAATTTATCAAAAAATGCGACCATTTTTGTAAAAACTATATGAACGGAGGATTTTTTATGCCGTTGCTAACACATACATGCCACTCTCATTGTCAATTACGACAGTGCAGTTCTCCCGGTCAGATTTGGCCTTCGACAGAATATCATTACTGTAATTTTCCCTTTTGGTCAGTTCAGCGTCAACATCCTGAATCTGCTTCTTTGTATCGTCGTCAAGATTTTCTTCATCAACATCCGCCGGAAGAAAAATCATATGGTCATTCCTGTAGTCCTGTACAAGACCATCGTTATGATCGATGACTTCAGTAAGGGAAATGGATTCATGATTTCCATCAACGGATGCCAGACGAATCTGTTCCGGGAACAGGTGAAGACTCTCAATTTCATCAGTCTTATTGAGTTCTTCCTTGGCCAGGCGTCTCAGTGCAAAGTTACGGGTTCTCAAGATCAAACCGAGCTGTGCACGCATGAAATTGTGGTACGAAGATTTAGACCAATGTGTATGCTTCATGCTGCTCTTAGCTGCATCCACAAGTGCATTTACTGCTTCGTCGAGCATACGAGACTCATTTCTGAGGATGATATCCGGTGCTCCAAGTCCCATCAACTTCTTGGTGCGATTGCTCATAGTGACAATCGTATTGTATCTGTCATTCAAAGGAAAACTGTAAAATGTATCTTCTTCTTTTGAATATGCAATAGGTCTGACGATGGGTGATGTGACCGGAACAACTGAAAATGCCAATCTTTCGGGTTCATCGGCATATCCAAGAGACTTAAGTGCCTCATAAATTGCATCGCCGCCCATGCTGACAACAAATTCCTCGCCTGCATCGATATGTGCCTTGTATTCAGCTTCACTTATCGTGTCGAACTTCTTCAGAGTGGAATTACCCTGATCCAACACAAGATAGCATGCATACTTCATTACCTTGGTTACATTCTCTTCTGTCATCTGAAGCAAATCGGCAATGGTTCCGTAACTGGATGTCAGCACGACATGAATAGGCAACTTTATATGGCCACTTGCCGTGCCGTAGCTTTTTGTCAGAAACTTATCATTCTCGTCATCATAGTAAGGAATCTTGCCACTTCCACCGAAAATATCCGGATCAAACAGACCATTCTTACAGAACATACTCTCCAGATAATCATAGTCATGCTCTGTCACTTCGCCATTGGAAAGTTCCAGAATCTCTTCGTCCCTCAAACTCTTGATATACCTGTTGGCTCTGTGTGACTGTCTGTCGGCGATAAGTGCATCAAGCTTTGCTCTGCTGCGCTCGATAGCAGAACTTGCTTCTTCATTATCGTCAAAATCCATCTGCGCTGATAAAAGTCCAAGTGCATCAGCCATTTCCTTGTCGCCACAGCGCTCCATGATCATTGAAGCTGCACGAAGACGGCTGCCCGCATCATCGTTGTTTGCATTGTCCATGAGTTCATCGTAAAAATCTCTAACCGGTGCATCATCCACCATAACATTGTTTTTACTCATCAGCCTTTTCCTCCTCTGCATCAGTTGAAACATTATTATATTCCATCAGATATTTCACAGCCTTTGCATGCATCTGGCGCTTGATCTGCTCCAAATTGTCCGTGATATTATTCTGGCATTCCATAGTCACCATAGCATCCTGTAACTGCGCGTCAATCTTATTTGATCCCGGACGACTTGCCGGTGCAATATTTGAATCGTAAATGCCCTCCCACGGATCCTTCTTGAACAGACCACAATCATACAGTTCAGCAATTACACCGATAGACAGATTGTCGGGAAGTCCCCACTTCTGTGCCCACTCACGAAGATCCTCATTGCTAAGATCACTTGCATCAGCCGGCTCATTAAACAACGCTTTGAGCAATCTCTGTTCCGTTGTCATATCCCTCTGTTTCTTCGGAACGACACCTGCCATACTGAGCACACCGTCGATGAAGTTCTCCCGATTCTGCGAATTATCGAGTTTTGACTCCATCTCCTTTGTGCTTAAACCCCTGGGAATTCGTCCCTCACGGATCGTGGCATCGCACACAAGCCTGATTACCTCGGAAAGACTGAACCCCTCCTTCTTGAAAATCTCATTCGCTCTCTCAAACTGATCACCCGAGATACGAAAAGATTTTACAACACTTTCATCCCTTGCCATGATGTTACTCCTTTCGTTTACATACATCTGATAATTGTAATACAAATGTGCCTTAGTTGTTTACAAGTAAGTTATAGCATAGTAAACATTAGATGTCAATATGTATTACAAATTTTTTTCAAATGTTTACATCTGGCGTCAAGCAGGGCCATTTTTGCGCAAAATAAAAGAGCATCACGCAATATGATGCTCAAAATAGCCACAAACAAACGGAGTATTTCGTCAATCATCAAACAGATCAATAATCTGATATATATGATCATTCGCCCTCATAGCATCAGCCTCGGCCTGCTCCCACCGTGGCCAAATGTCACGATACTGTGATTTCGACACGCTCCTGTACCTGCGCATTTCATAAATCGCCTCGCAGACTTCGTGTATACGCCACCGCGCCTGTGCATATTCCACATCGCACTTCCCCACATAATCAGCAACGGGTGTCTTATACAAACGCATTGATTTTTCTTCAATCGTTTCTAATCCGGGAGCCATAGCTGCTGTCTCAAACGTATGAAACAATCTGGATTGCACCTCCATATATCTTTCACACGATCTTGCTTCTTTGTAAAGTTTCTGAAGTTTTGAATGCACGCACATATATCGTATTGAATCAAAAAAGTCTTCAATCATAGCGAACTCCTATTCTACCGTGGATATGTCATTCCATTTCTGACGAAAAATGCGAAACCACCCGTCCACAGCAAGGACATGTCCTGTATGACGGCTTTTCATCTTCTTCCTGATTATCTGTCCATACATACGCATAATCACAGCAGCGCAGCATAACGAGACTGCCCTTCGCCGGATATGTTTTGGTGTGTTTCAAAAGTATGTAATAACAAAAATCATTATCTATTTTGGCCTGGACACTATCTGCGTCAGGTTTGTCATCGTTTTTGGATTCAGCTTCATTATCTTCACCATCTGTACCCAATGCATGTGCAATGATCACTGCTGACAACGGTGTATCACTCTGCTTTTCATCCGATGCCGTAACTGCTGCCGTCACGGACTGCGATGGCTCAATCTTGGGGAGATCGATCAGAGGAATCTTATTATTGTCCGATGTTTTCATTGTTGCATTATAATCATCAAGCTGTCGCTGAAAATCAGCCATTGCATCCGGCTGAGCCATTTTCTGTTCAAGTTCTTCGGCTTCGGCATCAGCCAGTAAAGCCATATTGAGCTGCCCTTTATCATAATTGCCCCGATACATCCTGTCCGTCACACTGCGAGTCAATTTTTTAATCTTCGCCGACAGAGTTGCCTTACCAATTGTATCCGTCATTTCTTTTATATCCACCTCTCCATATGCTGGTAGTTTACAGTTCTGCAAGCCGCTTCATAATGAAACGGGTATCAGGATAAATATCCTTAATCGTTCGTGCTTCCAGGATCTTATCGATGTGTTCGACTCTGCCATAATAAGCAGCCGCAATACCACCACTGATAGCGGCAACAGTATCTGAATCACATGGATATTTCATGGAATTACTCACACATGATATCACAGATTTGGAATTAAAGAAATTTATCAAAGCCTGTGACACAGTAGTTATGCCGTACAGTGTGTGCATATCATCATTGCTTTCCGACATATGGACTAAATCCTCAGGTGTGAGTTCAAGATCAAAAATCTTATCGGGATGATCGATCATGTCTTCCGGTACCAGAATAATATCGTCGCACACCTTATATACATAATCTCTGATATCAGATTTCGTTGCTCCATGATTTGCCAGCCAGACACACACTGCCGCGACTACTGCTGCCTGCTCGCCTGCTTTGTGAGAATGTGTCGGATATGCAGAAATGATGGCATATCGGATCACATCTTCCACATTATTAAAGAATGTGCCGATAGTACCTGAGCGCATGGCTCCGCCATTCCCCCAGGAATGATAATTATCGGCATCGTTCACAGCCCATTCATAAAACTTTGGGCCGTAGCCCACAAGCGGAAGCAATTTGGTATAATATCTCATAGCTGATATACACACAGAATATGCATGCCCACTCAATGTGTCCTGCTGAACCGTATCTTTTTCCTTACGCTTGACGCTCGTCATAGCCTCATAAATAGCCAAAGCCATGATAGAATCATCCGTGAAACGATTACGATACAAATCATACGGCGTGTCCGGATCATATTCGCTGTAATCGGATGTGGTTTCATATGCCGAACCAATGTAATCACCAAGACATATGCCTTTCAGCACTATCTCAGGCGTTACGTTAGGCGCTTTTTTCTTACAAGTTTCAACTACATCAGCTGCAGGCATATATTCCTGTATGACTTCCTGATCCAATCGTCTCCGCAATCCAGCAGGAAGCACCAAAGGATTTGTTGTCGGCGTAGATACTGTTCTTGTCTTTTGCATATTTGCCAGTTCTGACAATGTATAGTAATGGGACTTTGTCCTTGGCGATATCTTGTCCACAAGACGAAACACCTGCACATATGCATCCTCAAGCTTCGAAATATATGTATCCAGAATACCAAGGGCTTCCTTTTTGCCGGACTTATAAGGCTCATCTTCCGATGTTTCGATAATATTCCGTCGCTGCTTCAGATCAATTACGACTCTGGAAAACTTAAGTGATGTCTTGCTGATACGCTCCTGAATTTCCTCAAGATGATTAAGAACATACTCGTCTGCCTGTTCTCTCGTTTCTATATTGAACGTATTCGATTCGGTCATTCCATCAGAAAAATCCTTGAGTGCATTCTCGACGATAACGTCTATTCCCTGCATTTCAGGAATTATCTGCTTTTCTTTTTTGGACTTAAAGAACACGAACATCTTCCTCCTACCTGACAAATAATGCGGCTACCATAACCGCCAATATGACCAATATCGTACCACCGATCAAAATCACAGCGTTATGATTACCAACCGGTTCAGAATCGATATAGTCACTTTCTCCGTGAGCATATTCAGTCATAACCTCATGTTCATCGACTCTGCGTGCCTGGTTTTTCTTAGACTCACGAAACAATTTATCCAAGCTGTCAAACCTTCGCTTTGTAAACCAAATGTTAATGGCGATACAAATCAGACAGATCAGTGCCGTGCCGCCCATAGCTATGTATTTCATGTAATCACCTACCATACTCATACTATCGAAAAGTCATCGGTATCAGTCGGAGCAGACATACTTTCTATCAAGGACTGCGCCTTATCAGCATCTACGCTTTGCCTATTCTTGGCAACAATGTCCTTGAGGACTGATGCCTTGTCCACTCCGGAAAAATGCATCTTTCTGGAAGTTGCCAGAATCTCCGAAAATTCAGGCGAAGGCTTCATTCCCATAGCGATCAGATCTCTGCCATCAACCATAGGCTCTTTGGCTCTTGCTTCATAAATAGCAAGCCTCTCCGTCAAATATGTTTCTTCGGCTGCTGCTCGTTCATTATTTGCAAATTTGCCGGATATATCAGCAACAGAAAGCTGACAAAGGTCCCCCGGATGATGAACTGCATCAAATCTGTGATTCGTAGATTTGATTCTGCTGTTGTTATTAAAGCATGAATGCAGTTCCATATGATGCTCTACCATTTCAAGTACATATTCATGTAGTCTTACATCAGCATTCAGTCTATCCAAAAACTGTTTTGCTACAGGAACACCGGCTGCATCGTGTCCGTATGTGTGTATATGTCCATCTTCTGAAACGGAAACAGTATCGGGCTTGCCCATGTCATGGCAAAGTGCTGCGACCATGAAAAACTCAGGATTAGATACCTTATCACGTCTTTTTGCCGCTTCATCAAGAACAAGCATCGTATGATTCCATGCATCACCTTCAGGATGATAAACCAGATCCTGCTCACAGCCAACAAGCCGCTTAAGTTCCGGAAACCAGTCCTTCAAAAGATCAGCTTCCTTCAAGACCTCAAAGAATTTTGAAGGCTTCTCCGCTTTGAGAAGAGCTTTCTTCATCTCTCCGTAAACTCTCTCCCTTGACAGAGTGGTGACATCCATAGTCTTCATCAAATCCATTGTTTCCGGTGCCACATCAAAATCAAATCTTGCAGCGAACTGTGCAGCACGGAAAACACGCAGAGGATCTTCAGCAAATGTCACATCATCGACATGTCGGATTACACGATTCTCTAAATCCTGCTGTCCTCCGAAACAGTCCACAAGTTCACCGGTCAACACGTTCTGCATCATTGCGTTCATAGTGAAATCACGGCGCCTCGCAGCCTTATCTTCGCTTATAAACGGATCAACGAACACCTCGAAATCTTTATGACCCCGGCCCGTCGCTGTCTCCATACGTGGCTGTGCAATATCGATGTCATAACCTTTCAGATTATAAACACCAAAAGATGCACCCTGGGTTTTCAATGTGCCCAGTGATGACACGATGTCTTTCAATTCTTCGGGTGTGACGCCGTAAACTTCAACATCTATATCTTTATTGACTTTTCCAAGGATCTTATCACGTACCCATCCTCCGACATAATATACCTTACCGCCTTTTTCGGATACGATTTCTGCAATCCTGTGTGCCATCTTACGATCGCGTCTTGCTAAATCATCCATCAGTCTCTACTTCCTCACGCTGCAACGCCTTATCGGCATTATTTTTGTCAACAAAGGACAGAATATCTTTCTTGATATGCGCCTTCGGTACATATGTAGATATGTATCTGTCCACATCTTCTTCTGTCTCAAGAACATCAATAGCTCCTATATGAAACTTCAGTGCGCTATGCATATATGTGTCCGTATGCTGGACACCCTCATCAGCAATCATAATATCTACAACCTTGGATGCCAATATTGTCTTGCATCTTTCAAGGTCTGCGTTCTTCTTTCGCTTTGGCTTCTTCGCAATCACATGATTAAGCACACGGCTGCCAGGTTTTACAATCTGATTTCCGTCTGCATTGAATTTCACGGATTTTAAGCCTTCAATCCATACATTCCCCTTTTTATCGACTTTGGATACGGTGGTTGTTATCTCACCGTCCAAAATCACGATATCTCCTACTTTGAACATATTCAAAACCTCATCTTTCTTCACAGTCTATAGTATGCCGGTGCAGCGATCGTTCCTGCCCACCGACGGATCATGCATCACCTCCTAAATGATGGAAAACATTTTATCTCTGAATGTTTCTACGTGATCCACCAGCATTTTACCGGTGTGTACATAGGTTTTACTTCGTCAGGCAGTTTTGCGTAAATCTCATCAATCTTCTGTTTCAAAGTATTGAGCCTTTCTATCTGTTCGTCCGAAAGATAACCTCTCTGCTCATATCTATATGTGCGGTAGAGACTGCGCACTTCACTCAGATATGTGATGTATTCTTCCTGAAGGAGCATCTGTTCTTTCGGACTAAGTTCTGTTTCACTTACTACAAGTTCATCCATAATACTACTCTTTCATACAATTTGTATTCAGCTCTGGTCACCCGCTGAAGTCAATTCTTTTGCTAACGGCATTGGCGTAATTGAAGCCCCGCAATGTGGACAATTTAGATGCTTACCGTGGATATAAACGCCACCACAGTATTTACAAGTATCTTCCAGAGGCACGTCTACAAGCATAATACCCCCGTCTTTTCTTTTCTCAATCAGTCTGGCTTCTTTGCGTTTTGACTTTATTGCACCTGCTACTACGGCAAATATATGTACAAAAATAAACACAAATATCCCAGCTGGAACCAAAACAGCCGGAGGAAAATAAAGACCTGATGTTTTCATTGTGGTCATAAGCTCTGTCATGGACATGATCCACGCACGTCCGACGGAAAGCTTCCGGTCTGTAATCGCTCTATGCAAGGTCTGTGTGAACTCATCTGTAACAGCTGAGGAAAGTAAAATATCAGTATCAGTACCCTGCATACCTTCCCAGTACCAATCCACAAATCCGTCTTCCGGTATTTCTTCCGGTTCCGAATATACAAACAGCCAATGTGATTCATCGGGCCACCTGTTGACATAGAGATCATAGGCATATGGCTCAATATTGTCATAGTTATTCTGCCAATCTTCATTCTTACATGTCACAAGGTCACAGGCTATGCCTGTTTTATCCCGAAAAGCTTCAAATGTCTCTAACAGATCTGCTTCTTCGGCATCTGTCAGATAATCTGCATAATCTTCTATCAGTACTTCTGAATCATAAGTTGCCGGATCAAGTGGTTTAATGACCTTCACAAATGAAGCCATAAACACACATGCCATTATGATAAACGGTAAAACGGATACAGCATAAATAATCCAGAACATGGGTGATATATGTTCCGGCTTATCTTTTATGTACTCATATCGTATTCCGCCATTCCTGTAAAACGCATATCGTGAATATCCACGTGTCGGACTGGTTACTACAATCGGTTTTTGATATGAACCTCCATATGAACCACTATGTGACCCACCTCTGTGACTTCCGCCGCCTGATGAATGAGACGACGATGAATGGCTGCTGTGCGATCCGCCACTGTGCGAACCACCACCTGATGAATGTGGCATTTCTTATATCCTCCGGTTATTTTTTAGAAAGGAATCCCCGCTACAATCTCTCACTCCTACGAGGATGCACCCAACAGAAGATGTTGTATTTAATGGGTTCTTACGTGCTATGTCTCGGTTAAACAAGAAACCGTGCGGTGCACACATAAGATGAAGCGGTTCGGCACCGCAAATTTAACATGAGTTATATCACAAACCGACAAATGACTGGCGTGATAATCTGTGCATCACTGACCAAACAGCATATGTTCGGTCTTTTCATCAAGCTGTCCGTCATAATATTTATCAATAACGGCCCCAAACACGGACTTGATGTCTCTGTCATCTGCAGCATGATAAAACAATGTCATCGATGACCAGATTTTCAAATCATCCGGAAAATCCACAACGGATGAGATGTCGTCTGTATCAAGTGCCTGCAGCGCTTGCGTGATTGTCAAAAGATTTGCTCGAAGCTGTTTATCCTTCAGATAAGCCTTGGCTTCATCCAGACTGACAATCCCGAAAGCATACGATCTGTCCGATTTACCCAGACCACGAAGCTGCGGAAACACGTGCCATATCCAATGCCCGTACTTCTTGCCGGATCTTATCTCACTTAAGGCAAACTCAAAATCCGCTTCCTGCGCTTCTTTGAACCTATCCAGGTCATATCTGGACTTACGGGTAAATATTTCTTTCAATTTCATCATTGTCAATGTTCTCCGTTCCCTCTGGTTTTATTATAGCCATTGGGCTCCAAACTATCATATGCCTTAATCAAAAGACGCTCTAATTCGTTCAAATCATTATAGCCAGACTTAGTCAGAGGTATATGTCGTATAGTCACAGGCACTCTATTTACGGCAATATCGTAATCCAATTCATCCCCACCGCTTTGCCGACCATTCAAATGCTGCTTCACACGATTCGTCAAGTCAGCAGATTGACCAACGTAAATCTTTCCACAAATATCATTTCTGATAATATAACAACCTGGAACTTTTTGCTTAACATGTTGAGAGCATTGTTTCAGATATTGATTCGCCGTATATACTCTATGTGATGTTATATATGCTAAACAGGTCTCACATAATACATATGGTTTGATCGGATATAACAAATCTTCAGACGTTTCCTGCAAATCTGGCAAACGCTTATGTAATTTCTCCAAATCAGCTTTTGACCAAAACCATGACTGTGCAGTGATATACGGCATATCATCATACGATGAATACATATTGCGTAAAGAAGTCCCATGCGTAACATAAACCTGCTTTGTATCAACATGTTGTATTGTTAAACAAAATTCTGTGGGGTATGTATACTCAACAGCCAAAATTTGTTTTTCAATCAACTGTCTTACATAATTGATATGTATTGAAGCCTCATTGTATGCATTTGATATACTCTCATATACATCAGTGTGGGTGTTGACGCTTTGGCGCAGAGTATTAAGCACCAATGAATAATCAACTTCTCCTGTACTGAACAATTTCAATAGTAAATCATCGGCATCATTTGAAGTTTGATACTGTCTGTATTCCAACATATTTGCTACAGTATAAGTATAATGCAACTCTGTGGGGGGGGTGCACCAACACCATAAAAATTGCATAACTGTTTGCATTGTTTCACGGCAGGATGCTGCTGTAAAAGGGCATGATATATACATGCACAGGCACAACATATCATACATATGAGCGTAGCGCCTGCCAGAAATACTAATATTGTAAATGCTGATATTTCAGACATATGAACCCCCCCCTACGCATTCTTCATCAAAGATATCACTTTAGATGGCTCAGTTTTCATAAATTCAAACATGCCCAGCATCATTTGTAGCGATGCCTTTGTTTCTGATTTTGATAAATGAACCGACTCAGCAAAATGCACTGTCAAATGATATTGCTCCATCATGTCTAAAAACTCGACAATATCAAAATCAAAAAGACTATACGGACTTGCCAAGACCAAATGATCATCTTGTCGCAACATAGCTTTCAACTTTGTTTTGTCACAGAAAATATCATAATTGCACATTGACAAAACATCGGGTGTATCCACAAGATTGTTATAGAAACCCACATACCATATTTTATTGTTTGTAGCTTCAACCATTTCAGGCATGTGATTCCTCTCCGTCATTTGTCTACAAAGCGCATGACTACAAGCATGGTTATCAGTATGATCACAGCCAATACGGCGCTTATGATCAGTGGTAAAAAGCACACAGCCCATGACCACGAAATCACGTGTGTGAGCTTAAGTACCACGAATACTGTCGTTAAAATCGCGGCTATTACACCGACACGAATATCAATCTTTAACTGCATATTGTATTACCTCTTTGGCGTATCCCGATACTAAAAATTAGAATCGACATACTCAATCAAATCTTGTGGATTATGGAAATACATATCGACCATCGTGTTAAAATAGTCTGTCGCATGCTTCCAGAGTTCATCAAACTTTGAAGAATTTGTATCCTTCAAAGAACCAAGTTTGACTATCTTATGATACTCGTCGATAGTGACCTCAAGTTCAATATCTCCGGATCCAAGAAACTTAAAATCCATAGTTCTGCCGTGCTTATACACGCGGACATATCTATCCCAGCCACGTATCTGCACACGAAACTCATATGTAGCATTTATGTCCTGGAATTCATTCATTACAGATGATATGAGTTCATCCATAATAGTTCTCTGTTTCTGTCTGAAAATTGCTGCGTCTGTCATGATAATTACCTCCAAATATTGTTATGTATTCTATCTCCTGCGAAGCTCATCAAACACATTAAGTGCTTCATGAATTGTCTGTTGTAATGTATGCACCGGTTCCCTATGTACCATATGTCTGTACATGATAGTGAGATATCGCATTTTGCTTGCATCTTCAGGATAACCAAGTACAACACTTTCAGGTTTTAGTGCTACGTACCGGCCAAATTCCACATTCGTTGTGTATCCGGGAAGCCTTGTATTCCTCGGAATCCAGAACATAATCACCGTTGCTCTGCCAAGAGCTTCCCATTCCCAGAACGTCTGTGTTTCAATACAAGAGCTGTCAAATTCCACGCCGACCGGATATTCAGGAATATACACTGCTGTGCCGGGATCCTGTCCAAATACCGTTTTCTGCAGCATTTCAACAGCTTCTTTGCGCCAACTCTGGGAAAAATCTGCATCCCGATATGTTGGTCCTGCCAAAAAAATCGAATATTTCGCTTTTTCTACAGGCTCGTTGGAAAAATTAACTATCATTGCTTATCTCCTGAATCTCTCAACAGCATCTTTTGCCAATTTCGAGCGCTTCACATCTGCATCGAGGTAAGAAATCTGTGCCGTATATTTGCTTCCACGCATCCTGTCAGAACATACTGCCAGTCCGTTGGAATAACGCGACAATTTACTGGTATCGATCTGGTTCAAATCCCCCAGAATTACGATCTTGGAACCATCACCAAGCCTTGTGATGAGTGTCTCGATCTGCTTGGCTGATGTGTTCTGTGCCTCGTCGATGATGATATAGCTGTTCGTGAACGTACGTCCACGGATAGAACTCATCGGCTGGATCTCAATCTTGCCCTGGATGAGCAGGTCATCAATGGCAATCCTGATCTGTTCAAGGTCTTCCTTCGGCTCCTTGTTCTTAATGAGCTGCTCCAGATTATCATAAAACGGTTTAAGATACGGATCCATCTTATCTTTCGTATCACCGGGAAGGATTCCGAGTTCGCCTTCTCCGTCCGGATTCACCATTGATCTTGTGATGATGATCCTGTCGTAATCACCGCCATACAGTCCATCAAGGCCGCACGCTTCGGCGATAAAAGTCTTGCCTGTTCCGGCTGCACCCTTTACGATAACACAGGGTATCTCCTCTGCCGATGCAGAACAAGCATCCATCTGGAAGGACTGCCTTGCATTGAGCGGCTTCACACCCTGAATACCTTTCTTGTCAAAACTCATAAGCCTGTGAAGCACACCTTCTCTGTATCTCACAAGCGCTGAAGACTTGCCACAGCTTACAGTCGCATACTCATTCTCATCGAGGCTGTCGTCCTGAAGATCGATCTCACAGGTGCCGTCCTTATACAACTGGTCAAGCATCGACATATCATCGGCTTCAAGCGTTGTCCAGCCGTGATAATCAAAATCAATGTTCTTGACCTCATCGTTCTTATATCCTTCAACAACAAGTCCTGCATTCCTGGCAAGCTGTCTCATGATCTTGTCGCCGGATACGAGTTTCGTAGGCTTTTTCTGGCCGTTCTGTTCAACCAGCATCAAAGCTACGGCAATGATGCGGTTATCTGCCTTATCGACCTCATCTACAGCATAATTTGCTAAGTACTTCTGGTCAAGCTCGGTTTCGATCCTGAAAAGTCCGCCGCCGGTTGTCTTCCAGCCTTTCTTCGGGCTTCCGTCAGTCCTTGCATAAAATACATCGATCGCATCTGCTGCTTTTCTCGCTTCATAACCCGTCTGCCCGGGAACATTCTTCAGATGATCAAGCTCCCGCTGTACGATCTCCGGAAGCACGACCTCATTGTCTGCAAATCCGTTCAAAACATCAGGGTTCCTCATAACGATGTTTGTGTCAAGCACATAGCACTTAGTCTTTGCCATAAAATCTTCATCCTTTCTTATGTTCGAGTTCCAAAATGCGCTTCATCATAGAAAAAACATACGCCGGTGGTTGTCTGAGTCCCTGTTCCCACTGCTGCAGCGTATGTTTTGGGATCCCAAAATAGTCAGCAAACTGACTCTGGGGCATATTATATTGCTTTCTCAATTCTCTAATCTCGTTCTTCATACATATATCATATCTCATTGAGATACTAATGTCAATAGGCATGAACCTCATTTTTGAACAGATTTTACATTTTCACAACCTTTGCCGAACTATGAAGATAGTGCAGACCAAATTCGCGGAACCAATCAAACACCGAACGCTCCTTTCCGTTGCCGTACTTGTAAACCAGCGCATCGTCGGGAAGCAGCGTCGGATTTGCGAAAATCGTTTTGGCAAGTGTCTCGTCAACCTCAGCCGCATCGTCAATCTTCTCGGGACAATATGACCTGTACAGATACGAATAATCGTTATACCTGACATCATACCCATGTGTGTATAACATCACGCTGTAGAACGTCATATAGTCCGCATATGACATCTGTCCCGGTAAACGAACCTTCCGGTAATCACCTGCAAGCATTCCGACAATGCCATCGCAGATAAATGGTCTCACGTTCTTAAGAGGACCAGTCACATATTTCCATGCAAACTTCGAATTTATGGTATCATATGTGATCTCAACCTGCGGATTCACATATGCCTTATCAACATAAGTATCATTAAGCAGACTGGTAGCTGTAGAGAACACGGTTCCTTTGCCAAGTTTCGTCATGCATCTGAGCATATCATGATCCCATCCATAGATGAATCTCACGCTCTCATCCACGATCAACATGATATCCTTGTCAGCCATTTTCCTGTCCGAAAACACCTTGTTGAAATGATGCCCAAACGGCAGATCATCATTGATGACACAAGGCATAACGACAATGTTCTCGGGCCTATAAGCCGCTTGTTTTGCATTCTTCTCGAATTCATCAGGCGTTGTTTTACAGTCCTTGCCAAAAACAGCAAAGATATGAATTTTCGTCTTCCTGATCCGTTCATCGTCCAGCCTGAATGCTTTGCAGCCGACTGTCTCAACATTCGCATCGTCCGTCCCCGGCTCCTTCATGAACGCTCTGGAATAGATGATGCCATTCTTAAAATCGACACCTGTATATCTAAAATAGTCATCCACGGAACGCTCCGTGCCAAGTTCCAGATCGGAGCATCTACCGGTCATCAGAAGATCATAAAACTCCTGCTGCTCCAGCTTCATCTTGTCATATTCGCTTGCATGCATCGTATTGTGTGCTCTCTTTGTTGCACCGAGCGTGTCGTGCCTCAAATATGCGTTCCTGTATGTGACGATGTCATATCCCTTGGTATAGGCTACCATCGTGGTCATACACTCATCGCCACGATACATCGCCGATTCCGAAAACCCGACATCGGCATTAAACTGTCCAGCCGTAAACAGATACGCAGCACCGATGCCTGTGTTTTTACGGCAGATATCGTACTCTTCCGACGCTTTATATGCATCGTCAAGCCAGTTGGCAGGATATGCGTTAGCATACAACAGATTCTGTGAACTGTTATATGAATCCAAGAATGAGCCTATACCGAATGTCCTGAGCCTTGCAGGAACATCCATCGTGCCATCCCATAATGCCTGTCCTCTGGCACTCTGATAATCAGGCGGATAACCTGTTATGACGGACTTCTGGTTACCAAGCTTCTCAAACTGATCGATCAGCATGGTATCCCAGTGCCATATGGCAAGCATATGTGCATCTGTGATGAGAACGTAATCCTCTCCGTCATATAATTCCTGGCACTTTTTCCTCGCCAACCCAGTACCTTTCATTTCATCTTTTGAAAGAACAGTGACCTTAATGTTCGGTATCTGCCTCAAAATAGACGCAATGTCATTCCGGTCATCCTGGATACATATTGCAAAGTGGATACGGTCTTTTCTGTCAGCCTGATATAAAAGGCTCTTTATCGTCTGCCTGAGACTTGCATCCCTGTAAGACGGAATCTGAACGCAAATGGTCTTCTTCCCGTATTTTTTCGCAAGGACAGTCACATCAGGAAGTTCCCTGCAGACATGCTCGCTCTCATCCGGTAAAAAGCATACCCATTTCTTATCATCTTCCGTAAGATCGGATGCAAAGAACTTACCATTTATCGCAAATTTGCGGACTGCGTGAAACTTAAAAGCAAGTCCCGCATCCGCTTCAAATTCTGCTACTGTCTTCTCCGTACCGTTTCCGAACTCACCAAGGTCTACACCAGCACTGAGCAAGCCATAAACAGTTCTCATCCTCTTTCGTTCATCTACACGCCTTTGAGACATAGTGTTGTCGGCGACATTAAACCTTTCAATCTTCTTGTCGGTCTGCACTGCGGCCCTGTTGTAAAGATGCCATATCGGTATATATTTTGGATGATATACTTTGTAGCCGTGCGTGTAGTATCGTATATCAAGACATATCTCATCTGCTACAAAGTAACAGTATGGATCCGACGGAACCTCTCTGTCCAGGATCGCCGGTCCAAAGACACATCCTCCGGAGATAAACAGACCTCTCATGAAAGGTCCATCAGCCTGAATCCTTTTGCCACGGAAACGAATATTGCCATCAGGCTCCACATTCTTAACCGTGCTCGCGCAAATACCGTCAAATCTTATCTTGGTGAACACTTTATCATCAACAGGCTTATCATAATGCTTCGAAAAATCATGAGGATATCCGCTCACGATAGCCTTTTCATCGCCGATGGATTTCCATTGCTCGATCAGGGCAATATCCCAGTATTTTGCCGCTCTCATATGAGAGTCAGAATGCAGCGTGAAATCCTCATCAGTCATAAGCTGATGACATTCATATCTGGCCGCACAAAGTCCAGGTGCTTCAATCTTTGGGATATGCTTCACGGCGCAGTTTGGTATTGCCTTCAGCTTCTCCAGAGTTTCCATGTCATCATCCTGATAGCACACAGCAAAATGTACTCTGTCAGGATTAGCAGCCTGTGTGCGAAACGATTCTATGGTCGATAACAACATCGGATCACAAAAAGAAGGTATCTGCACAGATATCGTGGACGTAAAATCAGGGTGTGATAGCCCGTGTATATAGTTCATATACTCTGTCGGGAAATCCACCCTGTCCTGCAATTTCTGTTCTTCTGTAAATCCTGTCATTTTAGTTCAGTCCTTCCATCGGCATTTTTCTTTTCTTTCACCTTTGTGACAATCTTGTCTATAATGACAGCTATGATCACAAAGCCGACAAAATATGGCGCCGCCGGCCCCATATTATTGAGAGCGGTGCCACATAATGTCAGTCCGTATATTATTGCTATCACGATCAACGCAACAGGCATATCTTCTTCCTCTTCAAAGCAATATCATCAGGAACTCTTTGCTGCTCTTTTCTCAGCCAGTCTCAGATTATATTCCGTCTGAATCTTCGTCCGGATCTGAGCTGACAAAGGCAAAAGCTGCATAGCTTGTTCCTGTGTCAGCTGATGGACGAACTTTGCATTGTTCATATAAGTCTTTTCCTCATACACAATGAAAGTCATGATGTGAGTCTGGTCGCATGGGACTGACGCCCTGACAGATGACACATGAAATCTGAACAAATCCTTGGTGATATTTGCAAACTCATTCGTATAGAGCTGCTGCCATGTTTTGTTCATCTTCGGATCATGTCCGTAGAGTATAGTCATAAATTTGTTCAGTTCCTGTGTCAAATCAAGCATGTCTTCGTCCCTTCCGATGTGAATCTCATCACATCTGTAAAACTGTCCCTTAATCCCAGGACTCCATCTCCTTTTCAAGAGGAGCACTTACATCTTCCCAATCGACGTCCTTCTTGTGAAGATCGTCAGCTCCGGGCTCATTTGCATCAAGGTCGATATCATCAAGATTATGTTCGTCCTCTCTACCGGAACCATCCATCTTTGATCCATCTACCTTCTGCATCTCTTCTACAGTTTTTTCACCAGGATTAGAAGGTGTTGCGGTCATGGCCATTGGATTCTTTGGATCGTGCTCTTCGGAAACTATAACTTCCTTATCGTTCTTTCCTGTTGCTGTTTCTGTCTGGTTACCGCAACCTGCGAGCAAACCTGACATAACGATCATACCTACTGCTGCCAAATAACTAAATTTCTTCATTTCAAGCCTCCCTAAGATGTTATTTATCACACAGACACCATGTCTGCCGATTTAGTTATTTCCCGCTGCACTCACAAGTCTTGCAAGCGGATTATCTTTTCCAATATGAGCCACGTATTCAGGTCCAAGTACCGAAAGATTATACATGAGATAGTTAATCTTGCCGCCTTTGATAAGTTCCTGAACCGGCTCAAATCCTTCAGCAAGAATGCCTTCTGAAATCCTCTTCACAGCGTCCTCGCTCAAAAATTCCACACATTTATTACCATCATCGTCCTTATAGACTGCACAACAGCTTCCTGTCACGGACTTTATCTCATCATCCGTAAGCCCGCACCTGCCCTGTGTGTCAGCTCTCTTTAGCTGGTCATAACAGACGATTATGATCTTTCCCAAAAGTTCCATACGCTTTGTAAACGCTTCCTGTGACGGTTCTATCATCTTCATCTGTGCCCTCCGAAATAATACTTTTTGATATTACTCTCGCCTGCCGCAAGAATGCAGGCATATGCATCATTCCTCGACTTAAAATATATCCTGTCTTGCTTCGGTTTGTCTTTATTCTTTATCACTTTTATGTCATCGTTTGCTTCATCGTACACCATCTCATATTCGCAAATACCGTGCGTCATCTGGGAAAACACAGCCATCTTGGAAAATACCTTTTTCCTCATAGCCTCATATTCAGTCGCTTTGCCGGATGTATATGCGTTAGAGATAGCAGTACCAGTGGATTTTATGTTATTGCTATCCATTACTACTTCATCTTTCTGACATTAGTACCCAAAGCAAGTATTGATGAAATCAGATGCACAGTTCTTTCCGCCTCTGAAATCAGATCCTGTCGCTGAATATGTAGTGGTGTATCTGTCGTCGTCCTGCCACACGATCTTGTAATGGGCTTTTCTGTCATTTTTCGTTACTGTGAATCCAGCAGACTGAAGACGTCCGATACCGTCCCGTGTAAGCTTCCCTTCTGCAAAGACTTCCTTGATGAGGTCTGAGAGGGCGGTACCGGTTCCCGAGGGAAAGTTGTGCGCCAGGATGTCGCACAGCACGTGGTACTTACGGGATGTGCAAAGTGCACTGTCGCCCTTCATACCGTCGCGCTCCTTTTCTAACACTCTCAGAATGATATCTTCAAACTCATTCACATACTTTGGTTTTTCAGTTGTTTCGAACATGCCGGAGTTTGCACTGTCAGCCACCTTGTCAAATCCGCTCTGAAGAGAACTGCTCTTTGACTGCTCATCTCTAAGCTGTGACTTAAGGGCTGCAATCTCCTGCGACATAGCCGTTATCTCGGCTTCCCTGTCTGCCAGGATACTGTCAAACACGGCTTTTAATTCAGCATCATCACCGAACCTCTGCATCAGACGTTCTTCCCTGATCGCAGATAAAGAAAACTGCTTGTCTATCGGATTCTGTGCCAAAAACTCATAAAGCGAATCCTTGACCCTGTCCATGGCTGTCTGGGTATCAAAATCGTCGCCGACATCCATGATGTGCTTTCGCTCTCCGCCGGGAAGTATCATCATGAGGTTAGTTGAGTAATGATTAAACCCTACAAGTTCTTCAAGCTTCTTTGCCACGATAGGAGTACTTTCTGCCAGCAGATGTAATCTGCCTATGAATGGCATCTCAAAATCGTGAGCATTGGATGAAACCTTGTATGGGAAATATAATACCGGAGTTTTAACATCTTTATCCGCTCCGGAAAGAAGCTGTCTATATTCTGCAAGATCTGACGCATGTAGGAAAATCGTTCGGTCCGTATTAGGAACAGATCCATCCATATTTGCTTCCAGCTCATGCCAGTAAATCTGCTGCATAATCTCCTTGGCAAATATGCCGGTATCCGCCTCGGACAAAGTGGCATTCACTTTCTTTAAGTCAAGCTGCTCGCCAATGAATAGTATCGGATCCGTCTCCGTTCGGCAAATGATATGTGTGTTTCGCCGGAATTGCTCAGACTCGGTCTGCAATTGTATCAGAAGCAGCTTATCTGCTGTCAGAATATCAACCGTCTGGCCCGCACTCTCCTTCTTGAACTCTTCATCATGCTGCTGAAAATAAGCATCAAAAGGACTGCATTTGTCCTCGCTCATCCATAATTTGCCGAGCTTTGACTCAACAAACCACTCGTTGATCGCATCAAGCAGCATATCCTGCGTACAATCCTGTTTCAACTGTACTTCGCTTGCATATGTCAGCATTTATGCATTTCTCCTTTCTGTTATTGTGTGATTTCACACTTATACATGGATTATAACATAAATCCGCTCATATATCAACAGATATTCAAGATTTTTCTGCAGGAACGCGGCTCATTGTATATAAATACCGCAACGCATTCAGATACAGATTAAAGAGAGAAAAGCAGTGCTGTCCAACCGGAAGATGAATATTCATGTCGGTTCGCATCGCCTTGTAAGAACCTGAATAGACACATATTTCATCCAGCTGTCCGTATGACCAGTTCTTCTCCTGCTCCATTTCTGTCAGATATTCACGATTCACTATCGCAGCGTCCGTTGTTATCGTCACGGCTGTATGATTGAAACTCCTCTCCCCAAATCTATATTTGCCGGTGATCGCTGCCATCTCGGCAATAAAATCGACAGGATCTTCTGCTACTCCTGAGAACCTGCCGATATTTGAATCAATCGTGAACCGTGTGCAATTCTTGATGGATGACACATACAGGTCAAAGGACCCAATCCTCACGAACCTTCTCTGTCTGTTTAATTTCACATGGGCACCCCCTATAAAACACAATCAGTAACTCAATATTACCACATATATCAGCAAATGTCGATATGCAATTTGCAATTTATGTTGTATAGATTGTATAGAATGTATAGACTTTATTTCTTACAAAATAGAATCAACATCCGCACAGCCTGCTTCTGTCGAAATTTTGTACAGAAAGTCTATACATAGTTGCCGGATCAGGGTGTGTATAGAACCTCCGAAAAACTCTATACAATTCTATACAACCCCAAAACCCTTATATTTACAGGCTTTCCGCTGTTTTGTATAGAATTTCGGTGTATAGAGTTAAAAACCGGTTTTATACATAAAAATCCTTGATAGTGTAGGCTTTATGGCACTTTGTATAGAGAGTATAGAAAAAATAAAAGTCATTTCTATATATACACGTAACACGTACATGTAAAAACGCCTTATATAATGAGTACACGAAGAAAAAGGTTTTTACTATATACGGTATAATATTTTTCTATACATTCTATACATATATATAGAAAAGCCTACAAAATAGGCGATTTTGGTGTATAGAAAGGTGCATTTTTGAAGTTCCAAACTTTCTATACAGTCTATACATAATGCTCGGGAATGCCCTAAAATAAAGGATTTTAATGTATAGACTTTGATATAATGGATATCCAATTCTGTCTCAATTTCGTCGGCCCGGCGATGTATAGAATTTTTGGATCAAATATGTATAGAAAGTTGTGACCGCATTTTCTATACATTGAAACCCACCAAAATAAAGGGCTCCCGCGATTATGTATAGAATGTATAGATATTTTATAGTAGAATTTGGTATTAGGTAGTAAACCAAAGATTCCGGCTGCATTTTACCACTATGTTGGTAAAACAACCAGGCGCTGAATCCGACTTTCTATACACGTATTCACCACCTAATTATCAAATGGTCTTTTTGAAACTCTATACATTCTATACACTCTATACAATTTTGTATAGAGTTGTGAATCAGAAAATATTCAGATCAGGTCACAAAAAAATAGCCGGCGGATGTAATGCACCCACTGGCTATTTCACGTATTCGCTATAGATCTATTTCTTCCGGTATATGATCACCAACAGAAATTGCAACAATATCTCGCATACAAGCACGATGCTTAAAATGCACTGACCGGGTGTCACATTAGTCAAAACGAAATACCAGAGCCACCCTGCGTTCATCACAAGACATAAAACCTGTGAACCTACCGATAAGTCTTTGCTTGATTTTGTTTTGAACAGTTTTACTATCTGGGGCAGATAAGCAAGAATCTCCAGTATACTGACCACATAAAATATCACAATCGCCAGAAGCATACATTACACCGTCCTCACTGTTATCTCACCGAAATAAGGCTTTGCTGCATCAAACAAGAACTCAATATCGCATATGTCATCAGGAAACAACAATCCATCATCCTGATGAGCAATGACATATTTGAGACAAGCATATACTGATGCAGACACCTGCAATATCGTAGGTGTTTCCTTCCTGTCCTCGGATGCCTTCAGAATATTACCGGCGTACCTGCTGCTAAAATGTTCACCGGACACGACAACGCCTACACACTCTCCTGCTCCTGTAAGAAGATCCTTTGTGAGTATCTGGTATTCTGCGTCGTCGCCTGCGTTCTGCAGCGAGGAAACAGCCAGGTCACACGGCTTGTATATGAATACCACATTCGGAGCGTATTCCACCCTGCCATCATCGGATTTGAAGCTGTAATAGTCATACATCGAGAACAGCTCTTCGTGAGCCACGATGTAGCCTGTGAATTTATTGTCCTTCGTCACAGGGCTGTAATGCGTCACTTTGTTGTTCAGTGATGTCCTGTCAGAAATAAACAGACCACTCCTTGAATCATAATAATAGACGCCATCACCCATAACATCCTTGTGTCTGTCAATGAACATACCAACACTGTTATTTGTGCCCACTTTGACAATGGAGCGTTCATTTATCTCAATTGCGTAATCAGGAACATTCCAGGTTGAATAAACCTTATTTGCGGGGAGATTTGGATGTGCTACAGAAAAGTCGTGGTCTACTTCAATGATATCCGTTACTTTCAAGGTCTTTGCAAGCAAATCGTAACGGTCTTCGTTTAACAATTTCTTTAAGTCGTCTCTGTTGTCTTTTACAAATTCACTGCCATCATTTGTCACAACATCTGCCAATGCTTTCTTGACAAAGAGGCTCACCATTCCGGGGTTCATGCCAAATTCTATAACTGATGTGGCACCCCCGCTGTGCTTCTTTTGAAGCTGCTTATATTTGTCAAAATGGCCTTCAAACGTGAAGCAATTGAACATATCATCGAAACAGTCATCGCAGCTTGACATATAATGGATGCCATTTTCGAGGCACATCTTTGCCATCAGATAGTTGTCTATACCATTGCCAAGATCCACCAGAACATCACCATCGGTACAATACTTTAACACTTCACGATAGTTATCTGACTTAACGTGCATCAGTATACAGTTATCCATACTGCCACCGCGATCCGTGTATGCCTTGAATGTACCAGGATCTTTGTCGATTATTCGAATGTTTTGCGTAGCGAATAGGTTTTCAGACAGGACAATATCGAGCAATGATTTTCCGACCTGTCCTAAACCTAAAATGAACAGTCTTTGTATCATATGTTGTAATTTTCCTTAAAACGATATATTTTGGGTAACACCCAATAACCTATTATAGCCTATTTGATGTCGCATTACAACCTGTGTTGTTTATTTTCTTTCGATATATCAGCAAATTTTATTATTATTTGCGTTCCAATAACAGACTTCCGGCATTGCATAGAACATCATCATACAAAATAATATGAACATCTTTATTTCCGGCGTCGTATATGATATATTATATCTGTATGGGAACTTTAGCCGACATACCGTCGGCTTCAATCGACACGAGGAAATACACCTATCCGGGTTATCATGCTACGTATTCGTGTCAGATAGAAGGAAAGGAACGCAAGGTTATGGGATATTACGGAAACGCAAGCATAAATAACATTGAAATTCCGATAGGTGATCAGTTTGAGAACGCACTTCGTAACGCGATGGGCGGACAAACAATGAAAGTAAAGAATAAAAACGGAACAGCCATGGACGTATACGAAGGTACAGACTTCATGTACTGCAATATGCGTATAGACGCAACCGTTAATTTCTCCGGCAAAAAATGGATGCCATATATTGCCGACACCGGTGTAGAAATCCTTCCTGGACAAAATCTCAAAGTAGGAATTCGACACGGTAATGCACATGATGGCTATACGGAATTTCCTGAACCTGTCGTGGTCATAGGCTGCGATTGTGCTGATGGCAACGTATACGAAGAAATGTCAGAAGATGTACTCGCTGCACTGGCTCGTAATGCAGAGACCATCGAAAACTTTGCAGTAGATGCATATGCTGACTATACTGAAACGGAGAAAGAGGAAAGAGACTGCTTGTTCTCTACTCCACTCAGACCAAATCCGAATTATAGACGACCAAGACATCTTGGAAAAAGATTCAAAGAACTCAATGATTTTCAAGACAGCATTATGACTTCGAAAATTCAAGAAGACCAACAATTCGAATAATAAGGAGACACATACATGGCAAGAAAGATTATTATCGTAACAGAACACGGGCACAACTATAACCAGGATGGCCAGTTGTTCATCACCAATGCAATGAAGGACAAGTACGGTGTTGCCGCCAAAACTTATTTCTTCTCCGGACCCGATTTCTGTAAAAAAGGTGTCATCTCCAAGACCATTGTGGAGCCAAATGATGACATGTTTGTTATCTGGGCAAAGAATGCCACTGATACAGAACCCGGTAATATGAGAATCTTCCCTCCTGAAGTTTTGACCAAGCTCTCAAAGGATCTCATGGATCCAAAATTTGAGGACAAAACCGCATGGGAAATCCTCAAAATCCTCAGCGAAGAGGAATAAGGACTGTAATACCATTGATGCACGATATGCGAGTGAAGTCAGTACCATCACCTCACTCGCATTTTTTATCGCTATTTATTATCGGGCAATGTCAGTAAGTTAAGGAGATTATAATGACATATCAATCACCATTCACTGAAAAAATAGAAGTCAACACACCAGAAGAAGCTCGTGACGCAATTCTTCAAATGTGCACATGGCACTGCAAGAAAGATGCAATCAGTAAATTACATTGTTCAGGTCATGATGCTGCTTTGTGTAATGCCGTCAAAGATAAAATCGCAAATGATTTTTCTGCAAAAACAGCAAAACCTTAACTAATTACCATTGTATTATCGGGAAGTCGCCAAGCGGCAAGGCAGAAATGATGCGTGAGCGGCATCATTCAGTACAGCATAGACTGTAAGGTGAGTAACGCCTCAAGCTCCAAAGACCATATGTGACACATAGGTAAGAACACCCGGCCGACCTCCGGAAGCATTCACTTGCAACAATGAATTCATGATCATCTGGCAAAGGTCATGCTTGGATGATATAAGCGTGGGTATAGCACTCCCACTGGTCTCATCGCAGGTTCGAATCCTGCCTTCCCGAATCACTTATTATCAAGAAAGAGGAGAACATTATGTCTGTAATCATAGTATCAAATCCTGAAAACTCAAAGATTGATAAGCAGAAAATGCAGCAGAAATTTAACCAAATCGGTAAGAACTGTAAGGACGTCAAGTTCAAAGAAAAAGCAGCCAAGGATCTGGTTGGTACGTCATCCGAGATCATACTGCTTGGAAGACCTATCGGCAGCGCAAAGCCCAAGGCTACGTATTTTGCCTTTGAAAATACTGATGAGCATTACCTGTATTATTTCAGGGAGGATGCCCACACGGTTGCACATCTGCCGAAAAATGCACAGTCAGTTGCCGCTTATGAATCCGATTTCAGGGTATACGATGACACCGGCATCTGCTATACATTCCATAACCCCTATCCTGAAGAAAACATGCAGGTATTTTCCGATGGAAAGCACCTCTATGTCCGCGTAGGGGAAACGCACAAGCAGAAACTTAAGAGAGAAAATGACAAAGCGCTTGCCAAGATGGGTATATGGCGCGCATAAAGGAGACACATCAATGCAAAAATATGAACAGGATTTCATTTACAAGATTCTTCCTGAGCTTACAAAAGCCGTGAATGATCTTACTACCGCCGTCAAAGGCATGAATGGACAGGCTGTGACCACCACTACAGTCTCGTCTACAGGCTCTTCTGGCAATGCCATAGCCAGACTGAAAGCTGAACTTATGGCATTTGGCCAGCAGGCAATCGTCTTATCTGATGCCATTTCAGAAGCAAACGCTGAAGAAATCATCGCTACGGGTTATCCATTTGATAAATCCTTTGATGAAAAAGTAATTGACATCATCAACTGGACAAGTGACGTGATCACTGAAGTCTCCGGCAGACAGGAGGTAGAATGAGTAACCGCAAATACATTGACTTCGACCTTGTAAAACAGGTTCCGAATAAATACAAACTGACACCAAAGAACATCAAGAAACTCATCATAGCCGATTGGGACAGGCTGAAGAAACATACCTGGTACAATCAGGCCATGAAAAGAACCGGCGACTGGTGGTGTCATCTTGAGGGCTCCAATCCGCCCGGTAGACGATACGAAGATGACAGTGAATTCTGGATCGGATTCAACGAGAAAGATAATAAGATCGACTGTCACTTCTCATGCTACGAAGGCATGTGTCATTACCAGTTCAACGAGTTCTACACATGTGAAGAGATCGAAAACAAATATGATATGCAGGTGCAGGTCAATGCTCTCAGATGGCTCAACCAGATGATTGACGAGGGTATCCTTGCAGTGCCCGCATGACAAGGGAAGGTGCTGAACATGATATGTAAAGATCATCTTGGAAAAGAGTTTCCATCAGTCACTGATATGTGCCTATATTACAAAATATCACTGTCAGATTATTACCGTAGAATCAAGCAGGGCTGGTCACTTGAAGATACGCTTACGACTCCACGGACGCCAACTCCGCCGAAAAAGCCGACCTATGATGACCCGCACACTGATCACCTGGGCCAGAAATTTGAGTCAATGTGGACTATGTGTAAGCATTGGCACATCCATCCCCGTTTTTTCATAAACAGGATCAAAAAACAAGGACTATCTTTATCAGATGCTTTGACATTGCCTGTTACCAAAGAAAGAGACAACGCACACATAGATCCATTGGGCAATGCATTTCCGACACGTCATGAAATGTGCTCATATTGGGGCATAGGTATAAACACGTTCAGGTGCAGACAAAAAAGCGGCTGGTCTTATGCGGCAATATTGGAAACGCCCTTACCCGATAAACGGTATCCTATCGGCTTCAGTGTCGGAGATATGGTCATAGAAGCCTATGAATTTGACCGTACCGACAACTTCTACTACATATGTGTTGGCCATAACGGAAGAAAATATAGGTGGACGCATCACGACCTGCAAAGACTACGGGAAGCTAATGGTGAGATTACCCGATCAGATCATTATAAATTAGGTCGCACGACTGAAGTTTTTTAATGAGTATGAGGAGGACTAAGTTGATGAGTGGCTATAAATACGAGGTATCATTGGAAACGCCCAACATACAGGAAAGCGGTTCCACCTTCAGTAGAATCAAAACCACATATGATGAGAAAGAAGCATTCGCCTTGCTCGCTGACGGTCGCAACCGTTTGGAACGAACCGGCCGAGTAGACGGAAAGATCGTCACCCAGATATATGATTGGGATGGTCAATGGCGTTAACTTATTATCATTGAATAAAATACAACGCCATTAAGTTGAGGAGCCGGGTAGCTCGACGAGGCGTAAGAGTTGCGGATAGGATGCTCCTAATAATAGCCGGAATTGCTGTTTGAGCCAGCCTTCGTAAGTTGCATCGCTGATAAGCTCCGGCATCACTGCAAGGTTCGAATCCTTGCCTCGGCTCTTTAGCTTAGTGGCGTTGTAATTAAAAAATGATAAAAACAACCAGAAAAAAGGAAAACTTATGATCCCGAGAAGAATCAAATCAGATGATCTGGTCGGCCGTAAATGCAAACCTGTAAGAGACATACAAAACGGCAAAGGCCACGGTATCACACCAAACACAACATGTACGATCACAGCCGCCCATTATGGCGTAACAATTAAAACGGATCCATGTCCGTGTTGTGGTCAATACACAGTAATATCCAGAATCGATCGAAAAGATCTGGATCTTGTAGATTAAAAATGCTATAGAGAAAAACCATGCACAAGTTAAGGAGAACACCATGCCTGATGAAATTCAAAAGATACTGGATCTGCGAAGCAAATATAACACACAGCTGTGGGACCGCACTCTTTCCGACAGAGAGAGACTCATCCTAAAAAGCAAGATCGTCGCGCTCGGCGAAGTTCTTGACATCTTTGGCTATGTGGATAACGATGGTTCCCGCTTGGAGGAACTTATCCACGATCTATAACTCCCAGGAGGTACACCCCTATGCGAAAACTCTTAATCATCATTGATATGCAGAACGACTTTATTACCGGCACCCTTGCCAACAAAGAGGGCCAGAAGATTGTCAGCAAGATAGCTGATTATATCCGAACGTTCACGGGCTACATCATGACCACACAGGATACCCACACAGAGGATTACATGGATACACAAGAGGGTAAAAATCTGCCTGTACCACACTGTATCGAGGGTACTTCCGGTTGGCAGATAGTACCTGAAATTCAGGCGGCACTTGACGAAGTGGCTATGTATCCACAGACATTCGTTAAAAACACATTCGGCAGTACGCATCTTGGCGATTACATTGCCCGCAATGCTGACCATTATGAGGAAATCCTCATGTGCGGCGTATGTACTGACATCTGTGTCATCAGTAATGCTCTCCTGCTCAAGGCATATGTGCCTGAGATCAAAATCACGGTGCTCAAAGATCTCTGCGCAGGTGTTACGCCTGAATCCCACGAAAATGCACTCAAGGCTATGAAAGCCTGTCAGATCACCATCGAGTGATCGCATAACGCTAACTACGGTCAGAGAATTCATGTGTTCCCTGATCATCAGACTATCCGGAAACGAGGATAACTATCTGTGAAACCCAAAAATATAAGCTATCCTGCTCTATCGGCAGATCAACTTACCAAAGAAGTCTTAAAGCGATATGACCGTGTTGAGCATAAATATGCAACCATAATAAACAATCTCAACGCGACATATAGCCGACTGGAAGCAAGACGCTCCATAATCTTCAGTGTCACAATCGGATGGGTTGCCGTGTGCCTTTTCACAGTAATGTGCTTAAGGTCGCTCGGCATTGACGATATGTCTGTTGCATTTCTCACAATCTTATCGATTCTTGGAGTAATAGTTGGTTTCATCATTGAAAACTTTACCTCCCGCAGAGCATTAAAGGTGTGTGACGCAATCAAAAATAACAAACGGGAAGCAGTCGATGCTTTGAACAAACTCGGCATCCAGATCGACCATCTGCCACAGTCGCCTGTCAGCACGGAAACATTGCTTAACGCAGTTAATGGCGCAAATGAAATCATCGTAGCGGATGAACTTCGTCACGCAATCTGCCACATACAGGAACAAATAGATGAACCCATAGATATCATGTGCAATACCACAAAATCAAACGGTAAACATCAATTATTGGTCACAGTTTTCATCGGATGTTATGTATATGATTATTACAAGTTTGACTTAGATGATCAATTTGATTTCTACCGCATCACACAGAACGACCACATTGACCTGTCAGGCTTTGATAATAAAATCGAGCCTTTCATGAACATAACTGCAGCTTAATGAAAATCTTGCTGAATAAGCAAACACATAACGACAAATCAAGCAAAATATAAGGAGAAATCACTATGCCGAAGATACTTATAGTAGGTGGTACATTTGACGATAACGGTGGTAAGGCTTCCGGTCTCATCAGTAAACTGGCCGAAGCATTCAAAGGTGCAGACAGGACCATAACTGTCTGGAATGGCGGCAAATTCGACTCTCTGAATGAGATCCTCGACAGCGCTACACAGTATAACTACGTATTCTGGTTTGCGAATGTTGACAATTCCAAGGAAAAGATTAGAGACGTCAAGGCAGTCGCACCTCATTGTCTTCTTGTAACCAGTAAAAGAAATGATTTTGTCGGCGACAAGAAGAAATACGATCTTGAAGAACTGCTCCAGAGAGCTCTTGCGATCAAAGCCAACTTGTGCTTTGAGTTCTGCAAGGTCGAAGACAAAGTCTTCAACATCAGAATATTCGATCCACTTGGCTGCGTATGGTACGATGGTACCGACCTTAAGAAAGCAACAAATGCTGCTGTGAGGAGACTCGATTATCTTGCATCGGTCACACGAAAGGCTTCCGTGAATGAAGATGATGTCCCTGCATTTGAGTTCAATGATGCTGACAGAAAATTCCTTGACATCATCAAATCAAGTGCAGAAACATTCCACAAACTCATGTGCCTTCCGCCTGATGTTAAAAGATTCGTCGGCAACACCAGCCTTCGGTTCAAGACACCGACCAGGTGCATGAATGGCTTTCCTGCTATCCGTAAGGAAGACTATGTACTGATCTCCCGTCGCAATGTTGACAAGACCGGCATCAGTGAAAAGGATTTCGTAATCTGTCATCTGGATGATGACGGCAACACCGTATACGGCGGCATGAACAAGCCGAGTGTTGACTCACCGGTGCAGCTCAGACTTTTCAAGGCACTTCCGAACATCGACTATATCCTTCACGGACATGTCTATGTAAAAGACGCACCCATCACGGACAGAGCAATCCCCTGCGGCGCCGTTGAAGAAGTAGGCGCTGTTCTTGCGGCTATTGAACGGCAGTATGACATGCGTAATGCATATGACAAGGATTTCTATGCCATTAACTTGAAAGGACATGGCTGCCTCATCATGGCAAATGCAGATACCCTTGACAGAATGGGCACGGCAGAGTTCTACACAAGGCCGTTGCCTGAAATAATGAACTGATTATAATGCGGCATGTTAGATAGTGTGTATGGAGAATCCTATGCTTTCGCTATAATCTCTCATACATACTGTCTAATATACCTACAAGCCTCCGAAAAGAGAACCACAATATGAATATAATCTATCCTACAACTTCCGCTGATGAATTGCGCGACGCAATACGAAACAGATATCAACTCGTCAGAGATAAGTATGAATCAATATTGGACGACATGAAAAAGAAACATGAAAAACTGTCCGATATCAGAACCGTAAGTGTTGCCACGACCGGAATACTGATCGGCTGCAGCGCATTCGTACCACTCGTCATAGCAGCAATCAAAGACTCGCATCCACTGCATTTTACGCCGTACGCTGTGCCGTTATGTTGCATAATCATTGCTGTAATCATCATAGGTTTAATAACGGCTATCATATCAAATGTATATGCCAACAAAACGGAAGAAGCTCTGTATCAAACTTTATCCGAAGCCAACGAACAATTGAAGCTGAATGGATTAGACTGTGAACTTCATATGTATGACTTGTTCGAAAAAGAAGTACACATCAGTCCTGCATATGTTCCTGGTGCATATAACATCTTCATGGCTGACAGCTTACACCAAATGATACGCGAAGTAGAAGCACAAAATCCGAAAAGCATTGAGATTAAGAACAGGTTGAGTGATGATAACAAATATCAATTGATACTCGAACTTTGGATCAATGGCTGCAAATATAGTGAATATCCTTTTGATATAGAGGATATTTCTGAATTTTGTACACTTACGAAGAACGATGTGATCGATCTCTCGATCTTCGATAAAACAATAGAACCATTTATGAAAATAGGAGGAACCGTTCGATGAAAGCAATCGACCTTGTACCGATAGAGGAACTCAATGTCGTGTACTTTGACGTAGACGGTGTTCTGTCCATTCCACGATACCCTCTCGGTCCAAACGGCAAAACCGTGGCATTCACCGAAAGTGCAAGATGGGAGCCTTTTGTAAAAAACAACATCGATGCATATAAGGACTGCTATG
>Ga0247610_10001017_pt1 | contig 36100 bp, 38 predicted proteins | sample 174DNAGHGhighgp2_FD_193483 | JGI IMG/M metagenome (GOLD analysis project Ga0247610, IMG submission 193483) | Sheep rumen microbial communities from Palmerston North, Manawatu-Wanganui, New Zealand - 1742 DNA GHGhigh gp2 | ecosystem: Host-associated > Mammals > Digestive system > Stomach > Rumen...
CACCTTGCTGAGCCATCTGCATTTGAGCTTGAGGGTTCTGCATCATACCAGGTTGAGTTACTTCTGCGAAGAATCTGTCCATAATTACATCACCAGTAGAGTCATATCCATAACCTAACTCAGATCTGTAAGGATAAGATTCAATTTCTACTTCTTCACCAGAGTAGTATCTATCACTATCTTCATCTTCATCTTCATCAGAATACATATTCATAGCCTCAATCAACTCCATATCGTCGTCATCAGCTTCACCTGAATACATTCTTACAAGAGCATCCTCGTAAGCGTCATAGATAGAATATTCTTTCTCATCTACTTCGAGATCCTCTGTCAAATCCTCAGCTTCACTTTCTGAAATTGGAGTCAAATCTAACTTTTCACCATCAGATACAGCTTTTGTGAACTCACCAGATTCTTTGTCTTCGATTACAGCAGTTTCGTCATCAACAGGAGTGATTATCTCATCATCTGTCTCAACTTGCTCTCCACTCTCAATAGCATCCTGAATGTCATTTTCATCACCATCAGCATCTCCTGAGAATAGTCTAATCATATAATCAGACATAGCTTCATCTTCAGAGAAGAATTTCTCACCATATTCGTCTGAATAGATCTCAGGTTCAGAATAATCTTTCTCCTTCAAATCATCTTCAGTAACAACATCTTCTTTCAAGTCTTCTGCCTCAGATTCTGAGATAGGATTCAAATCAAGAGTGTCATCATCCATTACGGCTTTTGTAAATTCACCATTATTTTTATCTTCAATTACGGCAGTCTCACTATCAACAGGAGTGATTATTTCATCATCCGTCTCAATTTCCTCACCTTTTTCTATTGCGCGTTCAACATCTTTCTGTGTATCAAGGTCACCCTCTGATGCATCAGAGAAGAGTTTTGTCATAAAGTCTGTGTGATTTGAATAGAACTTAGTTAGATATACAGTATGATCTGAGAACTCAGCTTGTTCTGGTTCCTCAATATCATCTTCTGATTCTGCACCAAGATTTGCCATCAAATCCATAGCATAGTCACGAGCATCGTCTTCGTTATCAAATACCTGAACACCTGCTACACCTCTTTCGGTTAGGTCTTCTACAAGTTCTTGAGCTGATTCCTCATCATACTCAGGAGCATCTACAAGTACATGATTCTCTGGGTCTACACCTACTACATGAAGTTGGTCATACATTTGGGAATCATCGATATCGTCGTCATTGAAGTTGTTTCCTTCATCATCATCACAACATTCGTCATCACAACCTTCCTCATCTCCTTCACATAGCTCTGAATAATAGCGATAGAGATCCTCGAGGTCTTCGTCGTAATTACTGAATTCCTTTGTGTCTAACTCTGTAACTTCCATCTCGTCGTCATCTAGAACAACCTTAGCTTGGTCTCCCGTAGACTCACTTGTAACAATCACTGCATTCTCATCATCTGGATCCTTTTCAACTTTTAGATCACCTACTTTAGCAGTGTCTTCAGATTCAATAACCTCTGCGAATATACGCTCACAGAATGCTTGATCAGAGAAAATCTTTTGTACTACATAGTTATCTGTAGAAACACTAAACTCTCTCTCATTAGCTAGATCTTCTACAAGTCTTTCGTGACCTGCTTCGAAGTTTAGTCCACCGTCCTCAAGATTTGGTGCTATAACGGATGTTCCATCCATGTGAGCATCTACATTTTCGTCTCTACTGCAATCCACCTGACCCGGAGTTACACCATCCACTTCCGGATGGATATACCCCTCTAACTCAGCTGAACTTGCCGGATAGAGATCGTAGTTACCATCTTCACCTTGCTCGGCTAACGTAACTTCTCCATTTCCTTTATCTGTAATCGACACACGGCCATCGCCTTCGTCTTCATACCTTACTTCATCAGTGTCAACAACGCCATTCTCCTTAGCATCTTCAATATCTTTTGCTACCTGACCTGTTAACTCCTCATCGCCTTCGTCTGTAGCGGCAAAAAGGCGAGTCATAAATCTAGTATTATACATTCTAAATTCTGTTAATTATATTATAGTATATTTACTTTGTTACTTCCAGTTAGTGAGATAATACCATGCTTCTTTAATAAATCTAATATATTATCTGGAGCATCTGGATATCTCTCGTCGATTGTTTTCTTAAAGACTGGTAATTCTTGTGAAGATCCTCCGAATTCTACCTTCAAATCGTTTAAAATTCCAGAATCTTTACACCAATCATCGCAATCTCCCTTCATTATATCAGAATCTTGTTGCGAAATTGGCATAATTCCGTGAGCTTTCTTGATAATTATGATTCCTTTTGGTGAAATTGAGCCTTTATTTGCCAAAGCATCAATAATTCTCTCTTTATCTTCTAAAGATGGACCACCACATAACTCAGAACCACAACAAGTAATCTTAGGATCTAGATCCATTATTTTTGTAACAGATACGATTAATTTAGAGAATAGACGAGATTGAAGATAAGCATTAGGGGAAATTTCTAGTTCTTTTCCTTCTACTGTACCAAATCCTCTCTCTTCCATTTCATCTGCAGAAATACCGAATAATTTTTCTGAATAACTAGCATCTATTCTTTTTCCTGAATAAATACCTAAATTTCTTTCATAATCATTATCAGGTTCCGAGAATGATCTTTGAAACTCATCCTCAGCCTCTTCTTCGCTCAAGAAAAGAGATCTTCTATTTTTATCTATTACGTTTAATCTATCTTTTGTTAATGGGTTTCTATTAGCTATAACCTCTCTCTTATATGGTTCATGCTCAGTTTCCCACTTTATATTGAAACGAGTACCACCACACTTAGGACAGAGGATATTAGAAGCTGATTGTGCTGTCTGTAGTTCAAAACCACAATCTTCACAAACTACGGATCTTAATACAGTACCTTCATCCTCGGAGAATAATTTACGACGTACTGGATTAGCTGAAAATAATTTTAATCTAGCCATTATTTACCCTCCTCTTCTTCTATTTCTTCATTAATTTCTGCTTCACTATTTCCAGAACCAAATACGAAATTCTGTAATGATTTAATAAAGGTAGCATAAGCTGTCTGAATAGCCTGATATCTATTCTTGCTAACATAGCCTTGCTTCTCAGCCTCAGCTAATGCTTGCTTATACGGAATAAACATAGCTTGACTAGCCTTCCTTACTTCTACACCTAATGCACCAGCATTTAATAAAGTAACTAAGTTCTTTCCTTCTAGAACCATTGGTGTTACTACTTGCATAATGCTCAATACATCGGAAGCGAATAAAGATTTCATAACCTTCAAAGTAGGTTCATCAATCTTGGAAATACCACCGCTTGCCTTTACTACTTGTTTATAATCAAGAATCAATCTTCTAAAACGCTCTCTTGGTGAAAGTTTAGCCTCCTTAACTCTCTCTTTAACAGATGTTACTGAGAAGGTTTTTTCTTTTACACCTGACGTAGGAGCTACTGATACTTCTACCTCATCTGGTAAAATTTCAATAACACCAACAGAAGAGAACTCCTTAACTTTCAATTTAGTAAATACTCCATCAACTTTTGATGTTTTAGCAGCATCACCCAAACCAAATGAGTTAAGATCAGAGAATTCTTTTACTTTTAATTCGCCATTTTTAGGTTGAGTTCTAACGAATTTATCATCCTTCTCTATTTCAGAAAATTCACGAACTAATTCATCATACACATCATCTGAATAGTTTGAAGTATCTGGTTTATCATCATATACTTCGGTAATTCTAGCTAGAGGTCCAAATGATGGATTTACAGTCCAGTCAAGAGATTTAATATTCTTGATTTGACGGCAAATATCAACACCGCTTGATTGTGAATCCCAGTAAGCTACAACTACTAGTGAACATGTTAATTTAATACCAGATCTAATAAGTGCCTTTAATCTCTTTATGTTTGCAGCGGCAATATCATCAAAACCATCTTCATCAAGAATATGAACAAGTGCACAAAGCCAGGGTCCTTCACCAGGCACATTCTCAATGTAAAACTCCTTTACATAATGAGTAAATGTTGGAACCCCGTCAGCTACACATAATCCAGCATCATCTCTACCAACAACTTTCTTCAAAGTAGCCGTATTCCCGATAGTGCCAGGCATTGTTTCCATAGAACGTCCCCTATGAGTTAAGTAACCCATAGTTAATTTTCCATCAATGGAAAGTTTATATTCTTTGGATTCGAGATAATTTTTGACAACTGTTTCGCCAATTAAACTACCATCAGCTGCATTTTTTGTTAAACTGCAGCATCTAACTCTAACATCCATTTTAATTATGTGATTTATATTAAATTATATACTTTATTTAAGAAAAATGTAGAAATATTAGTTATAGTTTAGTAAAAAATACAATTACCTAATTTAAAAGATTAAAATTAGGTAAGGATGATTGTATATATAACAAAATATTTCAATAATTTTGAAGAGGAGATAAAGAGAGAACTTCTATCCCGATTAACTGATGAGTTAGAATCAGGACATTCTGGCGAGGATCAAGAAGAATGGAGAAGATATAATAAGCAACAAGAGACTGGACTAGCCTACGAACAAATGAAGGATGAGGCAGCGGAGGAGATGAACGAAAGAATAAAGAAACAGATTGGAAAACCTCACCGTTACCAGGATGCTATAGAAAAGATAGATAAATTCAAGAAAAAGAATAGAGATTTTAAACAAGGGGTTGCTAAATTCATGAATTATCACCCAGAACTACGAACTAAAGTAGCTTTTTCTAATAAAAATGAGGATACTAATTGTTACATACCAAATGAAGATAAGATTATATTAAAAAAAGATAATTTTGGAAGTTATGCTACAGCAGCTCATGAAAATGGCCATAGAAATGATCACTTATCTGGAGAAGCCGAAAAAAGAGTAATCTCTCTTAATAATGATATCTTAGACAGAATGAATCGGTCCGGATATAATAACGAGAACTTCATGTGGAATATAAGAGAGGAACATGATAGGGTAACGATCCCAGGGGAATTAGCTGCTAGTACAGATGCTCACCGGGATATGTTCAAGAATCCCAAAGTATCTAATAAACAATTGCATAAGGAGAATAAACACTTAATGAATGCCCTCGATACCTATAAATCCTCTTATTATAGATTAAACCCAGAATCCTTTGAATTAAATAAATTCAATGTAACACCGCAATTATTTGATTTTGATAAATATAATCACTTAGGACTTACAAAACAAGCAGCACAAACAATAGAGGAAATGAAACGAGATGGTGGTACAAAAAAATCAGAAAGTTTAAATATGATGCTAGAAAATCAACTACCTAGCATGAAATATAGATTAAGTAGTTTGTTAAAGGAAAAAGGAATTTCAAAAGAGGACTTGGATAAGAAAGGACTTAAATTTGATGATCTCCTCAAACGAATCCTTGGTGATAAAAACTTTACAGATGAATTGAGAGAAAGAGCAGGATTTTTAGATAAGTTGAGAAATTTAAAATATACAATAAAAAAAGTTAAATAAAAAAAAGTTAAATAAAAAACGTTATTTCTATTTAATAGAATAAAGAAAAATTAAAATGAGTATAGAAGAAAGAATTTATAGTGAAGCATTCGAAGATGGTGTAAGTTATGCTATACAGAGAATGTTTGCTTTTACAAAAAAAAATATCACTGCTTTTAATAGAAAGCTCGAATTAGCTAAAGCTGGTAAATTACATGAGGTTAATGGTAAAGGTGTTACAAACGGCACCAATAAATTTATTAATGGTATGGCTAGTTCAATAAAGGATGGTGATGCAGGTAGTTTTAATACTTACAAAAAGTTATTTGACCGTTATCAGACGACCAATCAAGGTGAAATTGCTAAAGCACTTAGAACTGAATTTCAAGCTCATGGTGATAGAACTACCTCTGATAGCTATGATATGTTACTAGCTTATAAGAGACAACAACTAAAAGACCCCGATTTAAGAAAGGCAAGATTAAAAGAAGGAAGAGAAAACATGAAAAAGATTAGGGAAAGGGAGAAAGAAGCTAAAACAGCAGAAGATTTACAAAATTTCCATTTCTAAAATATAAAAAAAAATAAATAGGCTTAAATGCCTATTTATTTTTTATTGTTGTTGATTATTTTTATTTCTATTTGCTAAGTAATATGCACCACCAGCTAAAGCCGCAGTACCACCAGCTATTCCAAGACCAGTGTATAAACCATTTCTTCGTGATCTATCTTTTGCTCGGTCTAGTTGTTCTTGTCTGTGTTGCTCTTCTTTTTGTCTTGAAGCGGCTTCCGTTTGCTCTCTTCTCTTCCTAGCTTCTTCCTCCGCACGTTTTTGGTCTTCTCTAGCTTTTGCTGCAGCCTCTGCTCTGGCCTTCTCTTCTGCTTTTTGTTTCTGTATCTTAGCTTGTTCCGCAGCCTTTCTTTGTTCTTCCGCAGCTCTAGCAGCCCTCTCCTGCTCAGCTTTTGCAGCAGCAGCCTGTCTATTCTTAACTGAACCAACTAAAGACTCATCTGCACCAAGTTGAGAGTAGGAACCCTTTCCAGACATAACTTGACCTAGTTTACTATTAGAATCTACGAAATTAGAATAATGACCCTTTCCTTTATTAATCTGGTCAATCATTCTATCAGATCCTTCAAAACTTCCTTTATAACGAGCTGTCTTATAACTACCACCTATTGAAACATCCATCCAATTCCACATATCACTGCCATCTCCATCGTTACTGTTTCTGTACTCAGACTTTAGATTCTTTTTCAGCGATCCGGATTGGCCTAAGTGTTCTATGTTTTGGTTATTAACCCAGACGGGTTTACCATTAACAACTTTATATCCAATATTAGTGTTATCTCCCCCTACTAACTTTCTAGCTGCATAGGAGTCTTTTGTAGCTTGACCGTTTTCTGCCCATGTAACATGACCTGAGTCGTTCAAAAGAGAGTTGTAGTTCTTCTTAGCAGTCTTGACTCCTCCCACATAGTTTTTCACGTCTCTATTTTCCGTTTTAGCTAAAATAGAGGCTTTATCTCTTTGTTGTAGATATGCAGCAAACTCACTATCCGTAGCATTTGTTAAAGCATCAGCTAAAGAATGATTTCCATTCTTTCTTGCTACATTAATAAGATTTTTTCTCTTCTTTGCAAACAACGCCGCGTTCTTTATAAAGTCAGCTGCTGCATAATATTTTGTTCTGTATACTATCATTTTATTCTCAATTCTTTATTTGTTTTATTAAAAATAAAGATTTTGTAAAAAAAATAACCAATTTAGGTTTTATACCTAAATTGGTTATTCTCATTCAGAGTGCTACTTATACTTAGCATTGAATGCGAGACCTTACTGACAAGAGCTCGTGCTCTGTCCACTTTCCGTCGAACTTAGTAAAGACGCGAATGTCTTCGGGCTTCCCAGATTCTCCGGGTAATGCCCGGAAATGAATCCAAGGGTATGCGGCCCTAAAGGCACGCATGATGGGTCCGCAGAACTCGTCGTTCTCAGTTCCAAGATAGCTGTGGCCGCAATCCTTTACGACCAATGCGACCTCGGCTACGTCATTGTAGCCAAGGTGAATCTTAAATGTCATTACTTTCATTTTTTGTAGTTTTTTAAAAAGAAATCCGAACGCGTTTTTGCGTTCGGATTCTTAAGTTAATAAATAATATATCTGTTCATATATAAGGCTGTGGGGTATTTAGAAACGTAAAAAAAAAGAAAACAGGTTAATCCTGTTTTCTTTTATGATATTATCTCTCTTCTTCTCTTTGTCTATTTTTTCTAGCCGCATATATAGCAGCAGCTGTTCCAGCTACGCCTAAACCACCGAGACCGTAAGCTGCATATTTCCAATTGTTTTTAGAATCCTCTAGTTCTTTGTTTTTCTTTTGTCCTTTGGAAATTTCTGCATCTTTGTTTGCCATGTCTTGTGTGTATTTTTCAGCTTGCCTTTTATTCTCTTCTACAGAAGCATTATATTTGCTATTTAGATCTTTATTCTTATTTGTTAGATCCTTATTCTGATTAACTACGTTATTATAGTTTTTAGCATGAATACCCTGCTGCTGTTGTAAGAATTGATTTTGAGCAGTTAAATCACTAATCTGTTTATTAGAGTTATTTAAACTTTCTTGAAGTTTCTGATTAGCATTTTGTGCATCGACCGTTGCTTTCTGTTGATTCTTGAATATATCAGAATTTTTTATAGCTTCCTCTTGTTGCTTCTTTTGAGCAACAGCCTTTTGCTGTCTTTCACTGAGAAAATCATTTATCTTAGATTCATCATAAGCCTCGTGAGCTCCTGGTTTAGAGTATTTTGCAAATCTACCTTTAGGTTCTCTTTTTAGTCCTAGTTGTCCTAAACCTATATTTTTTCTATTTTCCTCTAGAATCCTAATATTTCCACCAAATTCATTTCCATAAAAGTCTTTACTAGCTTCTGCTTCTGCATGGCTAATTTTACCAGCTTTTTCCAACTCAGTTAAATGTTTTGCATGTGAATTTAACCGTTTAGAGTTCTTATCAATTTGAGAAGTTAAATTTCTTCTTTCATTGGCCCATGTATTTACTGCAGCATCCCTAGACCTACTCTGCTCTTTTAATATTTTTTCTATCTCTTTCTCAGAGAGGTCTGTACTTAAGCCACTTTCCTTAAGTTTCGTTTTATACTGTCTTAGAATTCCTTCTTTCCAGTTTTGGAATCTCTTAAGTCCATTACCTTTAGCGTATTTTTCTAGAAGTTTACCACTTTGGTCGTAAAATCCAAAGTGCTTTGTTCTTAGTATTATCATTTTTATCCTATTTTAACATAAAATCATCTAATTCTTTCGTATTTTTTATTTGATCTTTCTTAGGAAGATATTCATCAACTGTTTTCTTGTTAAGCTTATCTAGTTTTTCCTGAAGAAGTTTATGCCTGTCAGTAATATCGTCCGCTACCTCAGTCTTAGTTTTTTGAAGCTTTTCTAATTCTTTATTAACTTCATTCTCTGCTTTTTCTACGCTGCTCCAACCTTTTTTAGTTCTAAGATCAGCTAGAATCTTAGCTTTCTTTTCTTCTATTTCTTTTTGCTTATTATTTATGTCTTGATAAACCTTTTTAGTATTAAATTTTTCAATATCTACTTTTTTACTATTATTCAATTTTGCTCTTTTATGTAATAAATAGCCACCAAGTCCAGCTAGACCTAGCGCTCCTGCTGCTATAGCAAGTTTTTTCCCGGTTGACATTCCTCTATCTTCTTTTTCGTTATCCGAAAATGTCACTCTCTTTAATATCATAGTTAATTAAACTAGTTTAAAATTCTATTCCTTAATCAAATTATAAGGAAAAAGTTTTCTTTTATAATTTGTAACAGATTTCTTATATACAGTATAATTTCAAAATAGTTAAAGATGTCAGTATTTAGAATAAAAAGATTTACAAAAGATTCCGACGAGGATAAAAGTTTATCCAATAAAGATAAATGGGCCTAAAATCTTTCTTCTATACTCATTTTTATTCTAATTTTTATTCTAATTTTTATTCTAATTTTTATTCTAATTAATTATTAATTATAATTTCTTTTTTTTTTTTTTCAAATTTTCATGGCGAAATTTAATAAATAGAATGATCATTATTTACTACAAAAAATAAACGTGGTTCTTATTGGTGTATTAATTATCCAATATAGATTAATTATGACAGATATTTATTTGAAGGGATTCCAAGACGGATATCGATATATAGAAAAGAAATATTCATCTGACAAGGATGATAAAGATATTTTATCACCATTAATTGTTGGTGGTGGTATTGGTGCATTAGGTGGAAATATTTATGGAGGACTTAAATCTAGTTCAGAGATAAGAGAACAAGAGAAGCTATTGGAGGAATTAGAGCGTCATAAATCAACACTAAATACTCTAGAGAATGATCTATCAAAAGTAGATAGAATAAAAAGTCTAAAAGCTGGATTTAAGGACGTAATGGATATATTCTCACCTAATTCAAAAAAGCTTAATGAGGATTTAAAAGCTCAAGGAACTGATATCTCACGCCTAAAAGACATGATCTCAAGAAAGAAGAATGAGATTGAGCAAATTGAGAAAAAGATGAAACCTCTTCGTGATAAAATTTTACGTAACAGAGGTATAAATGCAGCTATTGGTTTAGGCATTGGTTTAACAGGTGCTGGTTTATATAACATGTCTAAAAAGGACTAAAAGGGTTATATAATATGAAAAAAATGACGAAATTCTAAATTGATGAAAAAGATTGAATAAGAAAACAATTAAAATTTTAATTAAAAGAATATGTATACAAGAAGAAAAGTATTCTCTGTAGCAAATGATGAAAATGATTACTACGAGAAACTATACTCAGAGGCATTTGATAAGGGCGTAGATTACGCTGAGAAAATGTTTGCTAAGATCGAGGCCGAGAAAAACTACTCTGATGGTTTTGAAGATGGATACGACTACGCTATTCAAAGAATGTATGCTTGGAATAACGAGAACGAGAAGAAGTTGTATAAGAAATTTCTTGACGCTGGTAAGTCAAAAGACGAAGCTTCAAAGTTGGTTTTAGCTAACCGATCTAAGGCAGAAAAAGAAGCTACGAAGAAATTACAAGAAAGTAGACGAGTAGCTGCCGCTATTACTGACCCGCTTGAAGCTCGTAAGGTTGCGATAGACGCTATCAAATCGGGTGATCAAGATGCGTTAATGAAAGCAGGCATGGGAAATAGACGTCACATTATAGAGGCAGATAAAGCATTAAGGCTTTCTAAGAAAGAGGCAGAAGGTTTAGGTAAGAGCCTAAGAAACTGGAAGATTGGTGCCGGCGCTGCTGGTGCTGCAGGTCTAGCGGGTCTTGGCTATGGTATCTACAAGGGAACTAGAAAAGATAATGACTAATGAAAAAAAAATAAAGAGATTTTTAAAAATCTCTTTATTTTTTTTTGTTTTCTACTCTTCGCTATTATCTTCTTTGTTTCTTGTAGCGAATTTATATCCACCGTAACCAGCTGCGGCAAGACCTGCTGCTATACCTGCTGATTTATAAGGATTCTTCTTAATCCATCCCAATACATCATTCTTAGCTGCTGCTGATCCACCCTTCTTAGCAGAAGATGTTGTAGAACCTGACTTAGATCCTACTGTCTTCGAACTAATATTAGGAGTAGCTGGAGCTGGATCAACCTTTACCTGTGTAGTAGGTGCTGTTCCATTAATTCTAGCATCAGCTGCTGCAATCTCTTCTGGAGTTACATTAAGTCTACCGTGCTCTTTCCTTGCTGCCCTTACTGGATTCTTAGGAATACCTGGGAATTGATCAGCTATAGGCTTAGGCTGCCATTCACCGCCCACGCTATTTAGATATGCTTGTCTTTCTGCAGATCTAGCCTCGTTCTTAGCTTTTAACTTAGCTACTCTCTTCTCTTCACGTCTCTTAGCTCTTTCAGCCATTATCGCCATTCTACGTTGGCTTTCAGCTTGCTTTTGCTCCTTAATAGCATCTCTTACTTGAGTTTTCTGCTCTTTCTTAGCTGCCTTAGCAACGTTCATAGCTTGCTCTTTCTCATCAGCTACTGCGCGGAGTTTTGAAGCTTCATTAGCTAGTGCTCCGTACTTGCTTGTTCCGATAGCATTTCTTGCGGCTTGATTTGCATCATAAGCTGCTACTGCGGCTTTTTGATATGAACGGCTGGCACCAGAAGCTGCTGCTGATAATTTCTTACCCTGTGCTGCTGCGCTCAATGGCTTTGGTGCTGGGGGATTAGCAGCCTCAGCTGCACGTCTAATCGCCCTCTCTTCAGCCTTTTTCTTATTAATCTCAGCCACGTCAGCCTTAAATTGTTCTTTTTCTAGTGCTTGTTGAGCTGCTTCCTCTTCCGCCCTTGCCTTTTTAGCATTCTTTTTAGCTTGTCTTGCATTAACGTACATCTTTTGAACAGCATAATCGAAGCCGTCCTCGAAAGCGCTCGAATATAATCTTTCTGTATAAAGTGTCATTTTAATTAATATTAATTAGATATTATAATATATTATTTACTAATAATTAGTAATTGAGTTAAAAGAGAGACTACTTTTTACTATTTCAATACAAAAATTAATCTTCATCTTCCTCCTCGTCTTTATTTCTTGTAGCAAATTTATATCCACCATAACCAGCAGCCGTTAATCCAGCAGCTATACCAGCCGATTTATAAGGATTCTTCTTAATCCAACCTAAGATACTACCTTTACTAGCTTCCTTTCCAGCATTGCTTGAATTCTTTTTATTTGCAGATTTGCTACCAACACCCTTGTTAGAAGCTGTTTTTGAAGCAGGTGGCATCTCATTCGTAGGAACCACTTTAACGGGTTCTACAGCAGGTGCTGCTGTAGGAGTAGGTACTGGTTCTGCTACTACCTCTTGAGCACTTCTATTTCTTCTTGCATCTTTAAGGGCTTTTTTATGCTTTCTTAGTTTCCAGTTATTTCCCCTTCCACCAAACATCCTCTGTACAGCATAATCAACACCATCCTCAAATGCTTCTGAATATAATCTTTCTTCTATATAGTTCATTTTATTACTATTTTAAAAATTTATCACAATAATTAGATTATTGTTTATAATTAAATGAATTTAATTAACTACATTTCTTAGTAATTCATCTAATTTATTTTTAGGTATAAGTTGAAGAACCGTACCCTCTTGAAATCCATCTAAAGATTTTCTACTCTGAACTATAACTAAACCCATATAACTTTCATCACCATAGAACCTTTTAGCAATAAGATCAGGACGACATTCACTTGTCTGGATTAAATATGGAATTTTTTCAAGCTTCGGATCTAAAATCATTGAAAGGAATTTAGAGTTATATATATCAAACCCCTCAACATAATTACCTAAATTTTCTATTTTTGAGATAAGTCTCTGTGGTTTTGTATACATCTCGTGATTACTTTTTTAGTCTTTTACTCTTCATTAACTCAATCAACTGATTAGCCCTTTCTTTAGCAGAACTATTAGTAATTTTGTTCATTTTGTATTTAAAATAATCATCATATCGAAGTTTCTCACTAGAAGTTGGATCTTTATGAAGAATATCTAATATTCGTTCTGGTGTATTATTTTTATAGTTTAGGGTACGCTTTGTTAATTTACTAACCTTGTCTAATCCAGGTGGCGTTCCTTCATAATGATCTAACTCAGCTAGTTGTACTCGTTTAGTATGAACACCGAACAATCTCTGTAATTTAAAAATCGCCATATATTTTTTAATTAAAATATATTTTCAACCATTGATTGGAATCTCTTTTGTGTATCCTCAAATGCACTATGAGTAACTTTATCCAAAGCTTGTTTAGCCTTTTCAAAATTACCTCCAACACCACCTTCTAAGTACTCCGAATATTTTTGTAAGCAAGAAAATACGGCACCACAAACAGCATCAAATAAATCTTTTGTACCAGGTTGTTCACCAGTAACATTTTTATAATCAAATTCAGTACAACTAGAAATCAACGGGTGATCTAATTTAACATGTGAATTCGTCTTACCATTTGTAACTATACGTATTTCAGAACATTCTCTCATCAGTATATTACAATAAGGGAGTTCTATTCTCTCTGTATTGACAATATTTTTGAATGCTACACCAGCATCCATTGTTTTATCAATAGAAATCGATTTATACTCTATACCATCCCTTTCACAAGATTGAAATATACCAGAAGATGCAAAAGAGTCTGCACTGAAAGTTACATAATAACCTTCATTGATAAGATCTTTTAAAAACTGGTATAAATGATCTAGTGACGTAGATTGTCCTTTCTTTCTTGATACTACAAATAATAGCGGTACTTTAAAAGTTGGATACTGGGCTGTTCCTGTTGGATCTGAAACTTCTCCTGAGTAATAACACAAACAGACTCCTGTTTTATCTTTCTGTAAACCAATATCGTAATGAACAAACAAATTAGTTCTTTTTGGAACTTTATACAACATTGTTCTTACGTGATCTATAATTCTATCTGACTTGTCATAGAAGTCCACAATAACTTCTTCTGGTGCATAATTACGGATCTTAGAACAATTAATTAAATGACTAAGATCACCGTTAAAGAATAAAGATGCTCCAGTATATGGTATACCGGCTAAATCCTGCAAACTTCTGACTGGATTTGCTAGAAAGTGGTGTTTAGCTGAAATAGGAACCTTAACAATTCTATCCAAATCTATACCGGACTTTATTGGATCCTCACCAGGATTCATACATCTCGGAACTTGTTTTGAATCTCCTATGAAAAAATCAAATGTTTTTCCCTCACTCTCAGCATAAAGTTCCGGTCTAACTTCCCACTGACTTGGGTGTATACAGAATAATTCCTTTTGTGGTACTATTTCCTCAAATCTCTGGCTTGCACCGTGATCTGCATCCTTTGCACTGGAGTCTGCGACAACTCCACCGAAATTAAATCGTTTGTTCTTGAAACGAGATTCATAACGAGTTAGAACCTCATCCATTTTCTCCTTAGCATCTTGAACCTTCCAGAAACCAATCTCAGAAAGCACACAATAAATCAACTGAGTACCGATAACCGATCCTGTTGACTTAGGTCCAGATGCAATCATTCTTATAGGAGGTTTATTATACTGTTGTCTAAAATAAGGACTTGTATCAAATACAAATTTATAAAACTGAACAAAATCCCTATAGGCTGTTTCAGAACTAGCATGAAAGAAACCAAAAGCTAATTTAGTACCACCAGCTAATCCAACACTATGAAACACATTTTGACAACAATCCAACCTATGAAAATGATATAACCCAATCATTTTTGATTGATAAGATTTACCAGTACCAATAGCACCTGAAAAAGAGATAAATGGAGTACGAGTTATAACAGGATTAGGGAATATAATCTTAAACTTATCTAACCAATAAGCAAAAATTTGCTTACCATGATTTGTTATTGTATCACACCCTAAATAATACTCATCAAATAAAAACTGCTCCATTGTTACAGGTATATGATTCATACTTAATACTTTCAAGCTATTTGTAATTTTTCTTTTTCGGATAATTTTTTATATTGGGCTTCTAGAGATACAGCATTTGGGTCAAAAGGAGTTGTAGGATCTGATTGGTTTATAAAATTTGTATTCTCTGCCATATAATAGATTTATTTTATTTAAGCTGTTCTACGTGATGGCATAAAACTACCTTGAACAGTCTGTCCTGTTGCTGCAGGTCTATAACCATTCTTAAATGATTTATAATATCTCTCAGCTAACTCAGGATTAGATTTACTTGCTTGATTTATGCCGTAATCAAGGCTTTGCTTCCATCTAGGATCGGGTAACGGTGTCTGTTTTTTAAGAAAATTATTAAGAGCTTCTTCAGCACCATACTTACCTGCCCAAAGATGTGCCCCAGGACCATTAGCTGCCCTTTTAATTGCATCAGCGGCAAAAGGGTGTACATACATCTTTTGCAAAGCGTAATTCATACCATCTCTAAAACCAGCAGATGCAATATCATTATTGTAGTCAAATTCTGTGTAAGTCTTTCTTTTTAATGTGAATGTACTTGCCATTTTATTCGTTACTTCTAAGCGGGTTAAATTCAGTATAATTTCTCTGAGTTGTATCATTACTACCATCTTCTACACCGGTTGTAAATGTTTTCTGACGTTCACCGCTTACCTTAGATGCAGTTGGTATTTTATTTCCATTTGGATTAATGATGTTTGATTGACTACCCATCATTAAATCCATTATATCAAATCTTGTTCCCATGATTTTTTATTTAAAATAATTTATTTCTTTTCTATTTTAACTAAATATATAAATCTGTTTATTGTGGATAGAAAATCATCAATTATATTAATTGATCCAGACCACATTAAACTATCACCTATTTCTCTCTTATAGGATATAACTAATCCTCTAATTCCCTCTAATGCATCAGAGAAATTTGATTCTTCTGGTAATATTGGGTTAAGAGTTCCTATTTCAAAAAAGCCGACAAAAGGAACAGCATTCTCTACAACAGCATCCTCAAATTCACCTAACTCATCCTGAAATTCATCAATGAGCTTGTGAATAGAAATAGGACCAGTATTCCAATGTAATTCCTTTAATCTTGTTTGAAAACCCTCTATTTTATTTACTAATTCTATAACTTTTCCTAAATTAACCATAGTTTTTATTATTTTAATTAATTAACTAACTATTCTGAAATTAGAGTATTGTTGTTAAATTGCCTCTATTCCTAGCTTTTACTTTTTTGCTCCCCTTTAAAACTTAAAAATCTTAATATCGAAGAGAATATAAATTATTATTATATTCTCTTCATTTTATTTTTCTAGATTTATTAACTAATTAAATATTTATTATGGGCATATTAAAAATCTCAATCCCATATGAAGAAAAGTTGGAGTGGTACAACACTTTGACTTTTCAGGATTTAATAGACCTTGTTTTAAAGGACACTATTGTATCCATTAAATGGGCTACTCTTAGCCCTGACTGGGGAATTGATTCTCGTGGTGTTAGTAGTAGCAGAAAAGAGGAGAATCAATATTGGAAGTTTTCCGAAAAGACTTACAGGAATATTCGTCTAAAGGATATGACTGAAGTCAAACCAGAGACTTTACTTAAAGATGTAAAGATGACTGGACATTACTACTCATCCTGTGATTATTTGCGACATAATTTTCCAAAGTTGAGTATTAATAAAATTAAACAATGTGAAAGCAAGAAAGATCTTTGCAAAGCATTTTTTAGAATATTAAAGCCATATCTCTATTTTCGAATCTTTGATTATGACTATTGGAATATAATCAAAGTGATTAGTAGAGATCCAAATGCCTATAGCAAGGATAAAAGTTCCGAAATTGATTCAATAGAATCTGAACTTTGGGAACTTAAAAGAGAATACGAATCCAAACGTAAAAAATTAGAAAAAAGATTGGATTCTGCTAAGATTTATAATAATATTTATGAATATATAAAAAACGATTAAGAATGACATATTTCATTATTGGTATTGTTGAATGTAATACTAGGTGTACATTTAAACAGTATAGCATAATGATGGTTAGAGTGGCTGATAGCGAAGATGATTTGTTAGATGCCATTAAAGCCGAAATTCAAGAAGAATTAACTAGATGTAGCAAAAACATTCTCGTTAATTATATACATTACGAAGAAAATGGAAAAAAGTTTCTTCGTATTGAGGATGCTAGTAGACCTAGATATGACTATATTATTATCGAATACGGTCATACTGACAGTGAACCAGAAATAGAAACCAGAACTTATCCAGAAGGAGAGGTTTCTATCAAGAAGTATATGCTTAAAGGCAAAACCATCGGCTTTACAGCCACAAAAGATGACAAAACTATATATACTAATATGACTATGCCTAGCGGTAGTGCATATTCTTCGGATCCTTATGACAGAAGAAAATTAGACGGAATAAGTGATGAGAAAATTGATTACTTATTACGAAACCTACTACTTCAAAGTGAAGGAAACAAGAAAAAAGAGCTTCTTCTCCTGGAATTTGAATATAAAGATAAACCAACAAATCAAGGACGCAACCGAATGGGCTGTCTTGAGAGTTGGTACGATCCAATTTTCTCTATTACTCAAACGTTTACGAAAGAGGAAATAGAGAAAATGACTGGAGATGAGGTAGATGACTTATGGAAGTTAGCTGAAGCTATTGCTGAAGGGCTTTATTAGGGCATTTACAAAAATATATAAAATAACCGGATTAAATATCTGGTTATTTTTCTTTCTTATTATCTCCTAAAAGCCTTATATATGGATAAATGGAGTTACCGTGTTTCGGTAACTATATCTAATCGACATACGGAAGGTCCACAAGCGGAGTTGGTTAGATGAAATCTAGTTCCATTCTAGCATCGTTTGGGCGATGTAAAAATACTTGTGACTTATAGCCATGAATAGCGTGTACTAACAGTTATTCATTGTCAGGGGTTGTTGTTAGCCCCGTAGGAATACATAACTAGCTGTAAGGATAAGCCCAAAGCGGAAAGATAAAGGAAAAGAAAGAAGAGTAATAATATACTCTTTCAAGTTAACAAACAATTAATTAATACTAATACACATAAAAATGGCAGAGAAAATAATTGTTGCCATCAGTGGTGCTATTGCTAGCACTGCTGTTGGCAAGCTGCTGAAACTCGCAGTAGTGGAGTATATGGAACTCCGCAAATGCGAGAAGATTGCGGATGCCGCTCGAGCAATCGAGAAGGGCAGTAAGCAACATCAGCAATAATAAAAACTTGAAAGGGGTGCAAATAAAAACTACCTCTTTCTTTTGAGACACACTTATACTGAAACGTCGTAAGTGTGAGCTACACTATTTATTTTGACTAAAACTGTAGTCTAGTCAGCTAAATACTTATACTAGACCTGAAGAGACCTAACAAGGTTGAAACAGTTTAAAATAAATAGTGTACTCAAGATACACGCGACGTTTATATTTTCAAGATTAACAAATAACAACATATATTTTTTAGTTTTAGTTGAGATAGTAAGATTTCAACTAAAGTTTGGGATTTAACTATCCAACTTTTATCAGTGAACAGCGGGATTCACTGAGCTATTTTTTTTTTGCTCCTATTCCTTTAAACCCTTAATATTGAAGAGAATATAGACAGTTAAGTTTATATCCTCTTCTTTATTTTTCAAGATTATTAACACTTAATTAAATATTATTATGGCTATGGCACTTCCAGAACGTGACCGTTGCCTTGAACCCCGCAGGCGTATCATGGCGATGGCTGGAGCTGAGATGGCGGCTGAAGAGGCCGATATCGAGCTCTATGGATTTGATGGTTCTATCATAGGAACTGTCAAACCGTATGAAACTAATGATCCAAGAAAAAAGATCATTAGTGATTATTTACTTGAGTATTCAGGTAAATTGCTAAATAAGTTCGGTGATGTACTGAATAATCAAAGCCCAACTGAGAGCACTGCTACCGCAATGGTAGATGCAATGCTCGCAGCTAGGATACCGATCATGGCAGGGAAGTTCTGCGAATCGGTCAACACTGACTATGAACATATTCCCACAGAGGAGTATATTCGTAGACCAAATATTGAAGTATTATTTGAAGAGTATGTAAAATTAACAGAAGCATTATCATCGGATAATACACCAGAAAAAGAAAAAATTGGGTTGAGAAAATTCAAAACCCAATTAATGTATAAGCTTGATAAAGAAATCCATGAATTTCTTAAAATTGCTTATTCTAAAGAAGTTTTTCAAGAAGCCAAGCGGGTCCTTGGACAAGCAATTCAGCAATCTATTAAGATTGCTGAAAAAGCTAATAACAATTAATTATTAGCTTGAAGAACACATATCGATATTTTTTACAATTCGATATGTGTTTTTTTTTATTCAATTTACAACATTTAAAAATCTCATAATTGATTAAATATTAACTAATAAAATAATTCATAATTATGACAGAAAACGAAATTATAAGGGTAATTGAATGTCTCCTTGGTGGTGAAATTGACACAACCTCCTGTAATTGGAAGACTGGGGTAGAACGGTTACAAAAACTTATTTCTATTATGAAAAGGTTCTACACTAAAATAGATAATTTGGCGTGGAACCTTAAGGATGCTCAAACAGGCCTTAAAGCTGAAGCTAAAAATCTTTGTGAAGAGTATCTTGATTGGGCGGCTGGAAAAGAAAAATAAGAAATAGTTAGTGGAGAAAAAAAAAAGAAGAGGATTAATCCTCTTCTTTTTTTTAATCTTTATCTTCACGATATTTAGTTCTACGTCTAATAGCTTCGTCCGCATTTCTACTTATGGCGTATTCACCAAGTTTTCCATATAATTTACCAACTCCATAACCAACACCAGCACCTAAAGCAGTACCAGCAGCTGTCCTTAAGCCGCGGTGTTTAATGTGTCTAACACCAGGAATAACCGATGAGAGTTTTGGATCATGTGCAAAAAGTCCACTCATAATACCAAGACTAACAGCATTTCCTCCTTCATAAATATGTCTATTAATTCTACCCACTGTGTCAGCTTTCTCCTTTAACTCATCATCGTCTTTACCTTCTCTTAAAGCTTTGTTAATTTCCGATCTACCAATCAAGTATGCCGGTATATTACCATAGCCTAAAACTGCTGGTAATGCGCCACTCCAGTTACTACCCAATTGCTCTTCTAACTCCGCTTGGCGCATTGTAACTTTTTTTTATCTTTATCAGTTATAATCAGAAAACATTCTCTGGATAGCATAATTTACACCATCTTGGAATGCTTCACTATAAAATCTTTCTTCTATACTCATTTTAATTATTAAATTTATTTTTCCATCTATCAAATTTATCTCTATTTCTTTCCTCTCTCCTTTCCTCTTTTTTCTTCAAAGATTGGTGTACAGCAAAACCTATACTCAAAGCACCTAATCCTATTAAGCCGGATTTCCAAGGATTTTCTTTAACCCATTTAACTGCACTTTTCCAGAGACTAGGCTTTACTTCACCTGTTGTAGCGTCTTTAACAACATTAGCTGGTGCAGCATTATTAGCTGGAGGATTTTTATCAAAATCAGGAATATCTCCGTAAACGGTTTTCTTTCCTATACGTGCGTGTGCTCTTGCTAACTCTATATCTTTTTCAGTTTTTTCAAGATTAATTACAACATTCTCTAGTGATTTTGGGTCTGACATAACATACTTATTAAGTACATTTTCAGCAGCTGTATCATCCAAAACTTTCTTTAATTCTTGAATATTTTTTGCTGTAAATCCACAATCACCAGCAGCTTTGGGATCAGAAACAAGTTTAGCAATAGTATCTTTTATACTATCGCATTTATAATAACCAGAACATTCCTGTAAGAATCTCGTAAATAACTCTTCTTTATTCTTTACACCCAAGTTCTTTAGCGTTATATCTAATTTTTTCTTTGGATCTGTTATATTTTTAGTTTCCTCTAAAATTTTAGACTTAATAGCATCTAACTTGTCAGGTGATCCTCCAGTTAGCGGATAGATATGACCTAAGAATTTATCTAATCCATCCTTTTGAGATAATATATCACTTAAGAACCTTTCCTCAGCTACTTCTTGTAGCTTCATATAACGCCCCATTTCATCAAAGCTTAAAGATACTGTTTTACCTTTAAACTTAAAACTCTCTGGAACGTCTGTAGTAACAGGGTCATTAGTTAAGATATCCTTTATTAAATTCTGATCTTTATATAATAAACCTACTTTTGTATTTAATTTAGAAATTTCCTCTGATAATTCATCCTCAGATATTTTTACTACTTTCTCTAAGGATTCCCTATAATCACTGACTAATTTCATTAATTCTTTATCATCAGTCAATCTACTATTGTTATTACCTAAGAAATCTCTAGCTTTCTCTAGATTTTGCCTATAAGATTCACCCTCGTTGATTCTGTCTAGCAATTCTTTTTGCTGCTTATCCCCGAGCATTGTTTCTATATAGTGTTCAAGAGCGGATTTACTGTCTTCGAAATTTTTCTTAACTCCTTTAGGAAATTCAGGTCCATCAATATATCGATCAATAAGGTCATTCTCACTGTTTCTAGCTAATTTAGTTAATCGATCCTTTTCTTCTTTACCGGTAGGAGAATGTTCAATTAACCAACCAGCGAATCTGTTATTAGAAGGATTATCTTTATAACTGCTTATATAATCATCACATTCTTTCTTTAAATCCTCCATCCACTTTGGATGATTTTTATGAGAATCGTAAGCCTTCTTGAATGAATCATATAAGCTTAATCCTGCATCATCACTATAATATTTAGTTCTATATAGAATCATTTTCTTTTTAAAATTAATTGTTATAACACAAATAAGAATAATGTCATGATTATGAAGAAAAAAGAATAACATAAGGTTTTTATTTTACCTTATGTTATTCTTTCTTTATTTATTGAAAGAGCTTAATATAATTAGCTTCTTCAAGAGTGAAGGTCATTTCTCGTTCAAAATAACCTCCTTGAACTAAAATACCATTTTCATAGTATTCTACTATATATCGTTCTTTTCGTTCGGTATCTTGAGGCGGAACAGACAGGATAGTGCCGCTAATTATATCTTTACCTTTACCACGAACGAGAAAGACTTTATCACCAGCATCAAATTTGTTTGTTTTATTCATATTAAAAAATACCCTCATAAGAACTCCACGAAAGGTGGAGTGGGTTAGTAATACAAATGGAATTAAGAGCTTCCCTAAGTTCTTTCTTTTCCCAGATAGCTGCTTTAATTTCCGGAAGTGTTATTTCATAAAAGTCATCGAAGGATTTGTCTCCAAAATCCTTTATTAAACCGATTTTTTTATGAGATAATACCCCACTACAAAAGACAAAGCCAAGATTCTCCAATTGATGAAGGATATTTCTACAATCATCTTCATCATCATAAGACCAGCTTTCCTCTGGAACATCATTAAACCATGATATAATTTTATCATCATCTCTATCATTGTTTAATGTTTTAGCTTCAAAAGAATCCAAATTTCTGTAAATTGGACCATCTTTTGTTACTATTTCTAGCATAATCCAATGTGCAATCCAAGATTGATTACAACAACTCTCGATTATGTATTTAATCCTCTGAGCTTCTTCTTCCCACGTGGATGCCGTAGAAGGATATTCCCAATTCTTAGTACTCCACACACAATTATTCAAGTAATAAATGTTTATTACCCACTTTGGTGAAGGCGAGTTTGCCTCGCCAGATAATGGTGGGTGAAGTGAATTAGGTATATCCAGGAACATTAATGATTCACTCATTTTATTTTCCGGGTCGAACATAATGCTCTTTATATCAGGAACAGTGGGCTTTTCTTCGTAAATAACCCACTCATTGTTATCACTGGAATATTCACTTGAAAGAAAGTAAAAACTATTTTTACCTTTTTCAAATTTTATGCCAAAAGGAGATAGAGTTTTAACCCAATCTTCTACGGTTAAACCTGATGGTTTATATTTCTTTACTGCGGAAACATAACTATCATAGAACGAATCCTTTATATCATCCTCATCACTGAAGTCTGGTATAGATTCGGAATCCGCTCTCATGTAAGTGATCCAACCGCCTTCATTTAAGATTTCAAAATAGCAATCATGCAGATTATGACCACATGCTTGTAGTGCCAATTGATGCTTGAATAAAGTCCTATCAGACCAACCATGCCGAGGATGTTTTTCAGACCATACAAGGTCATTTCCGATATAAACATTCGGCTTTACATAATTACTCATAACTAATCAATAAATTCTTTATGAGTTAATAAGTAATTATCCATTTCAAAAGTACTACCCAAATTATGGGTACTATATTTCATAAATGAGTATTTGTTGTGCTCAATTTCGGCTAAAAATTTGCATAATAATAAATTATTAACGAAAAAGTAAGCACCAAGTCTAAGCCCATTCCTTTTGAAATCATAGGTAGAATGATAGACTAACGGTTTATAACGGTAAACATGAGGTCCAAAAACCGATACGGGTTTACCATCCCTGAATGCTTTTACGTAATCACCAATAGGCGGATATTTCCATACTTTGCCCTTTGTATCAACGATTACAGTAAATTGCCAATCCTTATTTGGCCTAGTGGTTCTACAACCTTTCAGCTCTATCGGTTTAGCATTTAAATCCTCTCTATTCCAATAATTACCCTCCTGATTGGCACCTGGATTTACAACAATTGCGTTGAAATCTGACCAATCCCAAATAGGTAACTGTGATGGATCAAGGTCGGGGGTTAATATATTATTAATACTCAGGTATTCTTTCTGAGTTAATAATGGAACTGAATATTTTGAAGCTTTTTCACAATATTCGAGTTCAAGAGCATTCTGCTCCTCCTCATATTTTTTTGCCTCATTCTTAATTGACTCACGAATGAAGTTAATACCTTCAATACCTCCATTTATTTCGATAAGGTATTTTGAGAATTTCGGATCTAGTATAACAGTTCCGCTGTTAATACCAGATCCAGGTATTCCGTGTAAACTAAATTCCTTCTCTGAGGAGTTATAATAGTCTACTTTGGAAAATCTCTCTTTCCACCACCAGGAATCATTTCCGAGTAGAAGAGGACGGGTTTCAGTCTCAGTACATTTGAGATCATCCCAGAGACAATTTTTTATCCAGAGATAACTCCTTTTATTACTGAGTTCCATCCATTTTTCAACTAAGCTAACTAATTCAATATCATTAGTTGCATCCTTGAATAATTCTCTCGATCTTCGATTGCCGTCAGGCAATGGTCTCATATCAAAGAGATTTGGAGAGTAGTAAACTCTATAATCTGATTCAGGAAGATTACTAAACCTAGTCATAGAACTAATACAGTGATAATCAGCATAGGGATCACCATTTCGCTTCTCTATTTCAGAAGCTGGATAAACAGAATCGGAGTATTTACTACTCTTAACGAATCTATTTATCTTAGTGACATTCTTGAGTCCACAAAACTCAAGATTATCTGCATTCCAGTTATTACCGTTCCAGGTAAGAACCATATCGCCTAGTCTGACAGATACAGGCTTTCTCGAAGAGTAAATCACTGTATCGTCCCAATAGGTTACATAAACCTGAAGATCAAACTCCCAGCCCTTTGGCTTAGAGAGATTGACCTTCATATTGGTAGGCTTAAAATCATCATTGTTTGCCATAATAATATTTAATTAAATGTTAATAATCATGAAAAATAAAAAGAAGAGAATATAAACAGTTTAAGTTTATATTCTCCTCAATATTAAGAGTTACAAGGGATCACACCTCAATAGGATCACCTAACCACACTTCGTAATTTTTAGGGTTACGAGATCTAGTGAATACTACTTTACCTATAGAATTCTCACCAATGCCATCAGAAATCATTCCAAAGAATTTTCTTTCAATGGCTGTTTTCAGCGTTTCTTTCTTAGGATATGAATGCATATTCACTATTTCAGAGTTAATTGGAATAATCGAAGTAAAACATACAGAATACCATCCGTCATCAAATATTACCGACATTTTTACTTCTTTTTCATTAAAACCCTCTTGGATTTTAATATAATTTAAATCAAATTCATTTTCTACTTGATCTGATTTTGGCTCTCTTTTTAGCCAATCCTCCTGACCAAGTAAATTCTCAATTCCTTTAAAATCTTTCGGGTTGAAATTATGCATCCAAACAGAACAACCTTTTTCATCAATAAGTTTCAAAGGAATCTTATATTTCAGTGTATAACTACTTGATCGTAAATCTTTTAATAGAGATACAAACTTATTTTCATTAAAAGGTTCTACTTTAACTAATGAAAATTTGAATCTATCCGGTGTATAAGTCATCCTATCACCATCAATAGATAATAAAGCTTTTTCATCTCTATCCCATAGAGAGATCTTACCATTGCCGGAAGGAATAATCTTAAAATCTTTTAGATCATCTTCTGTAGCCTTTTCAAGAACCAGTTTAAAGTTCTCTACAGAGATAGGTGAAATAGGAAGAGTATAATCAACCAAGTCAGGCATGTGATTATAACCCATTTCATCAACTACATAATGTAAGTAGTCAATGATTGCTTGTTTACCGTACTGTTCTGCCATTTTTATAATATTACTTCATCATTTTCAAGATTCCCAACTATTTTGTTGTTAACAAACATAGTTGAACCGGAAAATCTAGGAACATCGTCTATTCCTAAATGTTTCATAAAAATATATTTTGCTGGTATGAATTTAGTCATCCAAGTAAATTTATTTTTACACAGATAGAACTCATAACCATCATTATACATTTCACCGGAATTTATATAGATTATTAATAAATCCCTTTTTGCAAGTCTAGATGATACGCATAATGATATACCTTTGTCTATTGCTGATGATATTTCATCAGTTAGATAAACAAATGGTTCATTCTTCTTAGGACTAATATCAAACTTCTCAGGTGTTTCTGATTTTTTTACGTAATAATAGAGAACCTGGGGTGGTTTGAATTTAGTAGAGTTAAGGAGTATCGGGAGAGTGTGTCCAGAATTTGCTCGAATTTTAGTACCGGTGTGATTAAATGAAATCAATTTTTTATCATCAACATCATTCTCTGATACAATACGAATTATGTCCTTTCCTGAAACTGATGATTTCTCACCACCATTTTGTATACATAAGACTTTAGCAAAATCTTCATTTTCATTTAAAGATTTCGCTAGTTGGTTAATATCTACCCAACCATTCTCATCCATAGAAACATCAAAATGACAGTAAATATCATGTCGTAAGATGCCTACTAAACATCTAAATAAATCATGTTCAGATAATTGAAGCATTTTCTACTAACCAATTAATTGTCTTTTGAATATCAGGGTAAGTGAAGGTATCCGTGTCATCTTCCCTTACGCTATTGATATCATTAAGTATCAATTCAAGTGGAATAGAATCATCAATATCTTCCGTTCTGAGACAAACACTAGGTGTATCGAAATACTCGGTTTCAAGAGGTGTTTCATAAGTTCTTGGATTGGCACACTCCAGTTCTCTCTTACATACGAAATCCACTAATGGAGAATGAACTTCAGAACATATAATTCCAAAAAGAGGAATCCTAGGTCCTGACTCAAACTCAAACCTGACAAATTCAGATTTATCTGTATAGAAGTTTTGCGGTGGTTCTGCGTCAAAGGTTTCATCTATTGTGAAACACTCCCAAGACTTTAGTTTTCCAAGCACAAATCTTCGATCCCCATTATCCGGCTCTAATCCATCCCAGCCATTAATAGCATAATCGAAGTCTTGTACTACAACCAGTTTACCTACTGGATCTATTTTTTCGAGATACTCTCGAATTTTTTTATTTTTAATCATTTTTATTACTTTACTGACAAGAAGTACTTTGGGGATACCTCTTCTGTAAGCCAAACGTTATTAGCTGATAAGTAAAATTTAAAGCCATCTTTATACATCCGTTCTGCAGAGATATAGATGACTTTTGGATCTCCATGTCTTTTACCAACTTTAATAGCTGTTTCTTCATCACTAGATAAATGAACATAGAGTCTGGACTTTGGTTTTATACCCTGTTTCATAATGGATTCAAGATATTTCACTCCTGTTCCATGAAATAATGTAGCTGGAGGTTGATATTCTGTCATAAAAACTTTAATTCCAGGTATAGAATGTCCTTGATTAGCACAGATTCTTGTTCCGTCTGGACTATAAGAATATCTTTTCTTATCATCCGTTTCAACTATTCTATCTAAAGTCTCCTTATCAATAAAATAGACAGATTCTGAGTTAATCTTACTTATTAAATCGTCAACTAGAGCCCAACCACCATCCATTTCAAGAGTAAGTCCAATCTCTTCTGGATGATGTCTAAGAATAAATGCTATATACTTAGATAGCTCTATAACATCACTACTACTCATAATAAATATGTTTAAATTAAAAAAGAGGTATATGGATTATTTTTCCAAATACCTCTCTCTCAATTTCCTACTTACTGGTTCTCAGGTTTAACCAAAAAACCAAACGAGGAAGGGAATGTCGCAAACCAATGACCAGAAAAGGCTCTTGATCATATATTCAGTATCAACTTTTTTGCCATTGAATCCCCTAGCCCAAATAAACAGGGCAAGCAATATGATCGGAAATGCGATCAACCAAACAATTTTTAAGAATGTCATCATTTTTTAAATTATTAATTAAGTTATTAGATAAAAATTATTTTTCATCAATCGTAAGATTTTCAAGATTTTAAAAAATTCTACTTTAAGCCTTTAATAAAATATCCTAATTCTCTTTTCTTTGTTACTGGATTGGTTAATCGTTGATTATCTACATCAAAATAATTCTGTATATCAGCAGCTTTTGGTGCTGAGTTATAACCAACCCTCTGATAAATGTTTCTTAGCTTCTCCTTTATTGAGGCTAGTGTATAGAAAGTGTTTAATTGGAATTCTTTTTGGATCTCCGTTTTAACGTCACCTGATTCAATCATTCTTATTTTATTAAGTTCATCCATTAATAAACTTTTCTGATAACCAAGTGATTTTATTTTATCAATTCCCAATCTATTTAAACAATTTCTATACTCAACCGGAACAAAACTTATAAAGTAACTATTATACTTCTGATAAATTGATGGCTCTCTTGTGATAAACTCATAAAATAATTTCATTCTTCTAACAAAATTACCATCCTGCTCAAATTCCTCTTTGAATCTGGAAATTGCTTCTACATCTGAAGTTACTTCTATGGGAATATTTAATGGATCTGGTCCAATTTTTCTTATAAAAACATTCTCCTGATAATCAGGTCTTGTTATCTCCCACGCTCGTAACTCAGATAATCTCACTAAAACATTTTCCACAACAGAATTAGACTTTTTAGAGAATGAAGCATAATCGTTTTTATACCTCTTGCTTTTAGTCCATGTTAGCATAAATTCCGAAGCTAATGTTGGATCTATCTTATTAAAATTTTCTATAATCTTTTGAGTTTGAGCTTGCATTGATTTTACATGTTCATCAAAACTTGCTTGATCCATATAAAATCCATCAGATCTTTTATGATAGAAAAACATTATCTCGTTTCTAAAAACATTTTCTGGAGATCTTTGTCTACCAATAATTTGTGGAAGATCTAGTGAAATATCCACGGTTAATGACTGTTTATTTAAATCAGAGAATATAAAAGTCATTGCATTATCAGAATAAAAGTCTGCACCTATATAAGAAGTTCTTGTACAGAATGTAAACATTTTATTTTGTGACTTATCGATAGGTACAGTTCCTATAGAATAACCAATCTTTTTTAATCTTTTCTTATTAAATTCACTATTAGCACAGAGAATATTAACTTTATCCGGACTTAGTTTAGTTTTCTTTAATACATCACATATTACATTTACAGAATTAACAAAGAAAACCGCTTCTTTGGACACGTGTTCTACTCCGTCTAAAGTTACTTTTGTTGGGAAAATATTATTCATATAGTTATTTATTATATTAATAATATCTCCCCTTATAGATTCTGTTAATCTTCTTGTTAAATTAACAGGTTCTATTAAGGATTTATCCCAGATTAGTTTATATATAGTCATATCTTTAAAGAAGTCCAATTTATCCAAATATCTCTCCATCATAGGAGTGGCAGATATGAATAAGAATTTATTTAAAGGTAGACTACTCATTACTTCCAATACACTCAATTCTACTTCCGGTTTGAATGTACTATCAGTAAAGATAGACTGAAATTCATCCACAACTATAGTAAATCTTGATATATCAACTCCCAAAGCGTCTACTACATGCTTAAATGAATCATAAGTTACTATAATTTTTGGTACAAAATTGGGATCATTGGAATTAATTGATAACCATTGTCTTAAATCAGATTTTAATTGGAAGAGATAAATAGGTAATGATGACTTTTTATCCTTTATAACTAACTGTTTATTAGATACTAACTCCTTTTCTAATTCAATAAAACTTAAATTAGTTTCTTCTTCCTGAGTTATTTTAAGAGTAGTGTCAGGTTCTTCATCATAACCTAAACATACTTCCTTTTCATTCTTAAAATAAAATAATGGTCTACCTCTCTGCGAGAGGTTGTGTTGATCTGCTTTATTATCCAATAATACTCTTCTTGGACTTAATAGTATTATTGGTTCATTATTGTTTAAACAGAATTCTGTCAAACCACAACCACATACTGTTTTATCAATAATACAACTTATAGTTGGTAAGTTAAATCCTACCCAATCACTAATGAATTTTGTTCCTTGCGGAACGTTTACTTCTATTACTTTCATATTATATGGTGTTTTTTTACTTGTCATAAAAAATTAAGTGGTCTTACCTAAGGATCAGAGAATCTATACTACCTGTCACTTTTTTTTAAAAGTTGCCTCTTATAGTATAAAACGGAAAAATAGGTAAAAAATATGACATCTATAAGGTTATTGATATATTAAAACAGAGAACCGTTAGGTTCGTTAATATAAAAATTTCAAAATTCAAAGTATACAATTACAATAATTGAAGAAATGAATTTGGGTTAAATCCTCAGATTCCTTGGTAGGACTCGGGGCACAAAAATCGATATAATAAGATATAGGTATATTTCAAGTTAAAGATATTTTTAGAGGGACATAGGGTTCCGCTTTTTGCCGTTTTCTGCCATTTTGTCACTTTTTTCAATTCCGTAAAATCCTAATGTCTGAAAAGAAAGAAAAAAAACACATTAATATAAATATTATGGAAAATATATTGAAAATTACTGCAATAAAATCTAATGGTAATCTCTACAAATCCCGATTTGGGGAAGACGATAAAGATCTTGAACGAAGAGTTCCCAAAGAGGATTTAGAGTATGGAAATGAATGGTATTTACACGGTGAACTTGAGAAAAAGATAGGGTTCGATAGAGGTTTTATTACTAATCTTACATCTTTTGGACATTGTGAAAGATACCTTAATAAGTGTTATTTGGTTAATAGTATAGGTCGTCATGCGACTCTCGATAAGAATAAAGTCTGCTTTAATAGATTGAAACTAAATGGAATAGTGCCTGTAGACGTAGAAGGTATTAGAGAACGCTGTTTGGGGTTTTTCTGGACAGTTGACGAAGAACGTTTCGATTTTCTCTATGATGGTAGACAAAATTGGACTAAATGGGATCAGAAAGGTTTAATAATACTCGAAAGTGATATAGAAGCTTTTGATTGCTGTTATTCTCTTTATTTTTCTAAATCTTGTTTTATTTAAAATGATAAATCCTTTAGAAACAGAATACAGTGGTTGGGTAGAAGATTTGCTTTTTGATAAACAGCTTTCTCTTTGGTTTAATATACTAGAAGAAGAACGAAAAAAGCTCTCAGATTTTAATAATAGGGATAAAATGGAGTGTTATAATAGATTATTTTATGCACAATCTATATATAATAACTCAAAAATCTTCTATACAATGCATATGTCACAACTGGATTCGTATATTAGTACTATACTTCATGCTCGTTATCCAGGTGATAGTTTTAGTTATTTCAATGTTCATTACGACTCAGAGCTGAGAGATTATGTTATTGAAAGAGTAGGTAAAAATATTGGTATCAAAAGATCCTTTAATATTATAAATGGATATGAATTACCGGTATTACCTGTATCTAATGACTTTTTATGGAAAAGACAGATAGTTTATAATAAAATGAGAAATAATTTCAAGATGAGACGTAAAGTGTATCAGAAATTATTTGGAAATAAACTTGGAAATGTTTTAAGCAAGGTTATTACGTATGCTGAAGTCTTTGTTAGAACTAAACTAACTAATACACCTTGGTATCAAAAGGTTTCCTGGAAAAGATCTATTAATTTTGTATTTAATTTTAATGCAAAATGATAACCCTTAATAAAAATTCTAAAATAAAATCATTACCTGATAATTTTTTTAAGAATATAAAAAGAGTGGGTGATTCCGATATTATATATTATGACGGTCCACTTTTATCATTGTATAAAATGAATGATAAATATTATCTATTCTACTGGGCTGATATCACAGAAAATAGACAATACAATACTTGGATTGTTATATCAGACAATGATAGCAAAAAGTTATTAACTCATATCATAAATTTCATGGAAAATTTATGTTCTTTAAATGAGATAATGCTTTTTCCTAGTAGACAAATATATTTGGTAGATATAGATCACAATTTAAATTATCATAACGGCGTTATGATAAATAATGTTTTATCTTTACCTGAAGTTTATATTCCATCTGAAAGATATTCATTTTTTGATGAAAAATTATCAGACTCAGGTAAGGATTACGTAAATTATCTTAAAGAGTTAGTTAAAAAGGCCTAGCCTCAAACTCTTCTTATTGAAGAGGTGTATTAGAGTAAGTCTCTTACACCTCTTCATTTATTTTTCGTGATATTATTAACAATAAAAAAAACTAATAAAATGAATGAATGGACCGGAGAACTACCGGATTTCTTGAAAGGATATAAGCCATCTCCTTTTTTCAAAAAGAGAATACAAGAGGAGATAAATGCCGGAAGATTTGAAAAGGCAAATAAATTGATCTTATTGTCTGCATTTTATTCTGGTTACATGGAAACACCAGAAGTACAGCAAGATCAAATCGACGATTATGATTATAATAGTTGCATCAATTATTATAATTTAGTTTATAGAAGAGAAATAGATCGTTTTATCTCATATGAAGGAGATAAAACAATGCTAGTTACCGCTTCAAACGGAAAAATAGATTTGAATACTGAAGATCCAAAAGAGGTTGAAATTATCAATTCTGACATGAAAGACGGATATATTGATGCTCATCGTAAAAATAGAGTCAAGAAACTCTCTAGGATTTTTGGTAGAAAAGTTGGTAAAGTTATTGGTAACTTTATTACTTTCATTGAAAGGTCACTATTTAAAGGTTATAGAAAGAGCAATGAATAGGTTAGTAGAAATAAAAAATGCTGGTTTAATTAAATCAGCTAAAATTGATATTAAGAAAATAAATATCATAATCGGAAGTTGTATGAAATCAGAGGTAATGCAACTTCTTTATAGACTATTATATCTCGAAAAAAAGATATGTAGCATTTATAATTTAAATGAAGATTGTACTGATAATAATGCAATTTCATTTATTTCTACTGAATTAAAGAAGAATTACTCTCGTTTTCTTCAATTAATACAGAGTCCGCTGAAAATAAAATCTGATGGATACATAAAATATACAACAGATTGGTTGGAATATACTATTTACTCAGATAAAATTGAGATAGATAGATTTAAGTGGGATTTAGATTTACCTGATTATCTTTGGTATAATTCTGACCCATATTTTCCAATTGATAGAGACAAGACTCTCGATCCTAAATTTCCAACTGAATGGCTGGATATTGAGGAGCCTTCTTATGCTTTTGAGAAGAGAATGCAGAGCATTGTTTCCGAGATTGTTGAATTAGCTCCACCAAGTGAGGAGAATTATATAAGAATAATGTCCTTGAGAAATCATGGATATTCAAGTCTTTTTCTCGTAAAAGAAAAGGATGATTTGAGACAATTTTTGCTTCAAGTCATAAAATATCCAGAAGAGATGGAAAGTGTAAATGACTACACTTTGAACGGAGAATTTCGTTTAGAACAACAATTACCACACCAACTTCTACCATTGAAGAATGATGGTTTGAAATATTTAATTCCAATTGTTTTGACAATAGAGAAGAGAATATCGGATGAAATTGTTGACTCTGTCTTTATAGAGGAGCCAGAATTAGGATTATTTCCCCCAATTGCAAATCTATTAATTAAAAATTTAATAGACGATATCACACTTAGGGAAAGTGAATCTAAGGATCCTGCAGATGTTGAGATAAATTGGAGGCCTACGTTATTTATGACTACTAATTCTGAACTAGTTATAAATAGCGTATTAGAAGATTCAGGTACTGAATTAACAAAATTACCTAAAGGTTCTGTTAATATTGTAACCATACAAAGGGATGAAACAGCACCGTTAGACTTTTTGTGTAATTCAATATCAGAGGAGTCAATAGATGATATTTACAATAATGGAGTGGATTGTTTTTATAACATAAACTCTCTTGACTAAAGATGGGAGATTTTGATATATATGACGATACAACACCTGATCAGCCTCTTATAATTGATTATCAGAGTAGATTAGATAAACTGAAGGAAGTTCCAAGCAATGAACTAATTGAAGTAGATCCTATAAAACTAAGTACTGCGTGGATTAAAGCAGCAAACAGATCTAAAGATTCTGCCTCGTTTATGTCTTATATAAATGAAATTATAAAGAATTACGAAAGGTCGTTTACTGGGTACATTCCAGGTCAACTCCCCTCATATATGCTCAAGGGGTCGTTCAGGACTCATCATCCAAGTGGGGAAGTTTTTTCTAATCTATCAAAACGGTATCCAATTCAACCGGATACTGATTCAAAAGACTAAAACTCTTAAAGATGAAGAAGATATAAATCGAGTTTATATCTTCTTCATTTATTTTTCATGATATTTTAACATTTTAATAAATTAAATTTAAATAATATTATGGCAGCAGAACTTTTTACAAAAGTTCGCGACAAAGTCAATGCGAACTTTCAGGAAATGATCAGCCGAGGTGATGCTATTTTCATGGCACCTCCGGCTGGAGAGAAGCTTTTTGTAAGCTATCTTAACGCATTCGGTGGTCTCGTACCAGCGAATCGTTCCCTGATTTTCAGGGGCTACAACACCCATGCCTGCATGGCTTGTAGCAAATTCATTAACCATTTCGGCTTTATAACAAGTTTAGAAAAGACCGATAATGGTTTTGTTAGACATACTCTCTGGGAGAATATGTCTAATATTATAGCAGGAACCGAGTATGAAGCTCCGATTTCGACCCTTGACAAAATAGTTAGGGAGTCGAATATCCAATCTTACTTCAAGCCCTCCGAGGGTTGGCTTCAAAAGGAAGATATTAAGGCCACAAAAACAAAGGCAGGAAATTATGTTATCGGTACACCAGAAGAAAATCTTCTTGATCACTTCGATGGCGATACTTCAAAATATTTCCGCCATTATGTGGACGGTCATGAAGGAATGGTTACACCCCTTCATCTCACAGACAAGGGTGAACTAGAACTTGATATAACCGGAGAGAAAATCCCGGCTATAGTCAAGAGAAGTGATACTGAAGAGTACACTTTCCAGCATTTCTTCATAAATGTTCCGAAAGGTTACGTTGTTTCAGGCAAGGATGCCTCGTGGACAACGGAACTTCACAACGCCTACTCATCGCATATCAATGCTATGAAAGAAGTGTTTGGTTCAGACAAACAGCTTGTTACCGAGGAAGCTTGGAACAAGATGGAGGAACTTTTCAATCAGAAGCGTTTGCTTCTTAAAGACGAAAAGCTCTGGCTTATCGAACTTGGCAAGAAAGTCTTCAACGAGACTCGAGATTTGACTCCTGAGCAGTTGAACGACTACCTCAACTACCTTTGCTTCCAGTGCACGTGTACTACGGATGAGTACGGTAGAACGAAAGCATCATTTATCGGCATAAAGAAGGATGTCATTTTCGGTGGATTTTTGCAGCCTTATTCAGGAACCGGAATGATTCGTGAAAAGGATGAGGATGGCAACGACATCGAAATTGAAGGCTCTAAAATGAAGGGTAACGAGTTGTATGCTATAGCTCGTTACAATACTATGGCTGATCCAGCCAACCGTGGGATGAAGTCTGAGAAGGCTCTTACAGCTATGGACATCTTCAACTTTGAGAAAGGGTTGAAAGAGGGTGGCTATGAGGCATCTTTGCATCGCCGTTTTGCGTCTAAAGAAGATATCGATAAATCAGAGATCTTTTACGATGCAGAAAAAGAGTCTGAATCTGGTACTGTGCTTGATTCCAACAAGTCAACTGCTTTTAAGCTGTTCCAAGAAATGAAGCAGTTTAAACCAGAATTGGTTAGTAAGACGGTAACCGGTAACAAGGGTAGCTTTATACCATTTAATCAGTTCGACGAGTGTGAAACAATTACAATCGAGCAACTGTTTAAGGAAAAGATGCCTAAGAGCCGGAACATGAATATTTTCTTGACTTCGCTTCATGAGGGCAATGTGGCCATATTGACCACAGCTTCTGACCCGAAGGCGAAGAATATTCTAAGGTGGAACAATCCTTTCGCGATTGTAACGAAGGATGGTACATCTTACAAATCTTCAAAGCTTGTTCAGAAAGCTGCGAAGAGTGGTTCTTATGTTTACGCCCCATTCTCATTCTCAGTTTTGTGGCATACAAACTGTGACTGGGATGGTCACGTAAGAGAATATGGACCAAACGGAAGCTTCCATCTCTACTACGCCTCTTCATCAGGTAGAGGCAGAACCCGTATTGATCTACTGGATCAGTTGCGTTTACGCGGAGGGTTCAAGACACCTTCTGGTACATATTACTCCTATAAAGAGTACGTACAGAAGTGTGTTGCAAATGGACAAATGGATGAACTTAATCAGATGATGTCTGATTGGTTTGAAGTCTGTCCTAATCACCCACAAAATGGGTTCAGG